>WBZN01000012.1_pt1 | contig 300425 bp, 263 predicted proteins | sample 5204281 | NCBI WGS metagenome assembly WBZN01 (sample SAMN12344347, study PRJNA552823) | activated sludge metagenome | biome: Activated sludge suspended growth; feature: Nitrification reactor; material: Wastewater; isolation source: activated sludge from nitrification reactor of wastewater...
TCACTATGCGCAGAACTACCGGCCCGAGTCCTTCCTCGCGCTGAGCGAGTCCATCGACCTGCACGAGGTGGATCCGGCCGGGATCCGCGTCCCCGCCACGCTGATCGCGGTGCGCGAGGACCAGCTGGTGCCCATCGAGGACATGCGTGCGCTGTCGCAGCGGCTGGCCGGCGTGACCCAGTGGGTGGAACTGAGCTCGCTGTACGGCCACGATGCCTTCCTGAAGGAGGGCGCGGTCATCAATCCCATCATCGGCAAGGTCCTGGAGGACATTTCCCCGTGAGCGCTCCCCGCAAACCCCGGGTTTCCGCCGCCACCCGCGCGGTGCGTGCCGGGCTCGAAACCGACCAGCAGTTCGGCGCGGTCGTCCCACCCATCTACCTCAGCAGCAATTTCGCCTTCGACGGCTACCGCAAGCCGCGCAGCCAGTACGACTACACGCGCTCGGGAAACCCCACGCGTGACCAGCTCGGCGGCGCGCTCGCCGAGCTCGAGGGCGGTGTCGGCTCGGTCATCACCTGCACGGGCCTTGCGGCCATCACGCTGGTGCTCGCAGCGCTGCCCAGCGGAGCGCGGGTGCTGGCACCGCACGACTGCTATGGCGGCACGTTCCGACTGCTGTCGGCCTATGCACGCCAGGGCAACCTCGCCGTCGACTTCGTCGACCAGAACGATCCGGCGGCATTGTCGACTGCGCTTGCGCTGGAGCCAGACCTCGTGTGGATCGAGACGCCGAGCAATCCGCTGCTGCGCATCGTCGACATCCGCGCGCTGTCACAGGCAGCGCACGCCGTGGGTGCGATGGTGGTGGCGGACAACACCTTCCTCTCACCGGTGTGGCAGCAGCCGCTGGCGCTGGGAGCCGACCTCGTCATGCACTCGACGACCAAGTACCTCAATGGCCACAGCGACGTGGTGGGCGGGGCGCTGGTCTGCCGGGACACCGAGCAGCTCAAGTCCTACAGCTGGTGGGCCAATGCGCTGGGCGTGACGGGCTCGCCGTTCGACAGTTTCCTCACGCTGCGCGGCGTGAGGAGCCTGCATGCGCGCATGCGCGTGCACGGCGAGAATGCCGCGGCGGTGGTGCGGACGCTGAGCGCGCACCGGGGAGTCCGGCGGGTGTACTGGCCGGGGCTGCCCGACCATCCCGGTCATGCCATCGCGAAGGCGCAGCAGAGCGGCTTTGGCGCAATGCTGAGCTTCGAGCTCGCCGGTGGCGAGAAGGCCGTGCAGGCGTTTCTTGAGGGCCTGTCGCTGTTCACGCTGGCCGAGTCGCTGGGCGGGGTGGAGAGCCTGATCGCCCACCCCGGCACCATGACGCACGCAGCAATGGAGCCCGAGGCGCAGGCCCGGGCCGGCATCCAGCCGGGCCTGCTGCGGGTATCGGTGGGAATCGAGGCGGCCGCGGACCTGCAGGCGGACCTCGAGGCCGCGCTGGAGCGTGCCGCTCGCGCCTGAGATCGGAACACCGCCTCGACCTCAGCGCGCGGCGGATTCCAGTGCGGCAATCACCGCATCTCCGGCGGCGCGAGTCCCCGCCGCGGCGGAGCCGCGCCGGGCGATGTCCGCAGGCCGCACGCCCGCGTTGATGGCGGCGGACACGGCGTTCTCCAGCGCGGCGGCCTCAGGCAGAAGGCCGAGGGAGAGCTTCAGCAGCATCGCTGCGCTCAGGATCGTGGCGTACGGATTCGCGATGCCCTTGCCCGCGATGTCAGGCGCCGAGCCGTGGATGGGCTCGTACAGCCCGCCGCGCGGACGCTCGCCGAGCGAGGCCGAGGGCAGAAGGCCCAGGGAACCGGCGAGCATGGAGGCCTCGTCGGTGAGGATGTCGCCGAACATGTTCTCGGTGACGATGACGTCGAAGTCGGCGGGCTTGCGGATCAGGTGCATGGCGGCTGCGTCCACCAGCACGTGCTCGTAACGCAGTTTCGGAAACTCCTCGGTGAGGATGCGATCCACCACCGAGCGCCACAGCCGCGAGGTCTCCAGCACGTTGGCCTTGTCCACCGAGGTGAGCTTGCCGCGACGTTCGCCGGCCAGGCGCGCGGCCAGCCGCACGACGCGCTCGATCTCCATCACGCTGTAGCGGCACACGTCCACGGCTTCGGTGGCGGTGCGCTGCTTGTCGCCGAAGTAGATGCCGCCGGTCAGCTCGCGCACGACCATGATGTCCACGCCCTGCAGCAGCTCGGCCTTGATGGGCGAGGCCTCGAGCACCGCCGGGTGCGGCACCACGGGGCGCAGGTTGGCGAACAGCCCGAGTTCCTTGCGCAGCGTCAGCAGGCCCAGCTCGGGTCGCACCTTCGCATCGGGGGCCGACCACTTCGGGCCGCCGACGGCGCCCATGAGGATGGCATCGGCCGAGCGGCACAGCGCCAGCGTGGCGGGAGGCAGGGCTTCGCCGGTGGCGTCGATGGCGGCGCCGCCGAGCAGCGCCTCATCGAACTGGAAGTCATGATCGAAGCGCCGGGCCACGCTTGAGAGCGCGCGCACCGCCTCGGCCGTCACCTCGGGCCCGATGCCATCACCGGGGAGCACTGCGATGCGGGCGCGCATGCTCACCAACCCCGCGCCGCTTCGTAGCGCTCGATCTCGGGCAGCTTGCCGCGCAGGAAGCCCATCTCGTCCACACCGTTGAGCAGGCAGTAGCGGGCGAAGGGTTCCAGCCGGAAGCCCACATCGCGGCCGTCGGGAAGGTGCAGGTTGTTCGCGGCCAGGTCGATGGTCACCTCCGCGCCGGGATTCGCGAGCAGCCAGCCGTGGGTGGCCTCGTCGACCACCACCGGGAGCAGTCCATTCTTGAGCGAGTTGTTGCGGAAGATGTCGGCGATCTCCGAGGAGATGACCGCGCGGAAGCCGTAGTCCAGCAGCGCCCAGGGCGCGTGTTCGCGCGAGGAACCGCAGCCGAAGTTGCGGCCCGCCACCAGCACCGTGCAGCCGGCCGACTCAGGAAGGTTCAGGATGAACTCCGCCCGCGGCTTGCCGGCGGCATCGTAACGCCAGTCGGCGAAGAGCTGCTTGCCCAGGCCCTCGCGGGTGGTGACGGTGAGGAAACGCGCCGGGATGATCTGGTCCGTGTCGATGTTGGTCGAGGGCATCACCACGGTGCGCGAGCGGATCGAGGTCACGGCCTGCATCAGAGCATCTCCCGGGGATCGCACAGCCGGCCGGCGACGGCGCTGGCGGCGGCGGTGTAGGGACTGGCGAGCAGGGTCCTGGCGCCCACACCCTGCCGTCCTTCGAAATTGCGGTTGCTGGTGCTCACCGAGTACTTGCCTTTCTCCACCGTGTCGCCGTTCATCCCCAGGCACATGGAGCAGCCCGACTCGCGCCATTCCGCGCCCGCCTCGATGAAGATCTTCGCAAGGCCGGCGGCTTCCGCATCGCGCTTGATGGCTTGCGATCCCGGGACGATGAGCAGGCGAACGCCCGAGGCCACGCGGCGTCCCTTGAGCACGCGGGCGGCGGCGTGCAGATCCTCCAGCCGGCCGTTGGTGCAGCTGCCGATGAAGGCCACGTCGATGGGCTTGCCGAGCATGGCATCGCCGGCCGCGAAGCCCATGTACGCCAACGCCTTGTCGAACACGGCATCACCGCTGCGGTGCGGGATGCTGCCGCTGATGGGCAGGACCATGCCGGGATTGGTGCCGTAGGTGATCATCGGGGCCAGCGTGCCGGCGTCGATGTCCACCTGTTTGTCGAAGCGTGAGCCCGGGTCGGAGGCGAGGCCACGCCAGCGCTCGAGCGCGGCGTCCCAGGCGGGACCGGCCGGAGCCCGCGGGCGACCGGCGAGGTAGGCGAAGGTGGTGTCATCGGGCGCGACCATGCCGGCGCGCGCGCCGGCCTCGATGGACATGTTGCACACGGTCATGCGCTCGTCCATGGAGAGGGCGCTGATGCAGGGGCCGCGGAATTCGAACACGTGGCCGGTGCCACCGCCCACGCCCACCTGGCCGATGATGGCGAGCACGAGGTCTTTCGCCGTCACACCCGGTTGCAGCCGGCCGCTCACGTTCACGGCGAAGGTGCGGGGCTTGCGCTGCAGCAGGCACTGCGTGGCGAAGACATGGCCCACCTCGGTGGAACCAATGCCGAAGGCCAAGGCACCGAAGGCGCCATGGGTGCTGGTGTGGCTGTCGCCGCAGACGATGGTGGCGCCGGGTTGGGAGGCGCCGAGTTCCGGGCCGATGATGTGCACGATGCCGCGGCGCGCATCGCGCATGCCGAACAGCTCGATGCCGAACTCGGCGCAGTTGCGCTCCATGACCTGCACCTGCTTCGCGGCATCGTCCAGCACGACGGGCACGTTGCCGAACACCTGTTCGGTGCGGGTGGGCGTGGAGTGGTCGAGCGTCGCCAGCGTCCGGTCGGGCCGGCGGACGGGGAGCTTCAGCGAGCGCAGCACCGAAAAGGCCTGGGGCGTCGTGACCTCGTGGGTCAGGTGCAGGTCGATGTAGAGCACCGCCGGGGTGTCCGGAGTCTCCGGCACCACCTCGTGCGCCGCCCATACCTTCTCGAACAGGGTACGCGCCGCCATGGGTTTGCGCTCCTGAATCAGCTTCGGCCGGCTTCGAGCCAGGGCATGCGGGCGCGAAGCTGCGCACCCACCTTCTCGATGGAGTGCTTCAGGTCCGCCTTCATCAGCCGGTTGTACTTGCGGCGGCCGGTCTTGTTCTCCGAGATCCACTGCCGGGCGAACTTGCCCTCCTGGATTTCGCTCAAGATCTTGCGCATTTCCTTCTTGGTGGCCTTGTTCACCACGCGCGGGCCACGGGTGAGGTCACCGTACTTCGCCGTCTCGCTGATGAAGCGGTGCATCTTGGTGATGCCGCCCTCGTGCAGCAGATCGACGATGAGCTTGAGTTCGTGCAGGCACTCGTAGTACGCCACGGCCGGCTGGTAACCCGCCTCGACCAGGGTCTCGTAGCCCTTGACCACGAGCTCGGTTGCGCCGCCGCACAGCACGGCCTGCTCGCCGAACAGATCGGTCTCGGTTTCTTCGGCGAAGGTGGTCTCGAGGACACCGCCGCGGGTGCCGCCGATGCCGTGGGAGTAGGCGAGCGCCTTCGCCTTGGCCTTGCCGGAGGCGTTCTGCCACACCGCCAGCAGGCAAGGCACGCCGCGTCCCTGTTGGTACTGGCGACGGACCAGGTCGCCGGGGCCCTTGGGGGCGATGAGCACCACATCGAGATCCTTGCGGGGCCGGATCTGCTTGAAGTGGATGTTGAAGCCATGCGCGAACAGCAAGGTGGCGCCGGGCTGGATGAGCGACCTCACGTCCTTGTACAGCGCCTTCTGGGTGAGGTCGGGCACCAGCATGGCGATGAGCTTCGCGCCCTCGACCGCCTTGGCGGGCTCCATGACCTTGAGGCCGTCCTTGCGCGCCTTGTTCCAGCTGTCGCCCTTGCGTACGCCGACCACGACATCGAACCCGCTGTCGCGCAGGTTCAGCGCATGTGCGCGTCCCTGGCTGCCGTAGCCGAGCACCGCGATACGGGCACCCTGCAAGGCCTTCTTGTCGACATCCTTCTGCGAATAAAGACGCATGAGCGAAACTCCTGAAAAAAAATCAGCGGGCTTTGAGAAGCCGGTCATAGCACCACAGAATGCACTATCATGCAAGGCGCGATGAGCCCGGAAGATGTGATCCCGCTGCACCTCGTTTTCGAGGATCAGGCGCCGGCGTTTTGCGCAAACCTGCCGGCGCCGGCGCAGCGCTGGGTCCGTGCGCAGGGCTGGAGCGCCGAGCGTCACCGCCTGCTGTTGCTGCCGGATGCGCAGGGCGAGCTGTGTGCGGCAGCCTACGGTCTCGGCAAGCGTGCGGGAGAGATCAACCTGTGGCACGCGGCCGGCTTGTCCGGCTGCCTGCCGGCGCGGCGCTTCCGGCTGGCGCAGTCCTTCACCGCGGCCGAGGCCACCGCGATCCTGACCGGCTTCGCCTATGGCAGCTATCGCTTCGATCGCTACCGCAAGCCCGCGCCGGCACGTCTCGCAACGCTCGAACCGCCCGTGAATGCGGATCAGGCTCACGCCAGGAGGCTCGAGCAGTCACTGCGTCTCGGGCGCGATTTCATCAACACGCCGGCCGCGGACTTCGGCCCGGATCGCCTGCTCGGGGAGATGCGTGAACTGGCCGTGCGGCGCGGCGCCGCGTTTCGGCAGTGGCGCGGAGAGGAACTGCAGGGCGCGGGATTTCCGGCGGTGCACGCGGTCGGCCGTGCGGCCGCGGAGCCACCGGGCGTGGGCGAGATCCGCTGGTCACCGCCCGGCGCCACGCCGGGCGAATTGCCGAGGGTCACGCTGGTGGGAAAGGGCGTGTGCTTCGACAGCGGTGGCCTCGACATCAAGCCGGCCGCGGGGCTGCTGCTCATGAAGAAGGACATGGGAGGGGCGGCCGCGGTGCTCGCGCTGGCGGACCTGGCGATGGACGCCGGCCTGCGCGCCGAGCTGCGGGTGCTGGTTCCCGCGGTCGAGAACGCCATCGGCGGCAATGCCTACCACCCGGGAGATGTGCTTTCGACCCGCAAGGGCCTCACCGTGGAGGTGGGCAACACCGATGCGGAAGGCCGGCTGGTGCTGTGCGATGCGCTGGCCGCGGCCGACGAGGAGCCGGGCGATGTGCTCATCGACTTCGCCACGCTGACCGGCGCTGCGCGGGTGGCCCTGGGTCCGGACCTGCCGGCCCTGTTCGGCACCGACCCGGTCAGCGTGCAGGAACTGTGCGCCTGCGGCGATGCCGAGGCGGACCCGCTGTGGCCGATGCCGCTGTGGGGCGGCTACGAGGACGAACTGGCCTCCAAGATCGCCGACATCAACAACGTCTCCGCCTCGCCGTTCGCGGGCGCGATCTTCGGCGCGCTGTTCCTCAGGCGCTTCGTGACGGCGCATCCGCGCTGGCTGCACGTCGACCTGTATGGCTGGAATCCGCGGGAGCGGCCCGGGCGTCCCGTCGGCGCGGAGCTGCAGGGAGTGAGGGCCTTCCACCGCTGGCTGCTGCGCCGCTTCGGGGCCGCACCGCCGTGAGGTCGATCCGGACCGCGGACCTGTGGTTCCTCCTCTTCATCTGCCTCATCTGGGGATTCAACCTGATCGCGGTGAAGATGGGGCTGGGCGAATTCCCGCCGATCTTCTTCGCCTTCCTGCGGTTCGCTTCGCTCGCCATCGTGCTGGCCCCGATATTGCGCCTGCACCGCGAGCAGATGGGGGCGCTGGTGATCGCGGCCGTGCTGTGCGGCGCGCTGAATTTCGGCGTGCTGTTCTACGGCATGTCGCTCACCGACAACGTCGCAATGGTGGCCATCGCCACGCAGCTCGGCCTGCCTTTCACGACGCTGCTGTCGATCGCCCTGCTGGGCGAGGTGGTGCGCTGGCGGCGCTGGCTCGGCATCGCCCTGTCATTCGCCGGCGTGCTCATCATGGGATTCGATCCGCGCGTGTTCCGCCAGGGAGTGGCGCTGCTGCTGGTGATCGCCGCCGCCTTCATCGGCGCACTGGGCACGATCTCGATCAAGCGCGTGCAGGGAGTGCGGCCGATCGAGCTGCAGGCCTGGTTCGCGATGTCGAGCTGGCCGGCACTGCTCATCCTGACCCTCTGGCTCGAGCACGGCCAGGCCGATTCATTGCGGCACGCCTCGGCGGTGGGATGGTTCGCGGTGGGGTACGTGGCGTTCCTGTCGAGCCTCGTGGCCCATACGGGTTATTATCATCTCATCCAGCGGTATCCGGTGAGCAGCGTGGCGCCGCTCACCGTGCTCTCGCCGCTGTTCTCGGTGATCTTCTCCATCACCCTGCTCGGCACGCCGCTGACGATGAGGCTGCTGCTCGGGGGCGGGGTGACGCTGGCCGGCGTGCTGATCATCGCGCTGCGCGAACGCACGATCACGGACACGGGAAGCTGAAGGGGGCGCGCAGGCGCCGCGAACTTTGAGACGAAGGGGCAAAGGCATGAGCAGCAGGAAGAAGAATGCGGCGGTGGATCCGCGGCGGTATTCACGACTGGTGGTGGATGGGGTGAAGCAGACGCCGAGCCGTGCGATGCTGCGCGCCGTCGGCTTCACCGATGAGGACTTCAACCGTCCGCAGGTGGGGATCGCCTCCACCTGGAGCAACCTCACACCCTGCAACGTGCACATCGACGAGCTGGCGCGGCGCGCCGCCGCGGGCGTGGAACAAGCGGGCGCCAAGCCGGTCACCTTCAACACCATCACGGTGGCGGACGGCATCTCCATGGGCTCGCCCGGCATGCGCTACTCGCTGGTGTCGCGCGAGGTCATCGCCGATTCCATCGAGACGGTGGTCGGGGCGCAGGGCTTCGATGGCGTGGTGGCCATCGGCGGGTGCGACAAGAACATGCCGGGTTGCCTGATCGCGCTCGCGCGGCTCAACCGGCCGGCCGTGTTCGTCTACGGGGGCACCATCAAGCCCGGCGCCGACAAGCGCGACGTGGTGTCGGTGTTCGAGGCCGTGGGCGGGTTCGCCAGCGGCACGGTGAGCGAGCAGCAGCTCAAGTTCGTCGAGCGCACGGCGATCCCGGGGCCCGGCTCCTGCAGCGGCATGTACACCGCCAACACCATGGCCTCGGCCATCGAGGCGCTGGGCATGAGCCTGCCGAACAGCTCGGCGCAGGAAGCCGTGTCGCAGCAGAAGCGCGATGATTGCGCGCGCGCAGGCGAAGCGGTGGTCGAGCTGATCCGCCGCGGCATCCGTCCTGCTGACATCATGACGCGCAAGGCCTTCGAAAATGCCATCGTCGTGGTCATTGCGCTCGGCGGTTCCACCAATGCCGTGCTGCACCTGCTCGCCATCGCGCACTCCATGGGAGTGAAGCTCCACCTCGACGATTTCACGCGCATCGGCCGCAAGGTGCCGGTGCTCGCCGACCTGCGGCCGAGCGGCCGCTATTCCATGTCGGAACTCGTGGCCATCGGTGGCATCCAACCCTTGATGAAGGCATTGCTGGACCGTGGCTTCCTGCACGGCGAGTGCATGACCGTCACCGGGCGGACGCTGGCGGAAAATCTCGCCGATGTGCCGGCGTATCCAAAGGGTCAGGACATCGTCCACGGGTTCGACGATCCCATCAAGCCCGACAGCCACCTGGTCGTGCTGTACGGCAACCTCGCTCCGGAAGGTGCGGTGGCCAAGATCACCGGCAAGGAGGGGTTGAGCTTCACCGGAACGGCACGGGTCTTCGATTCGGAAGAAGCCTCGCTCGAGGGTATTCTCGGCGGCAAAGTCAAGCCGGGCGATGTGGTGGTGATCCGCTACGAAGGGCCGCGCGGCGGACCGGGCATGCGCGAGATGCTGAGCCCCACCGGCGCGATCATGGGCAAGGGCCTGGGAAACGATGTGGCGCTGATCACCGATGGCCGATTCTCCGGAGGCAGCCATGGCTTTGTCGTGGGACATGTCTCACCGGAGGCCGCACTCGGTGGCCCGATCGCGCTGATCCGCTCCGGCGATCGCATTTCCATCGACGCACGGCAGCGGAAAATAACCTTGCATATCAGTGCGACAGAACTGAAAACTAGAGCAAAGCGTTGGAAGCCGAAGAAACCCTACACGCGGCGTGGTGCGTTAGCCAAGTATGCGCACTGTGTCAGCAGTGCATCACTGGGTGCGGTGACCGATGCGCAAACTTAAGTAAACCACGTGAGGTTTCGCGGATAACCGTCAGAACCGATCGCCAACATCTTGAGATTTGTTCGGCACATACTTTGGACTCATTGCCGTGTTTTTAAGTCCTCGTCACCCTTGCAGTGATGCAGGCACATGTGGCACGCTTCCCAGCCATTGAGGGGATCACATCGGACTATGTACAGGTACGAAGAACCATCATTATTTTCCGGCAAACGCGGCCTCGTGTTCCTGCTGGTCATTATCTTCCACATCGGTCTGGGCTACGCGCTGGTCAACGGCCTCGGCGCCAAGATCGTCCAGGTGATCATCCCTCCCGTCGAGATCGCCCAGATCGACAAGCCCAAGACGGACGACAAGCCGCCGCCGCCGCCGCCGAAGATCGAAGAGGTCAAGCCCTTCGTCCCGCCGCCCGAGGTGGTGGACATCCAGGCCGACCTCGCACCGACGAATGCCATCACCTCGACCACCTCGGTCAAGCAGGCCGCGCCGCCTCCGGTGGCCGCTCCCAAGGCCATCGCGCATACCAACATCCGCATGGATCCGAAGCACCCGCTGAAGATCGGTGAGGATTACTACCCCGATGCCTCCAAGCGCAACGGCGAGGAGGGCACCTGCCGCGTGCAGCTCAAGGTCGCTGCAAACGGCATCATCGAGGAAGCCTCGATTCAGCAGACGTCGGGTTTCCCGCGCCTGGATGAAGCCTGCCTCAAGGCGGTGAAGGGCCAGCGCATGCTGCCAGCAACCGATGATGGAAAGCCGGTGGAGACCGTTGCCGTGCTCCCCATCACGTGGAAGCTCAGGTCGAATTGATCTTTTCGTATCAGTTTTATTTGTAACAGCCTAATTTTCCTAATCATTCGAATAGCAGAGGAAGTCGGTTCATGATGGCAGACAATCCCGTCGTAGTAGACAACCCGTATGGCCTTCAAGCCCTTTGGGCTCAGGGTGACTTCGTGGCCAAGGGCACGCTGGTCATTCTCGTGGTCATGTCGTTGCTCACTTGGTTCATCATGATCACCAAGTTCTTCGACCAACGGAAAATGCGCGCCCAGGCGAACGAGGCCGAGAAGGAGTTCTGGACCTCGGGCAGCCTGACCGATGCCCTGAACAAACTGAAGGGAAAGGGTAACCCGTTCCGCGCCCTGGCGGAGACGGGCAAGCACGCCTTCGAGCACCACGAGACCAACAAGGCCCGCCTGGCGGGGGCCATCGACACCAGCGAGTGGATCACCCAGTCGCTGGAGCGCACCGGTGATTCCATCATCGGCGGCATGCAGTCGGGTCTGCCGGTGCTGGCGTCGGTGGGTTCCACCGCGCCCTTCGTCGGACTGTTCGGCACGGTGTGGGGCATTTACCACGCGCTGATCGCCATCAGCCTGGCCGGCCAGGCCTCCATCGACAAGGTGGCGGGTCCCGTCGGTGAAGCGCTGATCATGACGGCCATTGGCCTCGCGGTCGCGGTGCCGGCGGTGCTGGGCTACAACGTTCTGCTGCGCCGTAACAAAGTGGTGCAGGAGCGCGTCACGCATTTCGCCCACGAGCTGCACGCCTACCTGATCTCCGGCGCCAAGATGGGCCTGGGGATGGACAAGGCCAGTCCAGCAGCTGCCGCCAAACCCGCCGCCGGCCGCTGACATAACAGGGCGCATCCCATGGCGATGAGCATTGGCGGGAAAGAAGAAGGTTCGGCGATGTCCGACATCAACGTCACGCCCCTCGTGGACGTGATGTTGGTGTTGCTCATCATCTTCATCATCACGGTCCCGGTGATCATCCAGCAGGTGAACGTCACGTTGCCCAAGGCGACCAACGTGCCCACGACCACCAAGCCGGAGAACATCACCATCGCCGTGGACAGGGAAGGCAATGTCTACTGGAATGGCCGCATGCTGGCCGACAACAATGCACTGCTGAACGAATTGCGCAGTGTTGCGCGGCTGGATCCGCAGCCGGAGGTGCACATCCGCGGTGACATCAACGCCCGGTACATGCACGTGGGCATCGTGCTGGTGGATGCGCAGCGCATCGGCATCCGCAAAATCGGGTTCATCACCGAGCCTGACCGTCCCGGCTATACTGGCGGCTGATCCAGGCGGCGGCTGATCCACGCGACGGTTGATCCAGGAGTCCTTTCGATATGGCAATGAATGTAGGTGGGGCCGGCGAAGGCGAATCGATGTGCGACGTCAACATGACGCCGCTGATCGACATCATGCTGGTGCTGTTGATCATCTTCATCATCACGATTCCCGTGATGACTCACGCGGTCAAGATCGACAATCCGCCGCCGAATCCCAACCCGCCTGCGGTGCAGCCCGAGGTGATCAACGTGGGCATCGATTTCGACGGCACGCTGATGTGGAACCACAACCCCGTGGATCGTGCCACGATGCGTGGTTACATCGTCCAGGAGGCGGAGAAGAGTCCGCAACCCGAGGTGCACATCACGGTGGACAAGTTCGCGAAGTACGAGAAGGTCGCGCAGACCCTGGCGGATCTGCAGAGTCACGGCCTGAAGAAGATCGGCTTCGTCAACAACGAGTTGTTCTAGGGGTTCGAGGACCAGGTTGATCCAGCCTGGAGCCCGTACCGACCGGGCCTTCAGGCGAAGCAGAACACGTGGGGGCGCCAGGCGCCCCCATGTTGCGTTCGCGAGCGGCGCAGGCCGCTGCGCCGCCGCCGCCGCCGCCGGCCCGACGGGCCGGTTCAGGGATGGTTCAGGTCGGTGAGATTCAAATACGTTCAGGCTCTTGTCACGCGAGGTTTCAGAATGAGTCAGGTCAAAACTGCAATTCGAGCGATCGCCCTGTCGGCTTTCGCCGTGGTTGCCCTTGCATCCTTCTCCAGTTCCGCCACCGCAGCAGAGAAGGAGAAGCAGATCAGCCGGGTCATCGGCAAGGAAATGGCGGCGGCGCAGAAGGCGCTGCAGGCCGGCCAGTGGGCCGAGGCGCTGAAGAACTGCGATGCGGCCGCCGGCAAATCCGGCATCAACAACTTCGACAAGTCGAAGATCGCCGAATTCCGCGGTTTCGCCTACATCAAGCAGGGCAACTACAAGGGCGCCCTCGGAGCCTACGAGGATGCGTTGGGCACGGGCGTGTATGGTCCGGAGGAGACCCTCAAGACCGAGCGCACGATCTTCACGCTGGCTGCCAGCGCCCAGCAGTACAGCAAGGCCCTGGAATACGGCAAGAAGCTGGTCGACTCGGGCGCGGCCACCAACAATGATCTGGGCGTCATTGCCCAGCTCTACTACGTGACCAAGGACTGCAAGAACGCCGTGACCTGGGCGGACAAGGCCATCTCCGCCTCGCGCAAGGCCGGCGAGGCGCCGAAGGAGCAGTTCTACCAGTTCAAGTTGAGCTGTGCCTCGAACGCCAACGACAATGCGGCCGTGGTGGCCACCCTGGAAGACCTGGTACGCGTCACCAACAAGAACGAGTACTGGAACAACCTCATCCGCATGCTCATCCAGGACGAGAAGGAAGACCGCAACCTGCTGATGATGTATCGCGTCATGTACAACGTGAATGCGATGAGCGCCGGCAACTACTACGTCGAGATGGCGCAGTTGCTGCTCGATCAGGCGCTGCCGGGCGAGGCGCAGGCCGTTCTCGAGAAGGCCTTCGCCAACAACATGATCAAGGACGACCAGAAGGATCGCACCAACCGCCTGCTCAACATGGCGAAGGGCCGTGCCGATACCGATCGCAAGGGCCTGCCGCAGTTCGATGCGGAAGCCGCCAAGAACAAGGCGGGCGAGGCCAGCGTGAAGACGGGCGAGGTGTACTACGGCGTCGGTGACTACCAGAACGCCGTGAAGCTGATCCAGGCGGGCATCGACAAGGGCCAGGTCAAGCACCTGGACGAGGCCTATGTGTACCTGGGACTTTCGCAGGTGCAGCTCAAGAACAACGCCGACGCCAAGAAGGCCTTCGAGAAGCTGAAGAGCGTGCCGAACATGTCGCCGCGGGTGTTGAAGCTGTGGGATCTGTACGCCGACAGGCAGATCTGACCGCCAATCAGATCATGTCGATCATCGACGGCGGCCTTTCCAGGCCGCCTTTTTTTTGGTGCGCCCATCCGGCCATGGGACCTGCCGCACCAGCTCCCGTATAATGCATGCCAATGAGTTTCATTCCTGACTGGAGATTGCGATGACCATAAAGGCCGGCGAGAAGATGCCCTCGGGGACGTTGACGCAGATGACCAAGGACGGCCCTCAGAAGCTCTCCACCGACGATCTGTTCAAGGGCAAGACCGTGGTGCTGTTCTCGGTGCCCGGCGCCTTTACGCCCACCTGCGACGCCAAGCACCTGCCGGGCTTCGTCGAGCAGGCCGGGCAGATCAAGGCCAAGGGCGTGGATACCATCGCCTGCATGGCGGTGAACGATGTGTTCGTGATGAACGCCTGGGGCAAGCACGGCAACGTGGGCGACAAGGTGCTGATGCTGGCGGATGGGAATGGCGACTATGCCAAGGCGCTGGGGCTTTCGCTCGACGCCAGCGCCTTTGGGATGGGCACGCGCGGCCAGCGATTCGCGATCATCGTGAAGGACGGGGTCGCGAAGAGCGTCAACATCGAGGCGCCGGGGGAGTTCAAGGTCTCCGCTGCCGACAACGTACTCAAGCAGCTATAGGAGCTGCCTTGCGAAGTACCTGGGCCGGCCACCCGACGCGAGTAGGCCGGCCCACGGGGCCTTCAGCCGGGGGCGCCTAGCCGGAGATCAGCTTCTCCATTTCCGGCACCACCTGGAACAGATCCGCCACCAGGCCCACGTCCGCCACCTCGAAGATGGGCGCTTCCGGGTCCTTGTTGATGGCGACGATGGTGCGTGCATCCTTGATGCCGGTCAGGTGCTGGATCGCCCCGGAGATGCCCACCGCGATGTACAGTTCCGGCGAGATGATCTTGCCAGTCTGGCCCACCTGCATCTCGTTCGGCGCGTAACCCGCATCCACCGCGGCGCGCGAGGCCCCGGTGGCGGCTCCGAGCTTGTCGGCGAGGCTGTAGAGGATCTTGAAGTTGTCGGCGCTGGCCAGCGCCCGCCCGCCCGAGACCACCTTGGCCGCGGTCTGCAGGTCCGGCCGGTCGGTGGAGCCGGTCTTGGTGCCCACGAAACGCGTGTGCGAGGGCAGGGTGACCGACAGGCTCTTCGACTCGATGGCGGCGCTGCCGCCGCTCCCTGCGGCCTCGAAGGAGGCGACGCGCACGGTGGCGACGACCTTGCGGGCCGGATCGGACTCCACGGTGACGATGGCATTGCCGGCATAGATGGGCCGGCGGAAGCGGCTGGCGGACTCCACGGCCATGAGGTCGCTGATCTGCGCCACGCCCAGCAAGGCCGCGACGCGCGGCGTGAGATCCTTGCCGAAGCTGGTCGAGGGCCCGAACACGTGGGTGTAATCGGCGGCCAGGGCGGCGATTTGCGGTGCGAACACGGCCGCGAGTGCGTGCGCATTCTCGGCCCGGTCCACGCGGACCACGTGTTTCACGCCCTGGATGGCGGCGGCCTGGGAGGCCACCGCGGCGGTATCCGCGCCGAGCAGGGCCACCGTGATCTCGCTGCCGGCAATGGCGCTGGCGCAGGTCACGCACTTGGCCACGGCGGGGTTCAGCTTGCCGGCGTCATGTTCGCCGATGATGAGGACCTTGGACATCAGACCAACCCTTTCTTCTTGAGGACGTCGACCAGTTCGGCCACGTCTTTGACGATGATGCCCTTCTGCCGCTGCGCCGGCGGCTCGGTCTTGACGAGCTTGAGCATCGGTGCGGCGGTGACGCCGAGATCGGCGAGCGAGGTGACATCCAGCGGCTTCTTCTTCGCCTTCATGATGTCCGGCAGTTTCACGTAGCGCGGCTCGTTCAGGCGAAGGTCGGCCGTGAGCACCGCCGGCAGGTCGACCTCGATGGTCTCGAGGCCCGCATCCACCTCGCGCGTCACGCGCGCCTTGGCGCCATCCAGCTCGACCTTCGAGGCGAAGGTGGCCTGCGGGCGATCCCACAGCGCCGCCAGCATCTGGCCGCACTGGTTGGCATCATCGTCGATGGCCTGCTTGCCGAGGATGACGAGATCCGGATTCTCCTTCTTCGCCAGCGCGAGGAACGCCTGCGCGGCCGCCAGCGGCTCGACCGCGACGTCGGTCTGCACCAGGATGGCACGATCGGCGCCCATGGCCAGCGCCGTGCGCAGTTGCTGCTGCGTGTCGGCGATGCCGATGCTGACCGCCAGCACTTCGGCATTGGTGCCGCGTTCCTTGATGCGCAGCGCCTCCTCCAGCGCGATCTCATCGAAGGGATTGATGCTCATCTTCACGCCATCGAGCATCACCCCCGATCCGTCGGGCTTCACGCGCACGCGCACGTTGTAGTCCACGACGCGCTTGACACACACCATGATCTTCTTCATCAACAGCTCCAGCTTCGACTTTGCTCTTGTAAACCTTACGCGCCGAGCGGCGCGGACTGGCGGCGCTCGGTCATGCGGGCGCTGATGCGCGCGGCGCAATCGCGCAACCGGGGCAGGAAGCGTTCCACGGCCTGTCTGGACGGCATGGCGAGGGCCGCCACGCGCACCGACAGGGCCGCGATGAGATGACCGTCCATCATCACCGGTACGGCGATGCTGAGGTCATCGGAGATGCGGCGCGAGGTGGCCGCGGTGGAATACCCCTGAGAGCGGACCTCGGCGAGGATGCGCTCCACGTCCGAAGGGCTCCGGGCAAGCTTGGCCTCCGGCTTGTTGGAGGCGGCCAGTGTCGCCAGCAACTCGGTGCGTTCGGCATCCGGACAGTAGGCCAGGTGCAGGCGGCCGCCAGCCGAGGTGAGCAGGGGATAGCGGTATCCCGGCGAGTAGCGCTCCATGGTGAGCGGGCTCAGGTGGTCGGTCGTGGCCCGGATCATCATGCTGGTGCCGGACAGCGTGGACAGGACCACCGGCCAGACGGTCTCCCGGCAAAGCTCCTGCATGAGCGGCACGGCGGCCTCCCGAACCCAGTCCTCATCGACGAATCCGTCGGACAGGCCGCGAACCGATTCCGACAGCCGGTAGCGGTCATCCGCATCGTCGCGGAAGGCGAAGCCGGATTCACACAGGGTCTCGAGGATGCGGTACACGGTGGTCCGCGGCAGGCGGATCTCCTGGGCGACTTCCGAGACGGTGGCGCCATTGCGCAGGTTCAGCACCGTAAGGGCATCTAGACCGCGCGTCAGCGCACGGATGGGGCGGGTGGACTCCATGGGACCTCGATTGGCGCTTCGGATCCGCCGGTGCGAATCCATCCGAACATTATACAGCCCGCGGCAGCGGATTGCTGGCACACTGCGGGCCCATGATCCGGTATGTCGCCTCGCGGCTGGCCTGGGCGTTGCCGACGCTGTTTGCGATCCTCACCCTGGCGTTCTTCCTCATCCGCAGCGCTCCCGGTGGGCCCTTCGACGAAGAGCAGGCCCTGCCGCCGGAGATCCGTCACAACCTCGATGTGGCCTACGGACTCGACCAGCCGCTGTGGGTGCAATACGGGCGTTACCTGAAGTCGGTGATGCACGGGGACTTCGGGCCCTCCTTCAAGTACAAGGATTTCAGCGTCACCGAGCTGATCGCCCAGGGGTTCCCGGTGAGCGCATCCCTGGGCGCCGCCGCCATGGCCCTGGCGCTGATCGCCGGCGTAGGGCTGGGCGCGCGGGCCGCGCTGAGCCCGCGGCGCGCTGCGGACCGCCTGGCGATGACCGCCGCGGTGCTCGGCATCACCGTTCCCACCTTCGTGCTGCTGCCCTTTCTCGCCCTGGTGTTCGGCGTGCACCTGCGCTGGCTGCCGGTGGCTGGCTGGGAGCCGGGGGAACCGCGCTACTACGTGCTGCCGGTGATCGCGCTGGCGTTGCCGCCGATGGCGGTCATCTCGCGGCTGATGCGCGCGAGCCTCATCGAGGTGCTCGCCAGTCCCTGCATCCGGACCGCACGCGCCAAGGGCATGCCGGAGTCCGCCGTGATCTGGCGTCATGCGCTGCCGCCGGCGCTGATCCCCGTGGCCGGGTACCTCGCGCCGGCGGTGGCCGCCATCATGACCGGCTCACTCGTGGTCGAGACGGTCTCGGGGTTGCCCGGCATCGGGCGTTACCTGGTGCAGGGCGCATTGAACCGCGACTACACGCTGGTGCTCGGCATGGTCGTCGTCTACTCGACGCTGCTGATCCTCATGGGCCTGCTGGTCGACGTGCTGTACGTGTGGCTCGATCCGCGCGTGAGGCTGCACTCGTGAACGGGGGCGATGTTCCCACGCGGGAGGCGGTGTTCCCCTCCGCGCTGCAGCGGTTCCGGCAGGACCGGTTGTCGTTCCTGGCCGCGGCGCTGATCGCGGTGCTCGTCCTGCTGTCGCTGTGCGGCGCGGCGTTGAGCCCGCACGAGGTGGCCGCGCTCGACTGGACGCACATCGCGACGCCGCCGGCGCTCGCCGATGCGCACTGGTTCGGCACCGACCGCCTGGGCCGCGACCTGTTCGTGCGCACGCTGGCGGGCGCGCGGCTCTCGCTCGGCATCGGCCTGGTCGCCACCGCGGTGAGCGTGATCGTCGGCGTACTGTATGGCGCCATCGCAGGCTATGCCGGCGGACGTACCGATCAGCTGATGATGCGCCTGATCGAGGTGTTGAGCGGCCTGCCGCTGATCTTCTTCGTGATCTTCCTCACCGTCATCCTGGGACGCAGCGTGCTGCTGCTGTTCGCCGCCATCGGCGCGGTGGGCTGGCTGACGATGGCACGCATCGTGCGCGGCCAGGCGATGAGCATACGCCAGCGCGAGTACATCGATGCGGCGCGCATCGGCGGATCGACTCCGCTGCGCATCATCCTCGTGCACGTGGTGCCGAACCTGCTGGGCCCGGTCATCGTCTACGCCACGCTCACGGTTCCGCAGGTGGTGCTGTTCGAGAGCTTCCTGAGCTTCCTCGGCCTCGGCGTGCAGGAACCGCAGGCGAGCCTCGGCACGCTGATCGCGGAAGGGTCCGCCGAGATGGAATCCGCGTCCTGGATGCTGCTGATCCCGGGCGCCTATCTCACGCTGCTGCTGCTGTGCCTGAACCTCGTCGGCGATGGCCTGCGCGATGCCCTGGATGAGTCCACCCATGCCGGCTGAGGGCGGCAGTTCCGCCTGCCTGGAGGTGCGCGGACTGGGCGTCTCCTACCCGGGCGCCGGTGGCTGGCTGGCGGTGCTGGAGGAGGTGAGCTTCGAGCTGCAGGCAGGGGAATGCGTCGGGATGGTCGGGGAATCCGGCTCGGGCAAGAGCCAGGCCTGCCTTGCGCTCATGGGTTTGCTCCCGGACGCGGCGCGGGTGCAGGGCAGCGTGCGTCTGCGCGGCCAGCCCTGGACGCCCGGGGTCTGCGCCACGGCCGGCGGCGCCGGACCGGTGCGTGGCCGGGACATCGCCATGGTGTTCCAGGACCCGATGAGCTCGCTCACGCCTCACCTGCGCATCGGCACCCAGCTGCGCGAGGTGCTGCGATGGCACCTGCGGCTCGATGATGTTCGTGCGCGCGAGGCGGCCGCCGCGATGCTCGGCCAGGTGGGCATCGAGGACCCCGCCGATTGCCTGCGCCGCTTTCCCCACGAGCTGTCGGGGGGCATGCGCCAGCGCGTGATGATCGCCATGGCCTGCCTGTGCCGGCCTGCCGTGCTGCTGGCGGATGAGCCGACCACCGCACTGGATGTGACGGTGCAGGCGCAGGTGCTCGAGGTGCTGCGCGGGCTGCGTACCGACCTGCGCACCGCGATGCTGTTCGTGACCCATGACCTGGCGCTGCTCACAGGTTTCGCCGACCGGGTGCTCGTGCTGTATGCCGGCCGCATCGTCGAGGAGGCGCGGGCGGCCGAGCTGTTCGCACATCCGCATCATCACTACACCGTGGGATTGCTGGCCTGCTCGCCGCGCTGGTCCTCCCGGCGCGGTGATCGCCTGCCCACCATCGCCGGGCACCCGCCACGACCTGCCGAGCGTGGCGCGGGATGCGCCTTCGCACCCCGCTGTGCACGAGCCACGGAGCGTTGCGTGCAGCAACGTCCGGCGCTCCAGCCAACGCGCGAGGGTGGCCGCGTCGCCTGCCACTTCCCCGCATGAGCCACTCTCCCGTGCTCGAGGTGCGCGATCTCACCGTGCGGTACCGGCGCTCGGGACTCGGCGCCCGCGCCGCGCCGCGACCGGCCTTGCAGGGCGTGAGCCTCGACGTGCAGGCGGGCGAGAGCGTTGCGCTGGTCGGGGAGTCCGGGTCGGGGAAATCGACGCTCGCGCGCGCCGTGCTGCGGCTCGTGCCACCCGCCTCGGGTGGGGTGCGGCTGCTGGGTGAGGACTGGCTGGGGCTGCCGCCGCGCGAGCTTCGCCGGCGCCGGCAACTCGTGCAGATGGTGTTCCAGGATCCCTTCGGCAGCCTCAATCCGCGGCTGACGGTCGGCGAGGCGCTGGCTGAGCCTTTGCGGGCGCTGCGGCCGGAGCTGGATCAGGCGATGCGCGCAAGGCGGGTGGCGGCGGCGCTGGAGCGGGTGGGCCTCACGGCCGCCGATGCGCAGCGCTACCCGCGCAGCTTCAGCGGCGGCCAGTGCCAGCGCATCGGGATCGCGCGGGCGATGATCTGCGAGCCGCGGCTGCTCATCTGTGACGAGCCGGTGAGCTCGCTGGATGTGTCCATCCAAGGGCAGATCGTGAACCTGCTGCTCGATCTGCAACGGCAGGCGGGCACCGCCTTGCTGTTCATCAGCCATCACCTGGCGCTGGTCCGGCTGATCGCGAGCCGTGTGTACGTGCTGCACCAGGGGTGCATCGTCGAATCAGGAGCCACGCGCGAGGTGCTCGGCGCGCCGCGGCACCCCTATACGCAGGCACTGATCGCGGCCGTGCCGCATCTCGCCGCACCCGGCGCAGATCCGCTATCCTGAGCTTCATGAAACAGCGCAAGCCATTCAAGGCCAGCGAGGGCCTCGCCAACGTCCGCTACGAGATCCGTGGCCGGCTCGCACATCGGGCGCAGGAGCTGGAGCGCCGGGGCTACGACATCATTTCGCTGAACATCGGCAACCCCTATGCCTTCGGGTTCCGCACGCCCGAGACCATGCGGCTGGCGATGATCGAGAACCTGCGGCACAGCGAGGGCTATGGTCACCAGAAGGGCATCTTCCCGGCCCGCGAGGCGGTGGTGATGCAGCAGCAGGAGCGGGGCGTGCGGGGCGTGAGCGCCGAGGAGGTGTTCATCGGCAACGGCGTGTCCGAGCTCATCGACCTTACCTTGCGCGCGCTGCTCAACCCGGGCGATGAGGTGCTGGTGCCGAGCCCGGACTATCCGCTGTGGACCGCCGCGGTGAACCTCAACAATGGCCGGGCGGTGCACTATCCCTGCCGGCCCGAGCGCGGCTTCGTGCCCGATCCGCAGGAGATCGCCTCGCTGGTCAACCGCCGCACGCGCGCCATCGTCATCATCAACCCGAACAATCCCACTGGCGCGGTCTATCCGCGCGAGGTGCTGGAGGCCATCGCGCGGCTCGCCGAGGAGCACCGGCTGGTGGTGCTGAGCGATGAGATCTACGACCAGATCCTCTACGACGGCGCGCAGTTCGTGCCGATGGCGACGCTGGTGCACGCGACGCTGTGCTGCACGCTCAGCGGCCTGTCCAAGGTCTACCGCGCCTGTGGCTACCGCGTCGGCTGGGCGGCCTTCTCGGGCGATGTCGAGCATGCGCAGGAATACCTCGCGGCGCTCGAGTTGCTCGGTTCGCTGCGTTTGTGCAGCAACGTCCCCGGCCAGTGGGCCGTGCAGACGGCGCTGGGTGGCTACCAGAGCATCCGCGAGCTCACCCGGCCGCAGGGGCGCCTGTACGAGTCCCGCCAGGCCATCCTCGAGGGCGTCGCCGCCAGCCGCTTCCTGCGGCTCGCACGGCCCATGGGCGCGCTGTATTCCTTCGTCGAGGTGCGCGAGGACGTGCTGCCGGGTTTCGATGACCGGGCCTTCGCGCTGGAACTGCTCGAGAACAAGCACGTGCTGGTCGCACCGGGCGTGAGCTTCAACGTGCCGTACCGCAACGCCTTCCGCATCACCAACCTGCCGGAGCCGGCGGTGCTGAAAGTGGTGTTCGAGCGCATCGAGGAGACCCTGGAGAGCATCGCCGCCGCGGAACCCAGCCTGCAGGTCGTGGACACCACGGCCCCGGTGGCGCGACGCTGACCGCTCCCGCCGCAGCCCTCGGCGCCTTGCTGGCCGCGCTGGCGGAGGGGCGCACCGTGCTCGCTCCCGGATCGCAGCTGCGCTCGCTCCTGGTCGAGCGGCTGGAACGCCATTTCGATGCCACGGGCCGTGCGGTCTGGCCCACCCCCAGGATCCGCGAATTCGATGGCTGGCTACGCGAGAGCTACGAATCGCAGGCGGCGGAGGACCCTTCCGCCCCGCGGGTGCTCGAGCCCGTCGAGGAGCGCGAGATCTGGCGTGAGGTCATCGGCGCCAGCGAGGAAGCCGGTGGGTTCATGGACATCGCCGGCGCCGCCCGCGCCGCCCGCGAAGCCGCGCGAGCCCTGGTCGACTACCGCATTCCGCCGGGCTCGCTGCAGGCGTTTCCGTGCGCCGAGACCCGCGCCCTCAGCCTGTGGATGCGCAGCTTCGAGGCCCGTTGCCGCGAATTGCGGGCCGTGCCCGCCCATACGCTGCCAGCGCGGGTCGGCCCGGTGGAACTGGCGCCGGTTCCGCTCGAAGGCCCTGACTGGCGGCCGGCCGCCGCCGGTTGGCTGGCGATGCACGGCCTTGCGCCCCTGGCAGGACTGCGTGCCGCTCGCGGCCCAGGGGTCCCGCAGGTCCATGTCCATGCCAGCGAGGCCGGCGAGGCTGCGCATTGCGCCCAATGGCTGGGCGCGCGGCTGCGCGAGGATCCGGCCTTCCGCGCCTTCGTGGTGTTCACGGATCTGGCCGGACGCCGCGAGGCCCTCACCGATGCCCTGGATGCGCAGCTCGCACCGGGACGGTTCGGACTGCGGGAAAGCCGCGATGCCCCGCTGTACGCCATCGCCGGTGGCACGCCCCTGACCACGTACGAGCCGGTGTGGCTTGCCCTGGAGTCGACCCAGGCCCTGATCGAGCCGCTGGATTTCATCCGCTTCTCGGCGCTCCTGCGCGCTCCGGCGCTGCAGGCAAGCGAGCAGGACCGGCTGGCGAGCGCGCGGCTGGATCGGGAGCTTCGCCGGCACGCGGGTGGAGAGGCCCCGCTGCCGCACTGGTTGCGCGCCGCCCGCACGCTTGCCCAGGCAGGCGGTCTGCCGGATGGCTCGGCGCTGCAGCGTCTCACGGCGCTGCAGGAGGCCCTGCCGGCGCAGGGCGCCGCGGGCATGAGCCAGTGGTCGCATCGGCTGGAGGTGGCCTGGAGCGCCGGGCCCTGGGCCGACCGGGCCCGCTGGTCGAGCCGTTCGTTCCAGGCGGCGGAACGGTTGCGGGAACTGTTGCACGAGCTGGCGCGCGCCGGCGCATCCTTCGGGTCGCTGAACCTGGCGCAGGCTGTGCGCATCCTCGTGCGTGCCGCCGGCGACACGGCCTTCCAGCCACAGACGGGCGCCGCGCCGGTCTGGGTCAGTGGCCGGGCGCTGGATCCCTGGCTGGATGTCGATGCCCTGTGGATGAGCGGTTGTGGCGCGGATCAGTGGCCGCCCGCACCCCAACCCCTGCCACTGCTGCCGGTCCAGTTGCAGCGGCGATACGGCATCGACGGGGCGAGCGCCGAGGGCCAGTCCGCTCGTGCGCATGAGCTGCTCATGCGCTGGCGGTCGCGGGCCTCCACGCTCGTGTGCAGCACCGTATCGCAAGGCAGTACGGGCAGGGTCGCCGCCATTTTCGGCGAGCCGGGCCCCGCCGGTGAGGTGAAGGAGATGCCGCACTGGCGCGCCTATGCCGAGGTCGCGCCAGCCTTGGAAGAACGGCCGGTGAATGAACCGGCTCCTGCCCTGCCGGCGGGCCCCATGGCCGGCGGGGTGGGAGCCCTGCGTGAGCAATCGCGCTGCCCGTTTCGCGGATTCGCCGCCGTGCGCCTGTCGGCGCCGCCGCTGGAATTGCCGCAGCCGGGATTCACTGCGCGCGAGCGCGGCATCATCCTGCACCGTTGCCTGGAGCACCTCTGGCGCTCCCTCGAGACTCGCGATGCCCTGGCGCTCGCCTCGACCGCCGACCGGGCCGCGCTGGTGGCCGCGGCGGCCGAGCGGGCGGTGGGAGCCGCCGCGCGCGAACGCAATCCCGGTGAGCTTTGGTGTGATCGCGAACGCCGGCGCCTGGAGAAGGTGCTGCCGCGCTGGCTCGAGCTCGAGGCCAGGCGCGAGCCCTTCGAGGTGGAGGCGCTGGAGTCGCCCGGGCGGCTGGAGCTGGCAGGACTGCAGCTGGACCTGCGCATCGATCGCGTGGACCGGCTCGCGGATGGCCGTCGGGTGCTGCTCGACTACAAGACCTCGAGCGTGGTCGGCGACTGGTACGAAGAACGGCCGGCGAATCCGCAATTGCCGGCGTACGCACTCGCATCTCCCGATCGCCTGGCCGGCGTCGCCTATGCGCAGGTCCACGCAGCGAAGCAGCGCTTCTGTGGCGTCGCCGAGGATGCGCAGGTGTTGCCCGGCGTCGCCACGCCTCGATCCCGGAACCTCGAATCCGCGAGCCTCGAGCAGGAGCTCGGGCTGTGGCGCGAAAGGCTCGAACACATCGCCGCTGAGCTGCGGCGCGGCGATGCGCGGGTGGCGCCGTCGCGCGGCGCCTGCGATGAATGCCTGCTCGCCGGCCTGTGCCGGATCGTGCGCGCGGGCTCCTCGCTGATCGAGGCATCCGGGACGGGCGAGCAGGACTGAAGATGGAGCGAAGTCCAGGTAGGTTGCATACACCGGAGCCCGCGGATGCGTCCGCCCGGGCGATCGCCATCGACCCCACCCGCTCGGTGCTCGTGCAGGCGCCGGCAGGATCGGGCAAGACCACGCTGCTCACGCAACGACTGCTCGCGCTGCTGGCGCGGGTGGAGCAGCCGGAGCGCATCCTGGCGCTGACCTTCACCCGCAAGGCCGCGGCCGAGATGCGCACGCGGGCGCTGGATGCGCTGCGGGCCGCGAGCCGGGGCGATCGGGGCGATCTGGACCTGCGCAGCTGGGAGCTGGCCTGCGCCGCACACCGTCACCTGATGGAGCGACGCATCGACCTGTCGGAAAACCCGACACGGCTGCGCATCCAGACCATCGACGGATTCTGTGCCTGGCTCGCCGCGCAGCTGCCGGTGACCGCCGGCGCCGGTGGACGCATCGATGTGGCCGAGGACTGCCTGCCGTACTACCAGGAGGCCGCTGCGCGCGCGCTGGACGGGGAGGCGGGCCAACCCTTTCGCCGCGCCATCGATCGCGCGCTGGAGCTCAATGACGAGCGCTGGTGGGTGGCGCGCGATGGCATCGCCGCCATGCTCGGCTCGCGCAGCCGATGGCTGGAATGGCTGGCGGGGCGCCTGCACGCGACGGCGGAACTCGACGAGCAGCACGAACGTGAGGTCCGCGCGGCGCTGGATGAGGACCTTGCGCTGCTCATCGAGCGGCAGCTCGAGCGCGCGGCGGCCCTCATCGGTGCGGAACGGCTGCCGGAGTTGCACCGCCTGCTGGCGGGCGCTGCGCAGCGACTGCCGCCCGGCAGCGCCGTGCTCGCTTCCTGGCGGGATCCTCCGGCGCAGCTCGCGCCTCGCGCCGCGCTGGTCCTGCAATGGCGGGAGCTGGCCAACCTCGTGCTGACCGGCAAGAACGAGTTCCGCAAGCCCACGGCGCTCAACGTCACGCTCGGCTTTCCGCCCGGCTGCGATGACAAGCGTCCCATGGCCGAGCTGATCGAGGAACTGGCCCGCATTCCGGATGCGCGCGAGGCGCTCGCGTCGGTCCGGCAACTGCCGGGACATCGTTATGACGATGCGCAGTGGGAGCGGGTCCGTGCGCTCTCGAGGGTGCTCATCCTGGGGGCCGCGGAGCTCGAGCGCGTCTTCCGGCAGCACGCGGTGGCGGACTTCCAGGCGGTGTTCCTCGCGGCACTGCAGGCCCTCGGCCGGGAGTCCGAGCCCACCGATCTGGCGCTGCTGCTGGACCATCGCATCGAGCACATCCTGGTCGATGAATTCCAGGACACCTCCGACGCGCAGCTCGGCCTGTTCCGCCTGCTCACCGCCGGGTGGGAGTCGGGCGATGGCCGCACGTTTTTCTGCGTGGGCGATCCGATGCAGTCCATCTACGGCTTCCGGGAAGCCGAGGTGCGGGTGTTCCTGGACCTCGCGCAGGAGGGTCTGGGCGCCGTGAAGCTCGAGCCCGTGCGCCTGACGAGCAATTTCCGCGCGCAGGCGCCGCTGGTGGAGTGGGTCAATGCCACCTTCGCCCGGGTGTTCCCGCAGCGTGATGACCGCCATCGTGGCGCCATCGCCTTCACGCCGGCGGTGTCGATGGCGCGGGTGGATGAGGCCGCGGCCAGCGTCCACGCGCGATCGTTCGACACCCCGGCACACGAGGCTGCATTCATCGCCGCGACGCTGGCCGGGATGCTGCGCGAAGGTGGCAAGCTGCGCGCCGCCATCCTCGTGCGCCAGAAGGCGCATGCCCTGCCCATCATCGAGGCGCTGCGCGTCAGGGGGCTTGCGTTCCGGGCGCTGGACATCGGGCGGCTGCAGGACACGGCGGTGGTGAGCGACATCATCATGCTGACCCGCGCGCTGCTGCACGCCGACGACCGGATCGCCTGGCTCGCGCTGCTGCGCGGTCCCTGGGTCGGGCTGGATCTTGCGGATCTCGCCAAGCTGGCCGAGGGCGGCGCGCCCGCCTGGGAGGCCTTGCAGGCGGAGTCGACGCTGTCGCGACTGGGGAGCGATGGCGCCGCGCGGGCGCGGCGTTTCGTCGCCACGATGACGCAGGGCTTCGCGGCGCGGGACCAGAGCGGCTTCGCGCGCTGGGTGGAACGCGTGTGGCTGGCGCTCGGTGGCGCGAGCACCCACCTCGAGACGGTGGATATGGCCAACGCGCGGCGCGCCTTCGAGCGGCTCGCCGAGCTCGAAAAGCGAGGCATGGTGGATCCGGCGCAGGTGGAAGCGGCGTTCGCCGACCTGTTTCCGGCGGACCCGGGCGAGCAGGCCATCGAGATCATGACCATCCACAAGTCCAAGGGTCTGGAGTTCGATGCGGTGTTCGTTCCGCGGCTGGATGCGAAGGCGCGGGCCGATGCCGGCGGGTTCCTGCTCGCCCATGCCTTCTCGCGCGAGGACCGCGCCGGCTTCGTGCTGGCGGCCCGGGACGAGGTGGGTGAGGAATCGGATCCGCTGGTGGAGTTCCTGCGACATTGCACCAGGGATGCGCAGCGGCTCGAAGCGCAGCGCCTGCTGTACGTGGCCTGCACGCGCGCCCGGCGGGAACTGCACCTGTCGGGCTGCACCGAGCGGCGCGACCGTGCGGCAAATGCCCCTTTCACGCCGGAATCCTCCAGCCTGATGCGGGTGCTCTGGCCGATCATGGAGGCTCGATTCGAACCGACGGACCAGGCGCTCGCGCCGGCCACGGGCGAGACGGGCCCGCGTCTGAACCGGCTGCCGGTGAACTGGGCGCCGCCTGCCCAAGGGAGGCCGGCGGCAGCCGAACCCGTGCCGGTTCCCGCAGCAGCTCCTCCTTTCGACTGGGCAGGGGAGACCGCGCGGCAGGTGGGCGTTCGCGTGCACGCCTGCCTGCAACGGTTGCGGGTGCATCCGGAAGGCGCGGCAGATGTGCGCGCCGCGCGTGCCCTGCATGCGCGCTGGTTCGAGTCGCGCGGGGTGCCGGCACAGCAGATCGAGGGCGCCGTGGATCGGGTGATCGAGGCACTGCTGGCCGTGCTCGGCGATGATCGGGGCCGCTGGATCCTGCAGGATGGCCGGCCGGGGGAGGACCGGGAACTCGCATTGACGGCACGCATCGAGGGACAGATCGTCAACGTGGTGCTGGATCGCACCTTCGTGCTCGAGGGCGAGCGCTGGGTGATCGACTACAAGACCAGCGTCCACGTGGGCGGCCAGCTCGACGCCTTCCTCGAATCAGAGCTGCAGCGCTATGCCCCGCAACTGCGACGATATGCGCAGGTGGCGCGGCGCCTGGGTCCGGAGCCGGTTCGTGTGGCGCTGTATTTCCCGCTGCTGCGCGCGTTCCGCGAATGGCGGGGTTGGTGAATGCTAGATCGAGAACTCGATGTCGAGCGGGATGCGGCCGGCGGCATCCCGTCCGCGCATCTGCGCCAGGTTCTGCAACTGCCCGGTGAGCGCCGGCGGCATCGGGCCGCGCTCCTTGACGGTGCCCGACAGCGTGGCGGTGCCCTGGGCAGGTTGTGCACTGACCGTTCCTGCGAGTTCCAGCGGCCCGCTGCCCGTGTCCCTCACCGAGGCGGTGGCGGACCCATCCGCCTGCACGGCATCGGGCCCGAAGACCACCTCCACACCGCCGAGGTCGGCATTGGCGAATTGCGCCGACTGCAGGTGCGAGAAGCCGATGCGCCCGGCCGCCGCCGTGATGCGTCGATCCTTGATCGAGAAATCATCCAGCGCCACCTGCACGCGGCCTTCCCATCCCCGGGTCAGCCCGAGGTCCGCGAAGGATTGCACGGCGCCCTCGCCATGCACCGCGTGCAGCGCCACTTGCGAGCGCGAGGCGGTGATCTCCGCATCCAGCGTCATGTCCTGGTTCACCCACCGTGCCGTGGCGGACAGCCTGCCGGTGAGCAACGGCAACGGATGCAGCCGCCACTCGACATCGCCCGCCGGCCGGCCCTTGAGTCCCAGTCCCGTGAAGGAGCCATGCCACAGCGTCCCGCCGGCTTCGGTCACGCTCATGTCGGCGGGAAGGAACCGCAGCGCGAGGGATGCCGGCAGGAAGGCGATGACGAAGCCCAGTGCCGCGACGACGGCGATGCCGATCAACCGCCCATAGGGCCGCCGGGCCGGCTCAGGGGTGCGCTTTGGCGAGCGAGACGCTGGCATTCACGAGACCCGGCCGCGCCGCGCGGTCGATGGTGATCGACTCGATGGCGATGCCATGCTGGGTCTCCAGCACGGACAGCCAGTTCACGAGCGCATCGAAGGGAGCGGCCTCGAGCTGCACCCGTACGCCTGCATCACCGCTGGGCTGCGTGCCGCGCAGGGCCTGCGCAAGGCCCGCCTCGCGACCGGTGCGGTCGATGAGCACGACGGGTGATTCGTTGCCCGGCGCATGGTAGGTGCCCGCCGCGGCCTGGATCTCCGGCGCATTCTGCTGCATCCAGGCCAGGTCCTCGCGCAGCGTGTCGACCTTCTCCCGCTCGCCGCTCACCCGGTTGTGCAGGGGAAGCAGCACGCCCCCCACCAGCACCACGAGGGCGAGCAGGACGCCACCGATGAGCACCGTGCGGCGCTCGCGCGCCTGCAGTCCGGCGTACCAGCTCGCGAGCGGGTTCATGGACGGCCTCGCGGTGCGCGGATCTGCAGTCGGCCTTCGACGCCATGCGCCGCCGGGGTGCTCGATTGCAGGTCCGCGGTCAGGCCATCGTGGGAGATGGACTGCGACAGGCGCGCAAGATCATCCACACTGGGTGCGGTGACCTTGAGGTCCAGGGTCGCATCGCGATAACTCAACGCATCCATGCTGGTGTTCGCGCGCCCGCCCACGGCGCCGGCAAGGCTTTGCAGGGCGCGCAGGAAATGCTGCGGGCCGGAGGCGTTGCCGCGGATCTGCGCGAGCCTCGCCTGCATCTGCCGGCGTGGCTCCACCGCGTTCTCGCCCGGCATGGCCTGGGTGAACACTTGCTGGATGCTGGCCTGAAGCTGGGCGCCGGCCTGCTTGGCGCGATACAGGGAGATGGATTCCGCGGCGAGATGTGCCACGAGCAGGCCCAGGGCAAGCATCGCGGCGAGACGCCAGCGCCGCCATTGCGAGCTGTGGATCTCGGTGGCGGTGTAGTCGCCCTGCAGCAGGTTGATGGCATCCGACTGCGGCAGCTCGCGCGCGAGCCAGACCAAGGGGCCCTCCGGCAGCAGTTGAACCTTCATCGAGGCGAACCGGTCGAGCAGCCGGTCGAACCGGTCCTGGATCACGGCCCAGTCCTCGGGCGTGGCAAACAGCAGCGCATCTTCCGGCACCGGCGCCGTGACCGGCCCGGCATCCTCGCCTTCCGCGCCTTCCGCCGCGACCGGGGCCGCTGGCGGTTCGTCATGGATGACGCCCGCCACGGCGAGCGCATCCTCGATGGGCGAGACCTCGACGGTGATCGGCGGACCCGCCGCACGTCTCACCGACAAGCGGCCTTCTTCCGCCCACAACACCGTCTGCCCGGGATTGCGCGGCATGAGCGAGACATCCGCGTACATCGCGGAAGGGTGCAGGCCCGCCGACTGCAGCGTGCTGCGCCAGGCGTCCATGAGGCTGCGGGCCACCACGGCGACGGCAGTGGTGTTGTCCGGCCCCCGCCGCCCGATGGCGAAATGCAGCGTGTCGATGTCGTCGGTGACCAGTTCCTCGAGCGCGAAGGGCACGGCACGGGCGAGCTTCGCGCCGCTCCCCGGCGGCAGTTCGGGCTCGACCAGCATCACCTCGGTGGCCGGTACCAGTACCACCAGCCGGTGGTTCTGGGCGATGGCCGCGGCGAGGGACAGGGGGCCGCGCTGCCGGGGACCCGTGCGCACACCTTCATCATCGACGATGAGCCACTCGGTGTCTTCCGAACCGGGGGCGGGCAGTCGCAGCAGAAGGGTGTGGGCCATGGGTGTGAGCGGGGGAATTGGGTGTCGGCGGCGAATGCTACGCGGTCACAAAGTCCTTAATCAGGTGTCGCCAATCCCTTACGGTGTCCCAAAGCTGCGCAGCAACGGTGTCACCCGGTTGGTATTCGGGCTTCTGTACAAAAGACTGTACAAGGTGAACTCCGTGGTGCCAAGCGTGACGAGCGTGGTCAGCCTGAAGTAATCACTCTGCTTGACGATCAGTGGCTTCAGCCTGGTTGCCTGATCAGGCGATAATCCGTTGTTGATGCTTTGAGTCGTCGGAAAGCACCCGTTGACCGACTTGCGGGCTTTTTCCAGGGATCCGGGGCTGCGCGTCCATTCATCGTGCCCGGTCAGGCTGTCGAGCACCACGTCCGGCGCCGTGCAGACGTTGATCTTCGTGCCCGGCGGCAACGCGGTGACATAGGGGGCCAGGCGCTGGTAATTCTCCAGGCCGAAGTCGGGCAGGCTCAGCAACTCGCTCGTGGAACTCATCGGCCAGTTGCCGGTGAGGTAGGGCGGATTCTGCGAGGTGTAGACGGCATCCTCCGCACCATCGGGGAAGCTCACATTCGCATCCGCATCGATCCAGTCGCGTATCTTGTCCGCCCAGGCCTCATCCAGTTTCACGTATGCGAGCAGTCTCTTGAAGACCGCGAGCCGCGTCGCATCGGGTTTGGTCGCATCGGGCTTGGTGGCACCGGGTTGCGAGGGATTCGGGGTGTCGGGCAGCAGCAGGTCGTTCAAGTTGAAACGGCCCTGCTGGTCCTCCAGCGACCCTTCCAGCGTGCCCAGGGGCTCGCCTTCGGGGTCATTGGGTGGACGCAAGGGAATGGGCTGCGGCGCCTGCGCCCAGGGCTGGGAGAGGTTGTCCTCGTTTGGAGAACTCTGCTTGCTCTGGTTCAGGACATCGGCCGCGAGCGCTTCTGCACCCATGGCGAACTGGTAGGCCTGCTCGGCCGCGAGAATCGAGGAAGTGCGCTTGCGCTCGACGAATCCGCCGAAGCCGATCTTCACCGCGAGGATGGTGGCGAGCGCCATGAGCACCAGCGCGATGATCAAGGCCACGCCGCGTTGTTGCCGCGCGAGGGCGATCATCCCGCCACCTCGACCAGCCGCCGTACCGTTCCCCAGTCGGCGAACTCCACGATCACCTCCACCGCCACCGGCCGCTGCACCAGTGCCTGCGGCAGCGACATGTTCGGTTCAGGCCATTGATCGATCCAGGCCCGGTTGGAGTCCAGGAACCGCAGCTTGAAGCTCTTGACCCGGGTGAGCAGGTCATGGACCTGCGGTTGGGTGTTCAACGTGGGATCGAGCACCGGCAGGTAGCTGCGCTTGAGGGTTTCCTTGTCGAGGCTGTATTGCACGCGCTGCAGGGTGCCGCGCGGAGCGCCCGCCGTATTGGACCAGCCCATGCGCGTGAGCTCCAGCAGCGGCCCGTTGCCGCCTGCGCGCATCGCGGGGAGGCGGCCACTGCCGAGGGGCTCGCGGATCGGCCTGGGTGCCGCCTGGGCGAGGTCCATCACCAGGGTACGAATGCCGAACTCGATCTCGCGGGTTCGCTGCTGTGATTCCATGGTGCGTTCGGCCGAGATGCGCGCCTGCCGGTAGGTGCCATACCCCAGCGCCGTCATGATGCCGAGCAGCAGCAGCGCGACCAGCACCTCCACCAGCGTGAAACCGCGACCGGTGCCGGGCGGGCCGCGGGTGTTCATCGGGTCGACCCGCCGCGCGCCGGCGTCTTGCTGCCCGGGGCGCCGGTCTCGCTTCCCGGTTCGCCCTGCTGGGCCGCCAAGCTCACATCGGTCCAGTCCTTCTGGTTGGACGTGCCCGCCGGCGAGAGCGCCGAACCGATGAAACTTGCGGACTCCGCCAGCGGGCCAGCCTTGTCCTTCGCATCGGCCGGCCAGACGCGCACCACGACCTGCTGGATGGTGGCGTTGCCGGATTCGAAGCGGCGCGTGTCGTAGCGCCACTTCCGGTTCGCGAACTGCACTTCGCCCTTGTCGCCCGACTCGCCGAACTTCTGCACGTTCAGACGCACCTCGACGATGCGGTTCATCGCGATCCACTGGGCGATGGTCTTGTCGCGCAGGTATTCGCTGCCGCGCGCGGCGCTGCTGACCGAGGACATCAGCGCGGCGAGCGCAAGCGCAATGACCATCAGGCCGACCAGCACCTCGACCAGCGTGAAGCCGCGGCTGCATCGCGGCCTCATGAGCGGTTGGTCAGGCGGTCGGAGGCCTTGTCCGAGGACTCGACCGTGAGCTTGCCGGTGGCATCGGCGTTGAGGATGGCGCGATTGTGCGTTCCCGTGCGCTGCAGGACCAGCTTGAACGGCGTGCCCTCGCCGCTGGCCGCGATGATGATCTGCGGGCCCGCAGTGGCGGCGTCGGATTTCACCTTCGCATCGCGGGGCTTGATGATCACCCTGCGCGAGTCGAGCTGCAGCTCGAAGACCAGCCCCGCGGGCAGCTCGCGCCTGCGGAACTCGCGTTCCTCGTCGAAGTTCTCCCAGCGCTGGCGGCGCGCCCGGTACACCACGAACTGGTAGGACGCCGGTTCCACCAGCAGTCCGAAATCACGACCCTCGAGCACGGCTCGTTCCTGCAGCAGGCCCATGAGGCCCTCGATGCGCCGGCTCTCCTCATCCAGCGCCCCGTCACGCCCTGTCACACCGATGTTCAGCACGGCGAAGGAGATGACGATGGAGATGATGACCAGCACCACCAGGATTTCGATCAGCGTGAAGCCGCGCGCGATGAGGGACGCACCTGCCGTGCGTCCTCGCGGGTCGCACGCGCCGGTGGGCCGGCTACTTCTGCTCGAGATTGGCCGTGCCGATGTCGGCATCGTAGCCTTCGCCGCCGTCCTTGCCATCGCGACCCAGCGAGCGGATCTCGTATTCGGCGCCGTCACGTCCGGGAGCCTGGTACTGGTAGGTGTTGTTCCACGGATCCTTCGGCACGGACTTGAGATAGCCGCCCGGGCGGTAGTTGGTGATGGTGGAGTCGGAGGGTTGCTTGACCAGCGCGGCCAGTCCCTGCTCGGTGGTGGGGTACTTGAAGTTGTCCAGCCGGTACAGGTCCAGCGCCGTTTCGATGGCCCGGATGTCGCTCTGCGCGCGGGTGACGCGGGCCTTGTCGACGTTCTCGAGGATCTTGGGCACCACGAGGGCGCCGAGCACGGCCAGGATGACGACCACGACCATGATCTCGATGAGCGTGAAGCCCCGCGAGCGCAGCAGCCGCGCCGCAGGTGCAGGTGCAGGTGCAGGTGCAGGTGCAGGTGCAGGAGTTGGTGCCGACGTCCGATAACGCATACAGTAGTCCTCGATGCTCCGGCGATCATACGCTATTCGCGCGGCGAATCTCAGCCACTCGTTGCAATGGGACGGTGGCCGCGGGATCTGGCTCATGGGACTGTTGCTTGCTGGCGCCGCGCTGTTGGGCATCGGCGACAGGGCGCGCGACGCGCTCGAATATGATCGGTTGCGCATCGCCGGCGGCGAATGGTGGCGGTTGCTCACCGCGCACGTCGTGCACCTGGATGCACATCACTTCGCGCTCAACGCACTGGGCCTCGTGCTGGTCTGGGCATTGTTCGCCCGCGACTTCCGTGCGTGGCAGTGGCTCATCATCGCCGTGGGCTCGGCGCTCGGGATCAGCGCGGGCCTGTACCGGTTCGACCCGGCGGTGGCGTGGTACGTCGGCGCCTCGGGGCTGCTGCATGCCATCATGGGTGCAGGATGCGTGCGCCACTGGAACCTGCGCGAGTGGGACCGCTGGATCCTGTGGCTCGGTCTCGCGACCAAGCTCCTGGTTGAACAACGTGAAGGGCCGGGCGTGCTCCAGGGTGCAACCGTGGTCATCGATGCGCATCTGTACGGTGCGCTGTGCGGCGCCGCGATCGCTGCCGTGCTGTGCGTCCAGATGGCTATAATCCGCCGCTCCCAGCAAGAACGATGAGGATCCGCGCATGACGCTTGCTTTCGTATTCCCCGGGCAGGGCTCGCAGTCGGTGGGCATGCTCGCCAGTCTCGCGCAGGCCTCGCCGCTGATCCGCGCCACCTTCGATGAGGCCTCCGCGGTGCTGGGTTATGACCTCTGGGACCTGTGCCAGAACGGGCCCGAAGAACTGCTCAATGCCACCGAGCGCACGCAGCCGGCGATGGTGGCGGCCAGTGTTGCGACCTGGCGGTTGTGGTGCGAGCGCGGCGGTGCGCAGCCCAAGGCGGTCGCCGGGCACAGCCTCGGCGAGTTCTCCGCCTTGGTGGCTGCCGGCTGCATGGAGTTCACTGATGCCATCGCGCTCGTGAAGTATCGTGGCGAGATCATGCAGGCAGCACTGCCCGCGGGGCAGGGCGCCATGGCGGCGGTGCTGGGGCTCGAGGATGCCGATGTCGAGGCCGCCTGCCGCGAGGCGGCGGGGGATGAGGTGGTGGAGACCGCCAACTACAACTCGCCGGGCCAGGTGGTGATCGCGGGGCACCTGGGCGCCGTGCAACGTGCCCTGGAGGTGGCGAAGGCCAAGGGCGCCAGGCGCGCCTTGTTGCTGCCGGTGAGCGCGCCCTTTCACACCTCGCTGATGCGCGGGGCGGCGGAGCTGCTGCGCACGCGCCTCGAGCAGGTACCGGTGAAGCCCGCCGGGGCCATCGCCGTGTACGGCGTCGATGTTCGCGTGCACCAGAGCGCGGCGGAGATCCGCGCCGCGCTGGTCAAGCAGCTCGCCACCGCGGTGTACTGGGGCGCGACCCTGCGTACCATGATCGCGGCGGGCTTCACGCAGTTCATCGAATGCGGTCCTGGCAAGGTGCTCACCGGACTGAACCGCCGCATCGACAAGAACCGTGATCTGAAGATGATGGCGCTGGAGGATCCGGCGAGTTTGGAAGAGGCCTTGCGAACGGTGAAGGGGTAGATGATGACGATACTCAATGGCGATGTCGCACTGGTCACCGGTGCCTCCCGCGGAATCGGCGCCGAGATCGCGGATCAGCTCGCCGCCGCCGGCGCGAAGGTCATCGGCACCGCGACCACGGCCGAAGGGGCAGTGCGCATCAGCGCGCGGCTGGCGGGGCAGGGCGGCCGCGGCGCGGTGCTGGACGTGTCGGATCCCACCTCCATCGAGGCGCTGCTGGCCGACATCGAATCGAAGGAGGGGGCCATCACCATCCTGTGCAACAACGCCGGGATCACGCGTGACACCCTGCTCCTGCGCATGAAGCCCGAGGACTGGGATGCGGTCATCAACACGAACCTGGGCTCGGTGTTCCGCCTGTCCAAGGCCGTGTTGCGGGGCATGATGAAGGCGCGGCGGGGCCGCATCATCAGCATCGCCTCGGTGGTGGGCGCCATCGGCAATGCCGGGCAGGCCAACTACGCGGCCGCCAAGGCCGGCATCGTCGGATTCACCAAGTCCCTCGCCCGCGAAGTGGGGTCCCGGGGCATCACGGCCAATGTCATCGCGCCAGGATTCATCGACACGGACATGACCCGGAGCCTGTCGGAGGAGCAGCGGTCGGCGCTGCAGGCCCAGATTCCCCTGGGAAGGCTGGGAGAGGCCCGGGACGTGGCCGCGGCGGTGGTCTTCCTGGCCTCGCCGGCGGGGGGTTACATCACCGGTGAGACCCTGCACGTGAACGGCGGCATGCACATGGCCTGACCCCATCGCCCCCCGTTTCCGTCCATTTGTCAAGGCGGACCGGGGGTGGGCCTGCGACCGGCGCTTCACGCCGGTAGCCGGGAACGAACCGTTCACATAAAATACCGGCCCTGCCGTCTGGGCACGACACACAGGCTAGAGGACACCAGCGATGAGCACTGTTGAACAACAGGTTAAGAAGATCGTGGCCGAACAATTGGGGGTAAAAGAAGAAGAAGTCACCAATGACGCCTCGTTCGTCGACGATCTGGGAGCAGACTCGCTCGATACGGTGGAGTTGGTGATGGCACTCGAGGAGGAATTCGAAACCGAAATTCCGGACGAGGACGCCGAGAAGATCACCACCGTTCAGCAGGCCATCGACTACATCAACTCGCACAAGGCGAAGGCGTAGTCCCGCCCGTCTCCACACAGATCATTGGCAGTTCAGGATTCCAGCGGGCCACGGACGGCTCTACAGTGCGGTAGTTGCAGGAGTCGACGTTGAGCAAGCGGCGGGTTGCCATCACCGGTCTCGGTATCGTGTCGCCGGTCGGACAAGATATTTCCACGGCCTGGGCGTCGATCGTCGCGGGCAAGAGCGGCATCGGCGCCATCGAGCGGTTCGATTCCGCCAACTTCCCGGTCCACTTCGGCGGCGAGATCCGCAAGCTCGACTACGAGCCCTACCTCAGTGCGAAGGAAGCGCGTCGCATGGACGCCTTCATGCAGTACGGCGTCATTGCCGGCATGCAGGCCATGCGCGACTCGGGGTTCGTCGTGAACGAGGCGAACTCCGAACGCATCGGCGTCATGATGGGCTCAGGCATGGGTGGCCTCGAGTCCATCGAGCAGACCTACGAGAAGTATCTCGAGACCAAGTCACCGAAGAAGGTGTCCCCGTTCTTCATCCCGGCCAGCATCATCAACCTGGTGAGCGGCCACCTGTCCATCGCTTTCAACATCACTGGCCCCAACCTGGCCATTGCAACCGCCTGCACCACCTCCACCCACGCTCTCGGCCTTGCGGCACGACTCATCCAGTACGGCGAGGTGGACGCGATGCTCGCGGGCGGCTCGGAGATGGCGACCTGCTTCACCGGTGTGAGCGGCTTCTGCCAGGCCAAGGCCCTGTCCCTGCGCAATGACGATCCGCAGGGTGCGAGCCGGCCCTGGGACAAGGACCGCGACGGTTTCGTCATGGGCGATGGCGCAGGCGCCATGATGCTCGAGGAATACGACAGCGCGAAGGCACGCGGCGCGAAGATTTACGCCGAGCTCGTGGGCTTCGGCATGAGCGGCGATGCGTTCCACGTCACTGCCCCGCCGGAGAACGGCGAGGGCGCGCGCAAGGCCATGGCGCGCGCCTTGCGCGATGCGGGCCTCAACCCCGACCAGGTGCAGTACGTCAACGCGCATGCCACCTCGACCGAGCTCGGCGATCTCGCCGAGACCCTGGCCATCAAGCGTGCCTTCGGCGAGGCCGCGGGCAAGCTCGCGGTCAGTTCGACCAAGTCGATGACCGGCCACCTGCTCGGTGCTGCCGGCGCGGTCGAGGCCATCTTCTCCGTGCTGGCGCTGCGCGACCAGGTGGCGCCGCCCACCATCAACCTGCATCAGCCGGGCGAGGGCTGCGACCTGGACTATGTGCCCAACACCGCGAGGCGCATGGCCTTGCAGCACGTGTTGTCCAACTCCTTCGGTTTCGGTGGAACCAACGGTTCGCTCATTTTCCGCCGAGTGTGATCCGCTGCGGCTGATCGCGCGGTACCCGGACTGCTATCCCGGCCTCCTCGAGAGCGGTTCCCGTCATCAGGCCACGGTGACGGCCGCCGCCCCGGCGACCGAGGACTCCCGTTTCGACATCCTGCCCATGGCCAGTGGCGCATCGCTCCGGCTGACGCGAGAGGGCGTGTTGCTGGGTGAGGCTTTCGCGCGGGGGCAGGGCTTCTTCGACGCGCTGGAAGGCTGGTGCCGCGAGGTGCGCATGGATGCCTCGCGTGACGGAGACGAGGCGTACCGGGCGGGTGCTCCCCGCCTGCCTTTCCGGGGCGGCTGGATCGTGTACCTGGGCTACGAACTGGCGGGCGAGGTCGAACCCGGGTTGCGCTTGCCGCGCAGCACCGATGCGCTGGAGGCACTGGCGATCCGTGCGCCGGCGGCGTGGGTGAGGGATCGGCACAGCGGGCAGGGCTGGCTCATCGCCGAGCCCGGGCAGGAACACCTGCTGGAGCGGTTCGAGTCACATCTCGCGCAGGCGCCGGCGCAGGCGTCGGCAATCGCGGCCGCGGAGTCCCCTGGCCTGATGTTGCGGGAGGAGCCGGAAGGGGACTTCATTCGGCGCGTGGAGCGCGCGCTCGAGTACATTGCCGCGGGTGACATCTACCAGGCCAACCTCTCGCGCGGCTGGACCGGCACGGCGGACCGCAACCTCGACCCCGTGGAGCTGTATCGCCGGCTGCGCGCGGCCAACCCGGGACCCTTCTGTGCCCTGCTGCGCGCGGGCGACTTCGCGGTGGTCAGCTCATCGCCCGAGCGGCTCATGATGAGCGACGGCCATCAAGTCTTCACCCGGCCGATCGCGGGCACGCGGCCCCGGGGCGCCACCCCGGAAGCCGATGCGGCGCTGGTCCGCCAGCTCCTCGACAACGAGAAGGAGAAGGCCGAGCACGTGATGCTCATCGACCTGGAACGCAATGACCTCGGCCGCGTCTGCGCCGGTGGCAGCGTGCGCGTGGATGAGTTCATGAGCGTGGAGAGCTACGCGCACGTGCATCACATCGTCTCGAATGTGACCGGCACGCTGCGTCCCGGCATCTCGCCGGTGCAGGTGCTGCGCGCCGTGTTCCCGGGTGGCACCATCACCGGCTGTCCGAAGTTCCGCTGCATGCAGATCATCGCCGAGCTGGAGGGTGTCGGACGGGGCGCGTACACGGGCTCGCTGGGCTATATCAACACCGATGGCAGCGCGGACTTCAACATCCTGATCCGCACCATGAGCGTCAATGGCACGCGGCTGGATTTTCGCGCCGGCGCGGGGATCGTCGCCGACTCGGACCCGCAACGCGAGCTGGCCGAGACGCGCGCCAAGGCCGAAGGCCTGCGGCGGGCAGTGGCCGCGACATGAGCGTGGTCTGGCTCAACGGCCGGCCGGCCCGCGCCATCGGCTGGCGTGATCGCGGGCTGGCCTATGGCGATGGCCTGTTCGAGACCCTGCGTGTCTACCGCCACGGCATCGCGCTGCTGCCCGGGCACCTGCGACGCCTCGGGGAGGGCTGCCGGCGGCTGGGACTGCCGCCGCCCGATCCTGCGCAACTGCGGGCGGAGATCGCCCGCGCGGCGCGGCGCTGGCCGCATGCGACCCTCAAGCTGATCCTGACGCGCGGTGAGGGCGAGCGGGGTTACCGTGCGCCCCGGCCCTGCCAGCCGAACCGGTTGCTGATCTGCGAGCGGCGGCCATCACAGCCGGCCGTGTCCGACACCGTGGTGCACGTACGTCTGTGCCGCACGCCGGTGAGCGAGAATGCACTGTTCGCCGGGTTGAAGACGCTCAACCGGCTCGACTCGGTGATGGCGCGCAGCGAATGGCGCGACCCACGCATCGCCGAAGGATTGATGCGCGACCACGAGGGGCACATCCTTTGCGGTACCATGAGCAACGTGTTCATCGTCCGGCAGGGAAGGCTGATCACGCCGTGTCTGGATCGCGCTGGCATCGCGGGGGTGATGCGACACTGGGTCATCGCTGCGGCACGCCGCCAGGGCATCCGGGTACAGGAGGGACGCCTCACCATGAAGGACATCGCCGGGGCGCAGGAGATGTTCCTGACCAATGCACTCATCGGCATCTGGTCGGTGGCGACACTGCGTCTGCCTGAGCAAGCGCTGACCTTCGGCAGCACCGCCCGGGCGGCGCAGCTGCGCCAGCGGTTCGCGGTCCTGCTCGAACGGCATGCACAGGTGGGCGCCCGCGCATGAGATCACGACCGATCCTGGCAGTGGCGGGGATCGCCGCGGTGCTGGTGCTCGCAGCGGTGTTCTGGGCCCTGCGTTCCTGGGAAGCGTATCTCGACAAGCCGGTGGCGTTGCCGGCGCCCGTGATCTACACGGTGCCCGCTCATGCACGATTCTCGAAAGTGGCTTCGGATCTGCAGGCGCAGGGCGTGATCGTGCATCCGAACCTGTGGTCCTGGTACGCGCGCTGGCAGGGAATCGCCGCGCAGATCAAGGCCGGGGAGTATTCCATCGCACCCGGCGTGACGCCGCGGCGGCTGCTCAGGCAGCTCATCGATGGCCAGGTGCTGCTGCATTCGTTCACCATCGTGGACGGCTGGCAGGTGCGCGAGCTGCTGGAGGCGATGCGCCGGGGTTCGGGTCTTCGCCTCACCTTGCCCCCGCATCCGACCGACCTCATGTCGAGGCTGGGACTTTCCCCGGGCCACCCGGAAGGGCAGTTCCTGCCCGAGACGTACCGGTTCGCGGCCGGCACCACCGATGTGGCCCTGCTGACCATGGCGCACACGGCGCTGGTGCGCGAACTGCAGGCGGCCTGGGCGGACCGGGATGCGCGCCTGCCGCTGAAGAGTCCGCAGGAACTGCTGACACTGGCCTCCATCGTCGAGAAGGAGACGGGCGTGCCCGAGGAACGGGCCCACATCGCCGGTGTCTACGTGCAGCGCCTGCTCATCGGCATGCGCCTGCAGGCCGATCCGACCGTCATCTACGGAATCGGAGAGCGCTACGACGGGGACATCCGGACGGCGGACCTGCACACCGATGGTCCCTACAACAGCTACACGCGAACCGGCCTCCCACCGACACCCATCGCGCTGCCGGGCGCAGCATCGATCCATGCCTCGGCGCATCCGGACATCGACGGAGCGCTGTATTTCGTGGCCTCGGGCGCGGGTGATGGGAGCCACGTGTTCTCCAAAAACTACACCGAACACAGCCAGGCGGTGTCCCGCTACCTGCAGGCGATGCGCCGGCGCGCCGGGAGCGCAAACCCATGAGTCGCGAGCGTGGCCGCTTCATCACCATCGAGGGGATCGAGGCCGTGGGCAAAAGCACGCAGGTGGCGCGAGCTTCGGAATGGCTCACCCGCCTGGGCGTGGATCACATCGTCACGCGGGAGCCCGGCGGCACGCCGCTCGCCGAATCCATCCGGCAACTCGTGCTGCAGCCCCGCACCGAATCGCTCCCGCCCATCGCCGAACTGCTGCTGATGTTCTCGGCGCGAGCGGTGCACCTGACGAACCTCATCGAGCCGGCGCTGCAGGCCGGCCGATGGGTGCTGTGCGACCGGTTCACCGATGCGACCTTCGCCTACCAGGGCGCGGGCCGGGGCATCGAGGCGCAGGCCATCGGGCAGCTCGAGGCGCTGGTGCAGCGGGGACTGCAACCCGACCTGACGCTGCTCCTGGACTTGCCGGTGACGAAGGGACTGTCGCGTGCCGCGAGCCGCGGCGGACAACAGGACCGCTTCGAATCCGAACGCGTGGAGTTCTTCGAGCGGGTGCGCGCGGGCTACCTGCAGCGCGCCGCTGCGGCGCCGCGTCGCTTCCGGGTGATCGACGCAGGGCCCGCCATCGAGACGGTGAGTGAACACATCGCGGCGGCGCTCGGGGAACTGCTGGCGCGGCCAGGAAGCGGGGGCTAGGGCGATGGACTTCCAGCGCGCCAACTCGTTTCCATGGCTGGATGCCGTGCGTGAGGAGATCACCCGCCTGCGTTCGGCCGACCGGCTTCCGCATGCCATTCTCGTGCTGGCGCGCGAAGGACTGGGGAGCGATGCGCTGGCCAACTGGAGCGCGGCAGCCGTGCTGTGCGAATCCTCGCCGGCGCCCTGCGGTGCCTGCGCCTCCTGCGTGCTGCTGGCGGGGGACAACCATCCGGACCTGCATCGCGTGGAGCTGGAAGAGAACGCGCAGCAGCTCAAGATCGAACAGGTGCGTGACCTGATCGGCGCGTTGGGCCTCACCGCCTACCGGGGCGGATACAAGGTGGGCATCCTGCACGATGCGGACCGGCTCAACGCGGCCGGTGCCAACGCCTTCCTCAAGACGCTGGAGGAGCCGCCGCCGCGAACGCTGCTGTTGCTGCTGGCCGCGCCCAACCATCGGCTCCCGGCGACCATCGCGAGCCGCTGCCGGCGGATCGTGCTGTCGCTGCCCTCGCAGGACCAGGCGCTGTCATGGTTAGGCGCGCAAGGCGTCGAATCCGGCGAGGCGCTGGCCCGCCTGCGGCTCGCGCAGGGAGCGCCGCTCGGGGCGCTCGCGTTCGACCCGCAAGTGGTGCAATCCGTTGCGAAGGAGATGTCACAGGAGCTTGCGCAGCTCGATGCGAACCGCGTGGACCCGAGCCTGCTCGCCGAGCGATGGCTCAGGTCCGAGCCTGCGCTGCGGATCGCGTGGCTTGAGAACTGGATCACAGATCGCATCCGCGCGCTGTCCACCGGGACGCCGGCCATCGCCAAAACTGCGGAACCAGTCGTCTTGCCTCGTTCTTTACTTAAGGCCAAGATACGCGGGCTTTTCGAGCTCCTGGACGACACCCGGGAGTTCAAGCGGTTGGCTGGCACCAGCGCCAACCTGCAGCTCGCCCTCGAGGGGCTGCTGATCCGGCATTTCACGCAAGGTGTTTAGATTTGCGCAGTCCGAGCAACAAACCAGGCCTGTTGACGCTCACCATCAAGGACAAGAGCGCCCTGTACCTCGCCTACATGCCCTTCGTGAAGAATGGCGGCCTGTTCATCCCGACCAACAGCAACTATCGCCTCGGTGACGAGGTGTTCATGCTGCTGAACCTCATGGGCGAGGAGGAGAAGCTGCCGGTGGCCGGCCGGGTCATCTGGATGACGCCCAAGGGCGCTTCCTCGCGCCGCACGGCCGGCATCGGCGTGCAGTTCAGCGACCAGGATCGCGGCAACACCCAGAAGAAGATCGAGAACTATCTTGCCGGCGCCCTCGGCGGGGACAAGCCGACGCATACGATGTGACCGGCGGCCGGTGTGGCCGCCAGCGCCCTCAGCGCTTGCCTCGCGCGGCCTCGGTGGCGGCGAGCCCGCCTTTGAGCACATAGGCCTCGAACCCGCGCTCACTCAGGATGTAGGCACCGGCGGAGCTGCGCCGTCCCGTGTCGCAGCAGACGACGTAGGGCGTCTTCTTGTCCAGCATGTTGATCTTCAGCCGGATGAAGTACAGCGGGATGTTCATCGCATCGTCGATGCGGAAGTTCTGGAACTCGCTCGGCAGCCGTACGTCGAGCCACTTGCCGCCGCGGGCGATGAGCTTCTTCGCCTCCTCGTAGTCCACCCACTGCAGGAGCGGCTCGTTGAGCAGCGTCTGGAAGTCCTGCTTGCCCAGGCGCATGAGGCTCCCGTCGGTCTGCATCACCACGGTGGCATTGCGCTTGGCCTCGGCGATGAGCGCTTCCTCGCCGAAACTGTCGCCCGGGCCCAGTTCCGCGAGCTTGATGCCTTCCTTGTTGAGCGGCGTCTCGCGCGTCACGATGCACTTGCCGGCCATGACGACGTAGAAGAAGTCGCCCTCCGTGCCCTGCTTGATGACCACATCGCCGGCACGGTAGTTGATGCGCTGCATGCGCATGAAGATGGCCTGGATGTTGGCCGGCGGGATGCGGTGGAAGGCCTTGGTCTGCAGAAGCGTGGTCATCCAGTCGGCGCTCTCGTGCACGCCGGTCCGGCCCAGCTCGCCCACCTCGTACTGCCCGGTCTGGTCCCAGGTCAGCAGCACATCGAGCAGGTCGCTGTCGATGCTGATGTACTGCACGTTGTCCATGGCGCGCGCGGTGTACTTGCGCGGCAGCTGCGGGGTGAGCGCGGAACGCGCCTCGGGCGTGCCGCCCTTGATGGTGCCGACCGTGCGGTCGTTGGCGCGCAGTTCCACGGTACCGGCGACGATGTACACCGTGCGCTTGTCGGTGTCGCCTTCCTTGAACAGGATGCGGCCGGCGCTGATCTCCTTGAGCTGCGTCTTGCGGGCGAGCGCCTGTATGTTCTCCGCCTTCAATCCGTCCAGAGGCGAGAACGTCTTCAGTATCGAGACTTCTACTGGCTTGTCTTCCATCACAACCTTGAGATTGTCGCGCGCGATGCTAACACAGGGCAGCGGCTGGCGTTCGGCCCGCCGGTCATTCGGCGAGTGCGTCCCAACCCTCATCGGGCCGGAAGCGGTCTCCGTAACGCTGTTGCAGTTCGGTCAGGCGGTGTCGAACGGCCGCTATCCCGCGGTCCTTGGCATATTGCAGGGGACCACCGCGAAATGGCGCAAACCCAGTCGCAAAAATGACGCCTGCATCCAGCAAATCGTGATCTTGCGCAACCTTTTCGCGCAGGATGGCCACGGCCTCGTTGAGCATGGTCAGGATCAGGCGGTCCTGCAGATCCTCGGGGGGCGCGGCGGCCGGGGTGTCGGGACGTACCGGCTTGCCGTTCTCCCAACGGTAGAAACCCTGGCCGGTCTTGCGGCCCAGCTCCTTCGCGGCCACCTTCTGCTCGAGCACCGCAGGCGCGGTGCGCCCGAAGGCCTGTGCCAGCACGCGGCCCACCGACAGGCACACATCGAGACCGACCACGTCCGCCAGCTCGATGGGACCCATGGGCATGCCGAAATCCACGCTGCAACGGTCGATGACCTGCGCCGGAATGCCCGACTCCAGCGCCGCCAGCGCCTCGTTGATGTAGGGCATCAGGATGCGGTTGACGACGAACCCCGGGGCGCTGCGGCAGGGCAGCGGCAGCTTGTCGAGCTTGCGTACGAAGGCCAGGGCCGCGGCCTCGACCTCGGGTCGCGTGCCGCTGCCGCGCACGACTTCGATGAGCTGCATCTGCGCCACGGGGTTGAAGAAGTGGACGCCTGCCAGCCGGCTCGGATCGGTGAGCTTTTCCGCCAGCGTTTCGGTCATGATGCTGGAGGTGTTGGTCGCGAGCAGCGCGCCCGGTTTCATCTGCGGCTCGAGCTGCGCGTACAGGCTGCGCTTGGCATCGGCATTTTCGAAGATGGCCTCGATGACCACGTCGGCTTCGCGCACACCGGCACCGGCGACATCGGGCTTGAGCCTCGCCAGCGCCGCGCCCACCGCCGCAGGCTCCTTCAAGCGCTTCTCGAACAGCGCCCGCGCGCGCTCCATGGCGGGCCGGATCAGCTCCTCGCTGCGATCCTGCAGGGTGACGTTCAAACCCCGCAGTGCACCCCAGGCGGCGATGTCGCCACCCATCACACCGGCGCCGACGACATGCAGCGCCCGGCACTCGAAGGAGGGCTTGCCGCCCAGGCCCTTGAGACGGTCCTGCAACAGGAATACGCGCACGAGGTTGCGGGCGGTGGGAGACACCATCAACTCGCCCAGCGAGCGAACTTCCGCATCCATGCTCGCCTGGCCCGATGCCCCATGCCGGCGCCACAGGTCGATCATCGCGTAGGGCGCGGGGTAGTGATCCCGCCGGGCCTTGCGCTGGACCGTGGCCTCGATCTGGCGGGCGATGAACGGCCGTACGAAGCCCAGGTTGAGCAGCTTCTCGACGAAAGGGGCGCTGCCGCGCGCCGGCTTGTCCCGCAGCAAGGCACGCGCCGCATCCAGGGCCTCGGCCGGCGTCGACAGCCGGTCGATGAGGCCGATGGCCAGCGCATGGTCGGCCTTCACCGGCTTGCCGGTGAGCATCATGTCCATGGCGGGGCGCACGCCCACGAGCCGGACGCTGCGCACCGTGCCGCCGAAGCCCGGATGGATGCCGAGCTGGACTTCCGGGAATCCCAGGCTGAGCTTCCCATCGTCCACGCCGACGCGGTAGGTGCAGGCCAGCGCCAGTTCCAGCCCGCCGCCCAGCGCGAAGCCCTGGATCACGGCAACGCTGGGGCAGGGCAGGGCTTCGAGACGGTCGAAGACGCGATGGCCGGTGCGCATCGCCCCTGCCGCCTCGGCCGGCGTGCGCATGCCGGTGAATTCCTTGATGTCCGCGCCCGCGATGAAGCCGCTCTTCTTGGCCGAAGTGACGACCAACCCCCTGGGGGATCGGGCCTCGACCTCCGCGAGCCGTTGATCGAGTTCGGCGAGAACGCCCTGCGACAGCACGTTCGCACCGGTGTTGGGCTTGTCCATGGTGAGCCAGGCGAGCCCGGCTTCATCGAATTTCAGGTTCCAGCAAGCGGGCGCATCGGGCATGGCAGTGTCTCCGGCGGCTTCAGGCGGCCGCCTCGTTCACGGTGAAATCGCACAGCAGGGGCAGGTGATCGGACAGGCGAATGTCCGGGATGGTGAATCTGTCGATCCGGATCTGCTGGCTGTGGAGGATGAAATCCAGCTCCTTGCGAGGATTGCGGCTCGGATAGGACGGCAGGCGCTGGGCGTTGGCGCTGGTGAGACCGGAGGCGCGCATGAACAGGTAGATCTCGTGCTCGCCCCAGAAGGTGTTGAAGTCACCCGCGACGATGACCGGCTTCGCGGAACGGCTCACCAGCTCGTGCAGGTAGCGCAGCTGGTACTGACGGTGGCGGAACTTCAGCGACAGGTGCACGAGGAAGATGGCCACCTCGTCCAGCTCGAGTTCGATGATCAGCCGCTTGATGCCGGTGTCGAAGTAATGGAAGCGCTCCCCGCGCACGCTGGGTGCGGCCAGGAAGGCGTTCGACTGCTTGCGCACGATGGGCACGAGCTGGTTGAGCGAGGCGATACCGTACTTGCACTCGTAGGTGGAGTAGTGACCCAGCGACCGGGCGATGACGTCGGCCTGGTTGACCATGCCCGAGCGGATCGAGCCGGTGTCCACCTCGATGAGACCCACGACGTCAGGCTGCTCATGCTTGATGAAGTCGGTGATCTGGCGCAGCACCATCGGGTTCGATCGCAGGTAGCCCGCACCGGGAACCGGCAGATGGAACGCCGGGCCGACGCCGGTGGCGTATCGGATGTTATAGATTAGCAGTCGCACCGCAGGATTGTATCGGCGCCACACCGGTTGCGCATGGTCTTCGTCCGGTTAAACTAACCTCATGGCTGGCCCCCGGGATCCCATTCGAGTCTTCGTCTGCCACACATGGGCGGAGAACGATGACTACTCGCGCGTGTTCGAATACCTGGAAGCGCCGGGCAATTTCTACTACCGCAACACCAGCGAGCCGCATCTCAAGCGCCCCATCGACAAGGAGGCCCAGCGCGAGGATCTGCGCCGGCAGATCGCCGCGGCAGAGGTGATCATCGTCACCCCCGCCGTCTACCGCGAGCAACCGGACATCGTGGGCTTCCAGCTCACGTTCGCGAAAGCTGCGGACAAGCCGGTCGTCGCGCTCGAGCACTTCGGTTCGACGGAAGTCTTGCCCAAGGGCATCACCGAGTTTGCCGACGAGGTGGTGGGCTGGAACGATCGCCAGTTGACCGATGCGTTACGCCGTCAGGCGCGTCATGAAGACACGACGCGCTGGGACACCATCGAGTTCAAGCTCGACTGACGCTGGCGATGGTGGCCGGGATGTCGATGTCGGGGTGCAGCGGCACGATCGAGGCCGTCTGCTTCACCGGAACCTGCGTCGCCCCGTTCATCGCACCGTAGATCTCCACGATCATCGCGGCGCATTCGTCGGCTTCGTGGTTCGACATCTTCCGCACGGAAGCGGCCACCGGGTCTTCCCCGGGCAGGGGCTTCACGCTGCTCAGTGACTGCACGACCTTGATGAAATTCGCGCGTGCTTCACGCGGAATCTGCTCTTCCTTGAGATCGGCGAGATAGCGGCGAAAGGCTCCGGTCAGCCGGCTCTTGATCGGCGTGGAGCGGACCAGCTCAAGCGTGGCCGAATGAAAGCATTCCCATACGTTGCTCATAGCGAGGATGCTTAATGTAATTTGTTAGGTTTTTGTGGTCGGATCTATCTTGTTAAATCAATGCACTGCAGGTCGAATATACAAGAGAAATCACAAAACTCAATGCGGAATTATCAAAGCTGATTCACAGATGGCAGCAATGAAAGGCTTGAGAGATCTTCATCTACCAATTTATGGAAAGTCGTTTCAACTTATTGTGAAATCGGAAGATTATCGAGGTGTGGTCGCGTATTGGACGCGTGTTGTTCCCAGACGAATGTCAGGGCGGCTGATCCAGGGTCGATTCGGCGCAGTGGCCCGCCTGCCAATATCCCAGCACTTCACCATTGCCCGACAGGACCTCGATGGGTGCATCGTCGCAGCCCAGCCTTGCGAAGGCGGCGATGGAACGCGAGAACGCCGGCGACACCGCGCCCGGCGCGGAATCCGCAGGCGCCGGCTCAAAGCTCGTGATCCGGGCGCTTCCGCGAGGCACGTTGCAGTGGAAGCGGGCGCCGTCCGCATCACGAAGTTCCAGTTCGAGTTCACCGCCTGGCGCGGCCGCGACGTGCGTGACGCTGGCGCCGTCCATCTGCGAGCGCGCAAGACAGGCTCGAAGCGCCGGCAGGCTGTCGTAGAGCCTCGAGGACCAGTCCGTCGCCGCAACGCCGGACTCGGCGGGAGTGCGGGCGCAGCCGGTCGCGGTGCGTCCGTCGATCTCGACACTCGCGTTCATGGCATGCGCATCATCACCGCAGGGACCGGCGGTGAATGTCAACCGAACGCTCCTGTCCGGCGGGCCCATCGAAAATACAGCTGAGCCCACCGAAGATCTGGATTTCGCGGCCGGGTACAGATGACTCGTTCCCTCGAAGTCCCTGACCAATACAGAACCGGCATCGACGCGTACGAGCCAGTCGGGTGTGGTACCGGTTGCTAGAATGGGCGGTGCGGTGGTGACCGGTACCAGGGCCGCCTGCGAACTTCCCGGCGATGTGGGCCCCGTGGGGGGCGTGGGCGAGTTTGCGGAGGACGAGGGGACAGTGGTGGGCGCGACCTGATCGCGCTGGCCACAGGCGACCAGCAGGGCCGCGGTGGCGAACGACAACATCAACGACATAGGACGATTCATGCACGAAATGATACTCGAAGCCCGCTGGATCCCGACGGGTGGCGCATGCTGAGCAACATCGAGATCGCGCAAGCCGCGAAGATGAAGCCGATACTGCAGATCGCGCGCGATCGTCTCGGCATCGAGGAAGAGCATCTGGAGGCCTATGGCCGGTTCAAGGCCAAGGTCTCGCTCGAGTGCATCGACAAGCTCAAGGGACGTCCTGACGGCAAGCTGATCCTGGTCACTGCGGTGTCGCCGACGCCGGCGGGCGAGGGTAAGACCACGACCACCGTGGGGTTGGGCGATGCGCTCAACCACATCGGCAAGAAAACCATCATCTGCCTGCGCGAACCCGCTCTCGGACCGGTGTTCGGTGTGAAGGGCGGTGCGGCCGGAGGCGGCTACTCCCAGGTCGTGCCGATGGAGGACATCAACCTGCACTTCACGGGGGACTTCTCTGCGATCTCCCTCGCCCACAACCTGCTCTCCGCGCTCATCGACAACCACATCCATTTCGGCAACGAGCTGAAGTTCGACTCACGCCGCATCACCTGGCGGCGCGTGGTGGACCTGAATGATCGCGCCCTGCGCAGCATCACCGTGGGACTCGGCGGCCCCGCCAACGGCTTCACGCGCGAGGACGGCTTCGACATCGTGGTTGCCTCCGAGGTCATGGCCATCTTTTGCCTTGCGACCAGCATCGCAGACCTGAAGGAGCGGCTGGGCAACATCGTCATCGGAACTTCGATGAGCGGCGAGCAGATCCTTGCGAAGCAGCTCAACGCACACGGTGCCATGACGGTGCTGCTGAAGAACGCGCTGGCCCCGAACCTGGTGCAGACGCTGGAGAACAACCCGGCGTTCATCCATGGCGGCCCGTTCGCCAACATCGCCCATGGCTGCAACTCCGTGATCGCCACGAAGACGGCGCTGAAGCTCGCCGACTACGTCGTCACCGAAGCAGGCTTCGGCGCTGATCTCGGCGCGGAGAAGTTCGTCGACATCAAGTGCCGCAAGGCCGGTCTCGTGCCCTCGGCCGCGGTGATCGTCGCCACGGTCCGGGCGTTGAAGTTCCATGGTGGCGTGCCTGTGGCCGAGGTCGGCAAGGAGAACCTGGACGCGTTGAAGGCGGGCCTGGTGAATCTCGAGCGCCACGTCGATAACGTCAAGAACCACTATGGCATTCCTTGCGTGGTGTCGATCAACCATCGCGCTGAGGACACGGACGCCGAGGTGAAGCTGCTGATCGACTCGATGGGCAAGAAGGGCGTCAAGGTGATTCTGGCGCGGCATTTCGCCGAAGGCGGCAAGGGTGCCACCGAGGTTGCGCGGGAAGTGATCAAGCTGTGCGAGCAGCCGAGTTCGTTCAAGTTCGTATACGAGGACCAGGCCACGTTGTGGCAGAAGATGCGCACCGTGGCGCGAACCATCTATCACGCCTCCGATATCAGCGCGGACACGAAGGTGCGCCAGCAGATCCAGAAGCTGCAGGACGCGGGCTACGGGCACTATCCGATCTGCGTGGCCAAGACGCAGTATTCGTTCTCGACGGATCCGGCGCTCAAGGGCGCGCCCACGGGCCATATGGTCAACGTACGCGAGGTACGCCTGGCGGCCGGTGCGCAGTTCATCGTGATGATCTGCGGGGACATCATGACCATGCCCGGATTGCCGCGCGTGCCGTCGGCGGCGAACATCGACATCCTGCCGGATGGCAAGGTGGTCGGGCTGTTCTGAGCGTGGCAGGTGATGTTCGACGGGGCCGCCGTGGGCGACTGCAGCGGCCATTTTGTCAGCGACGTTTCCGGCCGATCAAGTTCGACATGGGTTGTCTGAGCCAGGAGGGCTGCCGGCTCCGTCGGGCCTTCGAGGCCGGCTTTCGGCCAGACGAGCTTCTCGGCAACGTAAATCCAACCGGCTCGAAGCGACCATTTGAAACTGCGATAATTGCCGATCGGAGGACATTGCAGAGCGCTGGAATGGATGCTCCAAATGTAGAAGTTGGTCGCGAAGAAGCAAAGCAACGTGAAGCGCTGAACAAAGCTTTCGCTGTGGAGCTCAAAAAACGCGTCAAGGGGACACCATGGCGCGTGTCGAATGGCGTTTTGTTCCGCGAACTGGATGGCTGGTTTCTCTCGGCGCCGGCCGCGATCTGGGCGTTACGCAGAAAGACGCAAGTCGAGCTGCAGTGTAAGCCTATGTCCGTCGACCCCATTTTCTGGGAAGTCGTCGAAACCGAATCAAATATGACTATGCCGCTGTCGTTTCGGTACCACGGCGCGTGGACCTGTAGCACGCCACCGTTGATCGAGCATGAACTCGACGAGAAAAACTTAGATCCCCGCGAAATCGCTGATGAGGCTTTGTTGTGGCTAAGCACTCAACAGGAGCAGTTCAAATCCTGGACCGTGCTTGTCTTCTTGGATCGGATGCAAACGCATCCTCGTGCGAACTCGTACATTGCCACCGTCGTCTGCACATTGTTCCTGCTCGAAGAATTTGTCCGAGCTGAGAAACTTTGTCGAGACGCCATAGGACGGGGCGACTCGTGCGGCTTTTCGATACACCGCACGTCTGGGGCAAGCCAAACCTTTCCGGAACTCGCGCTTGAATGGTTGAAAAGGAAACGTACGTCATTTCATTGAGTGCCGTACCACATTCTGGCTTTGACCTAAGAATCGCAATCCGGCTTTCGCCGGCACCGGTTGCACAGTGGGCCCGTCGGCTGGCCCGAGAGCGGACGTCCACTGAATTCCGGTTTGGGTAACAATTGAAGACCCTCAATCAACGACCGTCCAATTAAACAACTCTTGAAAATCGCTGAAACAGGCCGAGCAAATCCAGCGACGTAGGTCGAGAGTCGTGTATCCGTGTGTAAGTATCCCCGGAAGGTCCATCCAGGCGGCGCAGTAAGACGAATCCGCTTCCGCAAAGCGGCCGCTGGTGCGGGTCGGCTCCGGGTCAGGAAGCTGAAGTCCTGGTGAAAGGCTCATGATCGGTAATTCACCGTTTAGGCGGTCACGAATGACTTGGTTTCGGTGTGCCTACTGCAATCTTTCGTCATTCAATTCCGTATCTCGGATCGCTTTCTTGAGCACATCACCCAAACTGTTAACGGCTGTCGGAAACCGCTCGATCTTGGCTGCCGAAGTGCGGGTTTTTCGGACGACATCAGCGACCGTCAGGCATTGACCGCGTTGCGATCCAAATCGTATCCGGAAGTTTTTCGTTTTCAATCAAGAGATTGTTTAGCGAGAGGATTGAAGAAACACGTCAGCAACGCAAGTTACATGCCAGGAATTTTCCGAAACGCGCTGATCGCCAGAAAAGCGCGGATCTCAACAGCCATCAACACAAACTATCTGTCGAATTCAAGTGCCCTCGGTGTGATCGAATTTCCAAACTTCGTAATCCCACATTGATGAATGTCGGAGTCCCAATGTTGATTTCGGGATTCTCGTTCCTGATTTTGTATTTCGTTCTGCTGCACGGTAGCGCACGGATTTGGGTCGAATTGCTCCCGACTATTTCCGGAATCTTGGTGGCGGACGTGGCCTTATGGCTCATCGTCTCCAGATTTTTCCGTCGTTTCGACGGAGCCTAAGAGAGTTCGACGATGCTCTGGAACCCGCCGAAGATCATCCGCTTGCCATCGAACGGCATGGCATTCGAAGCCGGGTGCATTCGTGGGTCGGCCATGGCCTTCGCGAATCCGACATCCCGTGCCGCCTTCGATTGCCATTCGATCCAGCCAAAGACCACCGATTCGCCTGGCTCTCGCTTGACGGCCAGGGGGAACGACGTGAGGTTGCCTTCGGGCACATCGTCGGCCCAGCAATCCACGACGCGCAGCGCACCGCAGTCCTTGAAGACCTGGTCGGTGGTGCGTGCAAACTGCAGGTACTTCTCGCGATTCGCGTCGGGCACAGCAGCCACGAAGCCATCGATGTACGACATGGAAGCCCCTCGGGTTGAAATCTCGCAAATGCGAACCTGAAGGGTATGTCAGTTGATGGGAACTTGGTTGACCCTGCCTGCCGAGACCAACTGTCGGGCACGAAACGTTCCCGCGGAAACGTCGCTATCGTCGCCACGTGAAAGCTATCCAGACTGAAGTGTGCGTAACCGGTTGAAATCAGGAAAGCTTGGACCTCAAACCCCAAAACACGACATCTGTATCGGGATCTAACTTCGCATAATGTATATTATGTCAAAAAGTGATATAGAGACGCCGGCTGCCGTGGTGACTCAACGCCAGGGATCCCCCAACCCACACCCGTACCAGCCTGCGTGGCCTGGCACGGGTGCAGACCCATCTGCTCTTAGAACTTGTAGGAAAGATTCACCGATATCACCCGCGGCCGCAGCGGCGTCTGCGCGACGATGAACTGCTGCGTGCTGGTGAACAGCGCGGCGTTCGAATTCGACAGGTTCTCGCCGACCAACGATGCGCTCCACGAATCCCTGGAGAGCCCGATCGCCGCATCGTAGGTCGAGTACGCCTCGTTCTCGAACCGGAGCCTGCCGGTGGTGATGATGCCATCCGCCGCCAGCGCCGGGTTGGAGCCGGCCTGGGTGAATGAATGGGCAACGTGCATGGCGCCCACCTGCACATAGGCGTTGTAGTCGCCGGCCGTCCAGTCGTAGCGGGCCCGCAGGGAGAACTGCATCGGTGGTGAGTTTGCGGTCGGCGAGCCGATCGGACCGAATGGATTGGTCACCGCCACGCAATTCGCGCCGGTGGCATCGCAGTTCTGCGTGATCGGATTGCCGTAGTTGCCGCTCTTCGGCTGGCCGTAGGATCCATCGTTGTTGGCGATCAATGTCGGTGAATTGGTCTGCTTGCTGCGATTCCACGAAGCTGCGGCCTGCAGCGTCAGGCCCGGCACGACCTTTGCGATCAGCGAGGTTTCGATGCCCTTCAGGTCGAAGTTCTGGCCATTCGTGTTGTAGAACACGTTGCCGACCAGGCCGGGGTTGAAGAATGCCACCTGCACGTTGTCCCATTTCTCATGATAGATGGCTCCATTCCACTGCAGGCGGTGATCGAGGAACTCTGCCTTCCAGCCGATCTCCTGATTGTCCAGCTTGTCCGATTGGTAGGACTTGGGTACCGCGTACTGTGGAATGCCATCCGGACCGTACGCATGCAGCGCGCCGCCGTTCTGGTTGAATCCGCCCGGCCTGAACCCCTGGGAAAACGTGTAATACACCATGATGTCGGGCGTGACGTGCCAGGACAGGTTCACCCTGCTCTTCCAGCCCGATTCGGTGTCCTGGAGATTCGCGCCATCGAGGTCGTATCCGTTCTGGCCGTCGAGACAGCCCAACGCCGGGGCGCCCTGCTGGAAGCAGTAGAAGCTGATCGCGACGTTGCCCTTCAGGGAGTTCTTGAACTTGAAATGGCGGGTCCCGGCCGTGAGCGTCAACACCTTTGGAATGATGTCGTAGTCGAATGACACGAAGAACGCGGTCTGCTTGACCTCACGCACATCGTCCTGGAAGAACGAACTGTTGATGTCGCGCACTCCGGGTTCCTGGGTGGTCGTTCCCGGATACTGCCCGATGGGCGTGAAGCAGTCGGAATTGCCGGGATCCACGCCCGCCGGGCCGTTCGAGGTGCACGGCGGCACCGTCTTGTAGCGCCAGTCGCTCTGGTCGTAGAGCTTGTTCTTCTCGAGATACACACCGGCGATGCCGCGTGCCCGCCAGTCATCGGGCGTGGACAGGCGGAATTCATGCTGCCAATGCTGGTTCTGCTCCTTCGCTCGCCAGATGACCTGCGGTGAGAAACAGGTCGAGGGATGAAAGGCGGAAGCGCCGTAGCACTGGTAATAGTCGGCGTAGAAGCCGCGTGCGTAATTGGTGTAGTCACCGATCTGCTCGACGCGGCGTGTCAGATAGCCGCCCGTGTACACGGCGCGCAGCGGGCCGAACTTGCCGTTGAGCGTCCAGGCGGTGTTGGAGAACTTGTCCTTGTTGTACGAGGAGTTGAACAGCGTGACTTCCAGCGGCCGCAAGGCTTCGCCGTTCGAGCCATTCGGCTGCTGGTAGAACACACCGTCCGCCTGCATGTTCTGCCAGGACTGCGACAGCAGGAAGTCCCAGTCATCGTTGAACTTGAACAGCCCCTGCACCCGGAAGCCCTTGTAGGTGACCGGGTTGATCGCCCTCGCCGCGATGGCGTTGTTGTTCACGCTGATGGCATTCGGTGGCACGCACCAGCCGGCATTGGGCTTGCCATCCGGACAGTTGCCGCCGGCATCGGCAGGATAGTTGGCGTAATGGATGCCCACGTCGGTGTTGCGGCGGGTGAACGTGGCGGGGACATTGTCGATGTAGCCACCGCGGTGATCGTTGTAGATCACCCCGCGTACCGCAAGCTTGTCGGCGATCAGGGGCAGGTTCAGCATCGCCGTGAGGTCCGAGTTGGCATCCCCGTGGGCGGTGGTGCCGTAACCGGCCTTGACGCTGCCTTCCGTGATGTTGATCTTCGGCTGGTTGGTGATGTAGCGGATCATGCCCGCCTCGGCGCCCGAGCCGAACAGCGTGCCCTGCGGGCCTTCGAGCACCTCGATACGTTCGATGTCGGCCGCGTACACATCGAGGTTGCGTCCCGGCAGCTGACCGGACTGGTTGTCCAGGTAGATGGCGACGTTCGGGAATGCCGCGGTGGTGCCGCTGCCCTGGCTGGGTTGCGCGCCAGCGGACAGGCCGCGCATGAAGATCTCGTTCTGGCCCGGCCCGTTGTTCGCGGAAGTGACATTCGGCAGGTACTTGATGTAGTCGTCGAAGGTCGTCACATGCAGATCGGCGATGGTCTTGCCGGTGAATGCCTGCATGGAGATCGGCACGTTCTGCATGCTCTCGGAGCGCCGCTGCGCGGTGACGACGATCTCGCCGAGCGCCTCGCTCTCGGTGTCCGCGGGTGCTGCGATGGCGGCCGCCGTCAGTCCCACCGATGCGCCGCCGAGGATGGCGGCAATGGTGCGCGACAGGGTCTGGTTCATGAGCGATTCTCCGTTGCTTCTGCGGTTCGAATACCGGCTGCGGGTCCGCACAGGCATTCGGGGTGCATTCCGGCAACTCAGGCCATGCGCTCGGGCGCGCCTTCATGCGTGTCGGATTATTTTTCCCCAATCCCCTGCCGCTGACCGGCGGGCTCATCGTGCGCATGCACGCAAGCCATGCTGCAGCCGCTTTATTGGCCCGATACTACCATTCCCCATCCTCGTCCCGGTAGCCGCGCCGCGGGCGGCCGGTCAGTGAGGCTGGCTCAAGCCCCAGACGAAAGCTGCCAGCGCCGAGAGCTGCGCATCATCGAGCGTGCCCCCGCCGAGGGCCGGCATGGGAGAGCGGTATTGCCGGGGAGCGGCAACGCCCTGTTCGATGGTTCGACGAATACCCGCGAGGCTCCCGTCGCTCCACAGCCACGTGCCATCGGTGAGGTCGGGGCCCAGGGGACTTCCGCCACCTTTGGCGCCATGGCACCCCACGCAGCCCGCGCCGCCCTCCTCTCCACGGTAGAGCCTCGCGCCCCGCTCCACCGTTTCGCGGGTGGCGCCCTGCGGAATGCGCAGTGTCAGCGGATCGACCGTCACCGCAGCGCGCGCCGTGGTGGGCATCGAGGCGGCGGGACAGGGCACACCCGCCTCGGCCGGGTTGCCATCATCACCGCCCCGATAGGTGATGCGATAGATGCGGCCGCGCGCATCATCCGACACGAACAGCGCGCCATCCGGCGCAATCGCAAGCCCTGCCGGCCGGTGACTCGCGCCCTCGGGCGAGCGATCGGCGCCCGCGAATCCGTCCGCGAAGATCTCGCATCGTGAGGACTTCGCTCCTGCGCCCACCGACAGATATACGAGGTTGTAGCCTTCCTGCGGATACGGCGCGCGGTCCCACGAGCCATGGAAGGCGATGAACAGGCCTCCCCGGTATCGTGCGGGGAACTGTTCCTGCCCGTAGTACAACATGTCATTGGGCCCCCAGTGGGCCGGGAAGACGGCCAGGGGAGCGACCTTCTCCGCGCAGCGCCCCACGGCCTTGCCGCCATCGCCACCGTATTCGGGTGCGAGCACGAGGTGACCCCGCGTTGGATCGAAATAGCAGTAAGGCCAGCCGTAGTCCGCTCCGGGCTGCAGTTGCATCACCTGCTCGGCAGGCAGCGTGGCCTCCTCCTCCGGCTGGTACAGGCGTGGCCAGCTCGAGTGCAACTGGTCCCGTCCATGCTGGGTCACGTAGAGGTGACCCTGTGCATCCTGCGCCAGTCCCTCGGCGTTGCGGATGCCCGTTGCGTAGCGGTTCGCCGCGGAGAACTTCTGATTCGTCGCGTTCGCATCGAAGCGCCAGATGCCGCCGCGCGTCTCGAGCTCGCGGCAGGGATCGGTGCCCGGCGCCTCGCGCTGGCGGTTGCGGGCCTGGCAGGCATTGCTCGCGCTGGCGACATCGACGAACAGGTTTCCCGTCGCGTCGATGATGAAGGGATGCATCGGATGATCGCCGCCCAGCGGCAGTCCGGACACCACGGTGACGGGCTTGTCCCGGGGCGTGATGCCCTGTGACGGCAGGTCGTATCGTTCGATGCGATCGTTGATCTCGGCGTACAGCCGGCTCTTCCAGATGGCGATTCCGGTTCCGCCGGCGCCGTTCGGCGGGGTCGCACCGAAGCGCTCGATCTGGCCGGCGCGGTCGGGTGAGGCGGTGGACTTCAGCGCCACGAGGAACCCGCCGGGATGCAAGGGCGAGTTGGGAAAGTATTCACCGGACCAGGTGTTCACGTACAGGACACCGTTGGGCGCCACGGCCAGGTGACGTGCATGGCCGAGACCATCGGCGAACACCGTGGCACAAAAGCCCGGCGGCAGCGTGAGTCCGGCGTTGTCTGCCGGACATGCGGCAATGCCGGGCGCTGGGGCCGCCACCAGCTTGCCCGTAGGGCCCTGAGGAACGCACGCCAGGGCGATGGTCAGTGCCGCCATCACTACCGAGTTTCGCCACGTCGTGGTCATCACTTCCGTCCTTTGCCGTCCACCAGGGCCGGATGCGCCGCAACTGCGATGCGCTGCGATCGGCGCCATTCTATCCCGAGGGTTTCCCGGCTGGTACGCGCGGCCTTCCACGACTGCCTCGTGGAAGTGGCTCCGGCCGCCACCGCGGGGTAGCTCAGCCGGTCGTCTGGGCGCGAAGCTGGGTCTCGGAGTCGGCGAGTACGCGGCGGGTCTTGGGGGCGATCCATCGTTCCACATCGTCGATGACGGTGAACACGGCCGGCACGATGACCAGCGTCAGCAAGGTCGAGGTGATCAGTCCGCCGATCACGGCGATGGCCATGGGCGCCCGGAACGAGCTGTCCCCGCCCAGCCCCAGCGCCACGGGCAGCATGCCCGCCACCATCGCCACGGTGGTCATGACGATGGGCCTCGCCCGCTTGTGGCCTGATTCGCGGATGGCCTCGAGGCGGGGTTTGCCGGCGCGCATTTCCTCGATGGCGAAATCGACCAGCAGGATGGAGTTCTTGGCGACGATGCCCATCAGCATGATGATGCCGATGACCACCGGCAGGGAAAACGGGATGTTGGTCAGCACCAGCGCCAGGGCCGCGCCACCCAGCGACAGCGGCAGGGCCGACAGGATGGTGATGGGCTGGAACACGCGGGCGAACAGCAGCACCAGCACTGCGAACACCATCAACACGCCGGCACCGATCGCCAGTGCGAAATTCTCGAACAGTTCGTTCATGAACTCCGCCGTGCCCACCGGGACCAGGTGTACGCCATGCGGAAGGTTCTTGAGCGCCGGGAGCGCGTTGATCTTCGACATGGCATCGCCGAGCTGCGCCCCGGGCGCAAGATCTGCCTCGAGCGCGACGCGCCGCGTCTGGTTGTAGCGCCTGACCGTCGAGGGTCCCTGTCCAAAGGTGACTTCGGCCACCGACTTCAACGGCACGCTGGCTCCGCTGGCCGTGGGCAGCGGCAGGTTCTCCAGGGTGGACAGGTCACGACGCGCACCCTCGACGAGGCTCACGCGGATCGGTATCTGGCGGTCGGAAAGCGAGAATTTCGCACCGTATTGCGGCAGATCTCCGAGCGTTGCGATGCGGATGGTCTCGCTGATGCTCTCGACCGTGACGCCCAGCTGCGCGGCGATGTCCAGGCGCGGACGCACGACGATCTCGGGCCGTGGCAGGTCGCCGTTGATCCGCGGGTCGCGCAGCTGCTTGAGCCCACGCATCTGCTCGATCACCTTCACCGAGGTGTCGTGCACCAGCCTTGAATCATCGCCCGTGAGGTAGATGAGGATGTCACGACCCGTGCCGCCACCGTCCTGGCTTGCGAAGTTGATGCGCCCGTCCGGGATCTGATTGAGCAAGGGCTGCATCTTCTGTTCCCATTGCTTCTGGCTCAGCTTGCGATCCTGCGGATTGACCAGCTGGATCCACAGCGAGCCGCGGCGCACGTCATCGTCGTCACCGATGGACTCGGTGACGGTGAGCACTTCGGGCTGGCGCCGAATGAGCGAGGTGGCCGTTGCCGCGACGCGGGAGGTGTCCTCGAGCGTCACGCCCGGTGGCAACTCGACGCTGAGCTGCGACATGGAGAAATCATCCGGCGGCACGAAGGCCCTCGGGACCAGCGAGCTCAGTCCCAGGGAGGCGATGAAGAATCCAACGCCGATGGCGATGCTCTTCCAGCGATTGTTCACGCTCCAGTCGAGCATGCGCATGTACATGGTCATGAACGGCCCGTCCCGTTCGGCGTGCACGTCGCGCATGGTCAGCGTGAAGGCCGCGACCACCGGGGTGATCAGCCGCGCCACCAGCAGTGAAATGAACACCGCCATGGCGACGGTGAGGCCGAACTGCTTGAAGAACTGGCCCGACACGCCGGGCATGAAGCTGACTGGCAGGAACACCGCGATGATGGTGAACGAGGTGGCCACCACCGCAAGGCCGATCTCATCGGCGGCATCGAGCGCCGCCTGGTAGGCGCTCTTGCCCATGCGCATGTGGCGCACGATGTTCTCGATTTCCACGATGGCATCGTCCACCAGCACGCCGGCCACCAGCGACAGCGCCAGCAGCGTGATGCCATTCAGCGTGAACCCCATGAGCTGCATGAAGGCAAAGGTGGGGACGGCCGACAGCGGGATGGCGAGTGCCGAGATCGCCGTGGCGCGCCCGTTGCGCAGGAACAGCCAGACGACCACTACCGCCAGCACCGAGCCCTCGATCAGCGTGCTCATCGCCGAATGGTAGGTCGAGCGCGTGTGATCCACGGTGGTGAAGTTCTTGAGGAGCTTCACCTGCGGGTTCTCATCGACGATCTTCTGCAGTTCGCGGTCCACCTGGTCGGAAACCGTGACATCGGAGGTGCCCTTGGACTTGGCCACGCCGAAAGTCACTGCGGAACGTCCGTTCAGTCGGGCGATGCTGCGCACCTCGGCCACGCCATCACTCACCTCGGCGATCTCGTTCAGGCGCACGTAGCGGTCGCCGGAGAGGTAGATGTGGGCGTTGCCCAGATCTGCGGCGCTCTTCGCGCCGCCCCGCACGCGGATGGACTGCTCCGCCCCGCCGATCTGCGCGCGTCCGCCCGGCGCGTCCAGGTTGATGGCACGCAACTGCTGGTTGACCGCCACTGCCGTCAGACCCAGCGCCTGCATGCGGGCCGGGTCGAGATTGACCCGGATCTCGCGGTCGACCCCGCCGAAACGGAACACCTGCGCGACGCCGTTGATGCCGAGCAGCCGCTTGGTGATGGTGTTGTCGACGAACCAGCTCAACTGCTCGAGCGTGAGCCCGGTGGTCGTCAACGAATAGTACGAGAACGGTCCGCCATCGACATCCACACGCTGCACGCGCGGCTCATCGATGCCCTGCGGAAGCTGGCTGCGCACCTTGGCGACGGCGTCACGGACATCGTTCACCGCCCGGTCGATCGGCGTTCCGATCTGGAACTCGATCATGGTGTCGGACACGCCCTCGGTGAGCCGCGAGGTGATGTTGTGGATGTTGCCGATGCTGGCGACCTGTCCCTCGATCTTCTGCGCGATCTGCGTCTCCATTTCCGCCGGCGCGGCACCGGGCTGGGTGACGTCCACCTGCACCAGCGGGAAGGAGATGTCCGGCTGCAGGTTGATTGGCAGCAGCTTGAAGGAGATGGCGCCGACCACGAACAGCACCACGAACAACACGATCGGGATGATCGGGTGACGGATCGCCCAGGCCGAGATGTTGCGCATCAGCCGCCGCTCTTGCCGACGACGTTAACGGGCTCACCCTCCTGCAGGAACGCACCCGCCGTGGTCACGACCCGGTCGGCGCTGGTGAGGCCGGAGGCGATGAGCACGCCCTCCGAGATCGTGCCGGCGACCTGCACGTCGCGCCGCTGGGCCTTGCCCTCCTTGTCGACCACCATGACGTAATGGCCGCGCTCGTCGGTGAGCACCGCGGTCTGTGGCAATACCGCCCGCTCCTGCCGGCTCACCGTGACATCGGCGCGCGCGAACCCGCCGGGTCGCAGATTGGGGTCTTCCCTCAGCGCAACGCGCACGCTGCCCATGCGGGTCTGGGGGTCGATGACCGCGCCGAGCAGGCGGATCACCCCGTCGAACTCCTGCGAGAAGCCGGTCAGCCGGACGGTGGCCTTCTGGCCGACCTTGAGCAACGGCAGGTCCTGCTCGGATACCTGGCCGCGCAACTCCACCTCGCCGCCCTCGGAGAGCCGGAACAGCGCCGCGCCCCCCGGCGTCACGGTCTGCCCGATCTCCACGGCACGCGTGAGCAGCAGGCCGTCGGCCGGTGCGCGCACTTCCGTCCGGCCCAGGCGGGCCTGGGACTCGGCGAGCTGGGCTGCCGCAAGCTTGACCTTGGCGTCCGCAGTGACGGCGGCGGACTTGCGCCGCTCGATCTCTTCCGCTGACAGCGCCCCGGAAGCGCGCACGCTCTCGGCGCGGCGATACTCCGCCCGCGCAAGATCGGCTTCCGCGCGCGCCTGCTCGAGGGCTGCGGCGAGGCTCGCCACCTGCGGCGCCACGACGGAGGTGTCGAGCCTGGCGAGCACCTGGCCTCGCTTGACGTGGTCGCCGGCTTCCACCAGCACCTTCGAGACACGGCCACCATCGCCTTCCACGCCGATGGGAATGTCATAACGCGCGCTGATGGTGCCGGTGATGGACACCAGCGTGGGCGCTGCGCTGACACCCACCGAGGTCACCGACACCAACGGAATGCTGGGTTGCTGGGGCTGCGAGTTCTTCAGCACGGTCATGCTGAGCACGCGCCAGCCGAGAACGGCTCCCAGCAGTATGCCGCCGGCGATCAACGCGGTGCGGATGTTCTTCTGTGTCACCCAGCCACTGGCGGTGGTGTCGGGCTCCTGGTCGATGGAAATGCTCATGGGGTGTGGGCCGATCCTGTGCTCATCCGACACGCGCGAGGCGCGTCGGGTTCATTCGGCAACGCGATCGATGATCAGATCGCGAGTGCCATCTTGGCCGACATTGTACGTGAGTTCGCCGTACAGGTCCCCGGTGGATGGCGTCGGCTGACCGCTGAATGAGACACGCGCGGCGATGCGTACGCTCTGTCCGGACCGAAGTGTCCGTCCCGGCACCATGGAATCACCGGCGGACAGCGAGATCGGTGCCGACAGATCCGACACCTGCAGGCGTTTGACGGCCAGCGGCGGTCCGCGAACATCGGGTTCGCTTGCAAAAATGTAAACCGTGGAATCGGGCTTGGCGCGCGTGCTCAGCGCTGCCGATATCTTCACGCTCACGGTGGCTGTTGCGGTCTCGGCGCCTGCAGTGGCAGGCGCGGCATCGGCCGTAGCGGGCGCGGCGGCAGATGCGCCTGGTGCCTGCATCTGCAGTTCGGCGATGCGCGCATCCAGCATCTGCACGAGTTGCGGCGGCGGGTTCAGCGCCTTCAGCGCCTCCCAGCGGCTGCGGGCCTGTTCGCTGTCGCCACGGCTGGCCGCGGCGAATCCGCCGTACAGCAAGGCCCTGGGATTCTGCGGGGCGAGCTTCAGGGCGGATTCGAACATCTGCGCGGCCGGCGGGATGATGCGTCCGCCAGCGCGCATGGACATCGCCTCGCCCATGCCGAGCAGGCTCTCCGCATCCTTGCCATCGCCCAGGCGCACTGCGTGATCGTATGCGGCGATGGCATCATCGAAACGCTCGAGCGTGAGGTAGGACCTGCCGAGCATCAGCCAGCCCTGCAGGTCGTTGGGATTGGCCTCGAGCTTCGTTTCCAGCCGGCTGACCATGGCCGCGATCTGCGCCCCTTCGGGCGGCACCTGCTTCTGTCCGCTCCAGTCCCAGGTGGACCAGCGGGTGTACAGGAATCCTGACAGCAGCAGGACCAGGAATGCTGCGATGGCCGGCGCCAGGCGGCGATGTCCGCCACGCAACAGCGGCCAGGCGATGACGAGCGCCGCGGCCAGCGCCATCACGGTGGCGATGAGGATGAAGAGAGTCACGGGCGATCAGGCCGGGGTGCCGGGCTCATCGTCCAGCGGCATCGCCGCCCGTCGACGCATGATGCGCCACACCACGAGGATGCCGATGGCGAGCAGCACGAACGGCGCGCCCCACAGCACGGCGGTCTTGGGTTCCAGTGGCGGGTTGTAGCGCACGAACTCTCCATAACGGGCAGTCATGAAATCCAGGATCTGATCATCACTCTTGCCGGCGGTGAGCATCTGCTGCACCTGCCCGCGAAGGTCGCGTGCGAGGAACGCGTTGGAATCAGCGACGGATTCGTTCTGGCACACGAGACAACGAAGCTCGCTGGTCAGACGCTCGTAGCGAGCCTGCAGCGCCGGGTCCTCGAGCTGCCCGTGCTCATCCACGGCCCGCGCCGCCAGCGCGACGAATACGAGCAGCAGCGCGCTCCACGCGAGCAGCCTCATGTCGGCTCCTTCTGCGCCTGCGCGATGCGCGGGAGGAACTGCTTCTGCCACACATCGAAGGTCATGGGCGCGATGTGCTTGTAGAGCACGCGCCCCCTGCGGTCGACGAGGTAGGTCTCGGGTGCCCCATACACCCCCCAGTCGATCGCCACGCCACCCTTGTCATCGAAGGCGACCGCGGAATACGGATTGCCGAGCTGCGTCAGCCAGGCCTGTGCCTTGTCGCGCTCGTCCTTCCAATCCAGGCCGAGGATGGGTACCACGTTCTGCTTCGAGAGCGCGAGAAGGGTCTCGTGCTCCTCGCGGCAGGCCACGCACCAGGTCGCCCAGACGTTGAGCACGTACACCTTGCCGGCGAGATCGGCATTGCCCACGCTCCTGGCCGGGTCGAACACATCCGGCAGGCTGAACACCGGCGCGGTCTTGCCGATCAGCGGCGAGGGGAGCTCGCGGATGTCGCGCTTGGGATTGAGTCCCAGGGCGAAGAACACCACCAGCACGATGAACGCGCCCACCGGCAACAGGAACTTCCACATCAGCCCGGCCTCGCTGGTTCGGCGCCCGCCGGCGCAGGCACGGCCTCGCGGACGCGCTGCCGGTAGCGCCGGTCGGACGCGGCGACCACGCCTCCGATGGCCATCACCAGCGCTCCCAGCCAGATCAGCCGGATCAGCGGCTTGTACTGGATGCGCATGCTCCACGCGCCCTGCCCGAGGTCATCGCCCATCGCGACGAACAGGTCGCGACCCCAGCCCACATCGATGGCCGCCTCGCTCATGTCGGTCTCACGCGCCCAGTAGCGACGCTTCTGCGGATCGAGCTGGGCGATCAGCTTGTCGCCGCGATACAGTTCGACCCGCGCCTGCGTGGCATCGTAGTTCGGACCCTGGACGGGCTTCGCATCCTTGTACTTGAACGTGTAGCCGGAGATCGTGTAGGACGCGCCGGGCTTCAGCGCCACATCCTTCTCGACCTTGTAGCTCTGCACGCCGCTCACGCCGATCGCGAACAGGCCCACGCCGAAATGCGCGATGGCCATGCCCAGCATCCCGCCGCTGATGCGCTGCCCGGCGCGCAGCCGCTGCAGCGGATCGAGCACCGAGGAGAACAGGATCCACAATCCTGCGATCATTCCGAGCCCGCCGAGCCAATTCACACGCCCATACGCGCCCACGCTCATCGCCAGCGCGAGGATCACGGCCACGCCCAGCAGCCACCACAGCGGCTTTGCGACGGAGGTGAGCCGGCCGCGCTTCCAGGCGGCATGCATGCCGGCGCCGAGGAAGAACAGCAGCGGCAGCATCGGCACCATGAACATCAAGTTGAACACCGGCGGGCCCACGGAGATCTTGCCGATGCCGAGCATCTCGTAGATCAGCGGCGAGAGCGTGCCCCACAGCACCAGGCTCGCGACCACCACGAGCAGCACGTTGTTCACCAGCAGGAAGAACTCGCGCGACCACATCTCGAATCCACCGGGTGCATACAGCTTCGGTGCGCGCCAGGCATACAGGCTCAAGGATCCGCCGATGGTCAGGAGCAGGAAGCCCAGGATGTAGTAGCCGCGCGCGGGATCGGTGGCGAAGGAATGCACGGACACGAGCACGCCCGAGCGCACCAGGAAGGTGCCCACCAGGCTCAGCGAGAAGGCGAAGATGGCGAGCAGCAGCGTCCAGCTCTTGAAGATGCCGCGCCGCTCGGTCACCGCCAGTGAGTGGATCAGCGCCGTGCCCACCAGCCAGGGCATGAACGAGGCGTTCTCCACCGGGTCCCAGAACCACCACCCGCCCCAGCCCAGCTCGTAGTACGCCCACCAACTCCCCAATGCGATGCCCATGGTCTGGAACAGCCAGGCCGCGATGGTCCAGGGCCGGGTCCATTTCGCCCAGGTCTGGTCGAGCCGCCCTTCGAGCATCGCCGCGCAGGCGAAGGCGAAGGCGACGGAGAAGCCCACATAGCCCGTGTAGAGCATGGGCGGATGGATGGCCAGCGCAAAATCCTGCAGGATCGGGTTCAGGTCGGCGCCATCGCGAGCCGCCGGCATGAGCCGCGTGAAGGGACTCGAGGTCCACAGCGTGAAGAGCATGAACCCGGTGCTGACCAGTCCCATGATGCCGAGCACGCGGCTCGAGAAGCTGAGCGGCAGCTGTCGGCTCAGGGCCGCGACCGCGAGGCTCCAGATGGAGAGGATCAGGATCCACAGCAACAGCGAGCCTTCGTGTGCGCCCCACACCGCGGCGACCCTGAAGAACAGCGGAAGCGCACTGTTGGAATTGGTCGCCACATAGCTGACCGAGAAATCGTTGCTGACGAAGGCGTACACCAGGGAGCCGAAGGCCAGCACCACGAACACGAACTGGCCGGTCACGGCGGGCCGCGCGACGCCCATCCACGCCGCATCCTGGCGCCAGGCGCCGATGAGGCCGAAGAAGGCCTGGGCGAGCGAGAGCAGCAGCGCGAGGATCAGCGCGAACTGGCCGAGTTCAGGGATCATGAGCGGGGTGCTCCGGCCGGCGGCGCCGCCGGTGCACCGGCTTGCTGGTTCTTCAACGAGGCGGCCACTTCCGGCGGCATGTACTTCTCATCGTGCTTGGCCAGCACCTCGTCCGCCACGAAAGTGCCGCGCGCATCGAGCTGGCCATGGGCGATGATGCCCTGCCCTTCGCGGAACAGGTCGGGCAGGACTCCCGAATACCGCACCGGCACCTCGTTCTTGAAATCGGTGAGCACGAAGCGCACGTCGATCTCGCCCGGTTGTGTCTGCGAGGCCGCCTTCACGAAGCTGCCCTTCACCACCATGCCGCCGACGCGAAAGCGCTTGTCATGCGGCGCCTTGCCCGTGGCCACCTGCGTCGGGTCGAAATAGAACATGATGTTCTCGCGCGAGGCCATCACAGCCAGGGCCACGGAGGCGCCCACACCCACGAGGATGCCGGCCACGACCAGCAGCCGCTTGCGACGCGGCGTCACGGACGCACCTGCTTCATCTGCTGCGCCCGGCGGGCCTTCAGCAGCGCACGCTCGAGTTGGCGATGGGCACTCCACACATTCCAGGCGACCACGCCCAGCACGAGCAGCACGCTGGGCCAGACGTAGGCGGCGTAACCCCCCATGGAAAAGCTTGCGATGTTCATGACGCGGAAGACACCTCTTTGATCCAGTTCGACTGGCGCTCGCGGCTCAGCACCTCGGCGCGCAGTCTCGTGCACAGCACGGCGCCGAAAAACAGCATGAACCCCAGGAGGACCGCCAGCAACGGCAGCAGCATGCTGGGCGGCATCGCCGGCTTGCCAAACTTCGCCACGGTAGCGCCCTGGTGCAGCGAATTCCACCACTGCACCGAGTAGTGGATGATGGGCACGTTGACCACCCCGACGATGGCGAGCACCGCTGCGGCGCGATCACCCCGAGAGGGGTCCTCGAAGGCCTGGCGCAGGGAGATCACGCCGAAATACAGGAACAACAGGATCAGCTCGGAGGTCAGGCGCGGGTCCCAGGCCCAGTAGGTGCCCCACATCGGGCGACCCCACAGCGAGCCCGTGACCAGCGCCGCAAGCGTGAACGAGGCGCCCACGGGCGCGCAGGCGGCCGCCACCGCGTGGCCGATCTTGATGCGCCAGACCAGCGCCACGAAGCCGGCCACCGCCATGGTGGTGTAGGCGGAAAGCGACATCCACGCGCTGGGCGCATGCACGTAGATGATGCGGAAGGCATCCCCCTGCTGGTAATCCGGCGGCGCGAAGAACAGGCCGGCGATCACGCCGTAGCCGATGAACGCGGCGGCAAGCCCGTACAGCCAGGGCGAGAACGACTGCGCCAGCCGGTAGACATGCGGCGGTGATGCGAGCTTGTGAAACCAGGTCCAGTTCATCGTGGCTTACCGCTTCATTCCAACGTGATGCGCAATGCGGCACTCGCCGCCAATGGCGCCAGGGTGCACGTGAACACGCACAGCGCACCCAGCAGGTACAAGGGGCCCGCCGTGCTGTCGCCATGGATCGCGCGGTCGGTGGCGTTCGCGCCGAAGATCAGCAGCGGCATCGCCAGCGGCAGCACGATGAGCGAGAGCATCACGCTGCCGCGCTTCAGCCCGACGGTGAGCGCCGCGCCGATGGCCCCCAGCCAGCTCAGCGTCAGTGTGCCCAGGGCAAGGCTCAGCATGATGAGCCCCAGCGCGGCCGGCGGCACGCTCATGGCGGTAGCCAACACTGGCGCCATCAGCACCAGCGCGACTCCCGACAGCAGCCAGTGCGAGAGCGTCTTGGCGATGACGATGAGTCCCAATGGATGTCCGGACAGCACGAGCTGTTCAAGGGACCCGTCCTCGGCATCGGCACGGAACATACCCTCCAGCGCCAGGAGCGAGGACAGCAGCGCGCCCACCCACAGCACGCCCGGCGCAATCTGCCGCAACACGGCAAGCTGCGGGCTCATCGCCAGCGGGAACAAGGTGGTGACGATCACGAAGAAAACCAGGGGCTGGATGAACTGGTCGGGCCGCCGGATGCTCAGTCGCAGCTCACGCGCGAGAATCAGCCGCACGGCGCCCGCGGTGGAGATGCTCATGCGGCCAGCCGCAGGTGCCGGGCGCCGGCCGTCCCGAGACCATGATGCGCGACAACCAGTGCCGATCCACCCTCTCTCACATGCGCATCGATGAGCGAGGAGATGACCTGCATGCCGGCATCATCGAGATTGGAGAACGGCTCATCCAGCAGCCACAACGGTGCGCGCGTGGCGAGCACACGAGCCATGGCGACCCGGCGGCGCTGTCCAGCCGAGAGCACTCGCGCCGGCAACTCCGCATAGGCATCGGCGCCCGTGCGCTGCAGGTGCTCAAGCAAATCCTGGCGATCCACCCGGCGCCGCAGACCCACGGTGTAGTACAGGTTCTCCAGCGGCGTCAGGTCAGCCTTGAGCGCCGCCTCATGCGCCGCGAACGCAAGGTTCCCCTGGTAGCCGCTGCGGTCGCGCCGGATGTCCTCGCCACCCCAGCGCACGCAGCCATCCTCGGGTGCGAGCAAGCCGCACACCACCCTCAGGAGAGTCGTCTTGCCGACGCCATTCGGACCGACCACGTGGAGCAGTTCGCCCGGATGCAGTTCGAAGCTGACGCCCTGCAGGACGTGTCGCTCGCCGCGCCAGACGTGAATGCCCTCGACTCGAAGCGAGGTGGATTTGTTGCTCACGGAGAGATGTTAACTAAATCAAACGCTTGAGGCCAATCATCAAGGTAAATTCGCAGGATGGCGACAGGGGGTCGACAACGGCAGGCACCCGCGGCCAGTGGTGCCCTCGGCCCGACTCGAACGGGCATGGCCGGTGAAGGCCGACGGATTTTAAGTCCGTTGCGTCTACCAGTTTCGCCACGAGGGCTCGAGCGACGAATGAGAACATCGCCGGTCCGTCGCAAACTTCCGGACCCTTCACCGGCCCGTTCCAGCCGCGGGCGCAGTATAGAGGAGCCGCGCCTGACTGTCCCGGCGCCCCGCTCGCGCACCGCCCGCCGTCGCCCCATTTTTGCCATTTGGCCGAAAATCGAGTGTATAATGCCATATGGCAGGAACCCACCGATGGCCACGCTGACAAAGGTTGAGCACAAGGAACGACCCTTCTCCCCGGAACCATTGACGGAGGTGGAATCCATGGCGCTGTTCAAAGCCGCCCTCAAGCTCTTTCGTCTGTGGGAAATCAACGATGAACAAGCCTCCATCATCCTGGACTTGCCGCGCCGGACCTTTGCTCGATGGAAGGCTGGCGGTGTTGGCCGGATCGGTCGCGATGGGCAGGCTCGTCTTTCGAACTTGATGGGAATCCACAAGGCGCTCCGAACCATTTTCCGCGATCCAGCGCGTGCCTATGCCTGGATCAAAGCACCCAACGAGACGTTCGAAGGTCGCTCCGCTCTCGCAGTGATGCTCGGCGGTGAGATCACCGACTTGATGAGGGTGCGGCGCTATCTCGATGCGGAGCGCGGCGGCTGGTGATCGACCCGGCTGCGGTGCCGGTGAGTCGGGTCCGATGGCCTCGCGCCCGGCGCATCATCCGAAGCTCGTACCCAACCATTGATCTGTTTGAAGACATCGCGCCGCCCGAGGACTGGCCAATCCTGCTCGCTGCTGAACAAAAGACCAACCCGCGCCTGATGGCTTCGTTGGGGGCGCTCGACCTTGTGCCTCCGGCGAGGCGTGTGTCCGGACCCGGGGCCAGTTTCTTGATGGCGCCTTTCACGCATGTCAGTACCGATCGGCCGAGTCGATTCTCCGATGGAAGCCATGGGGTGCTCCATGCGGGAAGCCGCTTCGAGACCGCGCTTCTCGAGACGATGTACCATCACGGCCGATTCATGGCCCGGACCCAGGAGCGCGCCGGGTGGACTTCGCAATTTCGAGAGCTCGTGCTGAATGTGCAGGCCTCGCTCCACGACTTGCGCAGCGGGGACCTGCGCTGGGCGACGGCCCTCGATCCCGATAGTTACACCGAGTCGCAGCGTTTCGGGCGGGCGATGCGCGCAGCGGCATCCGAGGGCATCGTATACCCGAGCCGGCGCGATACAGCCGGAGAATGCGTCGGGCTGTTCCATCCCGACCTCGCAAAACACGTCACGCAGGCGCGGCATCTGGATTATCACTGGGACGGCAAACGGGTCGATCTATATCGGGATGCGGGCACGGGCCAGGTGTTCAGGGTCTGCTCGTAGCGCAATCGTGATCACGACACTCATCACCTGCGGCAGCGTGATCGCACTGGCGGTGCGCTACCGCGCGGCGAAGCGGACGCGCGGCTGAACTCCAGCTATGCTTGGCGCGACGGGAGCGTTTTCCTGAACGAGGGTCTCAAGAAATGCAGCCAAGGCATTGGATAAGGATCACGGCCGGGATTCTATTTGCCGCAAACGGTATCGCAGCGCCCAGCGGCGTATCCCCGGACGAGACCGCCTTTCGCGGGCTTTACCGCGAACTGGTCGAGATCAACACCACGCAGTCCGGCGGCAGTTGCACCAAGGCCGCGAATGCCATGCGTGCACGGCTCCTGGCGGCGGGCATCCCCGAGCAGGACGCCCAGATCGTGGCGCCGCCCGAACATGCCAACGACGGCGCGTTGATCGCCGTGCTGCACGGCCGCGACCGGCAGGCAAAGCCCATTCTGCTGCTCGCGCACATCGACGTGGTCGAGGCCAAGCGTGAGGACTGGCAGCGCGATCCGTTCACGCTGGTGGAGGAAGACGGCTGGTTCTACGCGCGCGGCGCGAGCGATGACAAGGCCATGGCCGCGGTGTTCACCGACAGCCTGATCCGTTATCGACAGGAAGGCTTCAAGCCGCGTCGCGACATCAAGCTGGCGCTGACCTGCGGCGAGGAGACCGCCAACGACTTCAACACGGTGCGGTGGCTGACCCAGACCCAGCCGAAGGTGCTGGATGCCGCGTTTGTGCTGAATGAAGGCGCCGGCGGCGAACTGGATGCCAACGGCAAGCCGGTCTCGCTGCAGATCCAGGCGGGTGAGAAGGTCTATCAGGACTTCACGCTGGAGGCGAGCGACGTGGGCGGCCACAGTTCGCGCCCGACGCACAACAACCCCATCGTGCGGTTGAGCGCCGCGCTGGCGCGCCTGGGCGCGTACGACTTTCCGGTTGCGTTCAACCAGGCGACACGCGGTTATTTCGAGGCCCAGGCACGCCTGCAACCACCGGCCATCGCCGCCGACATGCGTGCGGTGCTCGCCGATCCGCATGATGAGGCCGCGGTGCAGCGCCTGTGGACGGTGAATCCTGGCTGGAACAGCTCCCTTCGCACCACCTGCGTTGCGACCGAGATCAACGGCGGGCATGCGCCCAATGCCCTGCCCCAGCACGTTGCCGCCAATGTCAATTGCCGCATCCTGCCCGGCGTGCCCATCGCCGATGTGAAACAGCAAATTGAAAAGGTGCTGGCGGATGACAAGATTCGAGTGTCGCTGGCCGGCGAGCCGGGCATGCAATCCCCGCCGCCGCCGCTCACGCCCCAGATCATGGATCCCGTGCGCAAGGTCGCGCAGAAGATCTGGCCGGGTGTGGCCATCGTGCCCACCATGGCCACGGGCGCCACCGATGGGCGATTCCTGAATGCCACGGGCATTCCCACCTATGGCCTGTCCGGCATGTTCCACGATGCACGGGGGTCGAACGCGCACGGTCTGAACGAGCGCATCCGCGTGAAATCGCTGATGGATGGCCGGCATTTCCTCTACGAGGTGGTCAAGCTGTACTCGAACGAGGCGGGTTGAGACGCCTGACCTCCGGCCGGTACGAGCACGCGAACAGGAGTCCGTGAAACTCACAACAGGATCTTGTAGATTCGAACAGTCCCCCGGTCGTATGCGTGTGTCAGCAGCCATCGACCGTCCGGCGACAATGTCAGCGGACGCTGCGCCACAGAGTGGATCCGCTGTCGAAGCGCATTGGAGCGGGCATCCCTGACCGTGATGTCGTTTGCTTTGCTGCTTGATGATGACCAAGGACCCTCAATTCGAATGCCGCGCCGCTTGTCCTCGAGGGAAAAGGTACCTTCAAGCGCGTTCAAGTTCGCTTGATCTACACGGCGAATGTAATTGCCGTTCTTGTCATTGAAGTAAAGCTGACGGCAGAACGAGTGCACCTGATCAGGATGCTTGTCTGGCTCCGACGGATTGGAAACTTGTATGGAATTGCCGCAGAAGCTGAACGCAAGTTCTCCGGCGTCGAAAGCCAGCCATTGAAAGCCTGATGTTCCCGCATATTCGGGCAAGTTTAGCGGTTGAATGGTGAGAATGCGGAATTGCCCAGTCGTCAGGTCATGAAAATTGGTTTCAGTGTTTGGCAGATTTTCACGCTGAGCGACCCAAACATGTCCTCGCACCCGGAACAAATCAAGCCCAGTTCCCGCCGATGCATCATCTCCGTAATGGACCTCTTGAATGACGTCCATCGACGGTACGGATACTCGGATCGCAATTAGGTCGTCAGCCGTGGGTTGCTTGCCGATGTCGCAACGCATCCAAATGCTGTTGCTGTCCTCCTCGAACAAACTCTGCGTGTGTGAATGGCTGATACAGATCTTTGCGTCGTAGGAAAAATCCCGGACGAGACGGTAGCTGGGTAGTTCGTAAAGGCGAAATCGATTTCGATTGTCGAAGTAGTTCGAATCCGGAATCTTGATTTGTGCGCCGTCAGTAAGAAGTAGCAAGTAGCGACCATCAGGGCTCCAGGTGAAGGCAGCGACTTCAAACGGCCTCAATGGCTCCGAGATCGATCCGAGGTCGCTGCCCGACTTCGTATCGATGCGGTGTGGCGCACGATCCTCCGCAAGGAGAATGAAGCTCTTGCTGTCGGGGGCGAAACTCACCACCGCGCCGGGAGGATGACGGGCGATGCCAAGCTTCGCGGTTTCCGAATACATGAGAATGGCGTCGCCGGTGCTTTCATCGGCAGACGGGGACAGTGTCAGCGCCTTGAAGACCGCGGGCAACCCCGCACGAATGCCAGTTTCTCCAAGTAGATACTGTCCGAGGGGAACGATTGCCGCGATGACAGGAATCGTCATCAAAAGTGCAGTTCTAGTTGGGGCGATAGACCGCTGGTGCGCGGCGACGCGCTGTACTGATCCCGGTTCCATGTACACCAATGTTGCCAATGAAGTGGCGCCCCAAATGGCGCCGAGTTCCATGAGCAACGACAAGTAGCGGAAGCGCTCCGGCCAAGATAGGTTCTCCAGCGGGCGTGATACGTTCCAGCTCGCCAGGGTTAGCCAAGGACCGAACTGCTTCAGGATGGTCGAGGCGCACGCGGCTGCCAATGCGGCCAGCAGGAACTTGTACCACACAACCTTGCTGGCATTTTGCAGGACCAGTGCCGGTACAAAGGCGACGGTTCCCGAAATCAAAATCGTCGGCATCACCAAGCGCCACCACGGCAGAGTCAAATAGTCAGCGAGGCGATTGTTCCCTTGGGCCAACTGCGACCAGACGCCGATGGCAAAATACGAGTCAGGTCGTGACAGAGCGTTTGGTGAAAATTGCCACGCAAGCCAGACACCAACTGCTGCCAGGACTGCCAAGCACCAATGCCGAAGCGTCAGGGACGGCGCAAGTTGTCGAATGACGAGTCCTTGCAAGAGTAACGGCGCCAGCGCAGCTGCAAGCGCGATCACCAGAACGATTGGTGCGGAGATGTCACGGAGAAATGCGGGAGATCGCGCATAGAATGGAATCTTGGAGATTTCATAAAACACAGGCTCGGCGGAGCAGACTCCGACCCACAGAAGCCATTTCTGCCAGGTGACAGCTAGTAATCCGTCGTTGCACGTGGTCTCGTTCAATTTCGAAAGTCCCTTTCATGGTGGGGCGCGGTGGCCTTAAAGCGACGTTACCTCGTGCATGGAGTGCTGGTCCAGCCCGAGTGGTGCCGTTGTTAGTCTCTACAGTACGGTTGATCATTGCGCAGATCGCAGCGCGACCGCATCGACGATGACAAACAGACTGATCGAGCCCAGTATCGGATCAAAGATGTTTCGGTGCCGCTCGTTCGTCGCAGACATCGGTTGAGAGATTGGTCGGAAATGCGAAGGTGTACAAGCGGTCGTCGAGCTCCGCGCGCAGCTTGCGGTAGGTGGTCATGTCGTTGGCGCGACAAGCGAACAGGGCGAAATTCGAACGGATCCAGACACTCTTCGGATGCAGCTTGGACAAGTCTTCAAACCCGGCTTTCATCCGGGACCAGGATGCGCCCAGATCCGCGAAGATATCGACTTCCGGGTCTACGATTTGCCCCATGTACCACCACATCCGCGTGTAGATTTCCTGCTTTCCGCCAACGGGCGCCTTATCGACGACGTGATCGATGAAGTCCCGCATCTTCTGCCATGAACCGTTCCACTTCGGCTGTAGCGAATCCAGCATCTGGAAATGCAGTGGAAAATACTTGGGAAAAAGCCCGATGCCGCGCTCATAGTCGGCGAATTGCTCTTCCAGGGGCACGTTCAATCCCAGATCGACACGCAAGCGCTCCACGAACCACAACGGATTGGTTGCTGCGAAGGATTCTGCCTGGTCCATCAACTGGCGGGCCCTGGCGAGCCGCTCCTTGAACAACTTCCAGCCTTCCGGTGTCACCGTATTCGAAAACCCGTCGCCTCTGGCCTTCCATGCCATGGATGTCCACCAGGCCGCTTCCAACAATGCAGCTCCCGGCGATTTCGGGTTGAACTCGCGCCAGGAGTCGATCTCCTGTTGCAAGACCTCCTTCGGAAGCAATGTGATCTGCTGATCGACGAATTGGTCGATCGCCGCCAGTTTGAATTTGCCGTCCATCATGACGTCGTCGAGCTTCGCGTAGCGGCTGATGATCGCATCGAGATCCGCGTACCGACCGTTGGTGAGCAAGAGTCCGGCGTTCGCGGAAATCCGATCCATGGCCAGGAAAACATCGTCAGGAGGAAGCAGGATCTGAGTCCCGGTGTAGTACTTGGCTCCTTCGGGTGGGCCCGGGTTGCACGGCCGGGGAATGCCATCGCAATCACCGACCTCAGCTGTTTGTCCCTGTGCGCTCGCGGGGTGAGAGGCCAAAGCCAACGCGATGACCGCGCTGGTCGACAGGATCGATCCGTGTATCGTCGCACCCTTCCAGGCTCGCATCGCCATGCCCTCCATTGCCGTCAACCAATGCTCTGAATTCTAGCAACACGCCAGTCACGGCGCAGATGAACTCGAGTACGCGTCGGCGTGCCGCGGCGGATGCTTCTCGCGCCGCGAGCTTGGGGCACGCCTTCGCGGTACCCGCAATGCTGCCGGAGAGAAGCGTCACGATCGCAGGCCATTGCGCCAATACGTCCCCAAAGGGAATCGATTGGACGCGAGCGGCAAGACCAGACGCTACGACAATCAAGCTCGTCGCCTTATTGACGATGACCGCGCGTCAGTCATCTGCTGGTACGTGTTTGACGTTTAACGTTATACGTTATATATTCGCACCATGATTTTGGGCTTTCGATGTAAGGATACTCAGGCCCTGTTCGAGACCGGCCGGAGCCGCCGGTTTAGCTCGATCCTGACCGTGGCCACCCGAAAACTGATGATGCTGGATGCTGCGCAGACGCTGGACTTCTTGAAATCACCCCCGGGTAACCGCCTGGAGGCATTGAAGGGTGACAGGAAAGGACAATACAGCATCAGGATCAATGACCAATATCGACTGTGCTTTGGGTGGACGTCAGAAGGCCCTATTGACGTCGAAATCGTGGATTACCACTGAGGATCGACCGATGATCAGGAATGGCATGCGGCCGGTGCATCCCGGCGAAATTCTCCGCGAGGAGTATCTGGAGCCCGGCGGCCTGACGGCCAACGCTCTCGCCAAGGCGCTGAAGGTTCCTGCCCCTCGTATCAATGACATCGTTCGTGAGCGTCGCGGAGTTTCCGCTGACACGGCTCTGCGGTTGGCGCGGTATTTCGGGGGGGACGCCCGGTCCTGGCTCAATTTGCAGACGGCTTATGATTTGCGCGTAGCGGAAATTGCAAGCGCGAAGCGGGTTGACCGGGAGGTCCGACCCGCCACCAATTCTTGAACTCCCAGCAAATGTGGTCGTACGGTTTGCACGATGGAAATGGGACTCAGGCCTCCGGGTGCAGCGGCCGCCCTGGCTTGCGAGTGCGGTCGCCTGCGGCGGTATCGCCGCGCCTGCCCTGCTCATGTATGGACTGGTCCACACCGACGCTGCCCGTGCTTCGCTTCTACTCAATCTCGAGGTCGTCTTCACGGCCTTGCTGGCGCGACGAACACGACCCTTGCACTGATGAATGGCGCGACTCTCCCGCGCGGGGAACCCAGCCCCTCTGCCCTACTGCCTGATGAATGCGCTGCAGTTGCCGAGATCCTGCGTATCAACTCAGCAACACCACCGTCCTGCATGCCCGGTCATGCGAGAAGTGCCCTGCGAAGAAGCCATCAAGACTGCCCAAATGGCCCTCTGCCAATAGACGCACTCGGACAGAACGCGGGGGGACAGAAAGCCTGCATAGCGAAAACTTGATGTTTGAAGCTCGCACTCCAGCGAAATCAGGAGAAGCCGAGCGTAGATGCGGTCAATTGAGCCTGTTGCTCGATCTCGAACTTGCGATTATCTAGTTGGACGCCCGATTTGAAACTGTTTGTTCAATCACTCTGAGAGGCGTCCATGTCGACGACACAACCCCTGCCGCAACTCCGCCCGGATCGTAGGCGCCGAAGCTGATCAGATTCTCCTTGCCGCCGAACCCGTATCTGAAACGCCACAGCCGGCTATGATTCGGCGTGACGAGGAGGAACAGACCCTCGCCAATGGTGAGCTTGTACGGTTTCTCGCGGCCCCTGGCAGCGCGGATCTTGATGTCGGTGATCATGGGGTACGACGTCCTGCGATTCCCTCTCGTACCGCGGAAAGTACCGCACAGAATTGCTGGTTACTAGTGAGAATCGGCGGATGCTCGCAAACCTCCACCGTCGCGAAAGACGACAATTTCGGCATGCTCAACGCCCTCGTATTCAGTGAGTTAGCCTACAAAGCTAAACGTTCGCGTACGTACCTGGATGTGGTCGTACCGGACTGGATTTGGGCGAAGTGGAGGCTAGGGTCGGGATCGAACCGGCGTACACGGATTTGCAGTCCGCTGCATGACCACTCTGCCACCTAGCCGCTTTGTTCGATCCGGGCCTGCCGCGGCAAGACGGATGGCCTGGTTGGGATGGAGCGGGAAACGAGGCTCGAACTCGCGACCTCAACCTTGGCAAGGTTGCGCTCTACCAACTGAGCTATTCCCGCGTCAAAGCGAGCCGCAATTGTAGGGCGATCGTGGCGGGAGTCAAGGAAAACGCGTCGCGAAGCGGGCCTAAAGCCTTGAACTGCCCCGCAATTCCGGCCAGGCGGCGCGCAGGTAGAGGATCATCGACCACAGCGTCAGCAGCATGGCGACCATGCTCAGGGCAAGGCCCATGGCATAGATCGGCAGGCCCAGCAGGTCCTGGCGGAACAGCATCATCGACAGTCCGACGATCTGCACGATGGTCTTGATCTTGCCCCAGCCGGAGACCGCGACCTTGCCGCGTGCGCCGATCTCGGCCATCCACTCGCGCAGCGCCGACACGGCGATTTCGCGGCCGATGATCACGATGGCCATGAGCACCACGAACCAACGCGGATCCTTGCTGACGATGAGCACGAGGGCGGCCGCCACGATGAGCTTGTCGGCCACCGGATCGAGGAAGGCGCCCAGCCGGGAGGTCTGCTGCCACTTGCGCGCGTAGTAGCCGTCCAGCGAGTCGGTGATGCCGGCCAGTGCAAAGCCCGCGCAGGCCGCCGGATCGGCCCAGCCATAGGGCAGGTAGAACAACACCATGATGGCCGGCACCATGACGATGCGCAGCCAGGTCAGGGCATTGGGCAGGTTGAACGGTGATTTCAGGTCAGTGGCCCGGGTGGAGATGTTCATAGATCACTTGCGCCAGTTCCGGTCCCACGCCGCGAACGCCGGACAGGTCTTGCGTGCCGGCTCGCAGAATTCCCTGCAGTCCCCCGAAGGCTCTGAGCAACTCCCTTCGCTTCACCGGGCCGAGGCCCGGAATGCTTTCCAGGATGGACTGGTTGTGCCGCTTGGCGCGCTTGCGGCGATGGCCTGAAATCGCAAAACGGTGCGCCTCGTCCCGGATGCGCTGCACCAGGTGCAAGGCCCTGGAGTCGCCGGACAGTATAATTGGCGTGTCTTTCTCCAACAAGAAAAGCCGCTCTTGCCCTGGGCGCCGGTCCGCGCCCTTGGCCACGCCGATGAGCAGCGGTCCGGATATGCCGAGCCCTTCGAGCACCTGCTGCGCCTGCGCGAGCTGGCCCTTGCCGCCGTCGATCAGCAGGATGTCGGGTGCTTCGATCTCCCCTTCCTTGATGCGCCGGTAACGCCGCGACAGTGCCTGGAACATGGCGGCATAGTCATCGCCCGGTTCGATGCCGGCGATGTTGAAGCGACGGTAGTCGCCCTTCATGGCGCCATCCGGTCCGAACACCACACAGGAGGCCACGGTGTCGGTGCCGCCGGTGTGGCTGATGTCGAAGCATTCGATGCGTCGCGGCGCCTCGGGAAGATCCAGCGCCGCCCGCAAATCCTCGAAGGACTCGTCGAGATTGCTGCGCGCCAGCGCGCGCATCTTCAATGCTTCCGATGCGTTGGTCTGCGCGATCTGCAGCCAGCGCGCACGGATGCCGCGCACGCTGCTCGCGATGCGCACTTTGTGCCCGGAGCGCTCGGCGAAGGTGGCTTCCAGCAATTCGGCATCCTCGATCGGCTGTTCCACGATGATCTCGGGGGGCGCTTCGCGCTCGAGGTAGTACTGCGTGAGGAACCCATGCAGCAGTTCCTGGGGCTCGGCGAACGCCGCGCTCGGGTGGAAGGTGGCGCTGCCCAGGCTCTGGCCCGCGCGCACGAACAGCAACGCGACGCTGTGCTCGCCATTGGCGCTGGCCAGTGCGATGACATCGGCATCGTGCCGGTCCTCGGAGGTGATGGCCTGCTGTGCCTGGATGGCCTTGAGGCTCGCGAGCTGATCGCGCAGCCGTGCGGCCCGCTCGAACTCGAGCTGCTCCGCCGCCTGCTCCATGCGCCGCACCAGTTCGTCGTTGACGTCCTGGCTGCGGCCTTCGAGCACCTTGACCGCGGTCTCGACATCGCGCGCATAGTCCTCGCGCGTGATCAACCCGACGCACGGCGCGGTGCAGCGCTGGATCTGGTACTGCAGGCAGGGTCGCGAGCGATTGGCGAAGTAGCTGTCCTCGCAGTTGCGCAGCCGAAACAGCTTCTGCAGTTGATGCAGCGTCATGCGGACCGCCCCGGCGGAAGGGTACGGACCGAAATAACGTCCCGATTCCCGGCGCGAACCCCGATACAGCATCAGCCGCGGGAATTCCTGCGCGGTGTCGAGGCGCAGGTAGGGAAAGCTCTTGTCGTCGCGCAGCACCACGTTGAAGCGCGGCCGATGCTTCTTGATGAGGTTGTATTCGAGCAGCAGCGCCTCGGTGTCCGACCGGGTGATCGTCACCTCCATCGCCGCCGTGGCGCGCACCAGCGCCTGCACCTTGGGAGCTACGTTGCTGGGCTGGAAATACGAGCCGACCCGACTCTTGAGGTTGCGCGCCTTGCCGACGTACAGCACGGTGCCGGCGGCATCGAGCATGCGATAGACGCCGGGCTTCGCCGGGAGCGACTCCACGTAGCTCTTCGGGTCGAAGACCGCAGTGTTCATGGACCCGCTGCGAGTTCCACGGCCCGGGCGATGACCTCATCGAACATGGCGGGTGTGAGCCGCCGGGTCTGCGTGTTGTAGCGGCTGCAGTGGTAGGAGTCGAGCAGCGAGCGGCTGTCGGGCAGCTCATGCTCGGCGGCGTGCGCGAATGGGTGCGCCGAGATCTTCAGGCCCAGCGCTCGCAGCACCGCCCCATGCGCCACCGTGCCCAGTGCGAGCACCACCCGGACGCGCTTCAGCGCCTCCAGTTCACGCTGGAGGAAACCGTTGCAGGTGGCGATCTCTCGCGGCTCTGGCTTGTTGGCCGGCGGCAGGCACTTCACCGCATTGGTGATGCGGGCCCGCTCCAGGCGCAGCCCGTCATCCGCCGCCACCGACACCGGGCCGGTTGCCAGGCCATGGCGGTGGAGCGTTTCGTACAACAGGATGCCGGCGTAGTCACCGGTGAACGGCCGCCCCGTCCGGTTGGCACCGTGCATGCCGGGCGCGAGGCCCACGATCAGGATCCTGGGGTCGGGGTCGCCGAAGGCGGCGACCGGCCGGCAGTGATAACCGGGGTTGGCCTCGCGCACGGTGCGCAGGAAATCCGCCAGCCGCGGGCAGCGGCTGCAGTCAGGATCGAAGCTTGGGTCCATGGAGGTTTTTAGCAAAAAAACGGGCTACGCGAATCCTCGCGTAGCCCGCCGTTGATCGCGCTGGACTTTGGACTAACCCGAGCGCAACCGAACCCTTGGCCAGTGTTCGCCTATCCGTGCGCCTTCTGGAACTGACCTTCCTCGGTGGACCCCTTCAACGCCGTGATGGAGGAGGTCCCGCCGGTGCAGGCCTGGGTGACTTCGTCGAAATAGCCGGCACCCACTTCGCGCTGGTGCTTGGTCGCCGTATAGCCGTCTTTTTCCGAGCCGAACTCGGCCTGTTGCAGGGCAACGTAGGCGGACATCTGCGTCTGCTTGTAGCCTTTGGCAAGCTGGAACATGGAATAGTTCAACGCGTGGAAGCCGGCCAGAGTCACGAACTGGAACTTGTAGCCCATGGCGCCGAGCTCGCGCTGGAACTTCGCGATCTGCTCGTCGGAGAGTTTCTTTTTCCAGTTGAACGAGGGCGAGCAGTTGTAGGCCAGGAGCTTGCCCGGGAACTTCTTGTGGATGCCTTCGGCGAAGTGCCTGGCTTCATCGATGTCGGGCACCCCGGTCTCGCACCAGATCATGTCGCAGTGCGGGGCGTAAGCGAGTCCACGCGCGATGGCCTGTTCGAGGCCCGCGTTAACATAGAAGAACCCTTCGGAAGTGCGCTCCTTCGACTTGATGAACGGCGCATCCCGCTCATCCACGTCGGAAGTCAGCAGGTTCGCGGATTCCGCGTCGGTGCGCGCGATCAGCACCGTGGGCGTGCCGCTCACGTCGGCCGCCAGGCGCGCCGCCACCAGCTTGTTCACCGCTTCGGAAGTGGGCACCAGCACCTTGCCGCCCATGTGGCCGCACTTCTTGGCCGAGGACAACTGGTCCTCGAAGTGCACGCCGGCGGCGCCCGCTTCGATCATGCCCTTCATGAGTTCGAAGGCATTCAGCACACCGCCGAAGCCCGCCTCGGCGTCCGCCACGATGGGCTTGAGCCAGTCGATCGAGTCATTGCCTTCCGAGTGATGCAACTGGTCGGCGCGCCGCAGCGTGTTGTTGATGCGGCGGATCACTTCCGGCACCGAGTTCGCGGGATACAGTGACTGATCGGGGTACATCGCACCGGCCAGATTGGCATCGCCCGCGACCTGCCAGCCCGAGAGATAGATGGCGTCCAGCCCGGCCTTGACCTGCTGCATCGCCTGGTTGCCGGTCAGCGCGCCCAGCGCGTTGACGAAGGGCTTTTCGTTGACATAGCGCCAAAGCTTCTCTGCTCCCAGCTTCGCGAGTGAATGCTCCACATCCACCGTGCCGCGCAGCCGTACGACGTCCTCCGCCTTGTAGGCACGGGTCACCCCTTTCCAGCGAGGGCTCGATTCCCATTCCTTCTTCAGTTCGGCAGCGGACTTCAACATCAACGTCTCCTTGGGTGGTTAACGATCTGAACAGGTCTCGAACCACACGCCTGATCCGCGCCGGCCCGGGAGCCGAGGACGGGGACGTTTGCACAGAAGGAGCGCATCGCGGTCACCTCGCTGATGGTTCACAAGTCGGACCTCGCGCCGATGCGTCGAGGACCAAAGCCAGTCGAACGGGTGCGGCGGGGAGAATGGAACAAAGGATAGCACCGACGAGCCCGCTGGCAAGCCGGGATTTTACGAAAAAATGCCGCGGGGAATAACTAGAAGTTGGATAGCTATTGTGTTATAAGCGATTGATTATCAGTCGCTTGTCTTCACCACGCGGGCCCGTGCACGGCGCGCGATGAGCATGGCGAGCTCCAGTCCCTGCTCGGCGTTCAGCCGGGGGTCCACCTGCGAACGGTAGGCCCGGGCGAGGTCGGCCTCGGCCAGTCCCCGCGCCCCGCCGATGCACTCGGTGACATCATCCCCCGTCAATTCCACGTGCACCCCGCCGAGCTGCGTGCCGCAATCCTCGTGGATGCGGAACGCGGCTTCCACCTCCTGCAGGATGTTGTCGAAGCGCCGCGTTTTCAATCCGCCGGCGGTGGTCTCGGTATTGCCGTGCATGGGGTCGCACACCCACAGCACCGTCGTCCCGGTGGCACGCACGGCCTTGATGAGTTCCGGCAGGCGCGCTTCGATGTTGCGCGCCCCGAATCGGTGGATGAGCGTGAGGCGGCCCGGCTGGTTCTGCGGATTCAGCGCCTGGACCAGGCCCTGGAGCCATTCCGCTTCCATTCCCGCCCCGACCTTGATGCCGATCGGATTGGCGATGCCGCGGAAATACTCGACATGCGCACCGTCGAGCTGCGCGGTCCGCATGCCGATCCAGGGCATGTGGGTCGACAGGTTGTACCAGACCTTCTGCCGCTCGATGTATCGCGTCTGGGCCTGCTCCGAGAGCAGGTGAAGGGCCTCGTGGCTGGTGTAGAAATCGACGCGATTGGCGTCGTGGACCCGCATGCCGCTCATGGATTCGAAGAAATCCAGCGACTCGGCGATGGAGTCGACGATCTTCTGGTAGGCCTCCTGGAGCGGTGAATGCCGCAGGAAGGCAAGGTCCCAGTACTCGGGGTGGTGCAGGTCGGTGAAGCCGCCGTCGATCAGCGCCCGGACGAAGTTCAGCGTCAGTGCCGCCCTTTCATATCCTCGCAGCAGCAGTTGCGGGTCGGGCTCGCGCTCGGCCGCCGTGAAGCCCGGGTGATTGACATTGTCGCCGCGATAGCTCGGCAGCGTGACATCCCCGCGGGTCTCGGTATCGGTGGAACGGGGCTTGGCATACTGACCGGCGAAGCGGCCGATGCGGATCACCGGACGGCGAAGGCCCTGCAACAGCACCAGGCTCATCTGCAGCAGTACCTTGAGGTTCTTGGCGATACGGTCGGATTCGCAGTCCTCGAAACTCTCGGCGCAGTCGCCCCCCTGCAGCAGGAAACGCTCGCCCCGCTGCGCCTGCGCGAGCTGCCGGCGCAGCGCCTCGATCTCCCAGGAGACCACCAGCGGCGGCAGGCGCGACAGCGCTGCCACCACCTTTTCGAGGGCGGCAGGATCCGCATAGGCCGGTTGCTGGGTGGCCGGGCGGGACCGCCAGCTTGCGGGGTGCCAGGCGGTCAGGACGGTCGAGGTGGACATGGGCAGATCCTACACAGGGGCATCGGCAGGGGCAAAACGCCCGGCGGGCGCGCCGGGGCCGAGGACCGGGGCGGAGGATAGTGGCGCCGGATCAGGTGCGAAGGCACAATGCCGCGCCATCAGGCCCGGCGGGAGCCGGCGCCGCACCATCATTCGAGGTTCATATCATGCATCGTGTACTCGTACTGGGGGCCGGCAAGATCGGCGCCCTGATCTCCGGTCTGTTGGCTGAGTCGAAGAGCTACAAGGTCGACGTCGCGGACGTCAGCGCCGCCACGGCCGACGCGGTGGTCAAGGCGCATGGCCTGCCGGGCGTCCGCGGCTTCGGCGTGGATGCTGCCAACGAGGCCGCCTTGTCGGCGCACCTGGCGCAGAACCCGGTCGATGCAGTGATCTCGAGCCTGCCCTACTACTGCAACCCGGCGGTGGCGCGCGCGGCGCGCGCGGCGAATGCCCATTACTTCGATCTCACCGAGGACGTGGAGGTGACCCGCGAGGTGCGGCGCATCGCCACCGGTGCGGCCACCGCCTTCGTGCCGCAATGCGGCCTCGCGCCCGGCTTCATCAGCATCGCCGCGAACGAGCTCATCACTCACTTCGATTCCATCCGCACCGTCAAGCTGCGGGTCGGCGCCCTGCCCCAGCACCCGAACAACGTGCTCAAGTACTCGCTGACCTGGTCCACCGAAGGTCTCATCAACGAGTACGGCAACCCCTGCCAGTCCATCGTCGATGGGCGCATCGTCGAGGCCGCCCCGCTCGAGGGCCTGGAGGAGATCGAAATCGACGGCACGCTCTACGAGGCGTTCAACACCTCCGGCGGCCTGGGTTCGCTCGCCGAGACCTATGGGGCGAACGCGCAGATCATGAACTACAAGACCATGCGCTATCCCGGCCACTGCGAGCAGATGCGCCTGCTGATGAACGACCTGAAGCTCAATCACGACCGCGCGACCTTGAAGCGCATCCTCGAGAACGCCGTGCCGCAGACCCTGCAGGACGTGGTGATCGTGTACGCCGCCGTGACCGGGACGCAGGATGGCGAGTTCCGCGAGGAGAACTACGTCAACAAGGTCTATCCGCAGATCATCGCGGGCCGGCTCTGGTCGGCCATCCAGGTGACCACCGCGGCGGGCATCACCTCGGTGATCGACCTCGTGCTGTCGAAGCCGGGCCAGTACCACGGGTTCGTCGCCCAGGAGAACTTCCGGTTGCCGGAGATCCTCGCCAATCGCTTCGGCCGGCTGTATGCCGGTGGGGGCGGCAAGGAGGTCTCGGGGCAGGTGGTGGTCGAGGGCCGCGGTGGTTCGCAGCGCTCGCGCGCGAGGGCATGAACATGAACGACATCCTGACGAGCCTTGGATTGTCCGACATCAACGCGGGCGCCTGGTCCGGCGAGGGCTGGAGCACCAGCCAGGGAGCATTGTTCGATTCGCTGAGCCCCACCACCGGCAAGCGGATCGCGCAGGTGCGCGCCGCCACCGCGCAGGACTACGACAAGGTGATGGGCAGCGCCGCTGCGGCCGCCCTGGCCTGGCGGGACGTGCCGGCGCCGCGCCGCGGGGAAGCCGTGCGGCTCATGGGCGAGGAGTTGCGCCGATTCAAGGGGAGCCTGGGAAGCCTCGTTGCGCTGGAGAACGGCAAGATCAAGGCCGAGGGCGATGGCGAGGTGCAGGAGATGATCGACATCGCCGACTTCGCCGTTGGCCAGTCGCGCATGCTGTACGGGCTCACGATGCAGTCCGAGCGCGCGCAGCACCGCATGTACGAGCACTGGCATCCGCTGGGCGTGGTCGGGGTGATCTCCGCGTTCAACTTCCCCGTGGCGGTGTGGTCCTGGAATGCCTTCCTCGCCGCCATCTGCGGCAACGTGACGGTGTGGAAGCCCTCACCGAAGACCGCCCTGTGTGCGCTCGCCGTGCAGCATGTCTGCAACCGGGTCATGCAGCGCGAGTCGCTGCCGCCGATCTTCCAGCTCTTCATCGATTCAGGGATAGAACTGGCCACCCGCTTCGTCGATGACCCGCGCGTCGCGCTGGTGTCCTTCACCGGCTCCACGCACGTCGGCCGCCAGGTCGGCGTTCGCGTGGCGCAGCGCATGGGCAAGTGCCTGCTCGAGCTGGGCGGCAACAACGCGCTCATCGTCGATGAGACGGCCAACCTCAAGCTGGCGGTGCCTGCCATCGTGTTCGGCGCGGTGGGCACGGCCGGCCAGCGTTGCACCACCACGCGCCGGGTGATCGTGCATCGCTCGCGGCTCGCTGATCTCGAGAAGCAGCTCGTCAAGGCCTATGGCCAGGTGCGCATCGGCGACCCGCTCGAGGCGGGAACCCTCATGGGGCCGCTGATCGATGCCTCCTCGGTGCAGCGCTATCTCGATGCCGTGGAAGCGGCGCAGAAGCAGGGTGGCGTACTCCTGTGCGGCGGAAAGAAGCTCGACCGGCCCGGCCATTTCGTCGAGCCGGCCATCGTGCGCGCGACGCCGGACATGGCCATCGTGAAGACCGAGACCTTCGCGCCCATCCTGTACCTCTTGCCCTACGACACGATCGAGCAAGCCATCGCCATCCAGAACGGCGTTCCGCAGGGACTGTCCTCCGCGATCTTCACCGATCGCCTGCAGTCGGCCGAGCGATTCCTCGGTGATGCCGGCAGCGACTGTGGCATCGCCAACGTCAACCTGGGCACCTCGGGTGCGGAGATCGGCGGCGCCTTCGGCGGCGAGAAGGAAACCGGCGGGGGCCGCGAGGCGGGTTCGGATGCCTGGCGCGCCTACATGCGCCGGCAGACGACCACCATCAACTGGGGCTCGGCGCTGCCGCTGGCCCAGGGTATCCGGTTCGACGTGGGCTGAGGGCCCGCATCGCGCCGAACCGGCGATTCAGGCTTCCAGCCACGCCTGCAGCCCGGCCAACCGCTGGCGCAGGCGCGGCTCGGAGGCCGGTTCCGCCGTGCGCAGTTCCTGCGCGCTGAGCGATGAGCGGTACTCCTCCACCGCCCAGTCGAAGGCTTCCAGCTCGGCAGTCCAGCGGCGCTGCTCGGCGAAGCGTCCGAGGATTCGATGCCGCTCCTCCCGCCAGCGCAACAGGTCGAGCAGGATCGCCGGATTCTCCGCTGGCCTGCCGGCCAGCTTCCGCCATCGCAGCGTCGCGGCCTTCAGGTATCGCCGCAGGTGCGTGATGCGCGTGGCGGGCAGCGCCTCCCAGCGCGTGGGTGATGCGAGCTCGGACAGATGGGACTGGGCTTCGGCCCGCAGGTCCTCTCGGACCGGCGCCTGTTGCAGGAGCTGCCGCAGCGTGTTCGCATCGGCGTACCAGCCACGCCAGTGCGCGCACACGGCATCGAAGGCATCGTACAGCTGCTCGCGACACCGGAGCACCAGGGTGGCGAACGCCGGCCGATCGCGCACCTCCTCCAGCACGTCGCCCCCCACCTTCAGGAGCGACTGGGTGAGGATGGCGTCGGTGAGCTCGGCGGAGCGGGCGAAAGGGCTGGCGGCCAGCAGCAAGGCGGAGTCCAGCGACAACCGGCGCGAGAGATCCCGGCACATCGGCGCCAGCACCCCGCCAAGCAGCCGCAGGACGCCGCGTCGATGGGCCGCCGCGGCCTCGCCTTGCGTGTAGTGGAACTCCACCCGCACGCTGCCCTGGGCATCGGCCAGGCCCACGTGCACCTCCAGCGACCCTTCCGGCAACGTCACGATCTGTACTCGGGGCAGCGGCTCTGGCGCGAAGTCCCGCCATGGCTCGCCGAAGCGTGCACGGGCCTGCGCGGCGAGTGCGCCCTGGGCCTGTGCCGCGGAACTGCGGCGAAGCGCCGGCCAGTCCCGTCCCTGCGCGATCTCGCGGCTGCCGTCGTGGATCAGCAGGCGGGGCAGCAGATGCGGCGGGAGCGCGCCGCGGGCGGCGTCGATCTCGGGTCGTGGAAGGCCTCGGTGCCGGTGCAGCCACTCGCCGAAATCGGGCAGTGCTTCCTGCCGCCGGTCCGACAGGAAATGACGGGCCGTCTCGGCGATGGGGATCAGGTCACGCCGCATCGTCTTGGGCAGGGCCCGCATCCAGGCCTCGTATCGCTGCAGCTCGATGCCCGGCAGGCAGGCCTCGATGGCCCGGCGCGTGAGCCTGGGTACGAGCAGGAGCGGCACATGGAGGGTCGCGCCATCCTCCGGGTGATCCGGTTCGAAGCGGTAGCTTACCCGCAGTTGCATTGCCTCGAGCCCGATCGACTCCGGTGCCGCGGCCAGGGCCGTGGCATCCGGTGGATGCGCGAAAATCACCGTGCCCGGCAGTTCGGGCAGCGACTGTTGGGTCTCGATGCAGCGCCGGGTCCAGGCCTCCAGTGCCGGTGCGGAGGAGATCTGCCGCGGCAGGCACTGCACGTAGAATTCGGTCAGCGTGTCGGCTGAGGCCAGCAGCCCGCGGGACCGGACCCGGTCCTCCACTCGTCTCGCGGCATCGATCGACGCATCATGCGCGACCAGCCAGCCAGGCCTTCGGGTCATCCGCCGGTGCACGATGGCCTCCCGCGCGAACACTCGCTGCGCCTCACCTGGCGCGACCGGTCCATAGTTCACGATGCGCCCAGTGGTGAGCGTCAGGCCAAGCAGGCTCACCCGTTCGCGCGCCACGACCTCATCACGCGCTTCGCTCCAGTCGGCCTCGAAATGCTCGCGGCGCACCAGGTGGCGAGCCGCCGGCTCGATCCACGAAGGCTCGATCTGCGCCACGGTGCGGGCGAACACTCGCGAGGTCTCGATGATGTTGGCGGCCAGGATCCAGCGGGGCTGGCGCCGCTTGAGCGGTGAACCCGGGAAGATCGCGAACTTCGTGTTGCGTACGCCGGCATACAGGCCCCGCTCCTCGTGCACGCCGACATGCGAGCAGAAGCCCGCGAGCAGCGAGCGGTGCACGGCCGTGTAGCTCGCGCTCGCCGGCGTCTCGACGATGCCCAGCTCGCGGGCTCGGTCGGCGAGCTGTCCGTGCACGTTCTCCCACTCGGACAGGCGGATCAGCGACAGATGCTTCTCGCGGCACCATTGCCGCAACTCGCGCCGGGGACGCCGCCGGATGAGGCGGTAGGCGCGCCACAACCGCACCAGCGACAGGAACTCGGACCTGGCATCCTCGAAGGCGGGAGGCTCGATGGGCGAATTGCCGGGAATGCGGATCCATGGATCGGGAACGCTCAGGCCCGATGCGATGGCGAGCAGTTCGCCCGCCGCGCGGAAGCGCTTGCTCTCGAGCAGGGCCCTTGCCAGGCGCGGTTCCACCGGCAACCGGGCCATCGCGCGGCCGTGCGAGGTGATGCGGTTCGCCTCATCGAGGGCGCCCAGCTCGACCAGCGTGCGGTAGCCATCGTTCAACGCGCGCCGCTCCGGCGGGTCGATGAAGGGGAATTCCTCGGCATTGCCGAGGCCATCGGCCGCCAGACGCAACAGCAGCGCGGACAGGTTGGTGCGCAGCACCTCGGCTTCGGTGAATGCGGGCCGTGCCTCGAAGTCTGCCTCGCCATACAGGCGGATACAGACTCCGGGGCCGACGCGCCCGCAGCGCCCCTTGCGCTGCTCGCAGCTCGCGCGCGCCACGGGCTCGATGGGCAGCCGTTGCAAGCGGCTGCTCGGACTGTAACGGCTGATGCGCGCGAGTCCCGAGTCGATGACGAAGCGCACGCGAGGAACGGTGATCGAGGTCTCGGCGACATTGGTGGACAGGATCAACCGCCGGGTTCCCCCCGCATCGAAGATGCGGCGCTGCTGCTCCCAGGGGAGCCGCGAGTACAGCGGCAGGATCTCCATGCCCGGCGGCAGTTCGGCGGCCAGTGCGTCACCGACATCGCGGATCTCCCGTTCACCGGGCAGGAAGACGAGGACATCCCCCCCACCACCCTCGCCGGGATGCTCGAGGATTTCGCGCACGGCGGCCTGCACCTGGGACGGCAGGTCCGGCTCCTCGCCCATCGGCGCATCCGAGGCAGGCCGGTAGCGGACTTCCACCGGGTGCAACCGGCCACCGACGTCGATGACCGGCGCATCGCCGAAGAAGCGCGCGACGCGATCGATGTCGAGCGTGGCCGAGGCCACGACCAGGCGGAAATCCGGGCGTGAGGCCAGCACCCGCTTCGCCACGCCCAGCAGCAGGTCGATGTTCAGCGTGCGCTCATGCGCCTCGTCGATGATCAGGGTGTCGTAGCTCTCGAGCAGCGGGTCACGCGCCACCTCGGCGAGCAACAGCCCATCGGTCAACAGCACGAGGCGCGTGTGGCGCGATACCTCGTCGGTGAAGCGCACGCGGTATCCGACGCTGTGGCCCACCGCCTCGCCCCGCTCGGCTGCGATGCGGGTTGCGAGCGCACGCGCGGCGAGGCGCCGGGGCTGCGTGTGTGCGATGCGCCGGAGGGCACCGCGCCCCATGTCGAGGCAGTATCGGGGCAGCTGCGTGCTCTTTCCGGATCCGGTCTCCCCTGCCAGCACCAGCACCGGATGCCGTTCGATGGCCTGCACGATGCGCTCGCGATGCTGCGCGATGGGCAGCTCGCCGGCGATGCCGGATGCCGGCGGCGCAACGGCGGGGGATTGGATCACGTCTGGCTGCGGGACTGCGGTGCGGGCAATCGCAGTTCGATCCTCGCTCCGCCCCAATCGTTCCCCGAGGCAGCGACTTCGCCGTCATAGGCCTCCACCAGGTCCCGCACGACGGAAAGCCCCAGGCCATGTCCGGGACGGCTCTCATCGGCGCGCACGCCGCGCTCGAACAATGCGCCGGGGTCGGTGGTGCCCCAGCCCGGGCCATCGTCATCGATGAGGATCCTGGCTTCGGGCTTTGCGAGAGCGGCGTTGTGGGCGATCGACAGTCTGACGGTCACCCGGGTGCGGGCCCACTTGTACGCATTGTCCAGGAGATTGCCCAGCAGCTCGAGCACATCGCCACGATCCCCCGCGAGGCTCGCCTCGCCCTCGAGACTCACGCTGAGCCTCTTGCCCGCGTACACCTTGTCGAGCGTTGAGATCAGTTCGGCCGCCGCCGCGCGCAGCGAAAGCGGTGACTGTCCGAGCGTGGAGCCGGCGGAGAGACGCGCCCTGCGCAGCTGGTGGGCGATGATCTGGTCCATGCGCTGGACGAGCGCCGCATCGACGCCCGCCTGCGTGCGCATGACGGCCAGCGGGGTCTTCAGTTCGTGGGCGAGATTGCCCAGGGTCTGGCGATAGCGCTCGGCGCGATTGCGCTCGCTGTCGAGCAGCGCGTTCAGGTTGCGCGAGACGCCGGACAGCTCGCGCGGATAGCGCGCCGACAATCGCGCCCGGCCACCGCGCTCGATGTCGCCGATCTCGGCCTCGAGCTGGTGCAGGGGTTGCAGGGTCCTTCGAAGCAGCACGGAGACGGCGATCAGCAGCAACAGGGTGAGTGCGCCGAACCAGCCCAGCAACTGCACCCGGAACAGCCGCATCTGCGTGCGGTAGGGCTGCAGGTTCTCCGCCACGGTGAAGGTGAAGGTCTTGTGCGAATCGCGCGCCAGCTCCCATGCCACCGTCAAGTGCACCTTTTCCCACTCCACCGCATCGTCGCGCACCCGCTCGAAGCGCCGCACGCCCGTCGGCTGGTGGATGGCATGGCCCTGCTCGGGCACGCTGCCGGCGGCGGCAACCGCGGAACGCGAGCGCCACAGCACCTGCCCCGCATCGTTCTGGATGAGTCCGTAGAGCCCGGATCCCGGGGTTTCGAAGCGTGGCTCGGCCAGCGGCGCCGTCGGGTGCACGTTGCCGCCGGCGTCGGCATCGGAGGCCGCGATCAGCGCCACGAGCTGGCCTTCCAGCCGGTTGTGCATGGCCTGCTCGGCCAGCCGATGGAACAGGGTGTCCAGCGCGACCACCGTCACGCCGAAGAACAGCAGCAACAGCAGGAACAGACCGCCGAGCAGGCGGCCCGACAGCGAGCCCGTCATTGCCGCTGCAGGGCGATGCGGTAGCCGCGTCCGCGCAGCGTCTCGATGGGCTGGCGCAGGTTGTCCGGGTCGAGCTTGCGGCGCAGCCGGCCGACGAACACCTCGATGACGTTGCTGTCGCGCTCGAAGTCCTGCTCGTAGAGCTTCTCGGTGAGCTCGGTCTTCGAGATGACCTCGCCCGCCTTGAGCATCAGCAGTTCGAGGATGCGGTATTCGAAGCCGGTGAGCTCCACCGGCGCCTCCGCGACGGTGACCGATTGCGTGCGGGTGTCCAGCGCGATGTCTCCGCAACGCAGGACCGGCTGGGCCCATCCGCCCGAACGGCGCAGCAGTGCCGCGACCCTGGCCATGACCTCCTCGATCTGGAACGGCTTCACGACGTAGTCGTCGGCACCGGCGCCCAGCCCCTCGACCTTGTCCTGCCAGCGATCACGCGCGGTGAGGATCAGGATCGGAAACTGCTTGCCCTGGCCCCGCAGGCGGCGGATCAGCTCGAGTCCCGGGAGCTTCGGCAGGCCGAGGTCGATGATGGCGACATCGATGGGGTATTCGGTTCCGGCGAAGACGCCCTCCTCGCCATCGGCGGCCTCGCTCACGGTGTATCCCTGCTTCTGGCAGGCAGCGCTGAGGGATTCACGCAGCGCTGGCTCGTCCTCGACGATCAGTATGCGCATGGTCTGCCCGCCTATTGCATCGCGCCGGTCTGCGCATCCACGCGCACGGAGAAGACCCGGCCGTCGGGCGAGAGCAGCCGCAGCCGGTAATAGACGCGATCCCCGTCCCGCTCGGTGTCGGCGCGCACCACGCGGGCGCCGAAGCGTGCCTGCGCCATCTTCACGGCCTGATCCAGGCTGATGCCGCCGTAGGCCAGGCGCAGGAGCTGCGCGGCCGGAGCCGGAGCGCCGGCGGCGAAGGCCACGCGCCAACCCGGCAGACACGCGAGGAGACAGGCGGGCAACAGGACCTTCAGGGAGAAGTGACGCACCATTGATCGCATTCTACATAAAAGGCGGCGGGCCCTTGCGGGCCCGGCTTTCCCCGACGGGATCCGGCTCAGCCTTCGGCGGGCGTGACGTCGAGATGCACCCGCAGGCGGCGCCCCGGGTCGTACGGCAGGCGCGTGACATAGCGCTGGCCGTTGTACTCGTAGGTCACGCGGTAGCCCTCGATGCGCTGCTGGTAGCTGGTCTCGTAGCGCACCTCGCAGCGTTCCCGCGTATAGGTGGCCGGCTCGCTGCGGTAATACGCCTCGCGCTCGCGATTGCGCTCGCCGACATCGCGGCCCACGGCCGAGCCGATGATCGCACCCGCCACCGTCGCGACCCGCCGGCCATCACCGCTGCCGATGGAGTTGCCGATGCCGGCGCCGATCAACGCGCCCAGGATGCTGGCGCCTGCCGTGCCGCGGCGCCCGCGCGGGTAGCCACGATACCCATCCGGGTAGCCATCCTCGCGGTACGCGGTTTCCTGGTAGCACTCGCGCCGCGGCGTGTCGATGCGCACCTCGTGCGAGATGGGGTCCACGTCGAGCACGCGTGCATAGTCGTACCGGCCCTCGCCGTCATCCTCGTCGCGGTACGCGGGGTCCGCGTGCGCCGCAGCGGCCATGAGGACCGCGCCACTCATGATGCTGCCGATGATGAATTTCCTGGACATGTGCTGCTCCCTACCGCCCGGGTACATCCCGAGCCTCGAGGCCAGCATGCGACCCGCGCCGTGAATGGAACCTGAATGCCCGGCGGGTCCTGCGTTCAGCCGCTGTTCAGGCTCGCGCCTTGGGCGGGGCCTTCCTGCCGCTTCGCCTCTTCCCACAGCGCCTCGAGCCGCGCCAGCGGTGTCGCGTGGATGTTCTCGCCCGCCCGCAGCAAGGATCGCTCGATGTGCCGGAAACGCCGCTCGAACTTGCTGTTGGCAGCCCGCAACGCGCATTCGGGGTCCACTTCGAGCTTGCGCGCGAGGTTCGCCACGGCGAACAGCAGGTCGCCCACCTCCTCGAAGAGGTGCGCCGAGATCCGGCCCGAGCCTGCCTGCCTTCCCGGCGGATCGAGTTCGGCACTGGCCTCGAGGACCTCGGCGAGTTCCTCCGCCACCTTGTCGGCGGTCTGCCGCGGCTCCTGCCAGTCGAACCCCACCCGCGCGGCACGGCGTGAGAGTTTCACGGCCCGGGTCAGCGCCGGCAACGCCCGCGCCACCCCTTCGAGTTCGCTGGGAACCCGTCCTCCGGCAGCCGCCGCGCGCTCCTGGGACTTGAGCGCCTCCCACTGCAGCGACTGTCCGGCCGCATCTGGGGCCGATGCGTCGCCGAACACGTGGGGATGCCGGCGAACGAGCTTGTCGCAGATGGCGCCGGCCACCGCCTCGAAGTCGAAGCTGCCGAGTTCGGCCGCCATCTGGGCGTGGAACACCACCTGGAACAGCAGGTCTCCCAGCTCATCGCGCAGGGTCTCGCCGTGCTCGCCCCGCTCGATCGCATCGACCACCTCGTAGGCTTCCTCGAGCGTGCTCGGCGCGATGCTCGCAAAGCTCTGCTGCCGGTCCCAGGGACACCCCGCTTGCGGGTCCCGGAGCCTGCGCATGATCTGCAGGAGCTGCTCCAGGCGGGACATCAGCTCCGTTCCTGACGCAAGGCATCGGCCAGGCGTTTCCAGGTCAGCAGGATGCCGGCGGTCGCGCCCCAGATGCTGCGCTGCTGGAAGCGGATGTCGTGGAAGTGGACTTCGGTCTCGCCGAAAAGACGGCGACGCAGTGAATGGTTGGCCACATCGAACAGGTAATCGAGCGGGACCTCGAACACGTCCTGCACTTCATCGGAGGCCAGGGTCAGCCGCACGGGCGGGGTCACGAAGCCCACGACGGGCGTGACCCGGAAACCCGTGCCGACCAGGTGATCCGGCAGGTAGCCGGCGAACTCGACCCGATCGGGCGCAATGCCCACTTCCTCGTGGGTCTCACGCAATGCGGCATGCCAGGGCGAGCCATCCGCGGACTCGATCCGCCCGCCCGGAAAGCTCACCTGCCCCGCGTGCTCGCGCAGGTGGGGTGAGCGTTGCGTCAGCAGGATGTTGAGGCTCCCTTCGCGCGGGATCACGGGAACGAGCACCGCGGCGGGCTTTCGCCGCGATGGCAGCCAGGACTTCAGGCCCGCGGTCATCTGCGCGGGCACCTTGGCCGGCCACAGCGGCTCGAAGTCCGGCGGGGATGGCGCCGGCATCAGGACCGAGCGGATGAGATCGCGCGGGTATCGCGAGCTGGAGGTCGGCAAGTCGTTCAACCGGGGCCCGCCTTGCCGTGGACTCCGCCGCCGGTGAGCTGCAGCGGATCGAGGATGGCCGCGAGTTGCTCGCGCGGTATCGTGGTCATGCGCACCGCCACCTCCAGGATGGGCAGTCCTTCGCGATAGGCCTGCTTGGCGATGGCGGCGCCGCGCTCGTAGCCGATCAGTGGATTGAGCGCCGTCACGAGGATGGGATTGCGCGCGAGCTGGCCGGCCATGCGGGCCGCATCGGCGCTGAAACCCGCGATGGCGCGGTCGGCGAGGGTCCGGCAGCCGAGCGTGGCGAGTTCCAGGCTTTCGAGCAGGTTGTGCGCGATCAACGGCAGCATGACGTTGAGTTCGAAGTTGCCGGACAGTCCCCCGAGCGTGAGCGCGGCATCATTGCCGATGATCTGCGCGGCCATCATGGCCACCGATTCCGGCACCACCGGGTTCACCTTTCCCGGCATGATGCTGCTGCCCGGCTGCAGTTCGGGCAGGCGGATCTCGCCCAGGCCCGCCAGCGGTCCGCTGTTCATCCAGCGCAGGTCGTTGCAGATCTTCGTCAGGCTCACGGCGAGCACCTTGAGCTGTCCGGACAGCTCGACCGCGGTGTCCTGGGCCGCGAGTGCCGCGAAGGCATTGGGCGCCGGGGTGAAGGCAAGTCCGGTGTGCTCGCCCAGCCGGCGGGCGAACTGCTCCGCAAACCCGGGACGCGCGTTCAGGCCCGTGCCCACCGCCGTTCCTCCCTGTGCGAGGCGGCGCAGCCGCACGCCACACTCGGCGAAGCGCACGGCGGCCGCATCCACCTGCGCGCGCCAGCCAGAGATCTCCTGCCCGAGGGTGATCGGCACGGCGTCCATCAGGTGCGTTCGACCAGTCTTGGGCGTGGCTGCGAATTCCTGCTCGCGCACCGCCAGGGCCTGTGACAGGTGCGCGACCGCGGGCAGAAGTTCACGCTCGAGCAACAGCGCCGCGGCGAGATGGATGGCCGTGGGCATCACATCGTTGCTGCTCTGGCTCATGTTCACATCGTCGTTGGCGCTCACCGCCGCGCCGCACTCCCGCGAGGCCAGTGTCGCGATGACCTCGTTGAGGTTCATGTTGGTGGAAGTGCCGGATCCGGTCTGGAACAGGTCCAGCGGGAACTGTCCGTCGAGCGAGCCATCCACGATGCGCCCGGCCGCCGCGCGGATCGCGGCCGCGCGTTCCCCCGGCAGATCGCCCGCCTCGGCGTTGGCGGCCGCCGCGGCGGCCTTGATCGATGCCATGGCGTGGATGATCCGCAATGGCATGCGCAGGCCGCTGGCCGGGAAGTTCTGCAGCGCCCGTTGTGTCTGTGCTCCCCACAACGCGCCGGAAGGCACGGCCACCTCGCCCATGCTGTCACGCTCGATGCGCGAGCCCGGCTGATCGGCTTGGGTGGGGTCCATTAGAATTAATTGCAAAGTCCGGTAATATCCCAAGGATTCTAACACCTCGACGCAGACACCTGACGATGCCGCTGGATCCCATCGACGCCCTCTCCCCGCTGGATGGACGATATTCGACGCAGGTTGCGCCCTTGCGCGCCATCTTCAGCGAAGCTGGCCTGATGCGCGCGCGTGTCCGTGTCGAATGTGGCTGGCTGCTTGCGCTGGCGCGCACCGGCGCCTGCGGCACGCTTGCGCAACTCGCGCCCGGCGCGCGCTCATGGGTGGAGGCGATGGCGCGCGATCCGGGCTCCGCCGACATCGCGGCGATCAAGCAGATCGAGAAGCGCACCAACCATGACGTGAAGGCGGTGGAATACTGGATGCGCGAGCAGCTCCGCGAACGCGGCGCGACGCCGGCGCAGCTCGAGTGGGTGCACTTCGGCTGCACCTCGGAGGACATCAACAACCTCGCCTATGCGTTGATGATGGCCGAGGCGCGCACCGCCGTGCTCGTGCCGGCGCTGCAGGGGATCCTCGAGCTCCTGCAGGAGCGGGCACGCGCCACGGCGGCGGTTCCGATGCTGGCCAGGACGCATGGCCAGACCGCGACCCCGACCACGGTGGGCAAGGAGTTCGCGAACGTCGCCGCGCGCCTGGCCTCGCAGATGCAGGTCTTCGGCAAGGTCACGATCCTCGGCAAGATGAATGGCGCGGTGGGCAACTTCAACGCACACCTGGCCGCGCTCCCCTCGCTTCCCTGGCAGCAGGTCAGCGAGGACTTCATCACCGGACTGGGCCTCGCGCCCAACCGGTACACGACCCAGATCGAACCGCACGACTGGATCGGCGAGTATTGCCACGCGCTGCAGCGCATCGACACCGTGCTGCTCGACTTCGCGCGGGACATGTGGGGATACATCTCGCTCGGGTATTTCCGGCAGCGGCCGGTGGCCGGCGAGGTGGGTTCCTCAACCATGCCGCACAAGGTCAATCCCATCGACTTCGAGAACGCGGAAGGCAACCTCGGTCTCGCGAACGCATTGCTGTCACATCTGGCCGCCAAACTCCCGGTGTCGCGCTGGCAGCGGGACCTGTCGGACTCGACGGTGCTGCGCAATCTCGGAGTGGCCCTGGGCCATTGCCTGCTGGCGCTGGTGAGCCTGCGCAAGGGCCTGGGCAAGGTGGAACTCGACGCTGGCACGCTGCAGGCTGACCTCGACGAGGCATGGGAAGTGCTCGCCGAGGCCGTGCAGACGGTGATGCGCGCGAATGGCATCCCGGATGGTTATGACCGCCTCAAGGCCTTCAGCCGTGGCCAGCCGGTGGGCAGGGACTCGCTGCATGCCTTCATCCGCACCCTGGAATTGCCGCAGGCGGAGAAGGACCGTCTGCTGGAACTGACGCCCGCCACCTACTTGGGACTCGCCGCCAGACTTGCGCTCGGGTGAAACGTGACGGAGTTGGCAAGGCATCCCCTGCCAACCGGATTATGATCGCCGTCGCAGAAAGTCCCTTTACCGAGGCAGCATGGCGAGCATGGATTCAACGTCGGATCCCGCGGGGCAACAGCCCGCGCCGGGCGCGCCGGCCGCCAGCACCCGGCAGATCCTGACCACACTCGCCGAAGTCCGCGAGGCCAGCCTTGCGGTGGCCCGGTCCGCTCAGCGCCAGCTCTCCATCTACACCCAGGACCTCGAGCCGCTGGTGTATGGGGAGGAGCCCTTCCTCGAGGCGATCAAGCGCCTGGTCCTGGCCCGCTCCTACGCCAAGGTTCGCGTGCTGCTGGCCGACCCCTCCCGTGCCGTGGTGGACAACAACCGCTTCCTGATCCTGGCGCGGCGGCTGACGAGTTGCATCGACATGCGCTCCATAAACTCGCAGAACCCGGGCAGCGCCGGTGCGTTCATCATCGCCGATGATCGCGCCACGGTGTATCGCCTGCAGGCTTCCCGCTGGGACGGCATCTCCGACATGAACGATCCGCCGGTTGCGCGCCGTTATCTCAACTTCTTCGATGAGGTCTGGCAGGCCAGCGCGCCCGACGCGCAACTGCGTCAGATGCAGATGTAGGCTCGTTATAATCCCGCGATGGCCGAGACCGTCATCGTGGGCATCTCCGGCGGCGTGGATTCCGCTGTCGCCGCGTGGCTCCTGCAGCAACAGGGCCACGACGTGCAGGGCCTGTTCATGGCCAACTGGGACGAGCAGGACGATCACTGCACCATCGCCCAGGACTTCCAGGATGCGCGCCGCGTCGCCGAACGCCTCGGCATCGTCCTGCATCGCGTCTCCTTCGCGCGGGAGTACCGCGAGCGTGTGTTCGAGGACTTCCTGCGGGAGCACCGCGCCGGCCGCACGCCCAATCCGGACGTGGCCTGCAATCGCGAGATCAAGTTCGGCATCGCCCTTGCGTACATGAGCCGGCTCGGTGCGGCGCACATCGCCACGGGTCACTACGTGCGGCTCGCGCCCGTCCGGGACGGCATCGGCTTGTTCAAGGCGTTCGATGCCTCGAAGGACCAGAGCTACTTCCTGCATGCGGTGCACCGCGAGGCGCTCTCCCGCACGCTGTTCCCGATCGGCGGACTCCTCAAGGCCCAGGTCCGCGCCATCGCGCACGAGCAGGGGCTTCCCGTCTTCGACAAGCCCGACAGCACAGGCATCTGCTTCATCGGCGAGCGGCCCTTCCGCGAGTTCCTCGCGCGCTACGTGAAGGCCAGCCCCGGCCCCATCGAGACGCCCGAGGGCGAGGTGCTCGGCGAGCACGCCGGGCTTGCCTTCTACACCCTGGGGCAGCGCTCCGGCCTCGGCCTGGGCGGGCGGCGAAACGCAAAGGAGGCTCCCTGGTACGTGGCCGAGAAGCATTTGCATCGCAATGCGCTGATCGTCGTGCAGGATCCCCTGCATCCCTTGCTCATGAGTGAGCGCTTCCGCGTGGGATCCCTGGCCTGGCTCGCGGAACCACCGGCGGACGGCGCGGCCTGCGCCGTGAAGACCCGTTATCGCCAGCGCGATCTCGCCTGCCGCATCGAACATCGGGACGGCGGGTTGCTCGTGCATCTCGAACACCCGGCGCGGGCGGTGACGCCGGGGCAGTACGCGGTGTTCTACGACGGCGAGCGTTGCCTGGGCGGCGGGGTCATCGAGGATCGCGCCGCATCGCGGCCGATCCCTTATAATCAAGAGCTTTTGCGGGAGGTTTCATGACAGACAGCTTCAAAGCGCGCACGACCCTGGCAGCCGGCGGCCGCAATTACCAGTATTTCAGCCTTCCCGCCCTGAAAGGCCACAAGGTGGATCGCCTGCCCTTCTCCATGAAGATCCTGCTGGAGAACCTGCTGCGCTTCGAAGATGGTGTCAATGTCACCCGCGATGACATCCTCGCACTGCTCAACTGGGATCCGAAGGCCACCCCGAGCCACGAGATCTCCTTCACGCCGGCGCGCGTCATCATGCAGGACTTCACCGGCGTGCCCTGCGTCGTGGACCTCGCTGCCATGCGCGAGGCCATCGTGCGCCTCGGCGGCGATGCACAGCGGGTCAATCCGCTGGCGCCCGCTGAACTCGTCATCGACCACTCCGTGCAGGTGGATGAATACGGCACGCCGAATGCCCTCAAGGACAACAACGCCATCGAGTTCTCCCGCAACGGCGAGCGCTACAGCTTCCTGCGCTGGGGCCAGACCGCGTTCAGCAATTTCAAGGTCGTGCCGCCCAACACCGGCATCGTGCACCAGGTCAACATCGAGCACCTGGCGCGTGTGGTGTTCGAAAACGACGCGGGCGGCGTGCTCACCGCCTATCCCGACACGCTGGTTGGCACCGACTCCCACACCACCATGGTCAACGGCCTGGGCGTGCTGGGCTGGGGCGTGGGCGGCATCGAGGCCGAAGCGGCGATGCTCGGCCAGCCCGTGACCATGCTCATTCCGCAGGTCATCGGGTTCAAGCTCACCGGATCGCTCCCGGCCGGCACCACCGCCACGGACCTCGTGCTCACGGTCACCGAGATGCTGCGCAAGAAGGGCGTGGTGGACAAGTTCGTGGAATTCTTCGGCGATGGCCTGAAGGGCCTGCCGCTGGCGGACCGCGCCACCATCGCCAACATGGCGCCGGAGTTCGGCTCCACCTGCGGCATCTTCCCGATCGACGAGGAGACGCTGCGCTACCTGCGCCTGACGGGCCGGCCCGACACGCAAATCGCCCTCGTCGAGGCCTACGCGAAGGCGCAGGGCCTGTGGCGGGTGGACGGCGCGCCGGCGGCCAATTACACCGATGTGCTGGAGCTGGACCTCGGCACGGTCGAGCCTTCGCTCGCGGGACCGAAGCGCCCGCAGGACCGCGTCCCGCTGCGCAATGCGCAGAAGGTGTACACGGCGGCGCACAAGAAGATGGCGGAGGAGCGCGCGCAGAAGAATCCGGGTGCCAAGGGCGTCGGCACCGCCGTGCTCGACGGCAAGTCCGTGAGCGTGAAGGACGGCGCCGTGTTGATCGCCGCAATCACGAGTTGCACCAATACCTCGAACCCCGCCGTGCTGGTGGCCGCCGGGCTCCTGGCCCGAAAGGCCAACGCCCTGGGCCTGAAGTCCAAGCCCTGGGTCAAGACCTCGCTCGCGCCCGGCTCGCGGGTGGTCACCGATTACCTCAGCAAGGCGGGGCTCATGGGCGATCTGGAAGCCCTGGGCTTCTACACCGTGGGCTACGGCTGCACCACCTGCATCGGCAACTCAGGTCCCTTGAAGCCCGAGATCTCCGAGGCGGTGAAGTCGGGTGATTTGATCGCCTGCTCGGTGCTGTCGGGCAACCGCAATTTCGAAGGCCGCGTGCATCCGGAGATCAAGATGAATTTCCTGGCCTCACCGCCCCTGGTGGTGGCCTATGCACTGGCCGGCACGCTGGACATGGACATCACCACCGATGCCATCGGCACGGACAAGTCCGGCAAGGCGGTGTTCCTCAAGGACATCTGGCCCAGCGCCCATGAGGTGGCGGCCGCAGTGGGCGGCGCCGTCGACATGGAGATGTTCAAGAAGGGTTACGCCAACGTGTTCGCGGGCGATGCCAACTGGAGCAGCATCAAGGTGCCGGCCGGCAAGATCTACACCTGGGATGCGAAGTCCACCTACGTCAAGAACCCGCCCTACTTCGATGGCATGACCATGACGCCCGCGGCGGTCGGCGACATCCAGGGGGCGCGTGCCCTGGCGGTGCTCGGCGATTCGGTCACCACCGACCACATCTCCCCGGCCGGCAACATCTCGAAGTCGAGCCCGGCGGCACGTTACCTCATGGAACAGGGCGTGCAGCCCGTCGACTTCAACTCCTACGGCGCACGCCGCGGCAATCACGAGGTGATGATGCGCGGCACCTTCGCCAACATCCGGCTGCGCAACCTGCTCGCACCGGGGACCGAGGGCGGCGTGACCGTGCACATCCCTTCGGGCGAGCAGATGTCCATCTACGACGCCTCCGTGAAGTACAAGGCTGCCGGAACACCGCTGGTCATCCTGGCCGGCAAGGAGTACGGCACCGGCAGCTCGCGTGACTGGGCCGCCAAGGGCACGATGCTGCTGGGCGTGAAGGCCGTCATCGCCGAGAGCTTCGAGCGCATCCACCGCTCCAACCTCATCGGCATGGGCGTTCTCCCCTTCCAGTTCATCAACGGACAGAACGCGCAGAGCCTGGGGCTCACGGGGCGCGAGGTGTTCGACTTCGTCGGGCTGGATCGCGGCGCGGCCCGCCAGGTCAAGGTGGTGGCGCGCGGCGAGAACGGCAAGTCGACGAGCTTCGAGGTGCGCCTGCGCATCGACACTCCGAAGGAACTGGAGTACTACCGCCACGGCGGCATCCTGCAGTACGTCCTGAGGCAACTCGCCGCGGCGCGTGCGGCCGCCTGAGACGGCCCTGCGCTGTGATCACGCGTCCCGGGCCAGCAGCCAGCGCGTGATCGCAGGACCCACCTCTTCCTGGGCGCGCCGGCTCACGTACATGCCGATGTGCCCCAGGTCGAGCTCGATCTCGGTGTAATCCTCGCTGCCGGTCAGGCCGCGCAATGCGCGGCTGGCCGCCGGCGGCACCAGGTGGTCGCGGCTGCCGAACACATTGAGCACGGGGCAACGGATGCGCTTCAGGTCGACGCGCGCCGCGCCCAGGTCCAGACCGCCGTGCATCAGCCGGTTCTCCTGGTAGAACCATTGCACGAACTGGGCGAAGGCGCGGGCCGGCTGGTCCGGGCTGTCCTCGATCCACTGTTCCATGCGCAGGAACTGCGCGAGGGCCTCCTGGTCGGCCGACAGTTCCGGCAGCGAAAGATATTTCTGCTGCGTCAGCCGGAACGGCAGCAGGGAACGGTAGACGGCGTTCAGCAGGCTGCCGGGCACGTTGCCCAGGGTTGCGAGCAAGCCAGCATCGACACCGCGGGCCCACCCTGACAGCAGGTCATCCGGTGTCTGGAAATCCACCGGCGTCACCATGGTGATCAGGTTGCGGATGCGCTCGGGATGCAGGGCGGCCTGGCACAGGCTGAAGGTGCCGCCCTGGCACACACCCAGGAGGTTGATGCCGGCCGGAGGCTTCCCGCTGTTCTGCCACACCTGCAGCACGGCTTCGCCGAGCCAGCCATCGATGTAGTCGCGCAGTCCGAGGACGCGATCCCCTGCGGACGGATAACCCCAGTCGAGCAGCCACACATCCACGCCGCCTTCCAGAAGCCGCCGCACCAGGGAGTACGCGGGCGAAAGATCCAGCATCGTCGGCCGGTTCACCAGTGCATAGCAGATCAGCAAGGGAGTGCGCGGTGCCGGACTGAAGGTTGCAGGCCGGAGGCGCTCGTATCGATACAGCACGCAGTGTCGGTCGCGCCAGGGGACGGTGCGCGGCGCGCCCTCCTCGCCGCGGCCCTGCAGCCTCGCCGTGGCTGCCCGCAGCCGTTCGCTCCATTCGTCCAGGGCCGGCATGTGAGATGCGCGGGTCTGGCGGTTCCGTCAGCGGCCCGCGGCGCGGTTCAGCTTGCGAAGCTCCTCGCGCAGGTCGCGGACTTCCTGGTGCAGTTCGTCGAGTTCCCGGCGCGTCGGATGGTCGAAGAACTTCGCCCACAGCTCCACCAGCGCGTTCTGTTCGGACTTGAATGCATTGGCCGCATTGGTGAGCGATGCCAGCAGGTTCACGTAGTCGGCACCGCGGGCAGCTTCCCGATAGGCCTTCTCGGCATTGTCGATCCACGCTGAATACAGCTTCTGCGTCCATTGTGCCGGGTCGCCGGAGGGCGCGGCGCCGGCCTGCATCGACCCGAGGAAGCGCTGTGCGGCGTCCTGCCCCACGGTCGCCCAGTGCGCCCCGAGCTGTCCCTGCAGGCGCTGGCACTGCGCCCCCAGCTCGAACAGCCGCCGGGTGATGGCCTCCTGCTGCCGGAGCAGGTGTTCCAGGGGATTCGCTCCCGCCGCTGCGCCGCTGGCCGGCGCCGAGGCGCCGGCGAAACGGGCCCAGGCCGTCGCCGGATCGGCGGCCGTGCCGAGGATGGACTTCTGGAACCAGTCACTGAGCGTGCGGGTGATGTCGGCAGCATTGCTCGCGGCGGATGCGCCGGCCGAAGGTGTGGCCGCGCTCGCGGGCCCCGCCTGCCATTGGTTCATGAAGGCGCGGGTCAGGTTCGCGTACTGTTCGAAGGCCTGGGTATAGCGTCGGTGCAGCTCGCCCTCGACATCGGTCGAACGCCCGTCCGGTCCATTGGTCATAACGGCCCCCGCCTGTTTGCGTCGCAGTAAGAAACGAGACTTGATCGGCATCCCCGGGCTTGCAGCCTATTGTGCGGCGCATACTTCTGCCGCTATGCTGGCTGTGGGCAAGGGTGGAACCGGACGAATCTCCAGGACAAGTGTACTGCCATGGCGTCAGAACGGGTCATCAAGAAATACGCGAATCGCCGCTTGTACGATTCAACCGGCAGCCGGCACGTCACGCTGGAGGACATCCGCAAGATGATCGTCGCCGGCGAGAAGGTACGCATCGTCGATGACAAGTCCGGCGAGGACCTCACCCGCGCGGTGCTGCTGCAGGTCATCGCCGAGCAGGAACAGTTCGGCACCCCGGTGCTGAGCACCGAGCTGCTCGAGGCCATCATCCGTTTCTACGGCAATCCCGTGCAGGAAATGCTCACGCGCTACATGGAGCACAGTGTCGGCGCGCTGGTGCGCCAGCAGCAGGCGATGCGCGCCGAGATGGCCAAGGCCCTGGAAGGTCCGATGGCGCCGCTGGCCGAGTTCGCGCGCCAGAACATGGACCAGTGGGCGAAGCTGCAGTCTTCCATGCTGTCGGCGTTCGCGCCGCGAAAGCCGGATCCCGCCCCGGCGCCCGATGCTGGCGGACCGGAGTCTTCCGGCAACGGTGAGCCTGGATCCTCACCCGGCCCCTCGCGCGACCCGCGCTGACGACTCGCTCCCTTCTTCCTTTCCGCTCAACCTCAAGGTTACGGCATGCAATTGCAATCCAGGACAGTGGTCATCACGGGCGCAGGCCGCGGCATCGGCCGCGCGCTGGCGCAGCGCTTTTCCCGCGGCGGTGCGAACCTCGCGCTGCTCGACCTGAACGCCGCGGACCTCGAGGCCACGCGCACCCTGTGCGAATCGCATGGCGTGGTTGCGCGCTGCTACACGCTGGATGTCTCGGCCGAGGCGCAGGTCGTCCAGGTGCTCGACCGGGTGGCCGCGGACTTCGGCCGGCTGGACGTGCTGGTGAACAACGCGGGCATCGTCAAGGATGCGATGCTGCTGAAGGTCAAGGACGGCGCCGTCGTGGGCAAGATGGGCCTGGATCAATGGCAGGCCGTGCTGAACGTGAACCTCACCGGCGTCTTCCTCTGCGCGCGAGAGGCGGCCGAGCGCATGGTGAAGCTCGGTCACGGTGGCGTGATCATCAACATCTCCAGCATCTCGCGGCACGGCAACGTCGGTCAGACCAATTACACCGCCGCCAAGGCCGGCGTTGCGGCGATGACCGTGACCTGGGCGAAGGAACTCGCGCGGTATGGCATCCGCGTGGGCTCCATCGCCCCCGGCTTCACCCGGACCGACATCCTGTCGAGCATGAAGCCCGAGGTGCTCGAGAAGGTCGTCGCGCCGGTACCCCTGCAGCGGCTCGGCGAGCCGGAGGAGATCGCGCACGCCGCGCAGTTCATCGTGGAGAACGACTTCTTCACCGGCCGCTGCATCGACCTGGACGGCGGCCTGCGCCTCTGATGCCTATGCAGTGCAGGAGCAAGCGCAAAATAAATTGAGCGTCGTTATTGTTAGCTGACATAATATTTTCGAAAAGGTTTATTAAACAGTCAATTACAAAAGAGACAGGCTCGAAGCCTCATTATTGAAAAACCTTTTGCATTGCATACTTTCCTGTGTATAATGGCGCCAGTTCGCAAAACCCATCTCGCCAGGAGCCGCCATGTCTCACCGCAGTTTCGATTTGAGCACGATGTTCGACGTCTACCGCGATGCCTTTGCCCCGGTCCTGCGCGCGCAGCAGGAAGGTTTCAAGACTTTCGAGCGCTTTGCCCGCTACCAGTTCGCCGTCGCCGGCGACTACCTGGACTGGTCCCTGGCCCATGCCGGTGCGGCCGCGCACACGAAGTCCTTCGCCGACCTCGTGGGCCAGCAGACCGAGCTGAACACCCGGCTGGGTGACAAGCTCCGCACGCGCGCCGAGGAATTCAGCAAGATCGCCTCCGAGACGCAGGGCGCCGTGACCCAGTGGTTCGATGCCACCACCTCGAAGGTCGCCGAGGCCGCCCGCAAGGCCGCCTGAAGCTGATTTGACGAATCCCCCGGTTCACCTCAAGTGAACCCATCGGGAGCAAGGTCACACTTGCTCCCTTTTTTTTGGGTGATTTCAATCCACGTGCGATCATCAGCCGATGCAACAGGAAACGATGCCCGCCTCCCCTGCGCCCGCCCACGAACCGATGATGCACGCGCTGCGCGCGCAGCTCGCCGCCGTCACGGGGGGCCTCGCTCCGGACGATTACGCGCAGGCCTTCTGGGATTGGTACCTCCACCTGTCCACGGGCACCGACAAGCGGGCATCACTCCTGCAGAGCGCCTCGCGGGCCATGCTCGATAGCTGGAACTTCGCGCTGCAGGCGGCGAGCGGACAGACGCTGCCGCCCGTCGAGGGGGACAAGCGCTTCGCGGCGCCGGGGTGGAACCAGTGGCCCTTCAACGTGTTCGCCCGCAACTACCTCAACTGGTCTTCGCTGATGAACGAGGCCGTGAACGGCGTGCCTGGTGTGTCGGCGAGGTCCGAGCAGCTCATGCAGTTCATCGGAAAGCAGAACCTGGATGCGCTGAACCCAGCCAACCACCTGGCCACCAACCCCGAACTGCTGGAAATGACCCGGGCCGAGTCGGGCCAGAACCTGGTTCGCGGCGTGAAACATTGGCTCGAGGACATGGAGCGCGTGCTGAAGAAGCAGCCGCCCGCGGGCACCGACAAGTTCACCGTCGGCGGGAACCTCGCCGTCACGCCGGGAAGGGTCGTGCTGCGCAATGAACTGATGGAGCTCATCCAGTACGAGCCGCAGACCCCTGAGGTGTATGCCGAGCCCGTGCTGATCGCACCGGCCTGGATCATGAAATACTACATCCTCGACCTCTCCCCGGCGAACTCGCTGGTTCGCTACCTCGTGGAGAAGGGTCATACGGTCTTCATGATCTCCTGGAAGAATCCCAACGCCACCGACCGTGACCTGGGGATGGATGATTACGTGCACCGGGGATTCCTCGCCGCGCTCAATGCCGTCACCAGCATCGTCCCTCGCGCCCGCGTGCACGCCGTGGGCTACTGCATCGGGGGCACCCTGCTGTCCATCGCCGCCGCCGCGCTGGCCCGCAGCCAGGATGCTCGCCTGGCCTCGATCACGCTGCTCGCCGCGCAGACCGACTTCAGCGAGCCGGGGGAGCTGTCCCTGTTCATCAGTCCGAGCCAGCTGGAGATGCTCGAATCCGTGATGCGCAAGGCCGGCGTGCTCGACAGTGACCGCATGGCCGGTGCATTCGCGCTGCTGCGCTCGAACGACCTGCTGTGGGCGCCGGCGATCAACACCTACATCAAGGGCCGGCGTGAGGGCATGAACGACCTGATGGCCTGGAATGCGGACGGCACGCGCATGCCCTGCCGGATGCATGCCGACTACCTGCGCCAGCTCTACCTGCAGAACGATCTCGCCCGTGGAGAATTCACGCTGGCGGGCGAACGGGTCGACCTGGGCCGGATCGACCTGCCGATGTTCGTCGTCGGCACCGAGACCGATCACGTGGCGCCCTGGAAGTCCGTGTTCAAGGTGAGGCAGCTCACCCGTTCGGCGGACTATACCTTCCTGTTGACCAGCGGCGGGCACAACGCCGGCATCGTCAGCGGTCCGGTGCACCCGAAGCGGCGCTTCCGCCACTTGAGCTTCACGGATGCGCAGGCTCAGCCATCGCCGGAGCAATGGCTGGAACGCGCCACCGTGCACACGGGCTCCTGGTGGCCCTGGTGGCAGCAATGGCTCACCGACCATTCGGGAAGCCAGCGCGGGGCCTTGCCCAGCATGGGAAATGCGCCGGCCGGCTATGGCATCGTCGGCGATGCTCCGGGACAATACGTGCTGCAACGTTGAACTGAACAACCGACCGGGGGATCCAATGCAGGGAAACAAGCGCATCGCCTACGTGACGGGCGGCATGGGTGGCATTGGCACAGCGATCAGCAAACGGCTGTGCCGTGAAGGGATCATCGTCGTGGCGGGCTGCGGGCCGGGCTCCGCCCGCCGCGAGAAGTGGGTCGCGGACATGCGCGCGGCCGGCTGCGAGGTACACTCCTCGGAAGGCAACGTCGCGGACTGGGACTCCACGGCGGAGGCCTTTTCCAGGGTGCGCAAGGAGGTCGGCGACGTCGACATCCTGGTCAACAATGCGGGCATCACCCGGGACGGCACCTTCCGCAAGATGCGCAAGGAGGACTGGGACGCGGTGGTCAACACCAACCTGAACTCGCTGTTCAACGTCACCAAGCAGGTCATCGACGGCATGCTCGACCGGCGCTGGGGCCGCATCATCAACATCTCCTCGGTCAACGGCCAGAAGGGACAGTTTGGCCAGACCAACTATTCCACCGCCAAGGCGGGCATCCATGGCTTCACCATGGCGCTGGCCCAGGAAGTGGCCTCGCGCGGTGTCACGGTGAACACCGTCTCCCCGGGCTACATCGGCACCGACATGGTCCGGGCTGTGAAGCCCGAGGTGCTGGAGCAGATCGTGGCGACGATCCCGGTGAAGCGGCTGGGAGAGCCCGATGAAATCGCCTCCATCGTTGCGTGGCTGGCCTCGGACCAGTCGGCCTTCGCCACCGGCGCCGACTTCTCGCTCAACGGTGGCCTGCACATGGGCTGAAGGGTGCCACCGGTCACGCAGGTCGCCATCTTCGACCTTGATGGTACCCTCACCTGGCATGACACCTTCATCGGGTTCCTCGCCGGGTATGCGCGGCGGCAGGGACGGCGCTGGCGCGTGCTGCTCTCGCCGCCCGCGCTGCTGGCCTTTGGACTGCATCGCGACCGCGGGTTGCTCAAGCAGCGGCTGATCCGCCTGTTCATGCGGGGCGATTCGCGGGCCGGGGTGGATGCCTGGGCCGGTGAGTTCGCTGCGGCGACCCTCGAGCGCGGCATGCGCCCGCAGGCGCTGACGGTCCTCGAGCGCCATCGGGAGGCAGGGCATTTCCTCGTGCTGCTGTCGGCGAGTCCCGATCTCTACGTGCCCCGTATCGGCGCCCTGTTGCGCATGGACCGGGTGATCTGCACCGAGGTGAGCTACGCCGGGGACCGGCTCGATGGTGCGCTGCTGACGCCCAACCGGCGCGGCGAGGAGAAGGTGCGCTGCCTGTCGGCGTTGCGTGCCGAATTCCCCCAGGCGCGCTTCAGTGCCTATGGCAATGCGGCATCCGACATCGCGCACCTGGCCCTCGCGGATGAGGCGCTGCTGGTGAACGGCAATTCGCGCACGCGCGCCGAGGCAGCACGCTGCCACCTCGCCTGCGCCGACTGGCGCTGATGGAAGGTCCCGAAAGACCCTAGGTGCCGACCGCGCGCGGCGCGGGCCGCTGCAGGCGATTGCAGCCCTTGAGCAACTCATGGAGCCTCATGATCAGTTGCTCCGTGGCGTCCCAGTCCATGCAGGGGTCGGTGACCGAGACTCCGTATTCCAGCTCGGAGAGATCCTTCGGGATGGTCTGGCTGCCCGCCTTCAAGTGGCTCTCGAGCATCAACCCGACGATGGACTGGTTGCCCTCGAGGATCTGGTGCACGCAGTTCTCGGCCACCAGCGGCTGCAGGTTGGGATCCTTGTTCGAGTTGCCATGGCTGCAGTCCACCACGATATTGGCGTCAAGGCCGGCTGAACGCAGCTCGCGCTCCGCCACGGCGATGCTGACGGCGTCGAAATTGGATCGCCCGCCGCCCCCGCGCAGCACCATGTGCGAGTACGGGTTGCCGCGCGTGCGGAAGACCGCCGACTGCCCCTGCTGCGTGATGCCCAGGAAGTGGTGCGGCCGGCGCGCCGACTGCAATGCATTGATCGAGGCGCCCAGCGAGCCGTCCGTGCCGTTCTTGAAACCCACGGGCGTGGACAGGCCGCTGGCCATTTCGCGGTGCGTCTGGGATTCGGTGGTGCGCGCGCCGATGGCGGTCCAGGTGATCAGCTCGGACAGGTACTGCGGCATGATGGGATCCAGCGCCTCGGTGCCCGCCGGCAGGCCCAGCGCATTGACGTGCAGCAGCAGTTCCCTCGCCATGAGGATGCCCTTCTCGATGTGGAAGGAATCGTCCATGTCCGGATCGTTGATGAGGCCCTTCCAGCCCACGGTGGTCCGCGGCTTCTCGAAGTACACGCGCATGATCAGGAACAGCGTGGAATCGACCCGGCGCGCGAGATCGCGCAGCCGCGCCGCGTACTCGCGCGCAGCCTTCGGATCATGGATCGAGCAGGGTCCGACCACCACGAACAGGCGCGGATCGCGCCGGTCGAGGATGGCGCGCACGATTTCGCGTGATCCGTAGACGAACTGCGCGATCTGCTCGGTTTGCGGCAGGCGCTGCTTGACCTGCTCCGGGGTCGCCAGCAGGTCGCTGGCGATGACGTTGACGTTGTAGAGATCGTGGCTGTTCACTTCGAGGTTGCCTACATGGAGGTTCGGACGGTCCAGAGTTCGGGAAAGAATTTCAGATCCAGCGCCTTGTGCAGGTACGACACACCGCCGGTGCCGCCCGTGCCGGGCTTGTAGCCGATGATGCGCTCGACGGTCTTCATGTGACTGAACCGCCAGAGCTGGAAGCGGTAGTCGAAGTCGATCAGCCGCTCCGCCAGCTCGTACAGGTCCCATTCCTTGGCGGAGTTGTGGTAGATGCCGAGCCAGGCGGCGGCCACGGCCTTGCTCGGCTGGTACGGCTGGGAGAAGTCCCGGTCGAGGATGGCCTGCGGGAGGTCGATGCCGCGGCGGCTGAGCAGTCGCAAGGTCTCATCGTAGAGGCTGGGAGATTGCAGCAGGCGCTGCAGCGTCTCGTACACCGGCGGGTCGCTGCGGAACACCTCGATCATGCGCGCATGCTTGTTGCCGGCGAGGAACTCGAGCTTGCGGTACTGGTGGGACTGGAAGCCCGAGGCGGTGCCCAGCGCATTGCGGAAGGCGGAGTAGTCCGACGGCGTGATCGTCGCCAGCACCTCCCAGGACTGCAGGAGTTGCTGCTGGATCAGCGAGATCCGGGTCAGCATCTTGAACGAGGGGTCCAGGTCATCGCGCCGCACGCAGTCCAGCACCCCCGCGAGTTCGTGCAGGCAGAGCTTCATCCACAGTTCCGAGGTCTGGTGGATGGTGATGAACAGCATCTCGTCGTGATGGCTCGTGCGCGGGGACTGTGCCGACAACAGGCGGTCGAGCTGCAGGTACTGGCTGTAGCTCAGCGAACGCGACAGGTCCCAGTGGACGCCCTCGTCCGACAGGTCGACCGGAGCGTGGCGGGGAAGTGATTCGTCGGCCACCGTCATCCCTTGAACACCCAGTCCGGAACGGCGCGCCAGCCGGCAGTGAGCTCGCGATCGAGGCTCCGGTACCGCGGTTCGTACTGCTCCACCGAGCTCCAGAAGGCATCGGAGTGGTTCAGGTGCTTCAGGTGGGCCAGCTCGTGGATCATGAGGTAGCGCACCACGGCAGGAGGCATGAACAGCAGCGAGCAGTTGAGGCTGATGCGGCCCCGGCTCGAGCAACTCCCCCAGCGGGTGCGCTGGCGGCGCACGGTGACCCCCGTGGCGCCCAGACCGAACTCCCGGACCAGGTCCCACAACTGCGGGACGAGCCGGCGTCGTGCCGAGTGCATCAGCCATTCGCGCAGCAGGACCAGCGCCCCGGACACCTCGCGCGACTGCAGGTGGACGCGGGCCGGGTCATGGGCCACCCGGCGCCGCTCGGCGCGCACCCAGTTCACCTCGAATCGCTCGCCGGTGGCGGCGAAATGCACCGTGTCAGGCACCACCGCGACCGGTGCGGGACGGACGACCATCTGCGCGACCTTGCGGTCGATCCAGCCCGTATTGCGGGTGACGAAGGAACGCACCATGCCGGCCGAAATACCCTGCGGGACGATGACCTCCACGCGCCCGCCGACGTGCACGCGGACCGTCAGCCGCCGCGCCCGGGGACTGACGCGGACGGCGAACGGCTGCGAGGAATCACGTGAGTCGAACAGCGAGAGCTGCGAGCCTTGCGACATGAGGCGATGATAGCAATTTTCCCGCGCGCGTCGGTCGCACTCAACGGCGAAGCAGCGCAAGTTCCGCCTGTGCGGCCCGGAAATCCGGCGCGGCGATCAGCGCCTTCTCGATCCAGTTGCGCGCGCCGAGCTCATCGCCGTGCAGGCGCAGCTCGCGACCGAGCAGCAGGAAGGCATCCGCATGTCCCCACCCCGGCGCATCCTCGCGCGTCGCGGGTTCGCGCTCGAAGAGATCCGCCGCCTGGGCAAGTTCCGGAGGGCTCGGCGCGCCCGGCGGCGCCGTGCGCAGGCGCAACAGGGCCTGCGCCAGCCGCACGCGCGGATTCGCCGGATCGAGCCGGACGGCTCGATCGAGACGGTCGCGGGCCCGGGCGCGCAGCAAGGCTGCCTGCAGCCGGCGGAGCGATGCCAATTCCACATGACAGATGGCCTGCAGAGCCAGCGTGTCGGAAGACGGTGAGCCTGAATCGATCAGCGGGGCGAGCTGATCGATGCATTCGCCAAGTGCGCTTCCCGCCGCATCGTGGTCCTCGTCGCGCCGGAGCAAGGCCAGGCGGTAGTCGGCATGCGCGAGGTGATATCGCACCGCCGCGCCCGCTTGCCCCGCCTGCTCGGTGGCGATGAGGTTGTCGTGCAGCTCCTGCAGCCGGCGCAGGTCGGCGTTGTGCCAGGCGTACAGGATCTGTGCCTCGAGGTCGCCTCCCTCCTGGGCGGCCGCCGGCAAGGAGTGGACGAGCAGCCCGAGCAGTCCGAGCAGTCCCGCCAGCGCGAGCGGTGCCGGTGCGTGGCGCAGGCAACGCGGTCCGGCTCGCCGTGCGCGGTCGATCTTCGGGAGCGATCGCAACATGAATAGACGATAGCATAGCGGGATGGATGCTCCCGCCCTCATCGACATCGGTGCGAACCTGACACATTCGAGCTTCGCCGCCGATCTCGACGCGGTGCTGGCCGCCGCGCACGCCGCTGGGGTCGTCTCACTGATGGTGACCGGCGCGGACCTGCCCAGCTCGCGCGCCGCGTTGCGGCTGGCCCATGCGCACCCCGGCGTGCTGTGGAGCACGGCCGGAGTGCATCCGCACCACGCGGCGCAATTGCACGCGGGGGATGCGCCCGCGTTTTCCGGGCTGCTGGCCGATCCGGCGGTGGCCGCGGTGGGCGAATGCGGACTGGACTACTTCCGCAACCTCTCGCCGCGTGAGGATCAGCTCAGGGCCTTCTCGATCCAGCTCGAGTGGGCGGTTGCAGGCGCGAAACCCGTGTTCCTGCACCAGCGCGACGCGCATGCGGATTTCATGGCGGTGCTGCGCGAGCATGCGCCGCGGCTCGTGGGTGGCATCGCCCATTGCTTCACGGAGGGACCTGCGGAACTCGAGGACTATCTCTCGCTGGGACTGTCGGTGGGAGTCACGGGCTGGGTGTGCGATGAGCGGCGTGGCCAGCAGCTTCGCGAGGCGGTGCCGCGCATTCCCTCCTGCCGCCTGATGCTCGAGACCGACGCGCCCTACCTGCTGCCACGCGACCTGGATCCGCGCCCGGATTCGCGGCGCAACGAGCCCCGCTTCCTGCCGCACATCGCCAGGACCGTCGCCCGGCTCCGGGGCGAGAGCGTAGAAGCCGTGGCGGCGGCCGCCACGGCCAATGCGCGCGCGATGTTCGGGCTGTCAGGGCCGCCCTGAGAGACGCTCGAGGGCCGCTACAGGCTGGTGAAGCCGTGCGGGCTGGGACGAAGCTGGGCCTTCACGCGCGACCAGGCCACACCCGCGCGCTCGGGCTGCTGCGCCGCCGAAGCGCCGCCGCGGATGACCGGCGGAAACTCGACCTCCAGGTCATCGAGCATCAGCACCCACTTCGGCATGCCCTTGGTGAACTTGCCGAGGTTGGAGAACACCAGGCGTCCCTCCACCGGTGCATCGCCCGCGAGCTGCTTGACCGCGGCCACCCGGTCGTACAGCGCGGGCTGCGGATTGTCGAAGGTGAAGCGCTCCTTGCGCGACATCACCGTCCATTCGCTCATCTGGTCACCGCCGAAGATGACGCCGGCGACGTTGCGGGTGTCGAGCACGATCAGTCCCTTCTGCGTCAGCAGCAGGTGATCGACGTGGAAGAACCCGCCCATGCCATCGGGCACCAGCACCTGGTGGGCGGCATCGAAGGAGACCCGCTCCAGGCGCAGCAGCAGCGCCTTTCTTCGCGTGTGTCGCTGCCAGAGCTTGAGGCCGAAGTACACGACGGCCACGACCGCCAGCAGCACCAGCGCGGCTGCCGTCCAGCGGATCTGCATCTCGTATCCGCTCATGCGAGCGCCGCCGCCAGTGACGAGAGCGTGGGATCGACATCGACGCATTGCGCCGGCAGGTCCAGCAACCGTGCGAGGCTCGGCGGGACGGGCACCTGCTGGCCGATCAGGGGCTCCACGACATCGTTGAACTTCGCCGGATGTGCGGTGGCCGCCAGCACCCAGGGCTGGGCGCGATCCGCCGCCGGCAGACGCTGATAGACCTCGGCCGCGGTGGCGGTGTGCGGGCACCAGATGCGCCCGAACTGGCGAAAATCCGTGCTGATGCGCGCGCGGATCGCCGCATCGTCCACCCAGTCCGCGCTCAGCTGGGCGCGCAGGTCCGCGACCGTGGGGAACTGGTGGCGGAGCCTTTCCATGTTGCTCGGATTGCCGACGTCCATCGCGGAGGCAAGCGTGGGCACACTCTTCCTGGGTTGCCAGTGCCCGCTGTCGAGGTAATCTGGCACGGTGCGGTTCGCATTGTGGGCGAGCACCAGCCGGCCCACGGGGTAGCCGAGCAGCCGGGCCCAGATGGCGGCAGAGACATTGCCGAGGTTGCCCGAGGGCACGATGTAGTTCGGCTTCTCGCCGCATTGGCGGAAGACCTGCAGGCTCGAGGCGGCGTAATAGACCAGTTGCGGCAGCAGCCGGCCCACGTTGATGCTGTTGGCCGAGCTGAAGCGGTGCCGCCTCAACGCCGGATCCACGAAGGCTTCCTTCACCATGCGCTGGCAGTCATCGAAGCTGCCCGCGACGCGCAGTGCGATGACATTGTCGCCCCAGCAGGTGAGTTGCTGTTCCTGCCGGGCGCTCACGAGGTTGCGCGGGAAGAGCACCACCACCCGCGCCCAGGACCTGCGGTGGAATGCCGCCGCCACCGCGCCGCCAGTGTCACCGGAAGTGGCGACCAGGATGGTCGTGGGCGGTGCTCCTGCCGGCTGCAGCCGCTGCAGGCACTCGGCGAGGAAGCGGGCGCCGAAATCCTTGAAGGCCGCCGTGGGTCCGTGGAACAGTTCCAGGACGAACAGCTTGCCGCCGGCGTCTTTCACCGCCGTCGTCGGGGCCGGCAGGTCGAGGGCGGCGTCGGCGATCGCCGGCAGGTGCGCGGCGAGCCGATCCTGTTCGAAAAAGCCCGCCAGGGCCACCCTGGCCACGCTTGGCAGGCGCGCGGGGTCGCAGGGGCTCCCATGCTCCACCCGCGGGAGCGAGGTGGGCATGAACAGGCCGCCATCGGCGGCCAGGCCCTGCTCGATGGCCTCGCTCAAGGCCACGGCCGGGCCGCCTCCGCGCGTGCTGAGGAACTCCAGCCGCATTCAGGCCCTCACCACGCGGGCGCCGTAGTTCTCGATGGGCGAGATCCAGTGATCGCTCTTGAGGTCATGGCGCGCGAACGCGGCCACCATGGCGCCGCGCACGGCCTCGGCATACTGGAATTCCACCCAGGCGAACACCGTGGGGCCGGCGCCGGAGATGGAGCAGCCCAGTGCGCCGGCCGACATCGCGGCGCGCTTCACGTCCTTGAAGCCCGGAATGAGGGACTGCCGCTGAGGCTCGATGATCACATCGTTGAAGGAATCACGGATCATGTCGAGGTCGCTGGAATAGCAGCCGCTGATGAAGCCAGCGAGATTGGCGGACTGCCAGACGAAATCCGAGCGCGAGATGTCCGACTTTAGCACCGCGCGCGCCTCGCGCGTGCCCAGGTACATGTGCGGGTGCACGATCACACAGCGCAGCGAAGGCGGCACCGGAATGTTCTTGACGCGCGGATCGTCGATGCCGACGGTGAGCGTCAGCCCGCCGAACAGGCAGGGGGCGATGTTGTCCACGTGCACCGAGCCGCTCGCCACCACCTCGCCCTCCATGGCGAAGCGCAGGAGCTGGATGCGCGGCACCGGCTCCTCGAGCAATGCATTGGCGGCCACCACCGCGGCGACCGCGGAAGCCGCGGACCCGCCCATGCCCGATCCCAGCGGAATGCCCTTGTCGATGTCGATCTCGAAGCCGTGGCGCAGCTGCAGCGTCTGGTGCATCGCCTGCACGGCGCGGCCCGCGGTATTCTGCTCCGGCACCACCGGAAGCTGGCCGGCGATGCCGGTGATGGTGTTGATGCGCACCGTGGGCTCATCGATGCGCCGGATGCGCACCCGGTCGCCGAGGGCCTCGACCGTGTGTCCGAGGATGTCGAATCCGATGCCGACGTTGGCGACCGTGGCCGGAGCGAAGGCGGTGACATCGGTGAGCAAGTGGATCTCCTACAGGTGGGCGCCGAGATAGGCGCTCAGTCGCAACAGGTCCGAGAACACCCCGCCGGCGGTGACCTCGGGCCCCGCGCCCGGCCCCTGCACGATCAGCGGATTGTCGCAATAGCGGCGCGTCGCATAACGCACCACGTTGTCGGTGAGCGCGATGTGGGCAAAGGCATGGTCCGCGGGGAGCCGCGTCAGCCCCACGGTGGCCTTGCCATCGGCGGTGACCCGTCCGACATAGCGCAGCACCTGCGACTCCTTGCGCGCGGACTGCAGCAGCGCATTCATGTCGGCGTCGAACTTCGGCAGCTGGCGCAGGAAGTCCTCCACGCTGGAGGACTCCAGCGCCTTGGGCACGAGGCTCTGCACCTTGACTTCGCTCATCTCGAGCTTCAGGCCCATCTCGCGCCCCAGGATGATCAGCTTGCGCGCGACATCCAGGCCCGACAGGTCATCGCGCGGGTCCGGCTCGGTGTAACCCTTGGACTTGGCGTCCAGGACGATCGAGGAAAACGGCTTGCTGCCGTCGAACACGTTGAAGAGATAGGCGAGTGTCCCGGAGAAGATGCCCTCGATGCTGGTGATGTCATCGCCGGTCTCGCGCAGGTCGCGCAGCGTGTGGATCACCGGCAGGCCGGCGCCGACCGTGGCCTCGTAGAGGTAGTGGGAATTTGAATCGCGGCGCGCATCCTTGAGCGACTGGTAGTACGCATGGTCGCCGCTGTTCGCCTTCTTGTTCGGCGTGACGATGTGGATGCCCCGCCGCAGCCACTGCGCGTAATGGCCGGCGACCTCGGCGCTGGCCGTGCAATCGATGATGACCGCATGCGGAATGTGGTCCGCCTGCACGAACTGCGCGAACTTCGCGAGGTCCAGGTTTTCCGGGGCCTCCGCCATGCGTTGCTTCAGCGCGCCCGGGTCGATGCCCTGCTCCTCCAGCAGCATCTTCTTCGAGCTGGCCACCGCCCGGACCCGCAGGTCGAGGTTCCCCTGCTCGCGCAGCCGTCCCACCTGCGAGGCGATCTGTTGGAGCAGCACGCGCCCCACGGTGCCGGGGCCGATGAGGCCGATGGAGAGCGTATGGGGCGAGAGGTAGAAGCCGGCGTGCACGGCCCGCAGGGCCCGGGCCGCCCCCTTGCCATCCACGACCACCGAGATGTTGCGCTCCGAAGCCCCCTGCGCGATGGCACGCGCGCTGATGCCCGAATCGCCCAGCGCCTGGAATACCTTGGCGGCGATGCCGTGCGTGCCGGCCATGCCATCGCCGACCACCGCGAGGATCGACTGACCGCGGTCCACATCGACGCTCTGGATCTGGCCATCGCGCAATTCGGCATCGAAGGCGCGGCGCACCGCGCTCTCCGCCCCGTCGGCCTGCGCCTCCGGGATGGCGAAGCAGATGGAGTGCTCGGAACTGCCCTGGGAGATGAGGATGACCGAGATACCCGCATCGCGCAGCGCACCGAACAGGCGCTGCGCGGTGCCGGGCACGCCGATCATGCCGGCGCCCTCGAGGTTGACCAGCGCCACGCGGTCGATGCTGGTGATGCCCTTGACCGCATGCTTCGAGGTCGGGTGGGCGCAGATCAGCGTGCCGGGCTTCTCTGCTGCGAAGGTGTTGCGGATGTAGATGGGGATGTCGCGTGCCACCGCCGGCGCCATGGTCTGCGGATGGATGACCTTCGCGCCGAAGTAGGCGAGTTCCATCGCCTCGTTGTAGGAAAGCTGGTCGATGATCTGCGCATTGGGCACCAGGCGCGGATCGGCCGAGAGCACGCCATCCACATCGGTCCAGATGTGGATCTGCTCGGCGTTCAGCAGCGCACCGAAGATGGACCCGGAGAAGTCGCTCCCGTTGCGGCCGAGGGTGGTCTGCACGCCGCGCGGGGAGGCGGCGATGAAACCGGTGATGATGGCACGTCCCTTGAATCCCGGCGGCAGCAGCCGGTCGATGTTCGCCTGGCTCTCGGGCCAATGGACCGCAGGTCCGAGTGACCCCCATTCCACCACCACCACCTTGCGCGCGTCGACCCAGACCACCTCGCCCTTGATCCTGCCGCGCTCGCGCAGATAGGGGGTGAACAGCCGCGTGGACCAGATCTCGCCGAAGCCGCTGACCACATCGCGCACGGCATCCGGCGCCGAGCGGATCAGCCGCACCGTCTGCAGCATGCCGGCGATGTCGCGGCAATCGCTGCGCAGGGATTCGAGATAGAGGTTGCGGGATTCGTTCGACAGCAGCGCGGTCGCGATCTGGGTGTGCCGCTCCTCGATGGCCTTCAGCGGCGTGAGGAAATCACCATCCGGCGCCACCGCGGCTGCCAGCAGGCCGAGCAGCGCATCGGTGATGCCGCGGCAGGCCGACAGCACCACGCCCTCGCGCTCGCGCGGAGAGGCCTCGATGATGTCGGCCACGCGGGCAAAGCACTGGGCATCGGCTACGCTCGAGCCACCGAACTTGTGAACGATCCACTTTTGCATGTTGCGCACCGGCACCGGCTTGAGATTCGCCGAAATGCCGCTTGGGTTGTCTTGTCGATTGATCCTGAAGGCGAAAACCGCCTCGGCAATCGCGCACTTTAATGGTTGGGGCGCCACTCTAGCAAGCGCGGAACCCGGTAGATGCGGCTGATCAGCGTGGCGTGGCGCGGCGGCGCCGCGGTGGGTTCGCAGGCGTGTGCGGCAGGCCGGTATGCTGGGTGCGCATCGGACGCGCCGCTTCATGGCCCGTGCGGCCAGCGCGCGATCCCTTCGCGGTGACCGGCTGATACGCAGGAACGAGATGGTGGCGCCCATTGCCGATCAGGTTGGCCCGGCCCATGCGCTTGAGCGCCTCGCGCAGCAAGGGCCAGTTCCCCGGGTCGTGGTAGCGCAGGAACGCCTTGTGGAGACGCCGCGTGCGCTCCCCCTTCGGTACGACCACCGATTCACTGCTGCGCGAGATGCGCCGCAGCGGGTTGCGACCCGAATGGTACATGGCCGTGGCAGTTGCCATCGGCGATGGCAGGAAGGCCTGCACCTGGTCGGCACGAAAGCCATTCTTCTTCAGCCACAGTGCAAGTTCGAGCATGTCCTCATCGCGCGTGCCCGGGTGCGCGGCGATGAAGTAGGGAATCAGGTACTGTTCCTTGCCCGCCTCCCGCGAGAAGCGGTCGAACAGTTCCTTGAACCGGTAGTAGGTGCCAACCCCCGGCTTCATCATCTTCGACAGCGGTCCTTCCGCGATCGCCTCGGGCGCGATCTTGAGATACCCGCCGGTGTGGTGCGTGGCCAGTTCCCGCACGTACTCCGGCGACTCGATGGCCAGGTCGTAGCGCACGCCGGAGGCGATCAGGATCTTGCGCACGCCCGGCAGCTCGCGGGCGCGCTGGTAGAGCCGGATCAGCGGTGCGTGATCGGTGTGGAGGTTCGGGCAGATGCCCGGATAGACGCAGGAGGGCCGTCGGCAGGCCGACTCGATGTCGCGTGCCCGACAATGCAGCCGGTACATGTTGGCGGTAGGCCCGCCCAGGTCCGAGATCACGCCGGTGAACCCGGGCACGGTGTCGCGGATGGTCTCGATCTCCCGCAGTACCGAGCCTTCCGAGCGGCTCTGGATGACGCGGCCCTCGTGCTCGGTGATCGAGCAGAAGGTGCAGCCGCCGAAGCAGCCGCGCTGGATGGACACCGAGAAGCGGATCATGTGATACGCCGGGATGTGCGCATCCCCGTAGATGGGGTGCGGGCGGCGCGCGTACGGTAGCTCGTAGACGGCATCCATCTCCTGCGTCGACAGCGGCTGCGGCGGCGGATTGAGCCACAGCTCCTGGTCACCGTGGCGCTGCACCAGTGCGCGCGCATTGCCGGGGTTGGATTCCAGGTGCAGGATCCTCGAGGCGTGCGCATACAGGACCGGATCGGCTGCGACCTGTTCGTGCGAGGGCAGGCGGATGACGCTCTGCGCACGCCGCGCGTTGGGCACCTGGCGATGGAAGCGGACGACGGCGCTGGGAACGCCGTCGGTGTCATTCTGCGCGGCGGTAGCGGTGGCAGCGGCGGTGGCCGTGGCGGCTGCACGGCGCTGTTGCTCGTCGGCGTACGGATCCGGCGGCGGCGCCACGGGCCCCGGCGTGTCGAGCTCCGAGGAGTCGATCTCGAGCCATCCGTCCGGCAGGCGCTTGCGCAGCAGCGCCGTGCCGCGCAGGTCATCGATGGCGTGCACGGATTCACCGGCATCCAGCCGTCGCGCAATCTCCACGATCTGCCGCTCGGCATTGCCGAACACCAGCAGATCCGCCTTCGAATCCACCAGCACGGAACGCCGCACCTGCCCGGACCAGTAGTCGAAGTGCGCGATGCGCCGCAGGCTTGCTTCGATGCCGCCGATGATGATCGGCACGCCGGCATGCGCCTCGCGCAGCCGCTGCGAGTAGACGATCACCGACCGGTCGGGCCGGCGCCCCCCTGCCCCGGCGGGCGTATAGGCATCATCACTGCGCACGCGCCGGTCCGCGGTGTAGCGGTTGACCATGGAATCCATGTTGCCGGCGGTGACGCCGAAGAACAGCCTCGGCCTGCCGAGCTGCTCGAAGTCCCGGGTGCTGCGCCAGTCGGGCTGCGCGATGATGCCCACCCGGTAGCCGCGTGACTCGAGCAGGCGCCCCATGATGGCCATGCCGAAGCTCGGATGATCCACATAGGCATCACCGGTGAGGATGATGATGTCGCACGCCTCCCAGCCGAGAGCCTGCATCTCGGCCCGGCTCATGGGCAGGAACGGCGCCGGCTGGTTCACTCGAGGTCGAGCGGCACGTAGATCTGCGCATCCTCGCGCTGAATGAGCAGCGCGACGCTTCCCTTGGACTTCGAGGCCTCGCGCTTGAGCTCGGCGATGCCGGTGACCGGCGTGCCGTTGATGCCGAGGATCACATCGCCCGGCTGCACGCCCGCCGCCAGGGCCGGACCACTGACATCCTCCACCACCAGCTTGCCATGGGTGTCGAGCTGCTGCTGCTCGTTGGGCGTCAGCGACCGCAGGGCCAGCCCCAGCTTGCCCGAGTCGGTGTCACGATCGTTGCGGGCATTGCGCTCGGCCGGCTCATCATCCAGCGCGACGGTTCGAACGTTGACTTCCATCGCGTGACGGTCGCGCCAGATGCCGATCCGCGCATCGCTCCCGGGCGCAAGCGAGGCGATGATGGAGGGCAGGTCGGATGAGCGGTTGATGGTGCGGCCATTGACGCTGGTGATGACATCTCCCGGCTTCAGGCCCGCCCGCTCGCTGGGGCTCTTCGGCTCCACCGAGCTGACCAGCGCACCGTGCGGCGTATCGAGCCCGAAGGTCTTGGAGAACTGCTGATTCACCTCCTGCACGCCCACGCCGATCCGGCTGCGGCTGACCTTGCCCTTGGCCAGCAGCTGGTCCTTGACGTTCAGCACGAGATCGATGGGGATGGCGAAGGACATGCCCATGAATCCGCCGGTGCGGCTGTAGATCTGCGAGTTGATGCCGATCACCTCGCCGTCGAGGTTGAACAGCGGACCGCCGGAGTTGCCGGGATTCACCGCGGCGTCGGTCTGGATGAACGGCACGTAGTTCTCATCGGGCAGGGAACGCGCAGTCGCGCTGACCACGCCCGCCGTCACGCTGTTCTCGAAGCCGAACGGCGAACCGATGGCCACCACCCATTGGCCGGGACGCAGTTTCGTGGGATCGCCGAAATGCACCTTGGGCAGGCCCTTGGCGTCGATCTTGATGAGCGCCACGTCGCTGCGCTTGTCCACGCCGACCACCTTGGCGGAGAACTCGCGCCGGTCGGTGAGCTTGACCGTCACCGTGGCGGCATCGGCCACCACGTGCGCGTTGGTGAGCACATAGCCGTCGGAGGAGATGATGAAGCCGGAGCCGATGCCCTTCGCGGGCGCCTGGCGCCCCGGATTGGGCACGCCGAAGCGGTGGAAGAACTGCGACAACGGATCCCCTGATTCGTCCATCTCGCCGCCGTCCTGCGCGCGCTGCTGCTTCTCCACGACGCTGATGTTCACCACGGCGTTGCCGTTCTCGGCCACGAGCTGGGAAAAATCCGGCAGCCCCGTAACGCGGGTGCCCGCGGGGGCCTGCACGGCCACCGGCGCAGGACTTGCCGGCGCGGCAGGCGCCGCGGCCAGCAGCCTCGGCGCGCTCTCCGGGCCCGCCGCGACATCTTGCGCGGCGGTGCCCTGGTGCAGGACCAGTCCGATCATCGCCGCGGCCACGGCCGCCAGCGTCCAGGTTCTCACATTGCCCATCGACTCGAGCCTCCATTCTTTGCACGGTTGGTCCCGCCCTTCCGTCGGGGAGCAGGCGGGAAACATGCGGTGTGAGACAAGCAAATGCCCCGGGGGTTGCACCTTGCACACCGTGGCTGTCATTAAATTCCGTTAAAGTCGCCGCGCCGGCGTACCCGGAAAGTGTGACGTTGCGATCGGAACGCACCGGCTGCCAAGGATACCCTGCGGCGCATTATGGAAGGAACCGTTTCCCCCATCGTCCTGGTCGCCGGCGCCGACACGAAGCGGTTGCAGTGGATGTCGCATCACATCACCAGCCGCTGGCCGGAGGCCGTGGTCGCCTCCCTCCCCACCGTCCAGGCACGGTCGCTGAGCGCCTACGTCGCGGATCCGGCCCCCGACGCCATCTTCCTGGCCGTGGATTTCGCGGCGGAATCCGACGTGGAGCAGGCCTTCGAGGCCATGCTGCAGGTGCTCCGGCTGCGACCCGACCTGTACGTCGCCTTTCTCGCCCGGGAGGGAAATGAACTGGCGGCGGTTCGCGCCCTGAAATCGGGTGCGAAGGACTACCTGCCCCTGGCGAGCATCAGCCGGGAGCGGCTCCTCGCCACGGTCGAGGAAGCCTGCAGCCGCCGTGAAGCGGCGGTGCGGGCCGTGCTGGCGGTGCAGGAAGCCGCTGCCCCGGTCGCGCCGGACATCGAACTGCCGGGGTACGAAATCCTCAAGGAGATCGCCACCAGCAATTTCTCCTCGGTGTACCTGGCCCGCTCGCAACGCCTGTCGCGCAATGTCGTGGTCAAGGTCATCAAGACCGGCGAGGATGCCCGGGATCAACAGGACGCGGAGCGATTCCAGCGGGAGTACGAGATCATCTCGAGCATCTCCCACCCGGCCATCGTGCGAATCCACGACTTCGGCGCCCTGCCCAGGCACCTTTACCTGGCGATGGAATATTTTCCCTGCGGCGACCTGCGCGATCGCCTGCGCAATCCCCTCTCGGTGGACGAAAGCCGCTATTACCTGCGCGCCATCGCCGAGGCGCTGCGCGTGATCCACGTGTTCGGCATCTTCCACCGCGACCTGAAGCCGGCGAACGTGATGCTGCGCGAGGACAACTCCCCCGTGCTGATCGACTTCGGCCTCGCGCGCCGGGCCGAGGACGATGGCAGCACCACCGGCGTGGGCAAGGTGCTCGGCTCACCGTTCTACATGAGTCCCGAGCAGGCACAGGCGCAGCCCATCGATGCGCGTACCGACATCTACAGCCTCGGGGTGATGTTCTACGAGATGCTCACCGGCGCCCGGCCCTACCTCGGCCGCACCGCCATGGCCATCATGACCCAGCACACCCATTCGCCGGTGCCGAAGCTCCCGCCCGAACTCGCCGCCCAGCAGCCGCTGCTCGAGCGGCTCATGGCCAAGGAGCCGCGTGCCCGCTATTCCTGCATCGATGAACTGCTCGCCGACCTGAGCGAGGAAATGCCGGCCGTGGCCTGAGCGCGAGGCCAAGCGCGCGTGACGCATTTCACACCCGAAGGTGCGGGCGTTATGTCCGACCGTCGGCCTGTGATGCCCGTCCAACCACATGGACCGGCTCTCTGCCACGCTGCGGTGGCATGCTGATCTCGAAAACGCGCCACGAGCGGGAAAAGGCCGACGCCATCGCCAAGGCCACTCGACTGAACGAGGAGATCCTCGGCGGACTGCCGCAGGCGATCTTCCTGCTCGACCATGATCTGCGCATTCGCCCGCCCATTTCGCGCTCGGCCGAGAGCCTGTTTCGTCGACGCGACTTGCTGAACACCGCCTTCGAGAAGCTGCTCGAGAACATCCTGCCCGCAAAGCCCCTGGTGGCGGCGGCGGAATTCCTCACCCTCCTGCGCTCCCCGAACGCCCCCGCCGACATCAACGCCGGCAACCCGCTGCTGGAGACGGCGGTGCGCATCACCGCAGCCGAGGGCGCGGTCGAGAACCGCATCCTCAGCTTCACCTTCCGGCGTGTCGTGACCCTGAGCGAGCACCAGACCTGGGTGGTGTGCATCGAGGACATCAGCCGGCAGGCTGATCTTGCCCGTGAGCTGGAGGAACTGAAGGGCTACTCCAGCGCGCAGGCCACCTGCCTCGGGTGCCTGGTCCGCGTCGGCTCCGAACGGTTCGCCGCCTTCCTTCGGCAGAGCGATGCGTCGGTCAACATGATCAACGCGGTGCTGAAGAAGCCCGCCAGGACCCGCGAGGCCTTCCGCGCCAAGCTCGATGAGCTGCTGCACGAGATCGACCAGATCAAGCAGCAGGCGGCCCTGCTCGAGCTCGACAACGTCGAGCAGCTCGCGCAGGCCTTCGCCGATGCGGCCACCGGCCTGCAGCGCAATGAACACCTCTCCGGCTCCGACTTCCTGCCACTGGCCGTGCGCCTGGACGAGCTGTTCGCGCAGCTCGCCCTGATGCGCAGCATGACCAGCCTCACCGGCTCCCAGCGCAGCGTCGCGCCACCCCAGGCGGCTCCCGCCATGCCGGCCGCCGCGCCCGGGCGGACGCGTCATACCACCAGCGGCACCGAGATCATGGAGGCCCCGCAGATCGCGGCATTGAGCGCCGCGGCGGCAGCGGCGGCCGTCGGCCTGCCGCCCCCGCTCCCCGCCGCCCGGCCTGCCCCGGCCGGGAGCCTGGAGAGCGCGCTGCGATCGATGGCCGAGCACGTCGCCCAGTCGCGCGATCGCAGCATCACGCTGGATTGCGCGGGACTGGCCGAGGTACCCGCCGCGTACCAGGGATTGGTCAAGAACATCGTGATCCAGCTCATCCGCAACGCCATCATGCACGGCATCGAACCCCCGGCCGAGCGCGAAGCCGCGGGCAAGCCGGCGTTCGGACACCTCGCGCTGAATTTCCGCGAAAACCCGGGCCAGGGGTTCCAACTGGCCTTCGAGGACGATGGACGCGGACTGGATGCCGCGCAACTGCGCGAGACGGCCATCGCGAAGGGCATGCTCACCCCCGAGGCGGCCGCGGAGATGCCCGACCGCCAGGCCATCAAGCTCATCTTCAAGCGCGGCTTCAGCACCGTCGCGGATCCCAGCCCCGAGGTGGGCCGAGGGATGGGCATGGCGCTGGTGCGACGCTACGTCGCGGAAGCGGGCGGCAAGGTGGGCCTGGCCAGCGTGCCCGGCCGCCAGACGCGCTTTCGCATCTCGCTCCCGGCGCTGCCCGCGGAGTCCGCGGAACCGCAGGTGGCCTGAGGGCGATTCGCCCGGCCGTCCCGGCCGATCCCGACTTTCCCGGCCGATCCCCGCCTATCCGGGCGGCCTGGTCTCTGCGGCCATCTCCACGAGCACGGTTCCTTCCGCGACCCGATCGCCCACGGACTGCGCGATGCGCGCGATGCGGCCGTCGTGAGGCGCGGTGAGGGTATGTTCCATCTTCATGGCTTCGACGGTCACGAGCGCGGTCCCCCGCTTGACCTCATCGTTCACCTTCACGTGCACGGCAACCACCGTACCCGGGAGCGGCGTGACCAGCGATCCCTCGTCCTCGCCGGCGTGTGATTCCAGCGAGTCCTCGGGCAGCACGCGGTGCGCCACAACGTGTCGTCCGGGTTCGAACAGGTGCAGCGCCGCGCCCTGCCTCACGATGTGCAGCGTACGGCGCCGTCCGTCCATCTCCACGCGCAGCTCGCCATCAGCGGCCTCGAGCAGCAGCACCTCGCAGGAGTTCCCACCCACCTCGATGCGATAGCGGTCGGCGCCCTCCGCGTTCACCCGAGCGAGCCCTTCGGTGAAGGCCCACTCGCTGATGCCGGGCCCGCCCGGCCGCCAGCCGCTGCGATCATCCCAGGGAGAGCCGATCCGCGATGCGTCCGGAGACCGGGCGCACCACAGCGCCAGCAACGCAAGATCGCTCGCCGTGCACGCGGGCTCAGCCGCCTGGATCGCGGCGGCATTGTCCTCGAGGAACCGGGTGCCCAGACGGGCCGAACGAAAGGCTTGCGTCGCCAGGATGCTGGCCAGCAAGGCCCGGTTGGTCTGCACGCCGACGACCTCGAAGTCATCGACGGCCTTGCGCAGCCGGTCGATGGCCTCTTCCCGGCTCTGCGCCCAGGCGATGATCTTGCCGAGCATCGGATCGTAGTAGGAGGAGACTTCGTCTCCCCTCGCCACGCCGGCGTCCACCCGTACCCCGTTCGTGGAGGCCGGCCAGCGAAGATGCTCAAGCCGGCCGACGCTGGGCAGGTAGCCCTGGGCCGGGTCTTCCGCATACAGACGCACCTCGACCGCGGCGCCGCGCCGCTGCGGCGTCGTGCCGAACTGCGAGATCGCCTCGCCGCGCGCCACGCGCAGTTGCCACTCGACCAGGTCGATGCCCGTGATCATCTCCGTGACCGGGTGCTCGACCTGCAGGCGGGTATTCATTTCCATGAAGTAGAAGTCCTGCGCCTCGTCGAGCAGGAACTCGATGGTGCCTGCTCCCACGTAGCCGATGCGGCGCGCAACGGTACGCGCCGCCTCCGCCATCGCGGCGCGGACTTCCTCCCGCAATCCGGGCGCCGGCGCCTCCTCCACCACCTTCTGGTGACGGCGCTGCACCGAGCAGTCACGATCGAACAGCGTCAGCACCTCGCCGCTCGCGTCGGCGAAGACCTGCACCTCGACGTGCCGGGCGTTGCGGAAATAGCGCTCCAGCAGCAACCGGTCATCGCCGAAGGCGGTGCGCGCGAGCCGCTGCGCACTCTCGATGGCAGCCCGCGCCTGGTCCAGGCTCTCCACCACCTGCATGCCCTTGCCGCCGCCCCCCGCGCTCGCCTTGACGATCAGCGGAAAGCCGACGCGGCCTGCTTCGGCCAGCAACCTGTCCAGTCCCTGCTCCTCGCCGTGGTAGCCGGGCGCCACCGGCACGCCCGCCGAACCCATCGCCGCCTTCGCGGCGCTCTTGGAACCCATGGCGAGGATGGCGCTCGCCGGCGGCCCGACGAACACCAGGCCCGCCTGCTCGCAGGCCTGTGCGAAGCGCGCATTCTCCGACAGGAAGCCGTAGCCCGGATGCACGGCCTGGGCGCCCGCGCGCCGTGCCGTGGCGATCAGGCGCTCGATGTCCAGGTAGCTCTGCGCGGCCGGCGAGGGCCCCAGGTGCCAGGCTTCGTCGCACTCGCGCACGTGGCGGGCGTTGCGGTCCGCATCGGAGTACACCGCGATGCTGGTGATGCCAAGGCGACGCGCGCTGCGGGCGATGCGGCAGGCGATCTCCCCGCGGTTTGCGATCAGCAGTCGGTCGATCATCACGGCGTCCTCACATGCGGAACACGCCGAAGCGTGTTTCCTTCGGTTGCTGCGCCGCGGCCAGCGACAGCGCCAGGCTCAGGATCCGGCGCGTGTCGAGGGGATCGATGACGCCATCGTCCCACAGTCGCGCGGAGGCGTAGAACGGATTGCCCTGACGTTCGTATTGTTCGCGCACCGGCGCCTTGATGCGCTCCTCCTCCTCGGGACTGAGCGTGCCGCCGGAACGCTCCAGCGCCTCCTTGCGGATGGTCGCGAGCACCGAGGCCGCCTGTTCCCCACCCATCACCGAGGTGCGCGCATTCGGCCACTGGAACAGGAAGCGCGGCGCATAGGCGCGCCCGCACATCGCGTAGTTGCCCGCGCCGTAGCTGCCACCGATGACCACGGTGAGCTTGGGCACCGCCGCGCAGGCCACTGCGGTGACCAGTTTCGCGCCGTCCTTGGCGATGCCGCCGGCTTCGGCCTTCTGCCCGATCATGAAGCCGGTGATGTTCTGCAGGAACAGCAGCGGGATGGATTCCCGGCAGCACAGTTCGACGAAGTGTGCGCCTTTCTGGGCGCTCTCGGAGAACAGGATGCCGTTGTTGGCGAGGATGCCGACCGGAAAACCGCCGATGCGCGCGAACCCGCACACGAGGGTGGTGCCATACAGCGCCTTGAACTCGTCGAACTCCGAGGCATCGACCAACCGGGAGATGATGTCCTTGACGTCGTAGGGCTTGCGGGTCGTGGCGGGGATGATGCCGTAGAGCTCGGCCGGATCGTACAGCGGCGGGCGTGGGGCCACCGGAGGCGCGGCGCCGGAGGCTGCGCGCAGCGAGGCCACCGCGCGGCGCGCCAGTGCCAGCGCGTGGGTGTCATCGTGTGCGTAGTAGTCCGTCACGCCCGACTGGCGGCAGTGCACGTCGGCACCGCCCAGGGTCTCCGCATCGATCTCCTCTCCCGTGGCAGCGCGCACCAGCGGTGGGCCACCCAGGAAGACGCGACCCTGATTGCGCACGATGATGGCGTGTTCCGACATCGCCGGCACGTAAGCCCCGCCAGCCGTGCAGGAGCCGTGCACCACGGCGATCTGTGCGATGCCCTTGCTCGACAGCACCGCCTGGTTGTAGAAAATGCGGCCGAAGTGCTCCCGGTCCGGGAACACCTCGTCCTGCAGGGGCAGGAACGCCCCGCCGCTCTCCACGAGGTACACGCAGGTCAGTCCGTGTTCGCCGGCGATCTCCTGCGCGCGCAGGTGCTTCTTCACCGTCAGCGGATAGTAGGTACCGCCTTTGACGGTGGCATCGTTGGCCACCACCATGCAGGGCCGTCCGCTGATGCGGCCGATGCCGGTGATGATGCCGGCGCCGGCGACTTCGTCTCCGTACAGGCCGTGCGCGGCCAGTGCGGAAAGCTCCAGAAAGGGCGACCCCGGGTCGAGCAGCACGTTGATGCGCTCGCGCGCCAGGAGCTTCCCGGCCGCGCGGTGCTTCTCGCGGGAAGCCTTCGGCCCGCCCAGCGCCTTCAAGGCCAGTTGTTCGCGAAGTCCTGAGACCAGCGCCTGCATGTTGGCCTGGTTGGCGGCGAAATCCGCCGAACGAGAGTCGATGCCGGAACCCAGTTGCACGTTTGCCTCTCCCCGCCGAGTCTGGGATAATTGTCGGACAGTCGGATTATCCAACACATTTGAGGTCCTGACAATGGCCGCCGTATTCCGGGAATTCAGCTTCCAGCAGGGCGAGACCATCGAGTCCGTCCGCACCGAGGTGCGCCGCTTCGCAGAAGGCCGCATCGCCCCCCGCGCCGCCGAGATCGACCGCAGCAACGAGTTCCCGCGCGACTTGTGGCCGCAGCTCGGTGAACTGGGGTTGCTCGGCATGACGGTCTCCGAGGCCGATGGTGGCACCGGGCTCGGGTATCTTGCACACCTGGTGGCCATGGAGGAGATCTCGCGGGCCTCGGGTGCGGTGGGACTCTCCTATGGCGCGCACTCCAATCTCTGCGTGAACCAGATCTCGTTGAACGCCTCCCCCGAACAGAAGCGCCGCTACCTGCCCCGCCTGATCAGCGGAGAGCACGTGGGCGCCCTGGCGATGTCCGAGCCCGGTGCCGGGTCGGACGTGGTGTCCATGCAGCTCAAGGCGGTGGACCGGGGCGATCACTATGTGCTCGATGGCCGCAAGATGTGGATCACCAACGGGCCCGATGCGGATGTGCTGGTGGTGTACGCGAAGACCGAGCCCGCCGCCGGTCCCCGTGGCATCAGTGCCTTCCTGGTCGAGAAGGGCTTTGAGGGGTTCAGGCCCGCCCAGAAGCTCGACAAGCTCGGCATGCGTGGCTCGAGCACCAGCGAACTGGTGTTCGATGACTGCATCGTTCCCGCCGCGAACCTGCTCGGCAAGCGCAATGAAGGCGTGCGCGTGCTGATGAGCGGCCTGGATTACGAGCGGCTGGTGCTGTGCGGCGGCCCGCTGGGACTCATGGCGGCGGCACTCGATGTCGCCCTCGCCTATTGCCGCGAGCGCAAGCAATTCGGCACGCCCATCGGCACCTTCGAACTCGTGCAGGGAAAGCTCGCCGACATGTATGCCTCGCTCAATGCCTGCCGCAGTTATGCCTACGCCGTGGCGGCGGCCTGCGACCGCCGCGAATCCACCCGCAAGGACGCCGCCGCGTGCATCCTGTTTTGCGCCGAGGCGGCCACCAGGGTCGCGCTCGATGCCATCCAGCTGCTTGGCGGCAATGGCTACATCAACGACTACCCCACCGGCCGGCTGCTGCGGGATGCCAAGCTCTACGAGATCGGCGCGGGCACCTCGGAGATCCGCCGCATGCTGATCGGCCGCGAGCTGTTCGGGGAATCCGCATGAGCGACCTGTTCGAGCCGCTGGCGTCGAACCCCGCCTACCGGCAGATCGCGAACCGCATCGAGCGCAAGATCGTCGAGCGCGAATTGCGGGCGGGCGACGCCCTGCCGTCGGAAACCGATCTTGCGCGCCAGTTCGGCGTGAACCGGTCCACCGTGCGTGAAGCCATCCGCGAACTGGAGTCGCACGGTCTTCTCGGCCGCCAGCGCGGCGAGAAGCGGCTGCGCGTGACCCTGCCGCGGCCCGAGCAGGTGAGCTCGGGCGTGAGCCGCGCCATGGCGCTGCACGATGTCAGCTTCCTCGACCTGTGGGAGACCATGATGGCGCTCGAGCCGGCCGCGGCGGAACTGGCCGCCACCCGCCGCACCGAGCAGGACCTCGCGGCCCTCGCCTGCGCCGGCAGCAAGTTCGAAGCCGCGGCGGACACCCCTGCCGGCGTCGCGGCCGTGGTGGAGTTCTTCGCCGCGGTCGCCACCGCCAGTGCGAATCCGGTGCTGTCGATGTCGCAGGCCCCGCTCAACGAGCTGCTCGCGCCCATCCTCTCGCACATGATGGACGCCGTTCCGCAATCCCGCGCGCGCATCATCGGCGCGCAGGCGGCGATGATCACCGCGATCCGCCGGCGGCGGCGCGAGGAGGCGCGTACCTGGATGGAAAAGCACATCCGCGATTTCAAGCGCGGCTATGAAGTGGCGGGCATTCCGCTGCAGTATTCGGTGTCGCTGCAACCCTCGGCCGCGCCGGGCTAGAGAATGACCTCGCGCACGGTATCGGGCTGGGCCGGATCGTGCACCTCGCTCGAGAAGGAGATGAGCAGCATCACCTGCCCGCCGGTGTTGCGATAGGCGTGCACCACCCCCGGCGGCAGCGTGAAGCGCCAGGCCTCCCCCGTCGGGACCTCGATGTCACGCAAGTGGCCCGCCTCCTTCAGGCGCACGAGGCAGGGGCCCACCACCACGGTCATCTCGGTCGAGCGCCGGTGGAAATGGTTGCCTCGCGTCTCGCCAGGCTGCGTCAGCACGACATGCGCGTTGCGCTGCCGGCACAGTGCCTCGACGTCGAGGGGTTCGAACAGGATGCCGCGGGCATCCCGGTGGCAGGCCAGCGTGTCGATGCTGGCCCGGGCAGGCGTGTCGTTCATCAGCTCATTGTAACCGCGCGCCGCGCCTGAACCGCATCGTCGCGGCGCCCGCCAGCATCAGCAGTCCCAGTGGATCGAGCGCGCCTCCCCCACCCTTGCCGCTGCCGGCGGACGCCGCTGAGGCGCCACTGCCCGAAGCGCCCGTGGTGGTGAGCTTGACGGCCGCCGGGCAGCTCGCCGTGGCCACGCCCACCGGTCCGACGCGATCGGCACTGACCGGCGTGACCTGGACGCTGGCGGCCTCGGCGGCTCCCTGGTCATCGACCAGGGTGAGACTGACGGTCACCGTGCCCGAAGCAGGCGCCACCAGCGAAGTCGTCGGCTGCGTGGCGCCGGTCAGCGCCACCGGCTGGCCCGACTCGTCCAGCGCGGTCCAGAGGTAGGACGCGACACGGCGCCCACAGGCAGCTGAACTGGCGGATGCATCGAGCGTCACGGTTGCGCCCGCGGAGACGCTGCCCATCGCCTGGATGCTGGCGATGGGCTTCAGGGCCTCCTGCACGCTGCCCGCGGCGTTCAGTACGCCGGCCCCGCACACGCGGGTGTTGCAGACGCATTCCGTGCTCTGCACGTCCGTGGCGCCGGCCGGCACGTGGCAGCCTGGAAGGGGCTGGCCCGCATCACCGACGCTGGGCGTGGGGAAGGTGCGCGCGCCGCGCTGCATGCGCGCGATCAGCAGCGCGGCATCCAGTCGCCCATCGACGGCCAGCATCAACGCGGCGACCGCGGATGCCTGGGGAGCCGAAAAGCTGGTGCCCAGATTCGAGTTGATCTGATCGGTATAGGTCGCGCCCGCGGCGCTGGTGAGCCCGCGATCGGTGGTCGTGTCCAGCGAGTACAGGCAAGGACCTCCGCTGGCATTGACGCAATTCCCCGCCGGTGCGCTGATGCCGATCTGCGGCCCGAGGTTGCTGTAGCCCACCTTGGTGCCGGCGTGCCGCAGTCCTGCCACCGCCAGCACGCCACGGCAGTTGGCGGGCTCGTCCACGGGACCTCCCTCATTGCCCGCCGAGGCCACCACCAGCACGCCGTGGGTAAGGAGCTCGTTCACCACGGGTTGGTAGATCTGGCATTGCGTGGTGTCGGTGTTGCCGAGGCTCATGTTGAGGATGCGCGCCGGATAGGGATTGTCCGGCACGCCAACGACGTGCAGGCCCGCCGCCCACCGCATGGCGGCGATGATGTCGGAGTCGAAGCCTCCACACTTGCCCAGCACCCGCACGGGCAGGAGCCAGGTGGTCCAGCTTCCTCCGGCGATGCCGGCGCCGTTGTTGCCGGCGGCGGCGATCATGCCCGCGGTGCGCGTGCCGTGCCAGGAACTGTCCGCCACGGTGCAGCCCTTGAACTGTGCCTTGGCGGCGTCCTGGGCGTTGATCCAGTCACCGGGGTCGGTGGGATCGGGATCCCAGCCACTGCCGTCGTTGGCGACCAGGAATCCGCCGTTGGTATCGGCGGAGACGAAATCGTAGCCGGGCAGGAGCTTTCCGCCCTGCGCGGCCCGTCCCAGGTCCGGATGCTCGAAACGCACGCCGGTGTCGAGGTCGGCCACCACGATGCCGCTGCTGCCGGTGGTGGTGTCCCAGACCTGTTCGGCCCGGATGGCCGCGGCCTGTGCCGACTGCAGGTACCACTGGCCATTGAACAGGGGATCATTGGGCAGCCGGTGCGCAAACCGCCGCCGGTCCAGGGCCACTTGCGCCACTTGCGGATCCCGGCGCAGCTGCTCGGCCAGCGAGGGCAACGCACCGGGCGATTGGGGAACGGCCAGCAGGTGAATGCCGGCGCCGAGGTCCTTGAGGCCGGACAGGGCGATGCCACTGCGCCGGGCGAGTGCGGCAACGGGATCGGCGGCGGCCTTGGCCGCGGCGGCCACGGACGAGGGCTGGAATCGCACCAGCAGCCGTCCTGGCGCCGCCTCGGCTTCCGGCGACCGCCGGGCGCCCAGGTCGTTGAGCTCGACGGCGGATGCGCGCGCGGCGGACACCAACTGGGCCGCAAGCAGCGAACAGGACAGGATCCGACCCAACATCGGGCTAAAATAGCGGCTTTTCGGCCAAGCTTTCGAGGTGTTCGTCATGTCCTACGATTTTCGCCAGTTCTACATCGACGGCCAGTGGGTCGATCCCCTGCAGGGCAAGTCCTTCCAGGTCATCAATCCCGCCACCGAGGAACCCTCGGGGGTCATCAGCCTCGGGGGCGTCAAGGACGTGGATCGCGCCGTCGCGGCCGCCAAGCGCGCCTTCGATGCCTATTCGCGCACCTCGCGCGAGGAGCGCCTCGCGCTGATGAAGCGCGTGCTGGAGAACTACAAGAAGCGCTACGCCGACATCGCGGTGGCGATCAGCGAGGAGATGGGCGCGCCGATCAAGCTGGCCAAGGGCGGCCAGGCGGGCGTGGGCACCGGACACATCAGCGCCATGGTCGAGGTGCTGCAGCGGTTCAAGTTCGAGGAGCGCCAGGGCGCGGCACGACTGGTGCACGAGCCCGTCGGGGTCTGCGCGCTCATCACGCCCTGGAACTGGCCGATCAACCAGGTGGCCGCGAAGGTGGTGCCGGCGCTCGCGGCCGGGTGCACCATGGTGCTGAAGCCATCCGAGTACTCGCCCTTCAGTGCCGTCCTCTGGGCGCAGGTCATGCACGATGCCGGCGTGCCGCCGGGCGTGTTCAACCTCGTCAACGGCGAGGGCAGCGTCGTCGGCGCGGCGCTGGCCGGTCATCCCGACATCGACATGGTGTCCTTCACCGGATCCACCCGCGCGGGCACCGAGGTCGCGCGCATCGCCGCGGCGAGCGTCAAGCGCGTGCACCAGGAACTGGGCGGCAAGTCGCCGAACATCCTGCTGGAGGATGCCGATTTCGAGCGTGCGGTGAAGGCCTCGGTGATGCACGTCATGGAGAACACCGGACAGTCCTGCAACGCGCCGACCCGGATGCTGGTGCCGCGCGCGCGGCTCGCGGAGGTCGAGGCCCTGGCCAGGGGCGTGGCCGAGTCGGTGCGGGTCGGTGATCCGAAATCCGAGACCACCAACATGGGCCCGGTGGTCTCGAAGATCCAGTTCGATCGCGTGGAAAGCTACATCGCCAAGGGCATCGCGGAGGGCGCGAAGCTGCTCACCGGCGGCGAGGGCCGGCCGGAGGGTCTGTCGAAGGGATACTTCGTCCGCCCCACCGTTTTCTCCGCTGTGCGCAATGACATGGTCATCGCCCGCGAGGAGATCTTCGGGCCGGTGATGTGCATCCTGCCCTATGACAGCGAGGAGCAGGCCATCCAGATCGCCAATGACACCCCCTATGGGCTGCAGGGCTATGTCTGGTCGAAGGACCTCGCGCACGCGAACCGCGTGGGCTCGCGCATCCGTGCCGGCCGCATCACGGTGAACGGCGCCTCCGGGGACATGCAGACGCCGTTCGGCGGGTTCAAGGCCTCGGGCAATGGCCGTGAATGGGGTGAGCATGGCCTGCGCGACTTCCTCGAGGTCAAGGCGATGATCGGAGCGGACGCCGCCTGATGCACCGCTGATGGCGGCCGGGAACGATGCGCCACTGCTGCGGGTCGAAGGACTGACCAGGCGCTACGGCGTGACTTGCGCGCCGGTGCTCGAGGACCTGCACCTCGAGCTCCGGCGCGGCGAGTACATCGCCATCATGGGCGAATCCGGCGTGGGAAAGTCCACTTTTCTGAATCTCGTGGCCGGACTCGACCGCCCCGATGCCGGGCGGATCGTGTTCGATGGCACGGACCTCACCCGCCTCAGCGATGACGAGCTCACGCTGCTGCGGCGGCGCTCGATGGGATTCGTGTTCCAGGCTTTTCACGTGCTGCCCTACCTCGACGTGCTGCGGAACGTCACCCTGCCGCTGGAACTTCTCGGCGTCGCGGAACCGGAACGGCGCCGGCGCGCCGATGAGCTGCTCGAGGCCGTGGGGCTCGGGGCGCGGCCTTCCGCCCTGCCCCGCGAGCTGTCGGGCGGCGAACTGCAGCGCGTGGCCATCGCGCGGGCGCTGGTGCACCGGCCGGCGCTGCTGCTCGCCGACGAGCCCACCGGCAACCTCGACCCGCACACCGCCGCCCAGGTTCTCGAGGTCCTGGGCTCGCAGCTTCGCGCGCATGGCGGTGCGGCCGTCCTCATCACCCATTCGCGCACCGCGGCCGACACCGCCGATCGCATCGTCCGACTCGACGGGCGGCGCTTCACGCCCGTCGCACCCGCCGGCGCCCGACCCTCATGGCCGACCCCGCAATCGGGCTGAGCCTGCGCGTGCTGCTGCTGTCGCAGTGGCGCCAGCAGCCGGCGCGCTTCCTGATCATGCTCGCGGTGATCGCGCTGGGCGTGGCGCTGGGCACCTCGGTGTACCTGGTCAATGGCACGGCGCTGGGGGAGTTCCAGCAGGCATCGGCGCGGCTGATGGGCCAGGCGGACCTCCTCATCCGCGCGGGCCCGACGGGGATGCCCGAGTCGGTCTATGCGCAACTCGCGGCCGATCCGCGCGTGCGCAACGCGGATCCGGTGATCGAGATCATGGCAGCACTCCCCGGCCAGCGGCCGCCGCTGAAGATCCTCGGCCTCGACATCTTCCGTGCCGCCGAACTGCAACCTGCGCTGCTCGGCGAACTGCGTGGCGAGCTGCGCAGGATGTTTTCGCCGCGCTCGCTGTATCTCAGCGCGACGGCGGCGGCTGCGCTCGGCGTGTCCCCGGGGCAATCGCTGACGGTGGTGGTCGGCAACCAGCGGGTGCAGTTGGAGGTGCTGGGCATACTATCGGAGGCCAGCTATCCCGGAATGCTGGGGTTGATGGACATCTCGGCGGCGCAATGGACCTTCAAGGCCCTGGGCCGGATCAATCGCATCGATCTGTCGCTGGCGCCCGGGGTGGACCGCGGGCGGATGATCGAGGCGCTCGAGCGCGGCCTGCCCGCGGGTGCGGTCGTGGTGCTGCCGCAGGTGGAGATCGACCGCGCCGCCACCGTCACGCGCGCCTATCGCGTGAACCTCAACATGCTGGCGCTGGTGTCGCTGCTGACCGCCATGGTGCTGATGTTCTCGATCCAGTCGCTCGCCATGTTGCGGCGGCGCGCCGCCATCGGCCTGCTGCGCGCGCTGGGGGTCACCGTCCGCCAGTTGCTGCGTGCCATGCTCATCGAGGGACTGATCATCGGCGCACTCGCCTCGGCGCTGGGCGTGATGCTCGGCGTCGCCTTCGCCGCCGGCGTGGTGCAGTGGCTGCACGGTGACTTCGGCAACGGACAGCTGCACATCGCCGCCAGCCTGCCGCGGCTCGATGCCGCGGGACTCGTCATTGCCTTTCTCGTGGGCACAGCGCTCGGCTGCCTGGGCGCCACGCTGCCGGCGCTCGAGGCCGCGCATCGCGACCCGGCGCGCAGCCTCAAGCCGGGCGATCCGCCGCCCGCGCTGCGGGCCGCCCGCGGCTTCCTTGCGGGCCTCGTGCTGCTGCTCACCGGTGCGGCGCTGTCGCGCCTGCCGGCGCAGGCCGGCCTGCCGGTGGCCGGGTATCTCGCCATCGCGCTGCTGCTGTTCGGCGCAATCCTGTGGGTGCCGCTGTACACCGCGCAGGTGTTGCGCTGGCTGCCCGCGACGCGTCACGCGCCGCTGCGGCTCGCCCTGCAGCAGCTGCGCGGCAATCGTGCCACCCTGTTTCTCAGCCTCGCGCCGCTGATCGTGAGCTTCGCGCTGATGGTGGCGATGGCGATCATGGTGCATTCCTTTCGCCAGTCCTTCGAGGTCTGGCTCGACAGGCTGCTGCCGGCCGATATCCAGGTGCGCCTGCCCTTCGGCAGCGACACCGCGGCCTGGAGCGTCGCGCAGCAGCGCGAGGTCGCGGCACTGCCGGGCATCGCCCGCGCGGATTTCCGCCGCACGCGGCCGCTGTACCTGCGCGGCGATCGCGAGCCCGTCATGCTGATTGCGCGCGACATGCGGCGCGCAGCAGCCGGTGACATCCTGCCGTTGGTGGCGCGCGCCGCCCACGCGGACCTCGCGACCGCAGCCTGGGCCTCCGAAGCCGCGCAGGCGAAGTATGGCTGGTCCCTGGGGCAGGAGGTCTGGCTGCCGGTCGGCGCGAGCCTGCGCCGCTTCACCCTCGCCGGGGTCTGGCGCGATTACGCGCGCACCGAGGGCGCGGTGGTGATCGATCGCGCGACCTATGGCTCGCTCAGCGGCGATACCGACTCCAACGATGCCTCGATATGGCTGGCGCCCGGGGCGGATGCCGCCACCGTCAGCGCGCGTTTGCGCGAGCGCCTGGGCGCGGGCGGTGCGCTGGAGCTCTTGACCAGCGATGCGGTGAAGCAGCGCTCGCTGCGCACCTTCGATCGCGCCTTCGCCGTCACCTACGGCCTGGAAGCGCTTGCCGTGATCATCGGGCTGATCGGCATCAGCGTGGCGTCCAGCTTCACCGCCATCACCCGCCGTGCGGAATTCGGGATGCTGCGGCACCTGGGGCTGCTGCGCCGTCAATTGGTGCAGATGCAGGCGGCCGAAGGCGTGGCCACTGCGCTCATGGGCTGCGTGTATGGCATCTGCCTGGGCATCCTGCTGTCGCTGGTGCTGGTGTACGTCATCAATCGCCAGTCGTTCAACTGGAGCATCGATCTGGCGCTGCCGGCAGCGCAACTCGGCGGGTTCGCGGCCTTGCTGGTGATCGCGGCCGCGCTCACCGCGGTGGCCAGCGGCCGGGCCGCCATGGGCGAGGACGCCATCCAGGCCGTCCGGGAGGACTGGTGAGGCGCCCGTTGCCCGCGCACGCTGCGAGGTGGGTCCCCAGCCTCGCAGTGTCGATGCTGCTGGCCTCGGGCGGATGGGGCTCGGCCGATGACGCCACGCCGGTGCTGCCCACCGATCCTGTCGAGCTGCCGCGCGATCATGGCTCGCATCCCTCGTTCCGCACGGAGTGGTGGTACGTCACCGGCTGGCTGAAGGCCGGCGACCAGCCGCTGGGCTTCCAGGTCACCTTCTTCCGCTCGCGGACTTCCCCGTCATTGCTCCAGGGCAATCCGAGCCACTTCGCGCCGGCGCAGATCATCGTCGCGCACGCGGCGCTCAGCGATCCCGGGCGCGGGCATCTCCTGCAGCAGCAGAAAGTGGCGCGGGCCGGGCTCGGGCTTGCGGGCGCGGCCGAGCACGACATCGATGCCTGGATCGGCGACTGGCGGCTGCGTCGCGCCGGTGATTCGCTCGAGGCGCGCGTGCGCGGCGAGGAATTCGCCCTGGCGCTCACGTTGCGGCAGCTCGTCCCCGCGCTGCTCAATGGCGATCGTGGCTTCAGCCAGAAGGGCCCCGACCCGCGCTCCGCCAGCCACTATTACAGCCTGCCGCAGTTGCGCGTCACGGGAAGCATCACGCGCGGGCAACGCACGCAATCCGTCCAGGGCGATGCGTGGCTCGACCATGAGTGGTCGAGCGAGTACCTCGATGCACAGGCCACGGGATGGGACTGGACGGGCCTCAATCTCCAGGATGGATCGGCGCTGATGGCCTTTCGCATTCGCGGTGCGAATGGCTCGACACGCTGGGCAGGCGGGACTTTGCGTGCCGCCGACGGCAGGATGTTCGTCGCGACACCTGCACAGGTCGAGTTCCAGCCGCTGCGCCGATGGCGCTCGCCGCGCACCGGCATCGACTACCCGGTGCAGTGGGCCTTGCGCATCGGCGCGCAGCGATGGGAACTCTCCCCGCTCATGGACGATCAGGAAAACGACACCCGCGCCACCACCGGCGCCATCTACTGGGAGGGCGCGGTGCGCGCACTGCGTGACTCGCAGGAAGTGGGCCACGGGTATCTCGAGCTCACCGGCTACGAGGGTCGCCTGATCCTGCGCTGACGCTTCGCGGCGGCCGCGCATTTTACTTATTCTTCGACCCGTGTCTTCCACCCTGCGCACATCAGGATTCACCGACGTCGGCGATGCGCGACAGAAAAGTCCACGCATCACTGGCGAAAGATTCTCCAAGCGCCTGTAATTGCGGACTCTCAGGTTTTCGTGCCGCGGGATCGAGCGCGAAAAACACTGCAATTTGCCTGTCGTCGCATCGAGACAATTGCGTGAGCAATTGCTTTCATCGACGCTCCACTGCTCCCACGAATTTGTAGTCCATCGCCGGCAACGATCGCGGCGACGGCTGCTTGACGGAGAACGGATGATGAGAACTCGATGGCTCGGTCCGGGACTGCTGGTCGCCGCGCACACGCTGATGTTGATGAACATGCCAGCCTCGGCGCTGACCCTGTCAGGAACTGCGTCTCCGGCGACCGTCGGCAAGCCCTGGTCGTTCAGACCGCGCGTCACCAGCGGCAATGCCGCGACCATCCGGTTCTCGATCAATGGCTACCCGCGCTGGGCCAGTTTCAACCGCCAGACTGGCGAACTTGCCGGCACCCCCATCGTCGCCGGCGGTTGGGCCAACGTGCACATCACCGCCTGGGATGGCAAGACCAGTGGATCGCTGGCTGCGTTCGCCATCACCGTCCAGGATGCTTCATCCAGCGCAACGGTGCGGATCTCCGGTGCTCCCTCCCATGCCGCGGAGGTCGGTGCCTACTACAGTTTCCGTCCCACGGTGAGTGCGCCCTCCGGCGCGAGGCTTTCCTACGCCATCGCCAACAAGCCGTCCTGGGCCAGCTTCAACACCAGCACCGGCACGTTGTCGGGCACACCGGGTAACGCCAACATCGCGACCTACCCGAACATCGTCATCAGGGTGACGGACGCGAAATCCAGCGCCTCCCTGCCGCCGTTCCCGATCGTGGTGAGCAAGCCGGTCAGCGGCGATGCGCTGCTGTCCTGGAACCAGCCCACGAAGAACACCGACGGTACGCCCCTGCGGAATCTTGCCGGCTATCGCATCCGTTACGGCACCAGCCTCGCCTCCCTGGGCAGCCAACTGACGGTGCACGGCGCTGATACCACCAGCGCCTCGATCGAGGGGCTGGGGAAAGGCACCTGGTACTTCGCGGTGGTGGCCTACACCGACGCAGGCGCCGAGAGTCCGGCCTCGGGCGCTGCCTCGAAAACCATTTACTAGGGCTTTTCAGAGCCCGTCGAGCTGCGCGCCGGCCCGCATTGCCCAGCCGCAATCGGCTGTGGCAATGTAGCCGCAGCGCAACTGTGTACAGGTGCATTCGTGAAGCGACTTCTCCTGCCCCTCGTCGTGTTCGTGGCCGGCTGCAGCTGGTTCCACAAGACGCCTGCCCCGCCCGAGCCTACCCAGCTCGTGGTCAATGGTGCGCCCGCGGGTTCCGTGCTCTATGTCGATGGCGCGGCGGCTGCGAAGGAGAACGAGGGCGACTCCCGCCCCCAGGTGGTGGATGTCACACCTGGCATGCACGTGGTCGAGGTGAAGGTGGGCGAGCATGTGGGCTACCGGGAGCAGACCTACGTGGCGCCGGGAGAGAAACACGTGGTGCTGGTCCTGACCGACAACCGCGGCAGCTGACGGGAGCCTGAGGCAAGGATTAAGTCAAATCCGGTCGCTTCACGGCGACGAATCGTGACGCAATTCGTACCTGCCATCGGGCCGTTTCTATAGGGTTTGCGAGTGTGCACCGAAATAAGTCGGCTGGCACGCGATGCACAGGAACTCGCATGGCCCGTTATTCCGCTTTCCACTCCAGGACCGAAGTCAATGGCAGCGGCGCACGCCAGGGGTGGCGCGCCGTATCACGCCGCTTCGCCCTCCAGCTCGCCCTGCTGTCGACGGCCTTCATGGCCGCGCAGGCCTCAGCCGCAGTGCACCTGCGCATCGAGGCAAGGCCGATCTCCGATCCGATCCAGGCGTACATCACCGTCACCGACGATGCGACGGGCAACCCCGTGGGTGGCCTCACCTCCGCCAGCTTCACCGCCGATCTGGACCAGTCGCCGTTGACCATCCAGGCCTCCGACCTGACGTTGCCGCCGGCTCTCGATCCGACGCAGAAGGTGTCGGTGATCTTCGTGATGGACTACAGCGGCAGCATCAAGAACGCCGGCCTCACCACCATGCAGAACGCCGTGAACACGTTCATCGACTCCATGGCGGTGGGCGACTACGCGGCGATCATCAAGTTCAACAACACCAATCCGGCGAAGGCCTCGGTGGTCGCGCCGTTCGCGACGATTGATGATGGCGCCCACGACACGGCCCTCAAGGCGGTGGTCATGGACGCCTACCCGGGCAGCGGCACCAACCTGCTCGACGCGATCGACCTCGCGGTCCAGCAGTTCAGCTTGGCTGCTGCGCAGTTGCCGGCGGGCCCGAAGTCCATCGTCGTGATCACCGACGGTGGCGAGAACTCCTCCGCTGCCACGCAAGGCACGGTAATTGCCGATGCGAACGACATCAGCATCCCGGTGTTCGACATCGGCGTCGGCAATCTCAATGCCGCCCGCGAGGGCCTGCTCACCGGCCTCGCCAACGCGACCGGTGGGGAGTTCCTGCCCGCGCCGACCAACACCGAGATCACGGCCGCCTACGAGACCATTTCCGCGCGGCTCAAGAACGCGTATCTGCTGAGCATCCCCTCCTCGATCAGCGATTGCGCAACCCACACGCTGGTGATCACCGTGGCTGGCCAGACTGATCCGGCCACCGGCATGTTCTCGCGCCGCGATTGCGACATGACGCCTGATCCGTTCAGCTTCGTGAGCAAGACCAACGTCGAGACCGCCACGACGATCAACGCCGATCCCGTGACCATCACCGGCATCGAGGCGCCCGTTGCGATCAGCATCTCCGGTGGCGGCTACTCGGTCGCCTGCACCGGCAACTACACCTCCGCCGCCGGTTCGATCAGCAACGGTCAGACGCTTTGTGTCCGGCACACCTCGGATGCGGCGTACGCCACCGACCATGTGACCACCGTGACCGTGGGCGGTGTGACGGGCACGTTCACCTCCACGACCAAGGCGGCTGCGGCCGCGGGTGGCGGTGGTGGCGGCGCGCTCGGGCTGGTCGACCTGGTTCTTGCCCTGGCGGCGCTGGGCGCGAGACAGCGCCGGAAAGCGTGAACAGGCGGCGCCTGGCGCCGCACGGACCCACGGAGCCTGGCCCGTGAACCCCCTGGCGTTCATCGGTGACCTCGATGACCGCTGCCTGGTATGGCTCAATGGATTCATGGGCCGCTGGCCGATGTTCGACCGGAACCTGCGCCACCTGCTCGGCAATCACGAGCTGAAGTTCGGCGTGCTGGTCGCCATCTTCTGCTGGCTGTGGTTCCGCTCCTCGAAAGACGTTCAACGCGATCGCCGGATCCTCATCACCACCGCCCTGGCCAGCCTCGGAAGCCTCATCCTCACGCGGCTCCTGGTGCTGCTGCTGCCCTTCCGGGAGCGGCCGTTCCTGCGTCCCGACCTTCACTTCGTCCTGCCGCCCGGCTTCGAGAGCGACCTGCGCACCTGGAGTGCTTTCCCCAGCGACCATGCGGTGATGGCCTTCGCCCTCGCCACCGGCTTCTGGATGATCTCGCGCCGGCTGGGCGCGCTGGCATTCGTGCATGCGCTGCTGTGCATCTGCGCGCCCCGAATCTATTTCGGCTTGCATCACCCTTCCGACATCGTGGTGGGCGCCCTGATCGGCGTGCTGTCGGTGGTACTGTCGGTCCGCGCGACCCGGGCAGGAGCCTTCATTGCGCGGCTGCTGCAACAAGAGCAGCGCCATAGCGCGATGTTCTACGTGATCTTCTTCCTGTTCCTGCAGCAGACCGTGGTGATGTTCAACGGGATTCGCCCGGTCGTGGCCGCTGCATTCAGCATGCTCACCCGCGGCTGCCTCGTAGCCTCCTCCGGCTGAGACGGCAGTCCCGCCACCTCCCATCGCCAGCGATGACCCTGGCGCTCATGCCCGCAACCTCTGGTTCTCCGGGTCGAACAGCGGTTCGCGGCCCACCACGGCGCGGCGGCGTTCGCCAAGGATCTCCACCTCGAGCTCGGTTCCAGGTATCGCGAGGTCCGTGCGCACATAGGCCAGCGCGATGCTCTGCCGGAGGCGGTAGCCATAGCCGCCGGAGGTGACCAGGCCCACGGTCTCCCTGCCCCGATGCACGATGGAAACCGCGGCGGCATCGGCGTCCCCTGCATCCACGATGAGCGGCACGAAGCGCTCCGGCGGGCCTTTGGCGGCGGCACGGCGCAGTGCCTCCTCACCGATGAAGCTGCCGGGTTTGCCGAGCTTCACGAAGCGGTCGAGCGAGGCCATGAAGGGGGTGTACTCGGTGGTGAGGTCTGCCTTCCAGGACCGGTAGCATTTCTCCAGCCGCAGGCTGTCCATCGCATAAAGGCCGTAGTCCCCGATGCCGAATGCCTCGCCGGCCTCCATCAGCAACTCGTACACGGACAACACATGCTCCACCGGCAGGTGCAGCTCCCAGCCGAGCTCGCCCACGTAGTTCACGCGCATCGCAATGGCCTGCGTATAGCCGATGTCGATGCGGCGCATCGACAGCCAGGGGAAGGCCGCGTTCGACAGGTCGGCCGGCGTCAGTCGTGCCAGCAGCTCGCGCGAGCCGGGTCCGACGACGATCAGCGTGCCGTAGCGCGCCGAGAGGTTCTCCAGGCTGATGCCGGCATCATCAACCGGCAGGTTCGAGCGCAGCCAATGCTCATCGTGAAGTTCGCCCGCCGCCGCGCTGATGAGCCAGTAATGCTGTTCCGAGAAGCGCGTGATGGTCATCTCGGTGACGATGCCGCCGCTCGGGGCGCAGAAATAGTTGAGTGCGGTGCGGCCTTGCTTCGGCAGGTTGCCGCTGACCATGTGGTCCAGCCAGCTTGCAGCCTGCGGCCCGCGAAGCTCGAACTTGGTGAACCCCGGCAGATCCAGCACCGCGACGCGTTCGTGGACCGCGGCGCACTCGCGCTCGATGGCGGCGTGCCAGCCCGGCCTGCGAAACGATAGTTCAGGGCCCGCCAGGGTCACACCGGAGCCGCCGAAGTACACCGCACGCTCCCAGCCGCCCCGCGCACCGAAGCGGGCGCCCTTCGCCTTCAATCGGCCATAGGCGGGTGAGGTCTTGGCGGGACGGCCCGCGGGACGTTCTTCGGCCGGGTAACCCACGCCGTATTCGTTTCCGTAGGTCTCGAGCGCCTTGGCCAGCGCATAGCGGTCGTTCGCGAAGGGCAGGTAGCGGCGTGAATCCAGCGGCCACATGTCCCATTCCGGATGGCCGTGGGCCACCCATTCGGCGATGACCCGGCCTGCCCCGCCGGCCTGGGCGATGCCGAAGGTGAAGGCACAGCAGTGGAAGAAATTCGGCAGCCCCGGGACGGGACCGATCAGCGGATTGCCGTCGGGCGCATAGGGGATGGGACCGTTGATCACGGTCTTGACCCCCACCGTGCCGAGCACGGGGACGCGCTCGCAGGCCGCCTGGATGTAGCTTTCGAGCCGGTCCGTCTCGTCATCGAAGAGCTGGTGCGCGAATTCGTCGGGTATGCCCTGCAGCCAGTGCGCCTTCGGCTCGCGCTCGTAAGGACCCAGGATCAGCCCATGCCGCTCCTGCCGGAGGTAATAGCTGACATCCGGATCACGCAGCAGCGGCAGGCGCGCGGTGCCCCGCGCGAGGAGCTCCGGAACGTCCTCGGTCACGAGATACTGGTGGGACATGGTCACGATGGGCAGATAGACGCCCACCATGGCGGCCACCTCCCCGCCACGATAACCGGCCGCGTTGATCACCGATTCGGCGCGGATCTCGCCTCCCGTGGTGATGATGCGCCACTCGCCGCTTCGCTCGCGCTCGATGCCCGTCACCCGGGTGTTGCGGTGGATTTCGGCGCCGGCATCGCGGGCGCCCTTGGCCAGCGCCTGCGTGAGCTGGGCCGGGTCGATGTCCCCATCGTGCGGGTCCCACAGGCCGGCGCGGATGTCCTCGGTCGTGATGAGCGGGTGACGCGCGCTGATCTCCGCCGGACCGAGCATCTCGAATTCGATGCCCTGCGCGCGGGCCTGAGACACGACGTGGCGGAACTCATCGACACGGTCCTGCGTGTGCGCGAGGCGGATGCTGCCGGTGATGTGATAGTTGATGTCGTAGCCCACGCGGCTGGCAAGCTCGGAATACAGGCGCGTGCTGTGCCGTTGCAGCTTGATGAGGTTCCAGGACGTGGAGAAGTTGGGGCAGTTGCCCGCCGCATGCCACGTCGAGCCTGCCGTGAGCTGATCACGCTCCAGCAGGACCGCATCGCGGATCCCCAGTTGAGTGAGGTGATACAGGGCGCTGCAGCCAACGGCGCCACCGCCGATGACGACGACTTTCGCGTGCGATTTCATTTCATGCGTTCGTTGTTCGGATCGTACCAGGGCTTGAGCTGCACCCGGGCGGCATGACGCTCGCAGGCAACCTCCACCTCCCAATGGCCGGAAGCCAGCCACTCCGCCGTGACGCCGGCCTCGCAGCCCACGTAACCCATGCCGAGCGAGCGATCCAGGCGATGTCCCCAGGCTCCCGAGCGGATGGATCCGACGATGTGGCCGTCCTTGAGGATCGGCTCCTCGTGGAACAGGAACGGCGCCTGGTCGGAGTGATCCTCGATCATCACCTGCACAAGACGGCGCTTCGGTACGCCTGCGGCCTTGCGCGTGAGCAGCGCATCGCGTCCGAGGAATCCGCCCGCCTTGTCCCAGGCCACCGTGAAGGCCAGGCCCGCCTGCATCGGATCGTCCTCATCGGCGATGTCGTGACCCCAGTGGCGATAACCCTTCTCCACCCGGCAGCAAGCCATGGCATGGTAGCCCGCGTGGCGCAAGCCGTGGCCGGCACCGGCTTCCAATAGCCTTTCGTAGACGTCCATGACGTGCTCTGCGGGCACGTACAGTTCCCATCCCAGTTCACCGACGTAGCTGATGCGGCTCGCCCGCACGGTGGCGTAGCCGATCTCGAACAGCGCGGAGGTGCCGAAGGGGTGCGCTGCATTGGATAAATCCGCGCCGGACAGTTCTTGCAGCAGCGCACGGCTCCTGGGCCCCATCACGCCGAGCATCGCCACGCCGGAGGTGATGTCGGTGACCGTGCAGCGTGCCTCGCGCGCGGCGATGTGATGACGAAGCCAGGCGAGGTCGCGGGTCTGGCACACGGCCGAGGTCACCACCCAGAACTCGCTCTCCGACAACCGGGTGATCGTGAGATCCGCTTCGATGCCGCCCCGCTCGTTCAGCCATTGCGTATACACCATCCGGCCGGGCTTCACGTCCACCGAGGCCGTGCACAGGTGGTTCAGCAACGAGCAGGCCTCGGGTCCCTGGACCAGGAATTTCGGGAAGCAGCTCTGGTCGAACAGCCCGACGTCATCGCGCAGGGCGTGGCACTCGGCGCGAGTCGCCGGGAACCAGTTCTGCCGGCCATAGGAATACTCGTACTCGGGCTTCATGCCAGGCAGCGTGTACCAGTTGGGCCGCTCCCAGCCGGCCATCTCTCCCATGCAGGCGCCTGCGGCGAGCAGCCGGTCATGCAACACGCTGCGCCGTGCGCCACGCGCGGTGCGGTACTGGTAGTTCGGCCAGTGCATGGCGTACAGCAGCCCCAGCGTCTCGACGGTGCGATCGTGCAGGTAGCGCCGGTTGGCCTGGAAGGGCATCACGCGTCGCACGTCCACATCGGCGAGGTCCATGGGCGGATGCCGGTGACGGATCCAGTCCGCCATCACCTTGCCCACACCGCCGCTGGCCGCGATGCCCACCGAATTGAAGCCCGTTGCGACGAACAGGTCGCGCACCTCGGGGGTCTCGCCGAGGTAGTAGCGATCATCCGGGGTGAAGCTCTCGGGTCCGTTGAAGAACAGCTGGATGCCCGCCTCGGCCAGCACCGGCACGCGTTGCACCGCCGCTTCCAGGATGGGCTCGAAGTGCTCGTGATCGGCCGGCAGCGTGTCGAAGCAGAACTCCGGCGGGATGCCCTTCATGCCCCAGGGCTTGGCGATGGGCTCGAAGCAGCCGAGCAGGAGCTTGCCGGCATCTTCCTTGTAGTAGGCGCACTCGTCCTGCGCGCGCAGCACCGGCAGGTTGCGCGGCAGGTCCTTGATCGGCTCGGTGACGATGTAGAAATGCTCGGCCGCGTGCAGCGGCACCGCGACGCCGATGTCCCCGGCCAGCCGGTGCGACCACATGCCCGCACACAGCACCACCGTGTCGGCGGCGATGAAGCCATCCTCCAGCTCGACGCCGGTCGCGCGACCGCGCTCCACCCGGATGCGCCGGATGGGAGTGTTCTCGACGATGCGGGCGCCGCGCATCCGCGCGCCCTTGGCCAGCGCCTGCGCGGTATCGATGGGATTGGTCTGGCCATCCTTCGGGATGAAGACGCCGCCGACGAGATCCTCCACGTGCAGCAGCGGCCAGCGCTCGCGGATCTCCCCCGGCGAGAGCACATCGATGGTCAGACCGAAGCCCTTGCCCATGGAGGCGCCGCGTTTCAGCTCCTCGAAACGCGCCGGCGTCTTCGCAAGGCTGATCGACCCATTCTGCTTGAAGCCGGTTGCCTGCCCGGTCTCCGCCTCGAGCGAGTGGAACAGGCTGGCCGTGTACTGCGCCAGCTCGGTGAGGTTGCGCGTCGCCCGAAGCTGGCCGACGAGCCCGGCGGCATGCCAGGTGGTGCCACAGGTGAGCTGCTTGCGCTCCAGCAGCACGACATCGATGATGCCCAGCTTGGTGAGATGGTAGGCGATGGAGCAGCCCGCCACGCCGCCCCCGACGATCACCACGCTGGCGCGCTCAGGCGTCCGCATGCCGCAGACCTCGTTCGCTCCGGTGACTCACCGCGGCGTCAGCTCTTGCGCCCGCCGGGCAGCATCCCGGCGCGCGCCAGCTTCACCGGGAAGCGACTGCGGATGTCGGCATCCACGGCTTCGAGCACATGTGTGGGGAAGTGGTTCGCCAGGATCTCCTCGACCTTCGCATGCGCCCGCTGCGCGATGCTGGTGGCGCCCTGCTCCGTCCATTCGTTGGGACTCTTGCGATCGCCCACGGCCGGATACAGGTACTCGGTCTGCATGAGCTGCAGGGTCTGATCGCTCCCGAGGAAATGCCCAGGGCCGTTCAGGCAGACGTCCTTGATGACGTCGAACGAGAGCCGCTCCTCGTTCACCTCGATGCCCTTGATGGTGCGCTGGGCCGCGCCGATGATGTCGTTGTCGATCACCAGGCTCTCGAACGAATAGCCAAGAAGGCTCGCGTGCATGCCCGCCGACTCGTAGATGAGATTGGCGCCGGCATTGCCCACCAGCGCGTGATTCAGCGCCTTCTCCGCCCCCGACTGTCCGTCGGGAATCTTGGCGTCGGTCATGCCAGAGGCCGTTCCGCCGGTGAGGTCGTAGAAATGCGCCATCTGGGCGGAAGCCGCCGACAGCAGCGCCTGCTCGGGGCTGCCGCCCGACATGGCGCCGGTGCGCAGGTCGGAAACGAAGCACCAGGTGCCGAAGATGGCCGGGTGGCCGGGCTTGATGGCGTTCACGTACACGAGGCCGGCGAGCACCTCCGCCACTTCCTGCGCCAGCGCACCGGCGAGCGCGGCCGGCGCCGTGGCCCCCGCCTGGCCCGCCGAGAGCAGCAGCACGGGCATGCCGCCGTGTACCGCCACCTCGAGGCAGCGGCAGGCGTCCGTCGCGAACTTCATCGGCGGCACCACGAAGCAGTTCGACTGGCTGACGAAGGGACGTTCGCGCCACTTCTCCTCGCTCCCGGCGATGGCGTGCAACATCTGCAGCGACGCCACCAGGTGCTCGGGCTGCACCCAACTGCTGCCCACGTGCTTCGTGGTGCTCGACACCGAGGCGTAGCAGGTGTTGAAGTCCATCTCGAAGGGATCGGGAATGTCGCGAGGCACCACCGCGCGCTGGAAGAAATGGATGTGATCCATCTGATCGACGATGCGACCGATGTCGAAGAGGTCCTGGATGGTCGAGTGACGGTACTTGCCGTCGACATCCACCATGTTCACCGCCGCACCGGCGGTGCCGAAATAGGTGCGCGTACCCCAGGGCTCGAGATCGTGCCGGGGGTCCTGCCCGTGCAGCTTGAACCGCCGGGCGGCCTTGGCGAGCATGTCCTCGACCAGCGAAGCCGGAAACAGCAGCCGGCCACGATCGTCCAGCTTGCAGCCGGCGCCGGTGAGGATGCTGACGCCTGATTCGGGGGCATCGGCCAGGCCCACCTCGCTCAGCAGGCGCAGCGCGGTGCGGTGGATGGCCTGGATGTCGGCATCGCTCAACGGACGGTAGCGACCCGAGGACATGCCCGGCTGCACCGGGCGCAGGTGATCTGGCAAGGGGGCCGCGCGCTGCGCGCGCCGCAGGTCACGTCCGGAAGGTCGGCGTCGATCGTTCATCGGCAGGAATTATTTTCCATCCGCGCCACCTTGGCTAGTGTTCGACGCGTAGGCGCGAAGCGATGTCACTTCACGCGCCGTCAGAGGCCGAATGCGACCCGTTTGGCTTCAATCGCGACACGACGGTGCGACCTGCAGGGCCTTCAACGGGGCGGCCGGGGCGTGAACTCGCGTTTCGAATTCCGGAAGTAGATCTTGTCGATCACTCGCCGGGGCAGCGCCAGTCCCTGCACCTTCGAATGGATGGCCTGGATCTCCTGCACCTCGTTCGTGGCCAGGTAGCGCCAGTCGGAGAGCCAGAAGGCATGGGCTTCCTCGCGGAACTGCGCGGGCGGCGTCTTCGCATCGACCGACAGATCGGTGGCATACAGCAACCGGTCGGCATGCCGGAGGAAGAAGGCTCGCACCTTGTCGCGATCCCGCACCGACTGGAACTGCAGTGCCGTCATGCGGGCCGCCAGATCGAGGTTCGCGTTGGCATGGCGCGCCAGGAATTGCTCCATCCGGTCCACGCTCCATTCGAGGCTCGCCAGGTGCGCACCGACGAAGCGCAGGTCCGGATGGCGCGCGACGAACCGGTCACGCGCCGCCATCAGCCACTCGTAGGCCGGCTGCTCGGGATGCAGGAACATGTGGTACTGCGGGTGCTCGCGGAAGTATTCGCGGTCCCCGTCGTTGGTCATCTGTTCGAGCGGCAGCCAGCAGTTGTATGGTTCAGCCTGGTGCGCGATGAACGCGATGCCCAGGGAGCGGATGTGGGCGATGAGCGGGTCGAAGCCCGGATCGTCGATCATGATCAGCTTGCCGGCGGCGTCCTTCTCCACCATGCCGACGTTCTTCCAGATCTTCACCGCGACCGCGCCGTCGCGCACGGCCTGGTCGATGCGCGCCTCCTGTGCCGCCAGCCAGCCGGGAGTTCCCCACCCCTGCATGCTGAACGTGGTGGCGTAGTGGAAGCGGCGGGGGTCGGCGGTGCGCATCTCGCGCGCGATGCCCGCCTGCTCCTCCAGCGACGGAAAATCCGGGTAGTCGACGTTGATCGACAACAACTCGAACCCGTTCTCGCGTGCCAGCTCCAACAAGGTGTGATCGCGGGTGTTGGCATGCACGTGCGCATCGAACTTGCGCACCCGGGAAAAATCCGCCGTGGTGTAGGTATCTGCCGCTGGCGTCGACATCGGCACGAGCATCGCGAAGCCGAGGATGAGGCCGCGCCACCACCGGGGGCCGATCGATCGCATCAGCATCCGCATGCAGACATTCTGCGCCGCCCATTGCTTGTCGGCAAACTGACGCAAGGCCGACGTGATGCTGGCAAAACACACTGTCAGCGTGTGTCCGACCACCCACCGCCCAGCGCCTTGGAAAGCGCCGCATACGCGGCGATCGCACCCGCCATTGCCTGGGCCGCCTGGTCCTGCGCATCGCAGGCCGCGCGCTCGACCTCCAGCAGGTCGGTGAGGGCCGAATCTCCCGCGGCGTACCGGCGCCGGGCCAGTTCCACATCCCGCTCGACGGTTGCGCTGGCTTGCGCCAGCGTGGATGCGCGCTGGCGGCCTCGGGCGTACCGTATCAAGGCTGACTCGGTGTCGGCCAATGCCTGCAACACCGCCGCCTGGTAGGCGCCCACCGCGGCATCCCTGGCCGCCTCCCGCGCCCTCACATTGGCGCGCAGTCGTCCCGATTCGACGAGGGGCAGGTGGATCTGCGGACCGACGTTCCAGTACCGGCTCGCCGAATCCGTGAGATCGCGCGGATGGATCGCCTCCATGCCGGCAACCCCTACGAGGGCAATGCGCGGGTACAGATCAGCCTTGGCCACGCCGACATCCGCGGTGGCCGCCGCGAGTTCCCGCTCCGCGCGGCGCACATCGGGCCGCCGGCGCAACAGTTCCGAGGGCAGGCCGACGGGAACGACGGCGGGCAGCGCGGGTATCGGCGCCTCGCCCAGCTCGGTGGACAGGGTGGCCGGCGGCCGGCTCACCAGCGCCGCGAGCCGCTGCAGGGACACCTGGGTGTCGGCGTCGGTCGCCTGCATCCGTGCCTCGGCGATGAATCGCTGGCTGCGCGCACGGTCGCGCTCCAGTTCACTGGCAAGCCCTGCCCGCCGCTGCAGTTCCACCAGCCGCTCGGTTTCGCGGCTGGCCTCGAGCGAGCGCCGCGAAAGGTCCAGCCGGCGCTGTCCCATGCGCAAGTCGACGTAGGACTCCACCACCTCCGCGATGAGCACGAGCTGGGCAGCGTGATGACTCTCGCCCTCGGCCTGCGCGCGCGCCAGCGCCGACTCTGCCGCGCGTCGCGCGTGGCCCGCGAGGTCCAGTTCCCAGCTCGCATCGAAGCCGGCACGGTAATCCGTGAACTCCAGGCGCGGATCCGCGAACGGCAGATTCGCGAGCATCTCGGAATTGCGGCTCAACCGGTCGCGCGAGACCTTCGCCTGGGCGGCCAGCGACGGGCCCAGTGCCGAGCGGGCGATACGAGCCTGTTCGCGCGAGGCGCGTACCCGTGCCCTCGCCGCCGACAATCGGGGATTGTCCGCCAGGGCACTGGCCACGAGCGAATCCAGCGCACCGTCAGCGAGGCCGCGCCACCAGTCCTCTCGCGGCGCGCCGGCCTGCAGTGTCGCATCGACGGTCATGAATGAAGCCGGCATGGCACCCTGCGGCGCCCGGTAGTCGGGGCCCGCCGCGCAGGCGGCCAGCATCGAGGCCACCACGAAGAGTGCGGGGGCACGCGCAGGCACGTGCCGGCGGATCGGCCGATGACTCGCCAGGCTCATTGGCTGGCCCTCCTGACGAACATGAAGTACCCCGTCGACAGCGTCACCGTCGCGATCACCAGGAGCGGTGCGAGACCCGACCACACGACCTGCGCGGTGGCTCCCTTGAGGAACACACCCTTGACCACTGGAATGAAATGCCGCAAGGGGTCGGCGAGCGACAGCCACTGCAGGATCTGGGGCATGTTCTCCACCGGCCCGATGAATCCCGACAGCATCACCGCGGGCACCATGAAGGTGAACACGCCGAGGAAGGCCTGCTGCTGGGTCGAGCACAGCGCCGAGATGAAGATCCCGAAGCCGCTCAAGGCGAGTGAATAGCAGAGCAGACCCAGGTACAGCAGCGCGATGGAGCCGACGAAGGGCACTGCGTAGATGAACACGGCCGCGAGCGTGATGATCGTGGCCTGCACGAGCGCCACGAGCACCGCCGGAACGAGCTTGCCGATGAGGATCAACGCCGGCGACAGCGGGGAGACCAGCAACTGATCCAGAGTCCCCTGTTCGCGCTCGCGCGCCACCGACAGCGCGGTCACGATCAGGCTGCCGAGCGTGGTGATGATGGCCACGAGCGAAGGCAGGATGAACCAGCGGTAGTTGAGGTTGGGATTGTACGCGTGCCTCACGATCATTCCGGGAACGGGCGGCGCGCCGGCCTGGGCGCGCCGTTCCTCGTTCCACCCATCGACGATCTGCTGCGCATAACCCAGCGCGATCTGCGCACTGTTCGAACTGCGTCCGTCGATGAGCGCCTGTAACTGGGCGGGTTGACCCGACTCCAGCTTCGAGGAAAAGTGCGGTGGTATCCGCAGGACCAGGATTGCCTCCTGGCGGTCGATGGTCGAGCGCACCTGCCCTTCGGCATGCAGCATCAGGACCGTGGGAAACGCAGCGGTGCGCGCCAGACGTTGCACCAGTTCCGTCGACGCGGTACCGCCGTCCTCGTTCAGGATCGCGAGCCGGCTGTTCTTCACTTCGAGCGAGGCCGCAAAAGGAAATATGGCGAGTTGCAGCAACACGGGTACGATGAGGATCTGGCGGCCCTGAGGATCGCGGATCAGCAGCTCCAGCTCCTTGCGGATCAGTGTGAGGATACGCGACAGCATCAGTCGAGGCGCCGGTGGGTGTTCAGGGCCGTGAGCCCGAGGAAGAAGACTGCGGAGACGATCAACAAGACTGCATCCAGCAGCAGCACCGATCCCACGAAACCCGCCTGGAACAGGGTCTGCAGCGCCGAGACGAAGTAGCGGGCGGGAATGAGATGGCTCACTGCGCGGACCGGCGGCGGCATGCTGCCGATGTCGTAGACGAACCCCGACAGCATGGTGGCGGGCAGGAAGGCTGCATTGAGCGCCGCCTGTGCGGCAATGAACTGGTTGCGCGTCAGCGTCGAGAGCAGCAGTCCGAGGCCCAGCGCGCTGCCCAGGAACAGGCTGGTGAAGACCAGCAACAGCAGCAACGAGCCACGGAAGGGCACCTGCATGATGCCCACTGCCGCGCCCGTGCACAGCAGCATGGCGGCGATGCCCAGCGCGTAGTACGGCAGCACCTTCGACAGCAGCAGCTCGGTGCGGGTCACCGGCGTTGCCAGCAGCGCCTCCATGGTGCCGCGCTCCCATTCGCGTGCCACGACCAGCGAGGTCAGCATTGCGCCGATGATGGTCATCACCACGGCCAGCGACCCTGGCACGAGGAAATGGCGGCTGATCGCCGCGACGTTGAACCAGTAGCGCGGCACGATCTGCACGCCGGCCGGCATCGCCTGTCCGCGCTCCGCGGCACGCTGCATCAGAAAGACGCCCCACGCACCCTGCACGAAGCTCGCGGCGAAGCTCGCGGTGTTCGGCTCGGCGCCGTCGGTGACGACCTGCGCGGGCGCGACGCCATCACCGGCGGCGAGACTGCGGCTGAAGTCCGCCGGGATCACGACATAGGTCCGCAGCTCGCCTCGCGCCAGCCGGTCGGCCAGTTCCGGCCGCGAGAGCGCGGGCCTCACCTCGAGGTAGTGCGAGGCGGTCAGTGCCGCGGCGAACTGCTGCGCGTCGCGGCCGCTGTCCTCCACCAGCAGGCCGATGCGGATCCGGCTCGAGTCGAGGTTCACCCCGTAGCCGAAGATGAACAGCAACAGCACCGGAAGGATGAAGGCGATCACGATGCTGGAGGGGTCTCGCACGATCTGCAGCGATTCCTTGCGGCACAGCGCGTACAGCCGGCGGGTCGAGACGCTCCAGCGCGACCGGTTCACGCGGCCCCCTGCATCGGCGCCTGTGACACCTGCTCGACGAGCGCCACGAACGCATCCTCCATGGTGGGGTCGGGGCGTTCGCGGGTCGCCGCGCGCGACTTGAGCTCATCCGGGGTGCCCACCGCGATCATCTGGCCGCGAAAGACCAGGCCAATGCGGTCGCAGTATTCGGCCTCGTCCATGAAGTGCGTCGTGACCATCACCGTCACGCCCTTCTGCACCATGCCGTTGATGTGCGACCAGAACTCGCGACGGGTGACGGGGTCGACGCCGGAGGTCGGTTCGTCCAGGAACAGGACGTCGGGCTCATGCGTCATCGCGCAGGCCAGCGCCAGGCGCTGCTTGTAGCCCAGGGGCATCTGGTCCGGCGAGGCATCGAGGAATGGTCGAAGCCCGAACACCTCGATCATCCCGTCGATGTGCTGGCGTTGCCGATCGCCCTCGAGACCGTACGCGCCGGAGAAGAAACGCAGGTTCTGCAGGACCGAGAGGCTCCCGTACAGCGAGAATTTCTGCGCCATGTAGCCCAGCCGCTGCCGCGCCGCGCTGCCCCGGGAGGCGAGGTCCAGGCCCATGAGCGTCGCGCTGCCCGCGCTCGGCCGCAGCAATCCGCACAGCATCTTGAATGTCGTGGACTTGCCGGCGCCGTTCGGACCCAGCAGTCCGAAGATTTCCCCGCGCGGCACCTCGAAGCTCACGTGGTCGGCCGCGACGAACTCGCCGAACCGGCGCGTCAGGTCGCGCGCGACGATGACGGCGGCGTCCGACCCGTTCCCGGCGCGCGGCGTGAGCCGTTCGGCCAGCACCGAATCGCCTCCCGGGCCGCCTCCCAGCAGATCGATGAAGGCGTCCTCCAGGCGCGGCGCCACGGGAACGAGCATCGCCCCCGCGCCTGCCTCGAGGGACTCGAGCGGAGGTGGTCTGTTCGCGGTCCGGAGCACGAGCCGGACGCTGCTGCCCTGGATGACCCCGTCGATGACCTCCTCGCGCCGCAAGGCCTTCTGCAGCACCGAGCGGCGGTTGGTGAGAATGCCCCGCACCTGTACGCTGCGGTTTTCCAGGCGGCTGGCGAGGACCCGCGGAGAACCGGCGTAGGCGAGCCTGCCGGCGTTGACGAGCAGCACTTCGGCGCACAGCTCGGCCTCATCGAGGTAGGAGGTGCTCCAGATGATGGTCAGTCCCTCGCGTGCCAACGAGTTGACCATGCGCCAGAGTTCACGGCGCGAGATCGGGTCCACGCCCACCGATGGCTCATCCAGCAGCAGCACATCCGGCGAGCCCAGCAACACGCAGGCCAGCCCCAGCTTCTGCTTCATGCCGCCGGACAGCTTGCCCGCCGGCCTTGCCGTGAACTGCGAAAGGTCGGTGAAGGACAGCAGTTGCTTGAAGGCGTCGCCCCGCTCCTGGCCCACGACGCCCCGGAGGTCCGCGTACAGCGAGAGGTTCTCGAGTACCGACAGGTCCTCGTACAACCCGAACCGTTGCGGCATGTAGCCGATGCGCGCACGGACGGCGCCTGCGTCGGCGACGGGATCCAGGTCAGCAACCCTGACGCTTCCCGAGGTCGGCAGCAGCAGTCCGGCCGTCAGCCGCAGCAGCGTGGTCTTGCCCGCGCCATCCGGGCCCACGAGACCGGTGATCCGCCCCGGCTCGATACGTGCCTCGATGGCATCCAGCGCGGGCGTCCCCTCCGGCGCGAAGCGACGCGTGAGCCGCTCGTAGAGGATCGCCGGCGCTGCGGCTGTCTTCGTCATTTGCGCGGCTTGTCCTGGCCCTGGGATTCGGACGCGGCCGGCAGGTTCACCGTCACCGGCATGCCCTGCCGCAATCCATCGTCCGGATCCTCGATCACGACCCGAAACCGGTACACGAGCGATGTCCGAAGGTCCGGGGTCTCGACGTTCTTCGGCGTGAATTCCGCGCTGGGTGATACGTATCCGATGCGGCCGTGGTAGGGCCTGTCGCGGCGCGAGTCGGTGGAAACGAGGACCGCCGTGCCCGGAGCAACCCGGCCGAGGTCAGCCTCGCTTGCATAGGCGCGCACCCACACCGGACGGGTGAGCGACACGGTGAACACCGTGGCACCCGTGGCCAGCATCGCGCCTTTCTCGGCGGCGCGCGTCAGCACCACTCCATCGGAGGGCGCGAGCAGCGTTGCATCATCGAGCCGCTGCTGCGCCTGGGCCACCATGGCCTCGGCCCGGGCCTGGTTGGCGGAGGCTTCGGCGATCTCCTGCTCACGAAAGCCTGAAACGTACTGCGCCAGCGCCTGCTCCGCCGCCGCCAGCCGCGCACGCGCCTGGTCACGCGCCGCCAGCGCATCGTCATAGACCCGGGGCGCGACGGCGCCGGTGCCGGACAGTTCCTCCTGCCGCGCCATCAGCCGGTCCGCGTTCGCCAGCGCAGCGCGCCGCTCGATCACGTTGGCGCGCGCCTGCGCGATCTCCTGTGGACGATAACCGGACTGGACCAGGCTCATGCGCGCCGACACGGCGGCGGCATTGGCGCTTGCTTCCTTGAGTGCCTGTTCCAGCGGCACGCGATCGATCCGCGCCAGGACCTGGCCGGCCCGAACCGCATCACCTTCGTCCACCAGCAACTCATCGACCCGGCCCGCCACGCGGAATGCCAGGCGCACCTCCCGGATGTCGACGTTGCCGTACAGCGCAGCCCCCTCGTTTCTTCCCTGCGAACGCACGAAGTAGGCAGCCACGCCGATGACCAGCAGGACCACGATGCCGATGGCGATCAACCGCCGGCGCGGAGGAAACTCGATCATGATGACTCCTGTATCCGGCCACGGGATCGCGTGGAGCGGCGGCGCGGCCCGGTCGCCAGTCCGTGCCGAAAGACACGCATCGTGTGGGCGATGAAGCCCTCGAGCTCACGCTCATCGAGCCGGAAGTCCAGCACGCGCTCGAGCAGCGGGCGCACCAGGAAGGGCCACATGGCGAGGCTCATGAGCGATACCAGCGCGTGCAGCGTAGGCGTGTCCTCGTCCACGCGTCCATCCGTCTGCGCGCGGCGCATCGACTCGCGCAGGCGCGCCGCCATGGGAGCCAGGAACGCGCGAACCACATCGTCACGCATCGGCCCGCCGGAGGGCAGCACTTCACGGACCAGCAGCGCCGGGATCCATGGGTTTGCCGCAGCGGTGCGCATGTACAGATCCAGGAAATCGGCCGGGTCGGCAGCCACCGCCGCGGAGTTCATGCTATCCAGCAGGGCACGCAAGGGCGTCGCCGCTTCCTCCAGCATGGCGACGTACAGGCCGCGCTTGTTGCGAAAGTAGTACTGCACCATCGCCGGATCGACGCCGGCGCGCACGGCCACCTGGCGGGAAGAAACCGCCCGATAACCAAAGCGCAGGAACTGCGCCCGCGCCGCCGCCAGCAATTCCGACCTGACATCCCGCTGGGTTGAAGCGGCCGGTCGCCCGCGACGCACAACAGCGCCGACGCTCGCCATGAGTGGCTCCTATTTCAACGAGTCTTGAATATAGTCCTTGGGGCGGGGCGGGCGTAAGGGGTGGAATCAACGCGTGTTGAATTAAGGCACGGGATGTAACGCCTGGCAGATGCGAGTCGCTTGCATTACCTTCGCCTATATATTACCCTGTGGTTAATTAACCAATCGGTAACTTGGTATGTCGGACCACCTGAGTCGCACCTTCGCCGCGCTGGCCGACCCCACCCGTCGGGCGATCCTTGCGCGCCTGTCGTCAGGTGAGGCGAATGTGTCGGAGCTGGCGCAGCCGTTCCTCAAGAACATGAGCCTGCCTGCTGTCACGAAGCACCTGAAGGTGCTCGAAAGCGCAGGACTCGTCAGCAAGGGCCGCAACGCGCAGTGGCGCCCCTGCCGGCTCAACGGCGAGCCGTTGCGCGATGCCGTCGACTGGATGGAGGAACACCGGATCGCCTGGGAAGAGCAGCTCGACCGGCTCGGCGCCTACCTGAAGACCAAGACCCGAGGAGCCCAACATGGCCACAAGAAGTAAGTCGAACGTCATCACCCTCACCCGCCTCTACGATGCCCCGCTGCAGAGCGTGTGGGACGCGTGGACCGTGCCTGAGGAAGTGGTTCAGTGGTGGGGGCCGCGCGGCTTCACCCTCACCCATCACAGCCGCGACCTGCGCTCCGGCGGGCATTGGCACTACACCATGCACGGCCCGGACGGCACCGACTACGAAAACACCACGCAGTACCTCGAAGTGGTGCCGCGACAGCGCCTGGTATATGACCATGGCGGGCACAAGGACCGCCCGCCGCTGTTTCGCGTGACGGCCCTGTTCACCGAGCGCGAGGGTCGCACGCAGCTCGACATGAGCATGATGCTGGCGACGCCGGAGGCGGCAGCGGAAATGCGCAGCTTCATCAGGAAGGCCGGTGGCGAGGGCACCTGGGACCGCCTTGCCGAATACCTGGGCAAGCACAGCACGGGCAAGGAGCAGTTCTTCATCGCCCGCAGCTTCGATGCCCCCATCCAGCGCGTCTACGAGATGTGGACGGATCCTGCCCACTTCGCGCAATGGCTGCCACCGACGGGAGCGACGATGCGCTTCATCAGGGCGGAACCACGCGTTGGAGGCTCATCGTTCTATGCGATGACCCTTGGAGATGGGCAAACCCTTTACGGGTTGCTGAACTATCTGGAACTCGAACCACCTCATCGCATCGTCTACACCCAGCAGTTCTGCGATGAAAAGGAACGCATCACGCGCCCTCCTTTCTTCGCCGCCTGGCCGGAGACGATGTGCGCGGTGGTGGAACTGGCCGCGGAAGGGTCCGACCGCACGCGCGTCACCGTGCGCTGGGAGCCGGCGAAGGACGCAACGCCCGCCGACGTCGCGGAGTTCGCGAAGCAGCGCGGCAGCATGACGGGTGGGTGGACGGGGAGCTTCGAGAAGCTGGAGGGACTGCTCGAATGAGGATAGCCCGCCCATCGTCTTCGTCACTTGCGATGCGCATGGAGTGCGCATAGTATGCGCATATCATGCGCAGTGCCCGAAACCGCTCTTCCCTGGCCGAGAGTCGCAAGCGCCCGGTCAACCTCACCCTCAACGAAGATCTCGTGCAAGAGGTTCGCTCGCTTACCGGCAATCTGTCCGAGGTCGTCGAATCCCTTCTGCAGGAGTATCTGGAGCGCGAGCGCCGCAACCAACTGGCGAAGGCCCAGGCCATCACCGAGACGGTGAGAATCTGGAACCGGTTCACGGAAGATCGTGAATCCATTGCGGACGAGTATTCCACTCTTTGATGGCTCAGTTCGACGTCCACCGGAACCTCGGCCGACACAGCGCCCAGATTCCGTTCGTGGTGATCGTGCAGTCGTCCCAGTTCGATGGCTACCGGCGTCGCGTCGTGGTTCCCCTGGTGCGCGTCGATGCAATTGAATCGATCCAATTTGCCACCTTCAATCCTGCGTTCACGATCAAGGGCACTCGCGTGGTGCTGCACCCCCTGGAAATCGTGTCCATTCCAAATGAGCAACTGGGTCCGAAAGTGGGGACTCTGGCAGATTCCAGCCAGCTGATTGTTGCGGCGCTGGATGAGTTGCTGTCGCGTGCCTGGAAGTAGCTGATCACTGCAATCAGACTGCCTTCAGAAGAAGAATGCTGTGCCCAGAACCATACTGCTACACTCCAATGCTCAGGGATCCTCTGGTGATCGAGGTTCGAAAGTCCACATTGGTCGATAGGCCGCGCGCAGGTGCCAAGCCAGCGCGAGGAACATTGCCAGATCAACCGAGGCGACCACGTAGGCCGTATCCAGGATGAAGTCGGTCAACGTAATCATCACCACCGCGGGTGCGAGCATTGCCAGTCCGAGCGGAGCCGTGCGTTTCGAGAACAGCGCGGCGCCACCGGCGATGTAGGTCGCGACAAGAACTGGCATCACGAAGCCAGTCGCGGCCAGCGCCTGCTGGAATGCCGCGGAGCTTGCGCTAATGGCGAGCTTGGGCGGTCGCAGAACGCCGAGCAGTGTCAGGCCGAAAACGATTCCGACCCCGAGATAGTAGCCACCGAAGAGCCAGCGCAAAATTCTCCAGATCATTGCTGCTTCGTCTCCAAGTCCATATTCATTCAAGCGTACGCCTTAAACCGACCAGGCCTAAGTGACTGCTCCCGGTCAAACTGAGACAGCGCGATTCGCACAGCGTTGCGGCACTGATCAAGGATTTTACACTGCGGCACCTGCGCACACAGCGCCGCCGCCCCGAATACGCCGAACGCATCCTCGAGAAAGAGCTCGCCGACTGGGAACATCGCGATGCGCGTACCATTACGCCTCGCGAGGTCATTGACCTGCTCGATGCCATCGTCGATCGCCCGGCTCCCATCATGGCGAATCGGGTGGCCGGACTGTTGTCGCAACTGTTCCGCTATGGGGTGCACCGACAGATCGTGGAGTCCTCCCCCGTCCAGCTCCTGTTCCGCCCGGGGGGCACCGAGCGGCCACGACAACGGACGCTGGACGACCGCGAACTGCGTGCCCTCCTCCTCAACCTCGACGAGGTCACCAAGCGGGCCAAGCGGACGGCGATCGCCATACGGCTGATTCTGCTGACCGCTGTCAGGCGATCGGAGCTCACCGGAGCCCCCCGGTGGTCGGAACTGAAACTCGACGCCGCATCGCCCGTCTGGGAGGTTCCAGCCGATCGCACCAAGACCGGGGTCGCGTTCATCGTCCCCCTGACGGCACCAGCACTGGAGGCGTTCAGGCTACTCAAGCGCCGGGCGGACCGGAACTCCTGGGTGTTTCCCTCAGAAACCGGCGAGTCGTCCATGGATCCTCGCCTGTTGACGCGCAGCGTCGCCCGGCACCTGGATTCCTTCGCGCGGTGCCAGGTCGCCGCCTTCACCCTGCATGACCTGCGACGGACCGTCCGCACCGGCCTTGCCCGGCTTGGCATACGCCCCGACATTGCCGAGCGATGCCTGAATCATGCTCAGCCCGGAATCATCGCCACCTACGACACCCACCAGTACCTGGGCGAAAAGCGCGCGGCGCTGAATCAATGGGCAGCTCACCTGGAAGCTCTCGCCCTGACTCGCGAGGCGGGCCCGGAATTCGCCGCGCCGCGGGCGAACGTGAATGGCCGGAACCCGAGTGGAAACGTACGCTCAACCTGGAAACGCGACATATCGTGAGGCCACGACGTGGCCTGTTCGCCGCCGCGAGGCTATCCGGCACAATCGAATTGACACTCACCTGCTGAACCAATCTCGACGAGCGCTGACCAAACTGTCGCGGTCTATCGATGTTCAAAAAGGAATAAAAGACGATCTGACGCCGGCTGAGAAGAAGATGTTGCGAGGCATCAATGCGGAGTGGTGATGATGGATAAGAAGCTTTTCAATCGGCTGGTGGATAGCATGGGGCAGATGGACGAAATTGTCCGTGGCGTGCGCGAGCCGTCGCGCGAATATTTCATAGATGCCTCCAAGGTCAAAGAAATCCGCGCGATGACCGGCCTCAGCCAGCCTAGATTTGCTCGTCTGCTGCACGTGGACGTCGGTACTCTGCGCAACTGGGAACAGGGGCGTCGCGAGCCGACGGGACCTGCAAAGGCGCTGTTGCGTGCGATCAAATCAGATCCAAAAGCTGTGCTGAAAGCATTGGCGTCGTAGGCTCTCGTCTCGCTGCCCGTTGGCGGACGCTGGGGCGTGGCGGTTTTCGGGTCAAGACCTTCCTTATCGGGGTTCCGTAGTTCGGCGCCAATACTCGCCCGGGCGGACGATAGGGATCCCCTCGAACTGCTGCAAATCGAGCAGGTCACGATCAACGCTGAGCAACAATTTGCACTCGCCCGACTTGGCGGTTCCCAACACAGGGATGTCGTCAGCATCTCGGCAAACATCAACAGGCAGTTGAGCGGGGACGACGACGACTGAGGCACCGCGAAGAAAACCAGCAACGGCCTCGGAGTCCCGCTTCGGAAAATCGAACTTCTCGAACAGCTTCCGTGCCACTTCGTCGAGGATGAAGTTGGACGTCACCAATTCATGATGCAACAGCAGGTCTTCCAGCATCTCGGCGCAAACGCCAGCTCGGCTGATATGAGCCGCGATGAGGACCGAAGAATCGAGTGCGATCCTCACTTCCTTTGCAGAGCGTTGAATACATCATCGTCAGTGTTGATACCCGCCGCCTGCGCCCTGGGGACCATCCCTCGGCGCAAAGCGCGAAACTCAGCGATGCGGAGGTAGCGCTTCAGCGCTTCGCGCGCGAGATCGCTCTTGGAGATCCCCATTGCGGCGCTCTGCTTTTCGAGAGCCTTATCAAGTTCATCTGGAACACGCAGGGTAATCGTACTCATGTATTACAATGTACTACGATGATTCTCGGTTTGCAAGCTGAAGCGCTCGGGCTTGCGAATGAACTTGCCTCTCCAAACTCCGTTGTCCGATAGCCGTCATTACGGGCATCAGCAACGGGTCATTTGATGCTACAGGCCCGTGTACCGGACAAAGCCCTTCGTCCATAGGACGTTACCTGCCTCGTCGACCTTCCAGTAAACATCGGCCGTTATTGGGTAGTTGAGTACGCCTCCGCCAACTTGCTGGAATCTCGCGAGCCGTATGGAATGATCGTTCTTGAACGACGGAGGGAGTAACTGGAATCGCTGCATCTGCGTCGTCGAGAACGTACCCAAATCAGAAGGAACCGTGCCCGGAAGGAACGAAAGGATCTCGCGCCCTTGCTCGTCAACTCCCAGGAACCGCGGCGCGCCGGGAAACTGCTTCGCTTCGAGGTGCGCAAGCAATCCATGCACGAACGGGGAACGGGGACCCTGAGTCCGTCGAACGGTACCCCCGACCCTGTGGACGCCAGGCGTCGTGCGTCCGCCTCCCAGCGGCATTTCCGCGAAGATCAAGCCGTTTGGGACTTGGGGTGTACCTAAACCCGAATCTCGACACGCGTAAGTAATTGGTCGGGGCGACAAGATTCGAACTTGCGACCCCTTGCACCCCATGCAAGTGCGCTACCAGGCTGCGCCACGCCCCGACCGTGTTGAAATGATAGCCGAAACAGGCCTTCCTGGCCTTGCGAATTCGGCTCGCCCGACAAGCCGATCAGCGCCGCAGGATCTTCAGCAGTTCCTCGAGCTCGACGCGCATCTGGTGGATGAGCTGCTGGCTCTGGTTGAGGTCCACCTGTGCCTCGTCTCCCGCAAGGCGATTGCGGGCGCCGCCGATGGTGAAGCCCTGCTCGTACAGGAGGCTTCGGATCTGGCGGATGATGAGCACGTCCTGGCGCTGGTAATAGCGCCGGTTGCCGCGCCGCTTCACTGGCTTCAGTTGCGGGAACTCCTGTTCCCAGTACCTCAGCACGTGCGGCTTGACGCCGCACAAGTCGCTCACCTCGCCGATGGTGAAGTAGCGTTTCCCCGGTATCGCCGGCAGTTCGTTGTTATTGCTTGGTTCCAGCATACGCCTCGACGCGTGCCTTTAGCTTTTGTCCTGGGCGGAAGGTGACCACGCGGCGCGCACTGATGGGAATTTCCTCGCCGGTCTTGGGATTGCGGCCCGGACGGCGGTTCTTGTCGCGCAGATCGAAGTTGCCGAAGCCAGACAGTTTCACCTGCTCGCCGGAGGAAAGAGCGGAGCGGATTTCCTCGAAGAACAAGTCGACGAGTTCCCGTGCTTCGCGCTTGTTCAAACCGAGCTGGTCGAACAGCGCTTCCGCCATTTCTGCCTTGGTCAGGGCTGCCATTTGCTTATTGGTCTCGTATCGTGGCGTTCAACTTCTGCCGCAGCCGCGCAACGACGGCAGCCACGACGGCATCCGCGTCGTCATCAGTAAGCGTGCGTGAAGAATCCTGTAAAATCAAGCCTAAAGCCACACTTTTTCGTCCTGTTTCTATCCCCTGACCTCGATATACATCGAAGACTCGAAGTTCGCGCAGCAGGCCTGAGGCGCTAACACTAACATTTTCCTCGATTGCTGCGAACGCAACGTTTTCGTCCACTACCACGGCGAGGTCGCGTCGCACGCTCGGGAATCGAGAAATATCCTCAAAGTGCAATGAGTTACACTTGAAAGCTGAATCTATTTCTAACTCGAACACATAGGGAGAAGTACTGAGGTCGAGTTTACGAAGCACCGCCGGATGCAACTCGCCCAGCCAGCCCACGGGCTGGGCATCGCGCAGGATGCGCGCGGTGCGCCCGGGGCGAAGACAGGAGAGCGTCTCCGCGTTGAAGCTGAAGCTCTTCGTCGCTGCGGTCTGCTCGAACAGGACCTGCAGGTCGCCTTTGACGTCGTAGAAATCGAGCGCTTCGCGCGGTGCGCCCCATTGCTCAGGCAGGCGCGTTCCCGCCACCACGCCGGCCAGCGTGTCCACCTCGCGCAGTCCCGAAGGACCGGGGAGATACTTGCGTCCGATTTCGAAGATCTTCACGCGAGCCTGCTGTCGGCGCAGGTTCTGCGCGCAGGCGCGCAGCAGGCCCGGCCACAGCGATACCCGCATCTCCGACAGGTCGGCGGACAGCGGATTCGTCAGCGCGAGGGCCTGCACCTCAGGGAACAGCAGCCGCTGATCTTCCGGACTCACGAAGCTGTAGGTGATTACCTCATGGTAGCCGCGGTCGGCCAGGCTCGTGTACAGGCGCGTCGCCGGGATGCGGGACTCGCTGGACTCCCCGCCTTTCTGCTCGACGACCGCATGCCGCGGCGGGATCTTGTCGAAGCCGCGCAGGCGCGCGACTTCCTCGATGAGGTCGGGCTCGATGTGCAGGTCGAAGCGGCTGGTCGGCGCCTGGACCTGCCAGCCGTCGGGCGTCGCCGTCACGTGCTCGCCGATCGCGCGGAGCACGGCCTCGGCCTCATCATCCGGCACCGCCGCGCCCAGCAGGCGTCCGAGCCGATCGCGCCTCAGGCTGATCGTGACCGGCGGCGCGGGCTCAGCGCCGCGTGTCAGACACGCCGGGCCGACCTCTCCGCCTGCGATGGCGAGCAGCAACGTCGTGGCCCGCTCGATGGCCTGCGCCGGCAGCGCCGGATCGACGCCGCGCTCGAACCGCTGTGCAGCGTCGGTGAACAGCCCGAAGCGCCGGCCGCGTCCGGCAACCGCCGCGGGAGTGAAATGCGCCGCCTCCAGGAACACATCGGTGGTCGCATCGGAAATGGCCTTGTCGCTCCCGCCCATCACGCCGGCGAGGCCGACCACGCCGGCTTCGTCGGCAATGACCAGGCACTGCGGATCGAGCGTATAGGTCTTGCCGTCGAGCAGGGTCGCTGGCTCTGCCAGCCTCGCCCAGCGCACGGTGATGCCGCCTTGCAGACGCGACAGGTCGTAGGCGTGCATCGGCTGGCCGAGTTCCATCATCACGTAGTTGGTGATGTCGACGATGGCGGAGATGCTGTTGAGACCCACGCGCCGCAGGCGCTCCTTCAGCCAGGTCGGGGATTGCGCATCGGCTCGCACGCCGCGCACCACGCGTCCGGCAAAGACCGGGCAGGCATCGCCCGCATCGATCTTCACCGGGAAGCGGTCGGTGATCACCGCGCGCGTGGGATTCACCTCGTGACGCAGGAATCGGCGGGCGATCGCTGCGGTGTGGTCGCGCGCGATACCCAGCACGCTCATGCAATCGCCGCGATTGGGCGTGGCGTTGACCTCGAGCACGGTGTCATCGAGATCGAGCAGTCGCCGCAGGTCCTCGCCCAGCGGCGCGTCCTGCGCGAGCTCGAGGATGCCGTCATGCTCGGTGCCCAGGCCGAGCTCGCGCGCGGAGCACAGCATGCCCTCGGAATCCACACCCCTGAGCCTGGCTCGCTTGATGATCACATCGCCCGGCAGATGCGCGCCCACCTGCGCCACCGCGACCTTGAGGCCGGCGCGCGCATTGGGCGCGCCGCACACGATCTGCAGGCGGTGGGCGCCATCGGTGGTGACCGTGCAGACCTGCAGCTTCTCGGCGTTGGGATGCCGGACCGCGGTGATCACCGAGCCCACCACGACCTGGTCGAAGGCCGGCGCGGCGGGAATGATGGCCTCGACCTCGAGGCCCGCCAGGGTGAGCTGTGCGGCCAGCGCCTCGGGCGGCGCGAGGTTGGGCACGAATTCGCGCAGCCAGGAATGGGTGATCTTCATGGGAACTGCCTGAGGAAGCGCAGGTCGTTCTCGAAGAACAGCCGCAGGTCGTTGACGTCGTATCGCAGCATCGCGACGCGCTCGATGCCCATGCCGAACGCGTACCCCTGCCAGCGCTCCGGGTCGATGTTGGCGGCGCGCAGCACGTGCGGGTGGATCATGCCGCAGCCCAGGATCTCGAGCCATCCGGTCTGCTTGCAGACGCGGCAGCCCTTGCCGCTGCAGAACACGCACTCGATATCCACTTCCGCGGAAGGCTCGGTGAACGGGAAATACGAGGGGCGCAGCCGCATCCCCAGGGGCCGTTCGAAGAATTGCTCCACGAACGACATGAGCATGGCCTTGAGGTTCGCGAGGCTGACGTTCTCGCCCACGACGATCCCCTCGACCTGGTGGAACATCGGCGTGTGCGTCATGTCCGAGTCGCAGCGGTACACCCGCCCCGGAGCGATCACCGCGAACGGCGGGGTCAGCGCGCGCATCGCGCGGATCTGCACCGGCGAGGTGTGCGTGCGCAGCAGGCGGCCATCGGGGAAATAGAACGTGTCGTGCATGGCGCGCGCCGGATGGTCGGCGGGAATGTTCAACGCCTCGAAGTTGTGGAAGTCGTCCTCGACCTCGGGTCCCGAGGCGACGATGAATCCGGCCTGCTTGAAGATGACCTCGATGCGCAGGCGGGCCTTGGTGACCGGATGCACGCTCCCGCCCTCCTCGCCACGGCCCGGGAGCGTCACGTCGATGGCGCCGGCGGCAAGCTCGCGCTCCAGCTTCTCGCCCTCGAGGGCCGCGCGACGCGCTTCCAGCGCATGCTGCAGCCGTTCCTTGGCCTCGTTGATGCGCTGGCCGGCCGCGGGCCGTTCCGCCGCAGGCAGGGCGCCCAGCGCCTTGAGCTGGTCGGTGAGCTGCCCCTTCTTGCCGAGCAGCCGCACACGATGCTCCTCGAGCGCGGCGAGATCGGCGCTCGCGGCAATGGCCGCGAGCGCACTCTCGAGCAGTCCGGACAGGCTTTCCTGGGCGCTCATCGGCGCACCCGCGGCGGGCGGCAGTCCCGACTCGCCGCGATCATCGGCCCTGGCATGCGCTTCAGGCCGCGAGCGCTGCCTTGGCCTTCTCCGCGATGGCAGCAAAGGCTGGCAGGTCGTGTACCGCGAGATCAGCCAACACCTTGCGATCGATGGCCAGGCCCGCCTTGTTGAGCCCTGCGATCAGGCGGCTGTACGACAGGTCGGACAGCCGGGCCGCGGCGTTGATGCGGGTGATCCACAGCGCGCGATACTCGCGCTTCTTCTCGCGACGCCCACGGTAGGCATACTGGCCCGCCTTGATGACGGCCTGCTTCGCGGTGCGGAACACCTTGCGACGGGCATTGAAATAGCCCTTCGCCTTCTTGAGGATCTTCTTGTGGCGGCGGCCAGCGATGACGCCGCGTTTGACTCGTGCCATGGTTCTCTCCTGACTTTATGGGCGTTAAGCGTGGGGCAGCATCTGCACGACGCGGCCGACGTCGGTCTCGTGCACGTGCGACTCGCGGCGCAGCTGGCGCTTACGCTTGCTCGGCTTCTTCGTCAGGATATGACGACGGTGGGACTGGCCGCGCTTGAAGCCGTTCGCCGTTTTGACGAAACGCTTCGCCGCAGCCCGCTTGGTTTTCAACTTGGGCATGCTCGACTCCTGATTGTATGGCCCTGCTCACAAGCTCACCGCCGACCGGAGTCGACGCCGAGCCGTTACAGGCGGATGGCGGACTTGCTTAAGGTTCGCCGCTCACTTCTTTTTGGGCCCGAACACCATGACCATCTGCTTGCCTTCCATCAGTGGATTCTGCTCCACCGTGGAATGCGCGCTCAGGTCCTCGGCGATGCGCGACAACAGTCGCCTGCCGATATCCTGGTGTACGAGCTCACGGCCGCGGAAACGTAACGTCACCTTGGCCTTGTCACCCTCGGACAGGAAGCGGATGAGATTACGCAGTTTGACCTGGTAATCCGCCTCTTCCGTTCCGGGACGAAACTTCACTTCCTTGACCTGGATCTGCTTCTGCTTGCGCTTGGCGGCATGGGCTTTCTTGTTCTGCTCGAACAGGAACTTGCCGAAGTCCATGACCCGCACCACCGGCGGCGCCGCCATCGGTGAAACCTCCACGAGGTCGAGCTGCTGCGAGCTCGCCATCTCGAGTGCTGCAGTCCGGCTCATCACGCCGGCCTGGCTGCCGTCGGCAGCGATCACTCGCACTTCGGGTGCGGAAATTTCCTCGTTACGCCTTACGCGCTTGGACGTTGCGATAAGCGATCCTCCAAAACATAACGGCCGCGGCTCGCGCTTTCCCGGACAAGGCCGGCAGCGAGCTCATCGAGACTCATGCTGCCGAGGTCCTTGCCGCTGCGCGTGCGCACGGCCAGGGATTGTCCCGACACTTCCCGGTCTCCAGCGACCAGCAGGTACGGAACCCGTTGCAATGTGTGCTCGCGGATTTTAAAGCCAACCTTCTCGTTCCTCAAGTCCGTCTGGACCCGAAGCCCCTGATTTCTCAAGTGTTCCGCAACCTTCTCGCAGTAGTCGGCCTGCCGCTCGGTGATACCCATGACCACGGCCTGCACCGGCGCGAGCCAGGTGGGCAGCCGTCCGGCATGGTGTTCGATGAGAATGCCGATGAATCTCTCCAGGGAGCCGAACATGGCGCGGTGCAGCATCACGGGTGGGTGCTTCTGGCTGTCCTCGCCCACGTAGGCCGCGCCCAGTCGCCCTGGCAGGTTCAAATCCACCTGCAGGGTGCCGCACTGCCAGTCCCGGCCAATGGCATCCCGAAGCACGAATTCCAGCTTGGGACCATAGAAGGCGCCCTCGCCGGGGTTGAGCGTGGTCTCGATGCCCGCCGCTGCCGCCGCTGCCTTCAGGGCGGCTTCCGAACGGTCCCACACCTCATCCGCCCCCACCCGCTTGGGTGGCCGGTCGGAGAACTTGATGCGAACGTCCGTGAAGCCGAAGTCCCGGTAGATGCTCAAGATCAGTTCGGTGACCGAGACGGATTCCGCGGTGATCTGGTCCATGGTGCAGAAGATGTGGGCATCATCCTGCGTGAAAGCCCGCACCCTCATGAGGCCGTGCAAGGCGCCGGAGGGTTCGTACCGGTGTACCTTGCCGAACTCGGCCAGCCGCAGCGGCAGCTCGCGGTAGCTGCGCAACCCCTGGTTGAACACCTGCACGTGTCCTGGACAGTTCATCGGCTTGATGGCGAAGACGCGCTCGTCGGGCGTCTTGGTCATGAACATGTTCTCGCCGAATTTCTCGATGTGGCCGGACTGTATCCACAGCTCGCGGTCCATGATCTCCGGTGTGTTGACTTCCTGGAAACCGGCCTCGGCCTGCCGCTCGCGCATGTAGCGGACCAGCGTCTGGAACAGGGTCCAGCCCTTCGGGTGCCAGAAGACCGCGCCCGGCGCTTCCTCCTGCAGGTGGAACAGGTCGAGTTCGCGGCCGATGCGACGGTGATCGCGCTTCTCCGCTTCTTCCAGGCGGGTGAGGTATTCCTTGAGCTGCTTGTCGTTGGGCCAGGCGGTGCCGTAGATCCGCTGCAGCATCTCGTTGCGCGAATCCCCGCGCCAGTAGGCGCCCGCCACCTTCATCAGCTTGAAGGCCTTGAGCTTGCCGGTGCTGGGCACGTGGGGGCCACGGCAGAGGTCTTCCCAGGCGCCCTGCCCGTACAGGCTGATCGTCTCGCCGGCCGGGATGGCCTCGATGATCTGCGCCTTGTAGTGCTCGCCGATGGCCTTGAAATGCGCGATGGCCTCATCGCGCGGCAGTGTCCTTCGCTTCACCGGCAGATCCTTCGCCGCGATCTCTGCCATGCGCTGTTCGATGGCGGCGAGGTCTTCGGTGGAGAACGGCCGCTTGTAGGCGAAGTCGTAGTAGAACCCGTCCTCGACGACCGGCCCGATGGTCACTTGCGCGTCCGGGAAGAGTTCCTGCACGGCATTGGCGAGCAGGTGCGCGGTGGAATGCCGGAGGATCTCCAGCCCTTCCGGGTCCTTGTCGGTGACGATGCTCAGCGCCGCATCCCGATCGATGCGGAAGGAGGCGTCCACGAGCCTGCCGTCCACGCGCCCGGCCAGGGCTGCCTTCGCAAGTCCGGGGCCGATGCTGGAGGCGACCTCGGCCACCGTCACGGGTTGCTCGAAATGCTTCTTGCTGGAATCCGGTAGCGTGATGACGGGCATAAGCGCCGCAATATAGCAGAGCAGGCGCCGCTTTTTTACCGCCGGGAAGGACGAGGCCAGGAACGGATGGTGCGCGCTAGTGGGATCGAACCACTGACCCCCACCATGTCAAGGTGATGCTCTACCGCTGAGCTAAGCGCGCCAGCTATGAGGGCGCGAACGATACCGGATTTGGCTCTTCGGATAAAGCCCCGGACTCGATGTACTTGAAATGGGCCTCGCCGATGACCAGCGTGTCACCGTCCTTGAGCTTCTGCCGGTTCACCTTGCGGCCATTGACCAGGACGCCGTTCGTGCTGTTCAGGTCCTCGATGATGCAGTGACGCGCGCCCGTGATGATTAGGGCGTGATGCCGGCTGACCGAGGAGGACTCGATGCGCACGTCGCTTTCCGGCGAGCGCCCCACGCGTGTCCTCTGTCCGAGCGCGAACGTCGTCGCCGAACCATTGTCGATGCGCAACAGCGTCGGGTGGAAGGCCGAGGGTTCCGCGGCCGGCTCGGCCGACGCCGCGGCGGGCAGCGGGGTCGCCGTCCCCAGCCGCTCGATGCTCGATTGCAGCCTTCCCAGCACCTGGGCGCTGGTGTTGGCGCTGCGCTCGAGCCGGCGGATGAGGAACTCGCGCTCCTCCAGCGCACCCTTCGAGCGTTCGAGCGAGGTCTGCAGATGCTTGATCTCCTCGCGCGAGGTTTCCATCTCCCGGCCGCGCGTCTCGAGATCGATGCGCAGCTGGCGGATCTCCGCTTCGGCATCCTCGATGGGCCGTCGCACCTCCTCGAGCAACGCCGAGGTCGCACTGAGTTCGCCCTCGAGCGTGGCGATACGACCGAGCTGCGCGGCGGCATCGGCTCGCGAGGACTCGAGGGCCCCCGCCTGCCGCTGCAACGCCTCATCGTCCAGCCGCTTCTGCTGCTGCGCATCTCCCAGCCGCCGATCCAGTTCCGCGAGGCGCGCCAGGTGTTCGGCCTGCGCAGCTTCCAGCGACTGCAACTGCACCTGGAGCTGGGACTTGGTCTCGCGTTCTTCCTGGAGGGAGCGGTCGCGGGCGGCGAGGTCGGTCACGAACTGCGTGCGCTCGCGGCCATTGCGGGTGATCTGCGCCTCGAGATCGCGAAGGCGCGCATCCAGCTCCTGCCGCGTTCGATCGGCCGCGGTCAGCGTGGAGGCCTGCTGTTCCAGGGTCTGCGCGCTCTTTGCCAGGGTGGATTCGAGTTCCGCGTTGCGCCGGGACCTTGCGTCCGCGTCGGCCTGGCTCGAGCGCAGTTGCTGTTCCAGCCGCTCGGCCTGGCTCACGGCGTTGGCGGCCTCACCCTGGGCCGAGGCAAGCCGGGCGTCCAGCTCACGAAAGATGTCTTCCTGGTTGCTGCGGCGAAACTCGTTGGAGCGCAGGTTCTCGAGGAACTCGGTGGAGCGCTTGCGGTACATTTCGGCCTCGCGCTGCGCCGACGCCAGGCTGTTCTCGCCATCCGCCAGTCGTGCGCTCAGCTCGCTGAGGTTTCGTTGTGAGGCGGCCAGCTCGGAACGCCCGGATTCGATCTGCCCGCGTGCGCTCTGCAGTTCGGCGCCCAGCTTCTCGCGGGTGCTCGACAGCTCGCCTTCGAGGCGGGAACGGGTGGCTGCGAGGTCCGCCTGCAGGCGATCGCGCGTCGCGGCCAGTTCATCACCGAGCTGGGCACGGTTCGCCGCGTGTTCCTTGGTCAGCCGTCCCTGCGTGGCGGCGAATTCCTGTTCGGCCTGTTCGGCCGCGGTGCGCGCCTCGGCAAGCTTCGCCTGGATTCCGGCGAGATCGCGCCGTAACTCCGCGACCGCATGGTCGCGATCCCCCACGGTGCGCAGCGCCTGCGCGAGCGACTCTTCCCGGGCCTCCAGCGTGCTGCGCAGCGCCTGGGCCTCACCGGTCAGGCGCAGGATGTCGCGGGTGGATTCCTCGATCTTCTCCCGCGCCGTCTTCAGCTCGCGGTCGAGGACCTCCTGGTGCGCGCTCTGCTGCGCGATGCGCGCCTCGGCCTGCTGCACGCTGTCGATGAGCGAGGGCAGATCGACGCGGGCGTGGCGATCCGTGTCCGCGGTGGTCGCATTCGGATCCAGACGGGCGAGCAACGCGGGGTCGGCCTCGGCAGCCGACAGCTTGACCATGTCCAGCACCGGCAATTCGTCGGTCTTGTCGAGGTCGACCTCCTGCACGGGAGGAGACCCTTGCACCTTTGCCATATCCATAGTTTATCCGACCCCCCTCCCTGGCAATGTGACGAAAGACCCGATTTGGACAGAATATGTAAACTCAACCGGCGCGCTTGTCGGGCATGCCAAAGGCCGAGGCCCTGAGCCGCTGGATCTCGTCCCTCAGGCGCGCAGCCTGCTCGAATTCGAGGTTTCGCGCCAGCTTGAACATCTCCGCTTCCAGCTTCTTGATGCGCTTGACCGCCTGCTCGGGGACCACCTCCCCGGCTTCGCCCCCCGGACGGTCGGGGCCTGAGCTGCGCGCACCCTCCATGACATCGGTGACCCCCTTGACGATGCTGCGGGGGGTGATGCCGTGGATGCGATTGAAGTCGATCTGCCTCGCGCGACGTCGCTCGGTCTCGGCCAGCGCCCGCTCGATCGAGCCGGTGCGCGTATCGGCATACAGGATGGCCTTGCCGTTGATGTTGCGGGCGGCCCGGCCGATGGTCTGGATCAGCGAACCCTCCGAGCGAAGGAATCCCTCCTTGTCGGCATCGAGGATGGCGACCAGCGACACCTCGGGCATGTCCAGGCCCTCACGCAGGAGGTTGATGCCGACGATGACATCGAACTTGCCCAGCCGCAGGTCGCGGATGATCTCGGAGCGTTCCACCGTCTCCACGTCCGAGTGCAGGTAACGGACCTTGACCTGGTGTTCGTTGAGATACTCGGTGAGATCCTCGGCCATGCGCTTGGTGAGCGTCGTCACCAGCACCCTTTCATGCCGGCTCACGCGATCACGAATCTCGGACAGCAGGTCATCGACCTGCGCCCGCACCGGCCGCAGTTCCACTTCCGGGTCGACGAGCCCGGTGGGCCTCACCACCTGCTCGACGATCTGTCCTGACAGGCCGGTCTCGTAGGGTCCCGGGGTCGCGGAGACGTAGATGGTCTGCGGCGCCAGCCGCTCGAACTCATCGAAACGCAGCGGCCGGTTGTCCAGGGCGGACGGCAAGCGGAAGCCATACTCCACCAGCGTCTCCTTGCGCGAACGGTCACCACGGTACATGGCGCCGAGCTGCGGAATGGTCTGATGGCTTTCGTCGATGACCAGCAGCGCATTCGCGGGCAGGTAGTCGAACATGCACGGTGGCGGCTCGCCGGCCTGCCGGCCCGACAGGTAGCGCGAATAGTTCTCGATCCCCGAGCAATAGCCCACCTCGTTCATCATCTCCAGGTCGAAGGTGGTGCGTTGCTGCAGGCGCTGCGCCTCGAGCAGCTTGCCCGCTCCCTGCAGCTCCAGCAGTCGGCTGCGCAACTCCTCGCGGATCTCGCCGACGGCCTGATGAACACGCTCGCGCGGCGTCACGTAGTGCGTGGAGGGGAACACGGTCAGCCGCGGCACCTTGCGCATCACCTCGCCGGTGAGCGGATCGAACAGGCTCAAGGCATCCACCACATCGTCGAACAGCTCGATGCGCACCGCCTCGCGCTCGGATTCCGCCGGGAAGATGTCGATGACGTCACCGCGCACCCGGAAGGTGCCCTGGTGAAGGTCGATCTCGTTGCGCGTGTACTGCATGTCCGCCAGGCGCCGCAGGAGCTTGCGCTGGTCGAGCGGATCGCCTCGCGAGACGTGCAGCACCATGCTGAGGTAGGCCTTGGGGTCGCCGAGGCCGTAGATGGCGGACACCGTGGCGACCACGATCGCATCGGGCCGCTCGAGCAGTGCCTTCGTGGCGGAGAGCCTCATCTGCTCGATGTGCTCGTTGATCGAGGAATCCTTCTCGATGTAGGTGTCCGAGGAGGGAACGTAGGCCTCGGGCTGGTAGTAGTCGTAGTAGGAGACGAAATACTCCACGGCGTTCTTCGGGAAGAACTCCCTGAACTCACCGTAGAGCTGGGCGGCCAGGGTCTTGTTGTGGGCCAGCACCAGCGTGGGCCGCTGCACCTGTGCGATGACGTTCGCGATGGTGAAGGTCTTCCCCGAACCCGTGACCCCCAGCAGGGTCTGGTGAGCGAGGCCCTCCTTCAATCCGTCCACCAGCCGGGAGATCGCCTCCGGCTGATCGCCGGCAGGTTGGTAGCCACCCGTGAGTTCGAAGTTCATGTGCCGATTGTCCCGAAGAAGTGGCCGAATGCAATGCGGTTGGCGCTCCGGGGAGGATTTCGTACACTGCGCGCGTCCCACATCCGTCGAGGTTTCCCAGCCGTGCCCGTGCAAGTCTCCCAGCGTGTCAGGAAGGTCAAGCCCTCACCCACCCTCGCCGTCACCGCCCGCGCCGCCCGCCTCAAGGCCGAAGGCAAGGACATCATCGGCCTGGGCGCCGGCGAGCCGGACTTCGATACGCCGGCACACATCGCAGAAGGAGGCATCGAGGCCATCCGCAAGGGCATCACGCGCTACACCAACGTCGATGGCACCGTCGAGCTCAAGGACGCGATCATCGCCAAGTTCAAGCGCGACAACGAGCTGACCTACACGCGCCAGCAGATCGTGGTGTCCTGCGGTGCGAAGCAAACCTGCTTCAACCTGTGCGCCGCGGTTCTCGACCCGGGCGATGAGTGCATCATCCCCGCCCCCTACTGGGTGTCCTACCCGGACATGGTGCTGCTGGCCGATGGCAAGCCCGTGTCGATATTTGCGGGACAGGAGCAGGGTTTCAAGATTACCCCGGAACAACTGCGCGCCGCGATCACTCCGCGAACGCGACTGTTCATGCTCAACAGCCCGAGCAACCCGACCGGCGCCGCCTATACGCGGGCCGAACTGGCCGCGTTGGGCGCCGTGCTCGCCGAGCACCCGCAGATCGTCATCGCCTCGGATGAGATGTACGAGCACATCTACTGGGCGCCGGAAGCCTTCACGAGCTTCGCGCAGGCGAACCCGGGCCTCTACGATCGCACCGTCACCATCAACGGCCACTCCAAGGCCTACGCGATGACCGGCTGGCGCATCGGCTATTGCGGCGCGCCCGCCGAACTCGCCACCGCCATGGCCACCATCCAGGGCCAGTCCACCTCCAACCCCGCGAGCATGTCGCAGCGCGCCGCCACGGTGGCGCTGAACGCCGACCAGTCCTGCGTCGCCGAGATGAACAAGGCCTACCGCCAGCGCCACGACTTCATCGTCGCGGGGCTGAACCGCCTGCCCGGCGTGAGCTGCCGGCCCGGCGCCGGCACGTTCTATGCGTTCGCGAACGTGCAGGGCGCGATGCGAAACTTGAGCATCGCCGATGACAATGCCTTCGCCGAGTACCTGCTGGTGCAGGCGGGCGTGGCGGTCGTGCCCGGCTCGGGCTTTGGCGCACCGGGGCACATGCGCCTGTCCTTCGCCTGCAGCCTTGCAACCCTCGAAGACGCGCTGGCGCGGATGGCTGCCGCGCTGGACCGGCCGGCGGCCCGAAGTGCCTGAAGTGCCTGAAGTGCCTGAACGAGGGCCATTGCCGACCGGTCCGGTTCCTTGACTTCGATGCGCGGCTTCCCGACAATCCGCGCCTCTTTCCGACAATTCCCCGGTAGCTCAGCGGTAGAGCGACGGACTGTTAATCCGTTGGTCGGGTGTTCGAATCACCCCCGGGGAGCCAACAACCAAACGACTTCTCCCATCCCGCGCCCAGCCGCCCTCCACCGCGAAGGTACCCCATGAGCTCGCCCATCCTGCTCGCCCAGCACGGCGCCATCCAGTGCTTCCTCCTGCCGTCGATGTCGAATCGCCATGGCCTGATCACCGGTGCGACCGGCACGGGCAAGACCATCACCTTGCAGTCGATGGCGGAGAACTTCAGCCGCCAGGGCGTGCCGGTGTTCATGGCGGACATCAAGGGCGACCTTACCGGCATCACACAGAAGGGCGTGATCGGCGAGAAGCTGGCGGGCGTGCTGAAGGAGCGAGGCCTCGCCGCGCCGGCGCCGGCCTCCTGCCCCGCGACGTTGTGGGATGTGTTCGGCGAGCAGGGTCATCCGGTGCGCGCCACCATCAGTGACATGGGACCGCTGCTGCTGTCGCGCATGCTCGACCTGAACGAGACCCAGGCGGGCGTACTGCAGCTCGTGTTCAAGATCGCCGATGACGCGGGGCTCCTGCTGCTCGACCTCAAGGACCTGCGCGCGATGCTGCAGCACGTGGGCGACGCCGCCAGCCAGTTCACCACCGAGTACGGCAACGTCTCGCCGGCGAGCATCGGCGCCATCCAGCGCGGCCTGTTGCAGATCGAGGCGCAGGGCGGGGACAAGTTCTTCGGCGAGCCGATGCTCAACATCGCGGACTTCATGCAGACGGTGGGCGGCCAGGGCGTGGTCAACATCCTGGCGGCGGATCGCCTGATGACGAGCCCCAGGCTGTACGCCACCTTCCTGCTGTGGATGCTGAGCGAGCTGTACGAGAGCCTTCCGGAGGTCGGGGACCTCGACAAGCCGAAGCTGGTGTTCTTCTTCGACGAGGCTCACCTGCTGTTCACCGATGCACCGAAGGTCCTGCTCGAACGCATCGAGTTGGTGGTGCGGCTGGTGCGCAGCAAGGGCGTGGGCGTGTTCTTCGCCACGCAAAACCCGCTCGATGTGCCCGACACCGTGCTCGCGCAGCTCGGCAATCGCGTGCAGCACGCGCTGCGCGCGTTCACTCCGCGCGATCAGGCCGCGGTGAAGTCGGCCGCTGACACCATGCGCGGCAACCCGCAGCTCGACCTGCAGAAGGCGATCACGGAGCTCGCGGTCGGCGAGGCGCTGGTGAGCCTGCTGGATGCGGGCGGGCGTCCCTCGGTCACCGAGCGCGTGTTCGTGATTCCGCCCGGCAGCCAGATCGGCCCGATCACCCCGGAGCAGCGCCGCGCGCTGATCACCGACTCGCTGGTCGCCGGCGTCTACGAAAAGGCAGTCGATCGCGAGTCTGCGTACGAGAAGCTCAAGGGCCGTGCAGCCGCGGCCGGCGCAGCCGCCGCCGCCGGCGGCGCGAGCCCGTCCGCCGCGGTGCCACCGCCGCCATTGGCGGGAGATGGCGGCCTGCTGGGCAAGCTCAAGGACGCGCTGTTGGGCAGCACCGGCCCGCGCGGCGGCAAGCACGAGGGGCTGGCCGAAAGCGCGGCACGGTCGGCATTCCGCAGCATCGGCTCGAGTGTCGGCCGCGAGATCATCCGCGGGGTGTTGGGCAACCTCCTGCGCCGTTGAGGCCCTGTCGGGTGCGTCACGCCCCGCCGGTCCGATGCTGTGACGGGCTGCACATCCGGGTCCTGCCTGCCCGGCTATCGTGATCACGCTCCCGATCCGGGAGGCCTCTGTGGGTGACCCGTATGGGCCTGCACGTTGGACGCGGCGCACGTGTCCTGTTCGTCCTGATCCCGGCGATCCTCGCGGGCTGCAGCAGCATGAGCGCCAAGGAATGCACGGCTGTCGACTGGCGTGCCATCGGTTACCAGGATGGCGCCCACGGCCGCTCCGCCGAGCACTTCGGGTACTACCAGACTGCCTGCGCCAAGCACGGCATACGCTCCGACTTCAGCGCCTACCAGGCCGGCCGCGACGAAGGCCTGCATGAGTACTGTCAGCCCGCCAACGGTTATCGCGCCGGCGTGAACGGCGATAGCTACGGCGGCGTGTGCCCCGCGCCGCTGGAGCGCGGGTTCCTCGCCTCCTACCGGCGTGGGCACGAACTGTACGTGCTGCAGAGCCGGGTCGATGCCGCCGCGTCGCGGCTCTCGGCCGCGCGCCATGAGCGCGATCGGATCCAGCACGAGATCATCGGCAATGCCGCCGCCATCGTCAGCCCGGAATCCATTCCAGAGGACCGCGCACACGCACTGGTCGCGACGCACCAGCTGGTCGAGCGTGCCGGGCAGATGGAGGCGGAGATCCCGCAGCTGGAGCGCGAACTGCAGCGCAGCGAGGACGATCTGCAGGCCTGGCGCAGCCGGTTCGCCGACAATCAGTGAGGCGCCGGCCAGTGAGGCTGCGGCCAGTGAGGCTGCGGCGACAGGCTACTCGTGCAACGCGCTGTCCGCCGCGCTGGCCACGGCATGCGACCGCACGCTGCCCACCGATGCGGCGATGATGCAGCCGATCGCGAGCAACTGGAGCGGTGCCAGTCTTTCACCCAGCAGCGCGTAGCCCACCGCGGCCCCGATGCCAGGCTCCACGCTCATCAGCACGCCGAACGTGCGGGCCGGCAGGCGCGTCATCGCACCCATCTCCAGCGAGTAGGGAATCGCGCTGGAGAGCATCGCCACTGCGATGGCCGCGGGCAGCACCCCGGGTTCGAGCACGCCGTGTGCCGCCTGCGCAAGGCCGAAGGGCAGCACCGCGAGGGTGGCGATGCAGGAGCCGTAGGCAACGGCCGGCCCGCTCCCGCCACTCCCGGCGCGTTTTCCGAAGATGATGTACAAGGCCCAGAAGAATCCTGCTCCCAATGCCAGCGCCACTCCCACTGGGTCGACTCGCTGGCCCGTGATGCCGGTGGGCATGAGCAGCAGGATGCCGGCAGCGGCGAGCAACACCCAGATGAAGTCCATCGCCCGGCGGGAGGACATGAGCGCCACACCCAGCGGACCGACGAACTCCAGCGAGACGGCGATGCCTAGCGGGATGCGGCTCAGCGAGGCATAGAAGACCGAGTTCATGCAGCCGAGCGAGATCCCGTAGGCGCAGATCCAGCGCCACGGAAGACCGGCAGCGCGGGAGCGCCAGGGACGCCAGATCGCGAGCATCACGAGGCTCGCTACCCCTAAGCGCAGGAGGGTCGCACCCTGTGCCCCCACGGCCGGGAACAGGCCCTTGATGATCGAGGCGCCGACCTGGATGAAGCCCATCGCGGCCACCGCCGCGGCCACGGGCATGAGGAGGGAGGATCGCGCAGCAGTGTTCACGGCACGCATTGTAGACGTTGTGGACAGGGTGGCTGTAAACCTGTACAGTGCCGCCCGCCAGGTTCGTGCGGTACCGGTCAGTACCGCACCCTGTGCTCGCAGCAACGCCCCTCGAAGGGACGAGCTTCGTCGATTCACCCCACTCGCAACTGACCGCTGCGCGATGCGAAAGCACCAGCGCGCCGTGCGAGCCAACACCAGTTCACAAAAGAGTTTCAATGACATTCACCGAACTCGGGCTCATCCCCGACATCCTGCGTGCCGTTTCCGACAAGGGCTACGACACCCCCACTCCCATTCAGCGCGAGGCGATTCCCGCGGTGCTCGCCGGCAGGGATGTCCTCGCCGGTGCGCAGACCGGCACGGGCAAGACGGCCGGCTTCGTGCTGCCCATCCTGCAGAAGCTGAGCGAGGCAAACGATCGCGGCGCGGCACCGCGGGCGCTCGTGCTCACCCCCACGCGCGAACTTGCCGCGCAGGTCGCCGACAATGCACGCGTCTATGGCAAGTACCTTCGCATCCGCACCCAGGTCGTGTTCGGCGGAGTGAACATCAACCCGCAGATCACGCATCTTCGCGCCGGATGCGACCTGCTGGTCGCGACACCCGGACGGCTGCTCGACCTCGAGCAGCAGGGTGCGCTCGACCTGTCGCGGGTGCGCATGTTCGTGCTCGATGAGGCGGACCGGATGCTCGACATGGGCTTCATCCACGACATACGGCGCGTCATCAGGCTGTTGCCCGAGGTCCGCCAGAACCTGCTGTTCTCGGCCACCTACTCCGATGAGATCCGCGCCCTCGCGGGCCGGCTGCTTCGCGATCCGGCCACCATCCAGGTGACACCGCGCAATGCCGCCGTCGAGATCGTCGAACAGCAGGCCTATCGCGTGCCCAAGGAGCACAAGCGCCACCTGCTGGTGCACCTGATCCGCGAGGGTGACTGGCACCAGGTGCTCGTGTTCACGCGGACCAAGCATGGCGCCAACCGCCTCTGCCAGCAGCTCGAGAACGCCGGCATCACGGCGGCGGCCATCCATGGCAACAAGAGCCAGTCGGCGCGCGTCAAGGCGCTCGAGTCCTTCAAGCAGGGTCGCATCATCGCGCTGGTGGCGACCGAGGTCGCCGCCCGCGGGCTCGACATCAAGGAGCTGCCGCACGTGGTCAACTACGAGCTGCCGAACGTGCCGGAGGACTACGTGCATCGCATCGGCCGAACGGGCCGTGCCGGCGCCGGCGGAGCGGCGGTCTCGCTGGTCTCCCCGGACGAGGCCAGCTTGCTGCGCGACATCGAGCGCGTGCTTCGCCGCAGTGTGCCGGTGCTGCCGACGCCCGCCTTCACCGTGAGCGAACCTGCCACGCCGCACGGTCGCGCCGATCAGCCGGCCGAGGATCGCGGCAACGCTCGCCCCGCCCGCCATGCACCGGGGGGCCGTCCCCCGGGAGGCCACCCGCGCCAGGCCCAGGGACAGCCGGCGCGTCCGCACGAGCGGCGCGCTCACCCGGCCGCCGGCCGGGGCGGCCGGCGTCATCAACGCGGTTTCCGCTAGGAACGGCAATGCCCGGCATTCGTGCCGGGCACCTTCGCGCGGCGCGCGCCCATGATTCGGGACGCTAGAGGGTCTTGCTCAGCGCCTTGAGGTAGGCGCGGAAATCCTTGCCCAGCTTGCTGTGGTTCAGTCCGTATTCCACGGTGGCCTGCAGGTAGCCCAGCTTGCTGCCGCAATCGTAGCGCTTGCCTTCGAACTCGTAGGCGTAGACGTACTCGCGTTTCATCAGCCGCGCGATGCCATCGGTAAGCTGGATCTCCCCACCCGCGCCCTTGCCGATCTGCATGAGCTCCTCGAACAGCTGGCCGGTCAGCAGGTAACGGCCCACCACCGCGAGCGTCGAGGGAGCCTTGTTGGGCTTGGGTTTCTCGATGATGTGCGACACACGGCTCACGCGCGGGGCGATCTCATCGTCCACCGAGACGATGCCGTACTTGTCCGTCTCCGACTTCGGCACGGTCTGCACGCCCAGCACGCTGCCGCCATGCGAGGCGTGCACCTTCACCATCTGGCGCAGGCAGGGAACCTTCGCATCGATGAGGTCGTCGGCGAGATGGACCATGAAGGGAGCATTGCCGACGACGGGGCGCGCGCAGAGCACGGCGTGGCCCAGCCCGAGCGGCGCGGGCTGGCGGATGTACACGCAGGCCGCCCAGCTCGGCAGAATGCCGCGCAGGGTATCGAGCAGTTCCTGCTTGCCCTGCGCTTCCAGCGCGGATTCCAGTTCCGGGTCGCTGTCGAAATGGTCCTCGATGGCCCGTTTGGAGCTGCCGGTGATGAACACCAGCGTCTCGGCGCCCGCTGACAGCGCTTCCTCCGCCGCGTACTGGATGAGCGGCTTGTCGACGATGGGCAGCATTTCCTTCGGGCTTGCCTTCGTGGCCGGCAGGAAGCGCGTACCACGGCCTGCGACGGGAAACACCGCCGTCTTCACGTTGTAGATGCTCATGGCGGGATGATACCGCAATGCCGGAAGCGGACTGCGTCGCAATCCACAAAGTGGGCCGCGCCCGCCGCGCGGCCCACTACCGCAGACCCTAGGGTTCCGCGGTCGCCGAGGGTGCCTCCACCCCCTTGGCGGGCCTGGCGTTGTTCAGGCGGATGTTGGCGCGATTGCGCTCGAGCATCTTGGGGCCGAAGCCTTTCACCTTGCGCAGATCGTCGGCGGACTTGAAAGGGCCGTTCTTGTCGCGGTACTGGACGATGGCCTGGGCCTTGGCCAGGCCCACCCCTTTCAGTTCCTTTGCGATCTGCGAGGCGTCCGCGGTGTTGACGTTGACCGGACCCGCCACGGCGAGCGCGGGCATGCACAGCACGGCGAGCAGGCAGGCGATACGAGCGATTGATGAATGCATGTGTTCCTCCATGAACGTTGGACGGCGGGAATTCGCCGTGGAGGACAGGTTAAGCGCAGTGAGGGCGCGAGACGAGTCGTGAAATTGCCCGGTTCGAGCAGATTGGCGCGTGGGTATCTGCGCAACGCGCCGCGACGAGGCGCGGCCAAATCAGCCAGGAACTTCTGATTCGGGACTAGTCCCGGATGGGCTGGCCGGCACCCTCGTTCACGCGCTCGCGCAGGTCCTTGCCGGGCTTGAAATGGGGAACGTACTTGCCGGCGAGCGCCACCGCCTCGCCCGTCTTGGGGTTGCGGCCCTGCCGGGGCGGGCGGAAATGCAGGGAAAAACTGCCAAAGCCACGGATCTCGATGCGCTCGCCGGTGGCCAGCGCGTCGCTCATGATTTCCAGGATCTGCTTCACCGCCAGTTCGACGTCCTTGGCCGGCAGGTGCTTCTGCTTCGCCGAGATGATCTCGATGAGCTCGGATTTGGTCATGATCGATCCATCATTTTCGTGGGTCATGTGAACTTGACTAGGCTGCCGGCGCCGCGGGGCGCCGGCAGCACATATCGATCAGTCCTGTCCCGAGATCTGTTCCTTCAGGAGATCGCCGAGGCTCGTGCCGGTGGGCGAATCGGTGCGGTAGTTCTGCATGGCCTCCTGCTCCTCGTGGATGTCCTTCGCCTTGATCGACAGCGCGATGCTGCGGCCCTTGCGATCGACTCCCGTGAACTTGGCCTCGACTTCCTCACCCACCTTGAGGATGGTGCGCGCGTCCTCGACGCGATCGCGCGACAGCTCCGAAGCGCGCAACTGCCCTTCCACGCCGTTGCCCAGGTCGATGATCGCGCCCTTGGCGTCGACCTCGCGGACCACGCCCTTGACGATGCTGCCCTTGGGATGCTCGGCGATGTAGGCCGAGAAGGGATCCTTCGCCAGTTGCTTGATGCCAAGGCTGATGCGCTCGCGCTCCGGATCGATGGACAGCACCATGGCCTCGAGCTGCTGACTCTTCTGGTAGCTGTGCACGGCTTCCTCGCCGGGCACGTCCCAGGAGATGTCGGACAGGTGCACCAGGCCGTCGATGCCGCCGGGCAGGCCGATGAAGATGCCGAAGTCGGTGATCGACTTGATCTGGCCACTGACCTTGTCGCCGCGGTTGTAGTTCTCGCCGAATTCCTTCCAGGGATTGGTCTTGCACTGCTTGATGCCGAGGCTGATGCGGCGACGCTCCTCGTCGATGTCCAGCACCATGACCTCGACTTCCTGGCCCACGTGCACCACCTTGGCGGGGTTCACGTTCTTGTTGGTCCAGTCCATCTCGGAGACGTGCACCAGGCCCTCGACGCCCTCCTCGATCTCCACGAAGCAGCCGTAGTCGGCGATGTTGGTGACCTTGCCGAACAGGCGCGTGTTCGCCGGGTAGCGGCGCGCGATGTTCTGCCAGGGATCCGAGCCCAGTTGCTTCAAGCCCAGCGAGACGCGCTGGCGCTCGCGGTCGAACTTGAGGATGCGCACGTCGATCTCATCGCCCACCTTGACCACTTCGGAAGGATGCTTGACGCGCTTCCAGGCCATGTCGGTGATGTGCAGCAGGCCGTCGATGCCGCCGAGGTCGACGAACGCGCCGTAGTCGGTGAGGTTCTTGACCACGCCCTTCACGGCCGCGCCTTCCTGCAGGTTGTCGAGCAGGGCCGAACGCTCGGCGCTGTATTCCTGTTCCACCACCGCGCGGCGCGACACCACCACGTTGTTGCGCTTCTGGTCGAGCTTGATGACCTTGAACTCGAGCGGCTTGTTCTCCAGGTAGGACGGGTCGCGCACCGGGCGCACGTCCACCAGGGAACCTGGCAGGAAGGCGCGCACGTTGTCGATCTCGACGGTGAATCCGCCCTTGACGCGGCCGGTGATGATGCCGCTGACGATTTCCTGCTTCTCGAAGGACTGCTCGAGGCGAGTCCAGGTACGGGCGCGCTTGGCCTTCTCGCGCGACAGGCGGGTCTCGCCCGAGCCGTCTTCGACGCTGTCCAGCGCCACTTCGACTTCGGCGCCGACCACTGCCTCCATCTCGCCCTTGTCATTCTTGAACTGCTCGGCGGGGATCACGGCCTCGGACTTCAGTCCGACGTTGACGACGACGTAATCCTGCCCCACCTCGACGATCAGGCCGTTGAGGATGGTTCCGGGCTTGATGCGCTGGCTGGCGATGCTTTGTTCGAACAGTTCTGCAAAACTTTCTGTCATGTGCCTTGTCACTTGAAGCCGCTGGCTTCGAAAGCTGGTGCCTTGCGCGCCGATCCTTCGGTTGCCCAAGGGTTGTTACACGAAACCCGTGCGCATCCTTTGCACGGGACTTGCCTTCAACGGTTCAACCGACCTTCAAGACGATCGCGGGCGAGTTGCAGCACCTGCGCCACCACCTCGTCGATCGAAAGGCCGGTCGAATCGATCACCACCGCATCCGCACTGGGTACGAGTGGCGCCACTGCGCGCGTCATGTCCCGGCGGTCACGCTCGGCTATGGCACGCGAAAGGTCGGGTAGGTTAGCAGGAAGTCCCTTTTCCATCAACTGCTTATAGCGCCTGTGGGCCCGCTCTTGGGCGCTTGCGAGGAGGTAGATCTTCAAGGTCGCGGCGGGGAAGACCACCGTGCCCATGTCCCGGCCGTCGGCGATCAGGCCCGGCGCCTGCGCGAATCGCCGCTGGCGGTCCAGCAGCGCCTCACGGACCGGGCCCAGGGCAGCGACCCGGGACGCATCGTTGCCGGCCTGCTCGGAGCGTATGTCCTGCGTGACCTCGACCCCATCCAGCAGCACCCGTTCCTCGCCGGAGGGCGTCGAGTCGAACCGGATGTCGAGGCCCAGGGCCTTCGCAGCCAGCGCGGCCGGGTCGTCGAGGTCGAGGCCAGCCCGACGCCCGGCGAGGGCCACCAGGCGATACAGGGCGCCGCTGTCCAGCAGGTTGAACCCCAGGGCGCGTGCCAGCGCACGGCTGATCGTTCCCTTGCCGGAGCCCGAGGGGCCATCGATGGTGATGACCGGGGCCATGGGCGCTTCAGGTCCCCGACCCGCCATCTTCCAGGGCCAGTCCCACGCGCCGGCCGAGATCGGCAAACCCCGGGAACGAGGTGGCGACATTCGCCACGTCGCGGATGTGCAGCGGTGCGCTGGCCCGCAGGCTCGCCACCGCAAAGGCCATGGCGATGCGGTGGTCGCCGTGGCTGTCGATCATGCCGCCGGCGAACACCGGCCCCTCCGGCCGGCCCTCGATGCGCATGCCATCCGGCTGGACCTCGTGCGGCACGCCCAGCGAGCGCAGTCCCTCGCTCATCACGGCGATGCGGTCGCTCTCCTTGACCCGCAGTTCCTCGGCCCCGCTCACCTGGGTCTCCCCTCGCGCGCAGGCCGCCGCGATGAACAGCGCGGGGAATTCGTCGATGGCCAGCGGGACCAGCTCCGGCGGCACCTGCACGCCACTCAGTTCGGAGCGCTGCACGTGAAGATCGGCGACGGCTTCCGCCCCGGCCTGCCGGCCGGAGAGCACTTCGATGCGCGCTCCCATGCGCCGCAGGATGTCGAGAAGACCGGTGCGGGTGGGGTTGATGCCGACGTTTCGGATGAGCAGGCCCGTGGGACCGGCGCCGATGAGGCCCGCGACGATGAAGAATGCCGCCGAGGAAAAATCGCCCGGGACCTTCAGGTCGCGGGCGTGCAGCCGTGCGGGTGGTTGCAGTTCCACCTGCAGCGCCTCGCGCCGCAACGACACCCCCATCGCCTCGAGCATGCGCTCGCTGTGGTCGCGCGACACGGCCGGCTCGATGATGCGCGTGGGCGAATCGGCGAAGAGTCCGGCGAGCAGCAGCGCCGACTTGACCTGGGCGCTGGCCACCGGCATCAGGTAGTCGATGCCGTGCAGCGCCTGCACGCCCTGGATGCTCACCGGCGGCGTGCCGCGCGTGGTGGTGAGGCGTGCGCCCATGAGCCGGAGCGGCGCCGCGACGCGCTCCATGGGGCGCCGGCTCAGCGAGGCATCGCCGACCAGGCGCGAATCGAAGCGCTGTCCGGCCAGCAGGCCCGTCAACAGGCGCATGGCGGTGCCGGCATTGCCCATGTCGAGGTCGTGTCCGGCCGCGCGCAGGCCGTGCAATCCCACCCCGCGCACCACGGCGACATCAACTGCCGGGCGTTCGATGTGCACGCCCAGGGCGCGCATGGCCTGCATCGAGGCGAGGCAATCCTCGCTCGGCAGGAAGCCCTCCACGCGGCTGGTGCCCTCGCACAGGCCGGCCAGCATCACCGAGCGGTGCGAGATGGACTTGTCGCCCGGCACGGTGATCTCGCCGGCCACTTGCGCGACGGGTGATGCCTGGTAGCTGCGCATCGGCGCGTCCGTCACATCACCGCTTTGGGATACGAGCCGAGCACCTTGTACAGCGTGGCGATGCGTTCCACCTCGCCCAGCGCCGCCGCCACCGGCGGATCGGACACATGACCCTCGAGGTCGAGGAAGAACACGTAGTCCCACTTGCGCCGGTGCGAGGGGCGCGACTCGATGCGGGTCAGGTTGACCTGGTGCCTGGCCAAGGGCTCGAGCAGCCGGAACAGCGTGCCGGCATCGTCGGTGCCGGTCGCGGACACGAGCAGCGTGGTCTTGTCCGCGCCGCTCCCGGAAAACAGCTTGCGTCCGACCACCAGGAAGCGCGTGCTGTTGTCGTCGCGATCCTCGATCTCCCGGGCCAGCACCGACAGCCCGTAGAGCTGGGCCGCGGCTTCACCGGCGATGGCGGCGCTGCCGCGCTCATCGCGCGCCCGGCGGGCGCCTTCCGCGTTGCTCGCCACCGGCACCCGCTCGACCTCCGGCAGGTGTTCATCGAGCCAGCCCCGGCATTGCGCCAGGGCCTGGGCGTGCGCACAGATGCGCTTGATGGCCTCGAGCTCGGGTGAGCGCGCCATCAGGAAGTGATGGATGCGCATCTCCACCTCTCCGCAGATCTTCAGCGGCGAGGTGAGGAACATGTCCAGCGTATGGCTGACGGTGCCTTCCGTCGAGTTCTCGATGGGCACCACGCCGAAGTCGGCGACGCCGGATTCCACCTCGTGGAAGATCTCGCTGATGGCCGGCAGCGGCAGCGCCCGCACCGAGTGGCCGAAGTGCTTCAGGACGGCGGCCTGCGTGAAGGTGCCCTCGGGCCCGAGGAAGGCGATCTTCAGTGGCTCCTGCTGCGCCAGGCACGCGGACATGATCTCGCGGAACAGCCGCACGATCTCCTCGTTGCTCAACGGCCCCTGGTTGCGCCGCATGGCATTGCGAAGCACCTCCGCCTCGCGCTCCGGCCGGTAGAAATCCACGGTCCTGCCGCTGGCCGCCTTCGAGATGCCGACCTGCTGCGCGAGTCGCGCCCGCTCGTTGATCAGCCCGTGGATGCGCGCATCGATGCCATCGATGCGTTCGCGGATGGCTTTGAGGTCCGTCGTGGCTGGCACCACGCCGGGTCGCACGGCGCCCGCCGTGACCGGTGTCGCGTGCCGCGAAGCGTGCCGCGAAGCGACGCGCGAAGCGTCCCGTGAAGCCGGCCGCTTGGCGGCCGCGGCGCGGGTGGGCTTTCGTACCTTCGTCTTGCGCGCCGCCATGGTCGACTCCTTCAGAACGCCCGGGCCGTCAGCACGCCGGGAATGGCACGGATCTTCTTCACCACGGACTCCGGCACCTCGCCGTCGACATCGATCAGCGTGTAGGCGAGCTCACCGCGGGACTTGTTCAGCAGGTCCGCGATGTTCAGCTTCGCTTCCGCGAGGCAGGTGGAGATCTGGCCGACCATGTTCGGCACGTTGTCATTGGCGATGGCGATGCGCGTGGTGTTCGGAATGCGCATCAGCAGGCTCTCGGGGAAATTCACCGAGTGGTGCACGTTGCCGGTCTCGAGGAAGTCCCGCAAGGTGTCGGCCACCATGACCGCACAGTTCTCCTCCGCTTCATTCGTCGACGCGCCGAGGTGCGGCAGCGCGACGACCTTCGGGTGGTCCTTCAGGCGGACCGAGGGGAAGTCGCAGACGTAGGCCGCCAGGTGTCCTTCGCCCAGCGCCGCCACCACCGCCGCCTCATCGACGATGGGCGCGCGCGCGAAGTTCAGCACCACGGCGCCCTTGGGCATGAGGCGGATGCGCGATTCGTTGACCAGGCCGCGGGTCTTGTCGTTGAGCGGCACGTGCAAGGTGATGAGCTGGGACCGTGCGAACAGGTCATCCAGCGACACGGCCTGCTGCACCGCCGAGGACAACTGCCAGGCGCGCTGCACCGTGATCAGCGGGTCGTAGCCCAGCACCTTCATGCGCAGTCCGAGCGCCGTGTTGGCCACTTCCACGCCGATGGCGCCGAGACCGATGACCCCGAGCGTGCGCCCGGGGAGCTCGAAGCCCACGAAGCGCTTCTTGCCCTTCTCCACCGCTTCCTCGATGGCGTGGTCATCGCCGCTGAGTCCGCGGACGAACGCCCACGCCTCGCAGATGTTGCGGGCGGCCAGGAACATGCCCGCGACCACCAGCTCCTTCACGGCATTGGCATTGGCGCCCGGCGCGTTGAACACCGGGATGCCGCGCTTGCTCATCGCCGCCACCGGGATGTTGTTGGTGCCGGCACCGGCCCGGGCGATGGCCTTGACCGACTCGGCAATGGTCATCGTGTGCATGTCGGCGGAGCGCACCAGGATGGCATCCGGGTGACCGATGTCGGAAGCCACCTCGAAGCGATCGCGCGGCAGCCGCTCGAGCCCGCTCATCGAGATGTTGTTCAGCGTCTGGATCCTGAAACTCATGTGTCCTCTCAACCCCGGGTCCGTTCGAATTCACGCATGAAGGCCACCAGCGCCTCGACACCCGCCATGGGCATGGCGTTGTAGATGCTGGCGCGCATGCCACCCACCGAGCGATGGCCCTCGAGGTTGACGAGGCCCGCCTTGGCGGCGCCCGCCAGGAACTCCTTCTCGAGTTCCGGGCGCGCCATCGTGAACGGCACGTTCATCCAGGACCTCGAGACGGGTTCCACGGGGTTTGCGTAGAAACTCGAGCCGTCGATGCATTCGTACAGCTTCGCCGCCTTGGCGCGGTTGCGCTCGCCCATGGCGGCCAGTCCACCCTGGCGCTTCAGCCACTGGAACACGAGCCCTGCCACGTACCAGCCGAAGGTGGGTGGGGTGTTGAGCATCGACTGGTCATCGGCCATGGCCTTGTAGTCGAAGATGGCCGGCGTACCGGGCCGCGCGCGACCCACGAGGTCCTCGCGCACGATGACGAGCACCAGCCCGGAAGGCCCGATGTTCTTCTGTGCGCCGGCGTAGATCAGGCCGAAGCGGGCGACATCGAGCGGCCGCGAGAGGATGGTCGAGGAGAAATCCGCCACCAGCGGAACTTCGCCGGACTGCGGCACATAGCTGAACTCCACGCCGCCGATGGTCTCGTTCGGGGTGTAGTGGAGATAGGCGGCGCCGGGCGTGAGCGACAGGGCCGACTGCGGCGGGACGGTGCAGTACTTGCCGCCCGCGTCCGCCGCGACGTTCACCTTGCAGTAACGGCGCGCCTCGGCAATGGCCTTCTTGGACCACTGCCCGGTGTTGATGTAGTCGGCCACGGCCTCGGCCGGGGCGAGGTTGAGCGGGATGCCGGCGAACTGGCCGGTCGCCCCACCCTGCAGGAACAGGATGCGGTAATTGGCGGGCACGGCGAGGAGCTCCCGCAGGTCCGACACCGCACGCTCGGCCAGCGCGACGAAGGCCTTGCTGCGATGGCTGACTTCCATGACGGACATGCCACAGCCCTGCCAGTCGAGCAGTTCATCGCGAGCCTGCTCCAATACCTCGAGCGGCAGGGTGGCAGGGCCCGCCGCAAAATTGAATACGCGCATTTGAAATCCCGGTCGAAGGAAAAACCGTGCGGCAGTCTATCAGGGCCCATCGCCGGTTTCAGTCCCATCCGATGCACCGGAAGCCTCCGCGCTGGCGTCATCGCCGCCCGCATCGTCGGGCGCGAGGCCATCGTCCTCGTTCGCGAGGCCATCGAGCCGCTCGAGGCCGGACAGGCGATCGCCCTCCTCCAGCCGGATCAGGCGCACGCCCTGCGTGTTGCGGCCGACGATGGAAATGTTGCTCACTGGCGTTCGCACCAGCGCACCGGACTGACTCATGAGCATCACCTCATCGTCCGGATTCACCTGCAGGGCGCCCACCATGGCGCCGTTCCGTTCGGTGAGCTGCAGCGCGATGACGCCCTGCCCGCCGCGCCCGTGCGTCGGGAAGTCCTCGATGGGCGTGAGCTTGCCGAAGCCGTTTTCGGAGGCGGTGAGGATGTATCCCTGGTCGATGACGATGAGGGCATTCACGCGCTGGGCATCGCCGAGCCTGACGCCGCGCACACCGGCCGCCTCGCGGCCCATCGGGCGCACTTCGCCCTCCGGGAAGCGGATCGCCTTGCCGGCGGTGGTGCACAGCAGGATGTCGCGGTTCCCGTCCGTGATGGACACGCCGACGAGTTGGTCGCCTTCCTCGAGCGCCACGGCAATGATGCCGCTGGCGCGCGGCCGCGAGAATGCCGACAGCGAGGTCTTCTTCACCGTGCCCTGGGCGGTGGCCATGAAGACGTACTTGCCCTCGTCGAACTCCTTGATCGGCAGCACGGCGCTGATGCGCTCGCCCTCGGACAAGGGCAAGAGGTTGACGATGGGCTTGCCGCGCGCACCGCGGCCGGCCTGCGGGAGCTGGTAGACCTTGAGCCAGTACAGCTTGCCGTGATCGGAGAAGCACAGCAGCGTGTCGTGGGTGTTCGCGACGAACAGCTTGTCGACGAAATCCTCGTCCTTGACGGTGGTCGCGGCCTTGCCACGCCCGCCGCGCCGCTGCGCCTGGTAGGCGGAGACCGGTTGCGCCTTGGCATAGCCGCCGTGCGACAGCGTCACGACGACATCTTCCGGGGCGATCAGGTCCTCGATGGTGAGGTCCTCGTGGGCGGAAATGATCTCCGTGCGCCGCTTGTCGCCGAACGTGGCGATGAGCGAGTGCAGCTCTTCCTTGATGACCTCGAGGAGGCGCGCCGGGCGCGCGAGGATGTCCGACAGCGCGATGATCTGCGCGAGCAGTTCCTGGTATTCGGCGATGATCTTGTCCTGCTCCAGTCCCGTCAGGCGGTTCAAGCGCATGTCGAGGATGGCCTGGGCCTGCAGCTCGGTGAGCCGGTAGCGGCCCTCGACGAGGCCCAGGGGCTGGGTCTCGCCGTCGGGACGGGTGCTGATGGCGCCGGCGCGGGCGAGCATCTCCGGCACCGCGCCCGGTCCCCACAGCCGGCCCATGATGGCCACACGGGCATCCGCCGGCGAGGGCGAGGCCTTGATCAGCGCGATCATCTCGTCGATGTTCGCCAGCGCAATGGCCAGGCCCTCGAGGATGTGGCCGCGCTCGCGCGCCTTGCGCAGGTCGAACACCGTGCGGCGGGTCACCACCTCGCGACGGTGTCGCAGGAAGGCCTCGAGCATCTCCTTCAGGCTCAGCAGGCGCGGCTGCCCGTCCACCAGGGCCACCATGTTCACGCCGAACACGGTTTCCATCGGGGTCTGCGCGAACAGGTTGTTCAGCAGGATCTCGGGCACCTCGCCGCGCTTGAGCTCGATGACCACGCGCATGCCGTCCTTGTCGGACTCATCGCGCAGGCCATCGGCCGCGATGCCCTCGATGAGCTTCTCACGCACCAGGTCGGCGATGCGCTCGATCAGCCGCGCCTTGTTCACCTGATAGGGAAGCTCGGTGATGATGATCGCCTGGCGCTCGCCCCTGCCCACCTCCTCGACATGCGTGCGCGCCCGCACGTGCAGCCGGCCGCGGCCGGTCTTGTACGCGGCGACGATTTCCTGCGAGCCGTTGATGATGCCGGCGGTGGGGAAGTCCGGTCCCGGCACGATCTGCATGAGCTGGGCGAGCGTGAGCTCCGGGTTGTCGATCAGCGCGATGCAGGCGGCGACGATCTCGTTGATGTTGTGCGGCGGGATGTTGGTGGCCATGCCCACCGCGATGCCGGAGGAACCGTTGATGAGCAGGTTCGGGATCTTCGCGGGCAGCACCGCGGGTTCGCGCTCCGACTCGTCGTAGTTCGGGTTGAAATCGACGGTTTCCTTGTCGATGTCGGCGAGCAGCTCGTGGGTGATGCGCGCCATGCGCACTTCGGTGTAGCGCATCGCCGCCGCCGGGTCGCCGTCCACCGAACCGAAGTTGCCCTGCCCGTCCACCAGCATGTAGCGCATGGAGAAGGGCTGCGCCATGCGCACGATGGCGTCGTACACCGAGGCATCGCCGTGCGGGTGGTACTTGCCGATGACATCGCCCACCACGCGCGCGGACTTCTTGTACGCCTTGTTCCAGTCGTTCGACAGCTCGTGCATGGCGAACAGCACGCGGCGGTGCACGGGTTTGAGGCCGTCGCGCACGTCGGGCAGCGCGCGGCCGACGATCACGCTCATCGCGTAATCGAGGTAGGACTTGCGCATCTCCTCTTCGAGGTTGACGGGCAATACTTCGCGAGCGATCTCGGCCATGAGCGAGAGTCCGGTTGCTTTTGGAAACGGGCGTTAGTGGACGAGGGCCGGGACGGCGGAACGATGCATCATCATGCGTGGAATTCTAGCACAGCGAGGCCTCGAAAGCGCCAAAAAGGCAGGCAAATGGCACCTTGCCGCGATCCGCTCCCGCGCCGCTTGCCGATATACTGAAAGCCCTATGCCCGAAAGCACCGATCTGTCGATAGAAGCCCGCTGGATCCTGCCGATGGATGCACCCGAGGTCCTGCTCGAGGACCACGCGATCCTGGTGCGTGGTGGACGCATCCTCGAGGTCCTGCCGCAGGAAAAGGCGCTGCAGCAGCACCCGCGCGCCCGGCGCGTGATGCGTCACCAGCACCTCATCATGCCGGGCCTCGTGAATGGCCAGACGCTCGCCTCGCAGGCATTGCTGCGAGGCCGGCTCGCATCGGACCCTCGCGCAGCCGCGCTGCGCACCGCCGGGCGGCGGGCCGATGAGGAGCGATTCATGCACGATGGCGCGCTGCTCGCCATCGCGACGATGTTGCGCAATGGCGTCACCTGCTTCGCCGACACCTCGCTGTTCCCGGAGGTGGGCGCCCGGGCGGTGGCGGAGCATGGCCTGCGCGCCGTGATCGGCCTGCCGGTCCGCGATGAAGCCAGCGCGTGGGCGTCGGATGCCGGCGAATGCCTGGGCAAGGCGTTGAGCGTGCGCGACGAGTTCAAGGGTCATCCGCGCATCACCTGCGCCTTCGCGCTGCCGGAGGCAGCGTCGCTGTCGGAACAGACCGTCCGACGCGTGCGCACGCTGGCCGATGAGCTGGACTTGCTGGTGATCATGCCGCTGCACGCCTCGCAGGATGAGGTGTCGCGTTGCATCGCACGGCATGGCGAACGGCCGTTGCAGCGCGCGGAACGGCTGGGGCTGCTCACCCCGCAACTCGACGCGCAGCACATGAACTCGCTGACGCCGGAGGACCTCGAGCTGGCCCGGCGCGGCGGCATCGGCATCACGCTGTTTCCGGAAGGTGCCTGGTCGCGCCTGGGTACACCGCCGCCCTTGCAGGACTGGCTCTCGACGGGACTTTGCGTGGGGCTTGGCACCGATGTGCCGTCGATGGCGACATCCCCGGATCCCTGGTTGCAGTTGCGCCTCGCTTGCCTCGGCTCGCGGCGAGCCGCGGATCTCACCGCCTGGGATGCGTTGTGTCTCCTGACCCGGGGGGCCGCGGGCGCACTGGGGATCGGTGACCAATGCGGCACGCTCGAGCCCGGCAAATGGGCCGACCTCTGCTGCATCGACCTGGATCATCCTGCGCTGCAGCCGCTGAGCGATCCGCTTGCGCAGCTCCTGCAAGGCGGGAGCGGCGATCGGGTGAGCGATGTGTGGGTGGCAGGTCAAGCGCTGCTCGAACAGGGACGATTCACTCGACTCGACTGGGCCGCCTTGCGCGCCCGTGCGCAGGACTGGCTGCTGCGCCAGGGCGCGGACTGACGCGAGGCGGGGCCACGAGGCAGGTGCTAGACTGCGGGTCCCTCCACGCAACCGGATACAGGCTCGATGGGCGCCAATGTCGATGTCGCCGAGCTCGACAAGTTCAACGCGCAGGCGCAAAGCTGGTGGGATCCGCGCGGTCCTTTCCGGCCCCTGCACGACCTGAATCCGCTGCGGCTCGACTACGTCCTCGCCCGTGCCACCGTGCGCGACCGGCCGGTGCTCGATGTCGGGTGCGGTGGCGGCATCCTTGCCGAAGGCTTGCGCCGAGCCGGCGCGCGGCTCACGGCCATCGACATGGCGGCCGAGGCACTCGAGGTGGCGCGCCTGCATGCGCTGGAGGCGGGGCTCGACATCCACTACCGGCAGCAGACCGTGGAGGACCTCGCGGCGGAGGCGCCCGGAACCTTCGATGTCATCACCTGCATGGAGATGCTCGAGCACGTTCCGGACCCGGCCTCGAGCCTCGCGGCCATGCGCACCCTGCTCGCACCCGGCGGTTTGCTGTTCCTCTCCACGATCAATCGCAATCTGAAGTCCTTTGCGCTGGCCATCATCGGCGCCGAGCACCTGCTGCGGCTCGTGCCCCGCGGCACGCACGAATACCGCCGCCTCATCCGGCCCTCGGAGCTGGCGCGCTGGGGACGGTCCCTCGGGCTCACGCTGCGCGATGTCACCGGCATCGCCTACAACCCGTTCCTGCAGAGTTTCCGCTGCACGCAGGATGCGGATGTGAACTACCTTGCGCATTTCCAGCTCGATCGCCCGTGATGCGCGGGCCGCGAGCCGCGCAGTGCTGCTCGATCTGGACGGGACGCTGCTCGATACCGCGCCGGACATGACGGGCGCCCTGAACCGCCTGCGTGCGGAAGAGGGTCTTGCGCCGATGGCCTTCGAGGCATTGCGGCCGAGCGTGAGCCATGGCTCGCTGCGCCTGGTGCGCGTGGGGTTCCCCGATCATGATGAAGCCGGGCACGCGAGCCTGCAGCAGCGCTTCCTCGCGATCTACGGCGACAACCTGTTCGAAGGCACCTGCCTGTTCCCCCACATGTCGGCGACACTGGATGAGCTGCAGTCTCGTGGCATCCCCGTGGGCATCGTCACCAACAAGCCCGGCTGGCTGACGCAGCCGCTGCTCGAGCGCCTCGGGATCCTGCACCGCTTTGCCTGCGTGGTGAGCGGTGACACGCTGCCCACGCGCAAGCCGCACCCGGCCCCGCTGCTGCATGCCGCGCGCCTCGCGGGCGCGCCGGCCGCGGCCTGTGTGTACGTGGGGGATGCCGAGCGCGACATCCAGGCGGCGCGCGCCGCGGGCATGACCTCGCTGATCGCGCGCTACGGTTATCTCGGCGAGGAGGACCATCCTGCCGACTGGCAGGCCGATGGCGAACTGCAGCAGCCGCAGGAGCTGCTCGAATGGCTGCGGCAGCGTGAGTGGCTATGAACGGATGCTTCGCATGATCGACCCCTTGAGATACCAGGCGCCCCGGGACCTGCTGCGCGACAAGGTGGTGCTCGTGACCGGCGCGGGCGGCGGCCTGGGCAAGGCGCTGGCGCTGGACTGCGCGCGCGCCGGCGCGCAGGTGGTGCTGTGCGGGCGGCGGCAGTCGCGCCTGGAGTGCGTCTACGATGCCATCGAGGCCAGCGGTGGTCCACGGCCCGCGCTGGCACCCATCGACTTCACCACGGCGACGGCCGTGCAGTACGACGAACTGGCCGGTGTCATCGAGCGGGAGTTCGGGAGGCTCGACGGACTGGTGCATTGCGCAGCGCTGCTCGGGGATCGCTCGCCGGTCGACCAGTACGATGTGCCCACCTGGTGCAAGGTGCTGCACGTCGACCTCACCGCGCCGTTCATCCTCACCCAGGTGCTGATGCCGGTGATGCGCCGCGGGGCCGATGCGTCCATCGTGTTCGTCAGCAGCAGCGTTGCCCGGCGGCCCAAGGCCTACTGGGGCGCCTATGCCGTGGCCAAGGCCGGCCTCGAGTCCCTGGGCGCGATGCTGGCGCTCGAGGTGGAAGCCGAAGGCCGGCTGCGCGTCAACACCGTGAACCCCGGCGCGATGCGCACGCCGATGCGTGCAGCCGCTTATCCTGCCGAAAATCCCGCCAGCGTGCGCGAGCCCGGCTCGCTCACCGGCGTGTTCCTGTACCTGCTGGGGTCGGACAGTCGAGGCATCAACGGGCAGCATTTCGATGCGCAGTGAGGTCTCCTGCCGCCGGTTCCTGGCCGTGTTGCTCGCACTGCTGGCGAGCGCGGCCGGTGCGGCCGGTGCGGCGGCCGACCCGCCTGCATCGCCGCTCCCCGCGCCCACGTCGGCGGACTTCGAGATCGCCTCATTCAGCTTCGGCTCCGGCGAGTCCCTGCCGCGACTGCGGCTGCATTACGCGACGCTGGGCACCGCGCATCGCGACGCGCAGGGTCGCATCGACAACGCGGTGCTGCTGCTGCACGGCACGGGCGGCTCGGGTGCGCAGTTCCTGGTGCCGCAGTTCGCCGGCGAACTGTTCGGACCCGGTCAGCCGCTGGATGTCCGCGAATACTTCATCATCATGCCCGACAACCTCGGCCATGGCGGCTCCAGCAAGCCCAGCGATGGACTGCACGCGCGGTTCCCGCACTATGACTACGACGACATGGTCCGGGCGCAGCATGAACTGCTGCTGCGGGGTCTGGGCATCGACCACCTGCGGCTGATCCTCGGCACCTCGATGGGCTGCATGCACGCCTGGGTCTGGGGTGAGACCTACCCGGGGTTCGCCGCTGCGCTGATGCCGCTGGCCTGCCTGCCCGTGCCGATCGCCGGGCGCAACCGCATCTGGCGCGACCTGATCCTCACGGCCATCAGCACCGATCCCGACTGGCGCGGGGGCGAGTACACCGTGCAGCCGGTGCGTGCGCTGCGCACCGCGGCGGGCCTGCTGATGCTCGCGGGCAGCGCGCCACTGCCCTGGCAGATGAGCTACCCCACCCGCGAGGCGGCGGACCGATTCATGGAAGAGACCCTCGCACGCTCGATGGCGCGCCTCGATGCGAACGACCTGCTGTACCAGGTCGCCTCCTCACGCAACTACGATCCTTCGCGGAAATTGCAGGACATCCACGTGCCCGTTGCATGGGTCAACTCCGCGGATGATTTCATCAATCCACCGGAACTGGGCATCGCCGAACGCGAGGCGAAGCGGCTGCCGCGCGGCCACTTCACGCTGCTGCCGGCATCGCTCGCCACCCACGGCCACGGCACGCACACCTGGGCCGTGATGTGGAAGGACGAACTCGTTTCATTGCTCGGCGAATCGCACCGCTGAGCGGCACGCTGCCTCCACCTCGTTCAGCAAGGCATTGCGCTCGCCCAGGGTCACTTCCCGCAGCCGGCCACGAGGCACATCGCGCCCCAGGTGCACCGGCCCGAGCCGGATGCGCATGAGCCGGCTGACGATGATGCCGCGCGCCGCCAGCCAGTGGCGGATCGACGCCGGACGCGTGGCGCGGGCCGTGATCTGCAGCCAGTGGTTCTGCCCCTCGCCGAGTTGTGCCTCGGCCTCGAGGATGCTCACCGGTTCGCCTTCGACTTCGGTGGCATCACGCAGGTCGCGCAGCAGTTCCTCGCTGATGGCACCCCGCACCCGCAGGACATAGTCCATGGTGAGCGCGTGCACGGCGCGCGAGATGCGCAGGCTGAGCGCCCCATCGTCCGTCAGCAGTTCCAGGCCACCGTCCACCGGCGGGAGCCGGTTGATCGCGAGCCAGCGGCGTGCGGCTCCCGACTTCCCCAGGTGATCGGCGGCGCGCAGCGCCGCCTCCTTGAGATCCAGCGGGGTACCCGGCGGCCGATGCAGCAGCAAGAGGTGGGACGGCTCGTCGGGAGCCCGTGACTTGAGGCGGACGGGCCGGCCATCCACCGTCACCCGATCGGCCTCGCCGAGCCTTGCGCCCGGCTCGGGCACGACGCCGTTGACCAGCAAACGACCGGCCGCGATCCAGCGCTCGATCTCGCGCCGCGAGCCCACGCCTGCGGCAGCCAGCACCTTCTGGATGCGTTCGGTGGGGGCTGCCGCCGCGGCTTTGCCGCGGCCGGGGGCACGAGTCCGGCGTCGCGCCGGTCGGCGATGCGTCACGCCAGGTGGGGTCAGTCGTCCCGGTCAGGGCCGGAAGCGACCATGCCCTGCGGGCGGGCCTCGAGCCCGGGAGTGCCATCCTCCGCAGTGCCCGGCTCCTCATCCTCCGCGAGGGGTTCATCGGCGCCGGATTCGATGTCGGCGATGGCCTCGGCCGCCGCCGGTTCGCCGGCTTCGGCGACCTCGGCCGCCGGCGCCACGGGCTCCGCGCCCGGCAGCGCCAACTGGATGCGCAGATCCTCCATCTCCTTGAGTTGCACCAGCGTCGGCAGGTCATCGAGCTTCTTCAGCCCGAAGTAGTCGAGGAAATCGCGGGTGGTGCCCAACAGCTCCGGGCGCCCGGGAACGTCGCGGTGGCCGACGACGCGAACCCAATTGCGCTCCAGCAGCGTCTTGATGATGTTCGGATTCACCGCCACGCCACGGATCTGCTCGATCTCACCGCGCGTGATCGGCTGGCGGTAGGCCACCAGCGCGAGTGTCTCGAGCAGCGCGCGCGAATACTTCGCCGGCCGCTCCTGCCAGAGCCTGGACACCGGATCCGCCACGCTGGAGCGGATCTGGATGCGCCAGCCATTGGCGACTTCCTTCAGCTCGATGCCGCGTGATTCGTAGTCAGCGGCGAGTTCCGCGAGCGCTGCGCTGACCGCTTCCTCCGCGGGAGTCTCGCCGGCGCCCAGCAGCGCTGCCAGCTCGCTCACCGCCAAAGGCCGTCCGGCCGCGAGCAGCGCTGCCTCCACCACATTGCGTACGTACAGTTCGGTCATGATGTCGTCCCGGAGTCAGCCGTATCAGCGACCAGCGCCAGGTGGCGGCCGGCCGGATTCCCCTTGCGCACGTGCAGGGGCGCATAGGGTTCGGATTGTGCAATATCGATGAGGCCCTCGCGAAGCAGTTCCAAAATGGCGACAAAGGTCACCGTCACGCCGCGACGGCCTTCCTCCGGGCGGAACAGCTGCGCGAACTCCACGAATGCGCCGCCCTCGAGCGTCGACAGCACCTCGCTCATGCGCTGTCTCACCGACAGCGGCTCGCGCTGCACGTGGTGATGGGCGAACATGTCGCTGCGCGAGAGCACTTCCTGGAAGGCCACCAGCATTTCCTGCAGGGTGACCTGCGGCAGCAGCCGCACCACCTTGCGATCCACCAGTTCCGCACCCGCGATCCAGGTGTCGCGCTCCTGGCGCGGAATGCGGTCCAGGTTCTCCGCCGCCTTCTTGAACCGCTCGTACTCCTGCAGGCGCCGCACCAGTTCGGCACGGGGATCCGCCTCCTCCGCCTCCCCCTCGATCCTGGGCCGCGGCAGCAGCATGCGCGATTTCACCTCGGCGAGGGTCGCGGCCATGAGCAGGTACTCACCGGCCAGTTCGAGTTGCAGCTCCTGCATGAGCTCGATGTACTGCATGTACTGGCGGGTGATCTCCGCGATGGGGATGTCGAGGATGTCGAGGTTCTGCCGCCGGATCAGGTACAGCAGCATGTCCAGCGGCCCTTCGAAGGCCTCGAGGAAGATCTCGAGCGCCTGCGGCGGGATGTACAGGTCCTTCGGCAGCTCCGTGATGGGCTCGCCCTCGACCACGGCGAAGGGCATTTCCGCCTGGGCGGGGACCACGGGTGGGGCTGCCACGGGAGCGGCCGGCTTGCTGGAGACCAGGGTCAGTTCGGGTTTCATCGGTAATTGAGCGCCATCGCCTCGCGCACGGCGTCCATGGTTTCACGCGCCACCGTTCGCGCCTTGTCGCAGCCTTCCGCGATGATACCCCGGACCAGCTCGGGATTCTCCTCGAACTCCTGCGCACGCTTGGTGATGGCGCTGATCTCTTCCACCACCTTGTCGATGAGCGGCTTCTTGCAGTCGAGGCAACCGATGCTGGCGCTGCGGCAGCCGTCGTACACCCACTTGCACGTGGCCTCGTCGGAGTAGATCTTGTGCAGGTCCCACACCGGGCACTTCTCCGGGTCACCCGGATCGGTACGGCGCACGCGCGCCGGATCGGTCTGCATGGCCTTGAGCTTCTTCACCACACTGTCGATGTCCTCGCGCAGCCCGATGGTGTTGCCATAGGACTTCGACATCTTGCGTCCGTCGAGCCCCGGCACCTTCGGCGTGTTGGTCAGCAGCACTTCGGGCTCGGGCAGGATGCTGATGCCGCCACCCTCGAGATAGCCGAGCAACCGGTCGCGGTCGGCCACGGTGAGGCGGGCGTTGGATTCCACCAGGGCACGGCCCCGGGCGAGCGACTCCTCCGCGCCCTTCTCCTGGTAATCCTTGCGCAGGGTGCGGTACAGCGTGGCATTGCGCGCCCCGAGGCTCTTGATGGCCTTCTCCACCTTCTGCTCGAACTCCGGCTCGCGGCCGTAGATGTGGTTGAAGCGCCGCGCCACCTCGCGGGTGACCTCGACGTGCGCAACCTGGTCCTCACCCACCGGCACGTACTGTGGCCGGTACAGCAGGATGTCGGCGGACTGCAGCAACGGGTATCCCAGAAATCCGTAGGTTGCGAGATCTTTCTCAGAGAGCTGTTCCTGCTGGTCCTTGAAGCTCGGCACGCGCTCGAGCCAGCTCAGGGGCGTGATCATCGACAGCAGCAGGTGCAGTTCCGCATGCTCAGGGATCCGCGACTGGATGAACAGCGTGCTCACGCCCGGGTTCAGCCCGGCCGCGAGCCAGTCGATGACCATGGTCCAGACGTGTTCCTCGAGCTTCGAGGTGTCATCGTAGCCCGTGGTCAGCGCATGCCAGTCCGCCACGAAGTAATAGCAGTCGTACTGGTACTGCAGCTCGGTCCAGTTCTTCAGTGCGCCGTGCAGGTTGCCCAGGTGGAGTTGTCCCGTCGGGCGCATGCCGGAGAGGATGCGCCGGTTCTGGAGGGGCCCTGGAGTCATGCTGACAAATCCTTGCTATTCAATACCCTGTACCTTTCTCTTGGAATTGTTGTCACTTCCGCTTGACGGCGGGCGGTGCGCATTATACGGATCAGCCACCCGCAAAGGGGGCCGGATCTCCGCGGCCCTGCCGCACGAGTACTGGCTGTTCACCCGACAGGTCGACCACGGTGGTGGGCGTGAGCCCGCAGTTGCCGCCATCGAGCACGAGTTCGACGCGCGTGCCCAGGCGCTCGGCGATCTCGCGGGCGTCGGTCATGGGCAACTCATCGCCCGGCATGTGCAGCGTCGAGCTCATGATCGGCTCGCCGAGTTCGGCGAGCATCAGGGCGGTCACCGGATGATCGGGTACCCGCAGGCCAATGGTGCCGCGACGCTCGTGCTTGAGCCGGCGCGGGGTTTCCTTGGTCGCCCGCAGCAGGAAGGTGTACGGCCCCGGCGTGTTGGCCCGCAGCAGGCGGTACTGCCAGTTCTCGACATGGGCGTACCGCGCGACTTCCGACAGATCGCGGCAGACGAGCGTGAAATGGTGATGCCGGTCGGCCTCGCGCAGCGCGCGAATCCGCTCCAGGGCCGCCTTGTCGCCGATGTGGCAACCAAGGGCATAGCAGGAGTCGGTGGGATAGACGATCACGCCCCCGGAGCGCAGCGCGTCCACCGCTTGCCTCACGAAGCGCTTCTGGGGGGAGACCGGGTGGAGCTGCAAATAGACGGCCATGGATTTGGCTATGATACGCAACGATGGGCACGCTGCTCGAACTCGCTCCGCTCGCCGCCTTCTTCATCGCCTGGCTCTGGGGCGGGATATACCCGGCCACCGCGGCGCTCATGGTCGCCAGCGTCACCGTGATGCTGGTGCATCGCGCTCTCCACGGCCGGTTCAAGGACCTGCACGTCATCACCGCGGTGCTGGTGGTGGTGCTGGGGTCCGCCACCCTGTTCCTGCATGACAAGCGCTTCATCCAGTGGAAGCCCACGGTGCTGTTCGGCCTGCTCGCCGCCACCCTGGCTCTGAGCAGCCTGGTGGGCGCGCGTCCGCTGATGCAGCGCCTGTTCCTGGCGATGCTGCCGGAGGGCATCCGGCTGTCGCTGCGCGGCTGGCACGCGCTCAACGTCGTGTGGGCCGCCTGGTTTGCGCTGGTGGCCTTTGCGAACCTGTACATCGCGCAGCACTACTCCGAGACCGTCTGGGTGCATTTCCACACCTACGGGGTCTCGGTGGCAACGCTGCTGTTCGTGTTACCGCAGGTGTTCTGGCTCGCCGGACGTGCTCCGCAGGAAGCGCCGGCCCCGGGCGAGCGGCTGCCGTGAGCGCCATCGACCGCGTGCAGCGAATCCGCGCCTGCCTCACCGCGCAGTTCGCTCCCTCGCGGCTCGATGTCGAGGATGAGAGCCATCATCACGTGGGCCATGCCGGCGCCGCCGGCGGGCAGGGGCATTTCCGTGTGCACATCGAGTCCGCGGCCTTCGCCGGGCTGTCACCGGTGGCGCGGCACCAGCGCATCTATGCCGCCCTCGGCGAGTTGATGCGCACCGATGTCCATGCTCTCGCGATCGTTGCGCGTGCGCCCGGTGAGCGCTCCGGCTAGACTGGCGCCGCTGTTCACTTCCCGAAGGTATCTCATGATCAATTCCCTCGTGATTCCGTCGCGCGCCGCTGGCCTCCTGGCCCTGGCCCTCGCCTTGGGTGCGTGCAAGCCCGCCGCCTCCCCGTCCGCCGGGCCGGCTCCGGCCGCCGGGGACGCAAAGTCGGCGGAGGCCGTGGCGACGGTGGACGGCACGCCCATCTCGCGCGAGATCTACGATTTCTACACCAAGTCGGTGGCCGGCAAGAATGCCAACGAGCTGACGGCCGAGCAGAAGTCGCAGGTCCTCGACGAGCTGGTCAACACCCAGCTCATCGCGAACCAGGCGATCAAGGACGGCCTCGAGAAGGACAGCGAGACCGCATCGCGGCTGGCCGTGGCACGCCTGCGGTTGCTGGCCGACGGCGAGGCGCAGAAGTACCTCAAGGGCAAGGAGCCGAGCGAGCAGGAGGTGCGCGTCGAGTACGAGTCCGCCATCACCAGCATGGACAAGACCCAGTACCACGCGCGGCACATCCTGGTCGCGACCAAGGAACTGGCGCAGCAGTTGATCAAGCAGATCAAGGGCGGAGGGAGTTTCGAGGCCATTGCCAAGGCCAATTCCATCGACGGCTCGAAGGAGCGCGGGGGCGATCTCGGCTGGTTCTCCCCCAGCGGCATGGCGAAGCCCTTCGCCGATGCGGTCAAAACCCTGAAGAAGGGCGAGATGACGGCCGAGCCGGTGCAGACCCAGTTCGGCTGGCACATCATCAAGCTGGACGAGACCCGCGATGCCTCACCGCCGCCGTTCGAGCAGGTGCGCGAGCAGCTCGCCAGCCGGGTCATGCAGAAGAAGCTGCAGGCCTACATCGACGAGCTGAAGAAGACCGCTAAGATCGAGAAGAAGATCTGAGCAGCTCGCGCAGGGCATCCTCGTCGAGCACGGGGATGCCCAGCTCCTCGGCCTTGCGCAGCTTGCTTCCGGGGTCGCTCCCGGCCACCACGTAGCTGGTCTTCTTCGACACGCTCCCCGAAACGCGGGCGCCCGCTTCCTGCAGGGCGGCCTGCGCCTGCTCCCGACTCATCGTGGGCAGCGTGCCGGTGAGCACGAAGGTCTTGCCGGCGAGTTCTCCGCCGCGCCGCGGGCCCATCGCCGGCCAGCGCAGGCCGGCCTGCAGCAGGCGCTCGACCAGAAGCCGGTTGTCGGGCAGCCCGAACCAGGCGACCACGCTGGCAGCCACCACCGGCCCCACGTCCGGCACCTTTTCCACCTCGTCCTGGCTGGCCCGCTGCAGCGCCTCCAGCGAGCCGAAGTGCTGCGCGAGCGCCAGTGCGGTGGCCTCCCCGACATCGCGGATCCCGAGGCCGAACAGCAGCCGCGGCAACGTGGTATCGCGGGCCGCATCGATGGCATCGATGATCTTCTGCGCCGATTTCTCGCCCATCCGGTCGAGCTCGGCGAGCTGCCCCGCGGAGAGTGACCAGAGATCCGCCGGTGACCTCACGAGGTCGCGGCCGGCCAGTTGCTCGATCAGCCGGTCTCCCAGCCCCTGGATGTCGAGCGCGCGCCTCGAGGCGAAGTGACGGATTTCCTCGATGCGCTGCGCCGGGCAGTTGCGCCCGCCCGTGCAGCGCGCCACCGCGGCTTCGGGGTCACGCACCACCGGCGAGCCGCAGACGGGGCAATGGCTGGGCAGCCGCAGCGGGTGGGTGCCTTCCGGGCGCCGCTCGTGCAGCACCCGCGCCACTTCGGGGATCACGTCCCCGGCGCGACGGACCACCACGGTGTCGCCCACGCGCACGTCCTTGCGGTGAACCTCGTCCATGTTGTGGAGCGTTGCGTTGCTCACCGTGACCCCGCCCACGAACACCGGCACGAGCCTTGCGACCGGCGTGAGTGCGCCGGTGCGGCCGACCTGGAACTCGATGTCCTTCACCACCGTGGTCTCTTCCTCGGCTGGGTACTTGTGCGCGATGGCCCAGCGCGGCGCCCGGGCGATGAACCCCAGCCGGCGGCGCTGGTCGAGGTCATCGATCTTGTAGACCACGCCGTCGATCTGGTAGGCGAGCGATTCGCGGCGTCCACCGATGTCGGCAAAGTACGAAAGACAGGCGTCGATGGAATCGACGATGCGGGTTTCCGGACACACCTTGAAACCCCAGCCGCGCAGCGCGTCGAGCAGCCCTTCGTGGGTGCCCGGCAGCTCGCCACCTTCGACGTACCCGGTGCCGTAGATGAAGATATCCAGCGGGCGCTGGGCGGTGATCCTCGCATCGAGCTGGCGCAGGCTCCCGGCGGCGGCATTGCGCGGGTTGACGAAGGTCTTCTCGCCGCGCGTCAGCGCCTGCGCATTGAAGCGCTCGAAGCGGGCCTTGGGCATGAACACCTCGCCGCGGACCTCGAGCACCCGGGGGAAGTCCCTGCCACGCAGCTTCAACGGCAGGGCGGCGATGGTCCGCAGGTTCTGCGTGATGTCCTCGCCCGTCTCTCCATCGCCGCGGGTCGCCCCGAGCACGAAGCGGCCCCGCTCGTAGGTGGCGCTGACGGCCAGACCGTCGAGCTTGGGCTCCGCCGAGTACCGCAGCGGCTCGCTGCGCAGGCGTTCGCGCACGCGACGGTCGAAATCGCGGACCACCGCTTCCTCGAAGGCATTGTCGAGCGAGAGCATCGGCACGCGATGCTTCACCTCGCCGAAGGACGGGAGCGGTGATGCGCCGACGCGCTGCGTGGGGGAATCCGGCGTGATCAGGTCCGGGTGCTGCTGCTCCAGCGAGCGCAGCTCCTCGAGCCGCGCATCGTATTCGGCGTCGGAGACTTCCGGCGCATCGAGCGCGTGGTAGGCATGGTTGTAGCGGTGCAGGAGTTCGCGCAGTTCCTCCACCCGCGCAGGGACCGAGTGGGCGCCCCGGCCTGACCCGCTCACGGCGAATCCGCGCCCTGCAGTTGTTGCTCGAAGTGATGGATCTCCTCGCGCAGCAGCCCGATGCGCTGCGGCGAGAGCGGGTTGCCCTGCTCGTCCTGCATCATGCCCGACAGGTCGGTGGAGAGCTGCCGGGCACAGCCCAAGAGATCCTCGAGCGCCTGCACCGGCGCGAGGGGGCCTGGCAGTACCGCGAAGATCGACAATCCGGGAAAACGCTGCTCGTGCATGCGCTCGGGGTCGAAGCTGCCGGGCTCGATCAGGCTGGCGACCAAGAAGACGGTGCGGCCGTCGGGATGAAGCCGGTGGAAGACACCGTAGCGGCCGTGAAGCAGATCGGAACCGGCCAGCGCGGTGGCGACGTCCTCGCCGGACCATCCGCCCTCACCCATCGCGTGCACGCGCACCGTGATGATCTTCTGCAGTTCGATGGGACGCGGGGGTTCAGCCTTGACCCTCGAGAACCGGCCGCTGGTGTCGGTGCGCGGCGCCGGGCGCAGCTCGCGGCGCGCGAACCGCCCGCTTGCCAGGTGTGGCTCGGGAACGGGCGCGGGCGCGCTGCGCACGGGGGGCTCCGGCACCGATGGGTCGAACGTTTCGGGGTGCTCGAGCGGGACCGCGGGATCCGTGAACGGCAGCTCGGCGGTCTCGAACACGGGCATCTCGGCGGGCATCTCGGCCGGCATTTCGGCGGGCACCTCGTCCGCCACCGACACCTCGAGGGTGTCTCCGGCCGGCGCTTCCCGAAAGGCCTGGACGTCATCGAGCAGCAGGATGCCCGAATCATCTTCGGGCTGTGCCAGGACCGGGATGCTCACCGAACCCGGCTCCACCGGGCCATCCGCCGCGCTCACCCGCAGCGGCTCGAAGGGCCTGACGGCGGGTTCCCGCGGCGGCGGAGCCGCCTCGTGCAGCACGGCGAGAGGGGGTTCCGCGGAAGGCTCGAGGACGGGCGGCATGCGGCCGCCCGCTTCCGCATCGAAGCCGGGGGAACCGCGCGCCTGCGATGATCCACGGCGTCCCGACCACCAGATGCCGAGCAGCAACAGCAGTCCCAGTCCGAGCAGAATCCAGCGAAACCCGGACAAGATGCCGACCTCGTTAGCTCGCTGCCATGCGCACCGCCTCGTCCACATCGACCGCAACCAGGCGTGAAACGCCCGGTTCGTTCATGGTGACACCCACCAGTTGCGAGGCAAGTTCCATTGTACTCTTGTTGTGCGTGATGAAGATGAACTGCACGCTGCGGGACATCTCGCGCACGATGTCGCAGAATCGCCCGACGTTGTTCTCATCGAGCGGTGCGTCCACCTCGTCCAGCAGACAGAACGGCGCGGGATTCAGGTCGAAGATCGAGAACACCAGTGCCACCGCGGTGAGCGCCTTCTCGCCGCCTGAAAGCTGGCTGATGGTGGCATTGCGCTTGCCGGGTGGCCTCGCCATGATCGATACGCCCGCGGCCAGTGAGTCCTCGCCCACCATCTCCAGGTAAGCGTGACCGCCGCCGAACAGGCGCGGGAATTTCTCCTTGAGGCCGGCGTTGACGCGATCGAAGGTGTCCTGGAAGCGCGTGCGCGTCTCGCGGTCGATCTTGCGCATCGCGGATTCGAGCATCTCCAGCGCGTCGGTGAGATCCTTGAGCTGCCGGTCCAGGTACTCCTTGCGTTCGGATTGTTCCTTGAACTCGTCGATGGCGGCGAGGTTCACCTGGCCCAGCCGCTCGATCTTGCCGGTGGTCTCCGCGAGCTGCGATTCCCATCCGGGAACTTCCGCCTCCGGCGCAAGCTGTGCCAGCACCGTTTCGAACTCGAAGCGCGTGGCGGTGAACTGTTCGGCCAGGCCCTCGCGCCGCACGCGCACCTGCTGCGCGGCCAGCCTCGCATTCTCCATCTCTCCGCGGGTCTGCTCCAGGCGGTTCTCGGTGCCGGCGCGCACGGACTCGCGTTCGCGCAGCTGCTGATCGCTCTCCTCGAGCGCGATGCGCGCGGCGCGCAGCTCGGATTCCACCGCCAGCCGCTGCTGCAGGGCCTCTTCCAGCTCCAGCTGAAGCCGCTGCAGCGGCTCCTCACCTTCCGCGAGCTGCGTGGCCAGGTCGTCGCGGCGCTGCTGGCCGCTCTGGATCTGCTGTTCGATGCGCGTCAGCGTGGTGGTCAGCGAGGCGTGCGAGGATCGGCGCGACTCGAACTGCACCGCGAGCTCGCGCGCCTGGGCCTGCGCGGCCTGGGCCGCGGTCCGCGCGGCGTTGAGCCCCTCGCGCAACCGGTCCCGGACCGTCTCCAGTTCCTGCCGCTTCGGCTCCAGCGAGGCCAGCGAATCGATGGAGGATTGCATCTGGGCGCGCGAGGCGCGCAGTTGTTCATCCGTGGTACGGGTCTCTTCGACGAGGTCCGTGTGCTGGGCGGTGAGTTCCTCGAGCCTGCGCGTGGCCTCGCGGGCCCGGTTCTGGGCCGCCTCGAGCCGGGCCCGCTGGTCGACGTGCTCGCGATGCAGGCGGTTGACCTGCTGCTGGAGCTGCTCGCGACGATCCTCGAGTTCGTGCACGGTGGAGCGGTCCTGCTCCACGGCGCGCTCGAGCTGCTGGATCTCCTCGCCGAGGCGCGTCACCTCGAGCCGCGTCGTGCGCAGCGTTTCTTCCCGCTCGATGACGCCGGCGGCGGGGTCCTTGTCACGCGACAGCCGCAGCCAGTCCCGTCCGAGCCAGATGCCATCGCGCGTCACCACCGATTCGCCCGCCTGGAGGCGGGGCCGCAGCGCCAGCGCCGCCTGCAGTGAATCCGCGGTGTGCACCTGGCCCATCATCGCGTGCAGCGCCGTGGCGCCGGACACCTTCGACAGGAGCGACTCGGCGGAGGCCGGCGCGGCCTGCTCGCCGGTGACCACCAGCGCGAGTTGCCCGCCGTCGAAGCTGTCGAGCACGGCCGCGACCGAATCGAGCCCGTCGACACACACCGCCTGCAGGTAGGAGCCCAGCACGGTCTCCACGGCCTTCTCCCAGCCGCGCGCGACGCGCAACTGCTGCGCCAGGCGCGGCCGCGCGTCGAGGGATTGCGCCGCCAGCCACTGCGTCACCTTGCCGCTGACCTGCCCCAGCGCCGCCTGTTGCAGCGCCTCCAGCGAGACCATCGTTCCCTTGCACTCCTGCCAGCGGGTTCGCAGCGCGTTCAGCGCGGCCGCGCGGGCCCTTTCCTGCTCACGCGAGGCCGACAGCATGCCCAGCAGCGACTGCAGCTCCTCTTCGGAACGGCGGCCCGACTCGCGCGCCTCGCTTTCCCGCGCGGTGAGCGCCTCGATGCCGGATTCGGGGCGCACCCCGCGCAGCAGCTCGAGCTCGGCGTCGATGCGTTCGCGCTGCGCCAGCAATCGGCGTTCCTGCGTCTCGAGCTGCTCGATGCGGGCACGCTCGACCTGGGTCTCGCGCTGGGCGCCCGCGAGCGCCGCGGAATGCTCATCCCAAGCGTGCTGCCACTGTGCGAGCGACTGCTCGGCGGCATCGCGCTCGGCGGCGGTGCTCGTCTCCAGCGCGTGCACCGCATCGCTGCGCGGCGCGAGCTGTGCCAGCTCCGCGGCGAGTTCGACGAGTTGTACGCGGTCGCGCCGCTCGACTTCGCCGAGTTCGGCGAGCTGCTCCTCGGACTGGGTCAGCTCGGCCTGGCGGCGCTCGCGCAGCTCGCGCGTGTGGGTGATGTTCTGTTCGATGCGCGTGACCTGGGCACCCGCCTCGTAGTAGCGGCCCTGGATGAGGTTGAGCGAATCGCTGCGCGAGGACTGCTCGGCGCGGATGTGCTCGATGTGCGCCTCGACCTCGCGCAGGTCCGCGAGCACGGCCTGCAGCGCCGTCTCGCAGGCCCGCACGCTCTCGTCGGCCGCCGCCGCCTCGGTGTCCAGCCCGCGCATGCGCAGCACCAGCAGTTCCGCGTGCAGGCGGCGCTCCTCCTCCTTCAGCGTCTGGTAGCGGCGGGCGGTGGCCGCCTGCCGCTGCAGGTGGCGGATCTGCTTCTCGACCTCCTCGCGCACATCGTTGAGACGCTCGAGGTTCTCGCGGGTGTGGGAAATGCGGCTCTCGGTCTCGCGGCGCCGTTCCTTGTAGCGGCTGATGCCCGCCGCCTCCTCGAGGAAGGCCCGCAGGTCCTCGGGCTTTGCCTCGATGACGCGGGAGATCATGCCCTGCTCGATGATGGCATAGCTGCGCGAGCCAAGCCCCGTGCCCAGGAACAGCTGCGTGATGTCCTTGCGCCGGACCTTGATGCCGTTGATGTAGTAGTCCGAGGTGCCATCGCGGCTCACGCTGCGGCGAAGCGCCACCTCGGTGTAGTTCGCATACTGGCCGCCGATCTTGCCTTCCGAGTTCTCGAACACGAGCTCAACCGACGCGTTGCCGAGCGGCTTGCGCGAGGAGGAGCCGTTGAAGATGACATCCGCCATCGAATCGCCACGCAGGTGCTTGGCGGAGATCTCGCCCATGACCCAGCGCACGGCGTCGATGATGTTGGACTTGCCGCAACCGTTCGGACCGACCACGCCGGTCAAACTGCTGGGGAAAGTCACCGTGGTCGGATCGACGAAGGACTTGAAACCGGCGATCTTGAGTTTTACCAGGCGCATGGGCGGGACGGATACCTTGCGTGAGGCGCGCGGGCCGCGCGGCAAGCGGGTTAGTGTAAAGTAATCGGCATTTTCGTAAACCCCTGACACCCTCGTGACACAGCCCGTCGATCAGCTCGAGACGTTTCGAAATCCAGCGCCCACGCGGGACTACACCATCCGCATGAGCATCCCGGAGTTCACCTGTCTGTGTCCGAAGACGGGCCAGCCGGATTTCGCGACGCTCGAGCTCGAGTACGTGCCCGATGAACTCTGCGTCGAGCTCAAGTCGCTGAAGCTGTACATCTGGTCCTTCCGTGATCGCGGCGCCTTTCATGAGGCGGTGACCAACGAGATCCTCGAACGCCTCGTCGCCGTCACCGCGCCCCGCTTCATGCGCCTCACCGCGCGCTTCAATGTCCGCGGCGGCATCCACACCAGCGTGGTAGTGGAGCACCAGCGCCCTGGCTGGGCCGGCACACCCCGTGTGACGCTGCCATGACCCCGTGTGAGCTGCCATGAATTGCTTATGATTCATACACTTGGAATATAGCCCCTGGGACCCTGTACAGCGTTGCCGGCGCCGGTATAATCGCGCGCTCTCGAAAGGATTAGGACAGGGCGGGAAGGTCGACATGCCAACGAAGAAGACCGCAAAAGCCGTGAAGAAGCCGGCGCGCAGCGCCGTGAAGAAGGCAGCCTCACCCAAGGCCGCGGTGGCGAAGAAGGCCGCGCGCGTGGTGGCCGCTCCCGGTTCGAAGGCGAAGGCCAGGCCGGCAAAACCGCTGGCCAGGCCGGCCGTGAAGGCAGCCGTGCCGAAGCCTGCCGCCCCCAAGGCGGCCGCGAAACCGGTCAATGCCAGGCCCGCGGCGGCGAAGCCTGCCGCGCCTGCGCCTGCGGGCATGGCGGCGTCGCCCGGACGAGCCGCCACGGCGCGCGCCGAGGAATCCGGCAACATCCGCTTCGACGCCCGGCCCATGGTGATGCCGCGTCCCGCGCCTTCCGCCGACGAGGATGCCGATGGCGAGCCTGCCGTGCCCGCAAGCCTCCTGGCCGGTCCGCGCAACGTCAAGCCGTACATCTCCAAGCGCGGCGAACAGTACATGAACAAGGAGCAGCTCGATCACTTCGCGCGCATCCTTGCGAACTGGAAGCGCGACCTCATGGTCGAGGTGGACCGCACGGTGCTGCACATGAAGGACGAGGCCGCCAATTTTCCGGACCCGAACGATCGCGCCACGCAGGAGGAGGAATTCAGCCTCGAGCTGCGCACGCGCGATCGCGAGCGCAAGCTGATCCGCAAGATCGACGAGGCGATCAAGCGCATCGAGGACGGCAGCTACGGCTACTGTCTGGAGACCGGCGAGGAGATCGGCATCAAGCGGCTCGAGGCACGGCCGGTGGCGACGCTGTCGGTGGAAGCGCAGGAGCGTCGCGAGCGGCGCGAGAAGCAGTACGGCGACCGCGACGACCGGTATCGCTGAGACTTCGCCCACGCCCGGCGCCCGACCCGGACCCGGCCGCGTTCCTTCTGCCGGGTTGCGATACGTCGGCCGTTTCGCACCGTCCCCCAGCGGCGATCTGCACCTGGGTTCCCTGTTCACCGCGGTAGCCAGCTTCCTTGACGCGCGCGCCCAGGAAGGGTCCTGGCTGGTCCGCATCGAGGACCTGGACCGGCCCCGCGAACTGCCGGGCGCCGCCGGGCGTATCCTGCGATGCCTCGAGGCCTTCGGCCTGCACTGGGACGGCCCACCGTTGCGTCAGAGCGATCGGCAGGCGCGATACCGCGACTGCATCGCCGCGCTGTGGGCGCAGGGCCGCCTGTACCGTTGCGCGTGCCCGCGGCAGGCGTTGCAGGGCCAGGCGATCTACCCAGGCACCTGCCGACGCAACCCCGCTCCGCTCGACTCGCCCGCCGCACTTCGATTCGCGCTCGACACCGGCACCGTGCGGTTCGAGGATCGCATCCAGGGCAGCATCGAGCAGGATCCGGCGGCGACGCAGGGGGACTTCGTGGTCCAGCGGCGGGACGGGATCCTCTCGTACATGCTCGCGGTGGTCGTGGATGATGCCGACCAGGGGGTGAGCGAGGTGATGCGCGGGGCGGATCTCCTGGATAGCACGGGCGCGCAGATCCAGCTGCAGCGCTCGCTCGGATTCCCGACGCCAGGCTTCGCGCACCTGCCGCTGCTGCTGGAACCGGATGGCTCGAAGCTGGCGAAGTCCCGCCGCAGTGTGCCGGTGGATCCGGCGGCTGCCCTGCCGACCCTGCGGTTCATCCTTTCCCTGCTGGGACAGCCGCCCTGCGAGGAGCCGCTGGAATCCCCTGGAGAACTGCTGACCTGGGCGGCCAGGCGCTGGCGTGTTGAAAATATTACCCGCCAGAGGCAGATCACCCTTCGGTAATGCGGCGCATGAGCAATTGCGCATCGACCGCATTGCGCTATCCTGCTCACATTGCACTGCGCTATGGCGGATCTGCACCAGCGAGGAGCCGACAATGAGCGAACCGCGAGTGATCAAGAAGTACCCGAACCGGCGGCTCTACGACACGTACGAGAGCCGCTACATCACCCTGTCCGACATCAAGAAACTGGTCATCGAGAAGACCGATTTCCTGGTGGTGGACAAGAAGTCCAACCTCGACATCACGCGCAGCATCCTGCTGCAGGTGATCTCCGAGCAGGAGCACCAGGGCGAACCGGTGATGAGCCAGGAGTTCCTGGCGAATGTGATCAGGACCTACGGGGAGCCATCCCACAGTCTGGTGGGCGGCTACCTGGACCAGAGCATGCGCACGTTCGCCACCGAACACCTGCGCCCGCGCGATTGAAGGACGGCGGCGGCACGAGGCCGCCGCCACCGGATCAGGCGGCGTCGACGTTGCGCATGGACAGACGGACGCGGCCCTGACGGTCCACTTCCAGCACCTTCACGCGTACCACATCGCCTTCCTTGAGCTTGTCGCCGACACGCTCGACCCGTTCCTCGGAGATCTGCGAGATGTGCACCAGGCCATCCCGGCCGGGCAGGATGGTGACGAAGGCGCCGAAGTCCATCAGCCGCGCGACGCGTCCTTCGTAGATGCGGCCCACCTCGACATCGGCGGTGATCAGCTCGATGCGACGCTGCGCCTCCCGGCCCGCGAGTCCCTGGACCGAGGCGATCTTGACCGTGCCATCGTTCTCGATGTCGATGGACGTGCCGGTCTCCTCGGTGATCTGGCGGATGACCGCGCCACCCTTGCCGATGACGTCGCGGATCTTCTCCGGATCGATCTTCAGGGTGATGATGGTCGGCGCCCACTCGGACATGCTCTCGCGCGGCTTCGCCAGCACCTTGTTCATCTCGCCCAGGATGTGCAGGCGGCCTTCGCGCGCCTGGTCCAGCGCCACCTTCATGATCTCCCTGGTGATGCTGGTGATCTTGATGTCCATCTGCAGCGCAGTGACACCGTCCTTCGTGCCGGCCACCTTGAAGTCCATGTCGCCCAGGTGATCCTCATCGCCGAGGATGTCGGTGAGCACGGCGTAGCGCGCGCCCTCTTTCACGAGGCCCATGGCAACGCCCGCGACGGGCGCGCGGATCGGCACGCCGGCATCCATCAGCGCAAGGCTGGTGCCGCACACCGAGGCCATGGAGCTCGAGCCGTTGGACTCGAAGATCTCCGATACGACGCGGATGACGTAGGGGAACTTGTCCATCGGCGGCATCACGGCCTTCACGCCGCGCTTGGCGAGATTGCCGTGGCCGATCTCGCGGCGCTTGGGCGAACCCACCATGCCGGTCTCACCCACGCTGAACGGTGGAAAGTTGTAGTGGAGCATGAAGGGCTCCTTGCGCTCACCCGTCAGTCCGTCGATGATCTGCGCATCGCGACCGGTGCCCAGCGTGGTGACCACCATGGCCTGCGTCTCGCCACGGGTGAACAGCGCGGAACCGTGCGTGCGGGGCAGCGCGCCGGTGCGGATGCTGATCTTGCGCACCGTGCGGGTATCACGACCGTCGATGCGCGGGCGCCCTTCGAGGATGCGCTCGCGCACCAGCCGGTATTCGAGGTTGAAGAACTCCCCGCCCACCTGCTCGGCGGTGAACTGAGGCTTGTCTCCTTCTGCGAGCGCGGCCAGCGTCGCCTTCTTGATCTCGCCGATGCGCGCGTGGCGCTGCTGCTTCTCGGTGATGGCGTAGGCCTCCGCGAGGCCCTTCTCGGCCGCGTTGCCCACCGCCTGCTTCAGCGCGTTGTTCGGCTCGGGAGCGGTCCAGTCCCAGGCCGGCTTGCCGGCCTGCGCCGCGAGTTCCTTGATGGCCTTGATGGCGACCTGCATCTTCTCGTGGCCGAACACGACGGCGCCGAGCATCACGTCCTCGGGCAGGCAGTCCGCTTCGGACTCCACCATCAGCACGCCTTCCTCGGTGCCGGCCACGACGAGGTCGAGATCCGACTCGGCGAGCTGCGAGGCGGTGGGGTTGAGCACGTACTGCCCGTTGATGTAGCCGACGCGCGCCGCACCAATGGGGCTGATGAAGGGCAGGCCCGAGATCGCGAGCGCAGCGGAAGCGCCGATGATAGAGGGAACGTCGGGGTCGACCTCGGCGTTCACCGACAGCACGTTGGCGATGACCTGCACGTCGTTGTTGAAGCCTTCGGGGAACAACGGGCGGATGGGGCGATCGATGAGACGCGAGGTCAGCGTTTCCTTCTCCGTCGGGCGGCCTTCACGCTTGAAGAAGCCGCCGGGAATGCGTCCCGCGGCATAGGTCTTTTCCTGGTAGTTCACGGTGAGCGGGAAGAAGTCGCGCCCCGGCACCGCCTGGCGCTTGCCCACCGCCGTGACCAGCACCACGGTGTCGTTCATCGTGACGACCACGGCGCCGTCGGCCTGCCGGGCCATCTCTCCCGTCTCGATGGTGAGGTCGGACCCACCGTAGTTGAATGTCTTCTTGATAGCAGTCACGTGACCTACCTCTTGGGATGTTTTGTCATGAATCGCAGGACCACACTGCCGGCATGCAGCAGCGGGAGTGGCGCGCTCAGCGGCGCAGGCCGAGCCGTTCGACGACCTGGGCGTACTTGTCCGGCGTCGTGCTCTTGAGGTAGTCGAGGAGCTTGCGTCGCTGGTTCACCATCTTCAGCAGCCCGCGTCGTGACGCGTGGTCAGCCTTGTGCGAGGTGAAATGTTGCGACAGCCCGTTGATCCTTTCGGACAACAGGGCGATCTGCACTTCGGGAGAGCCGGTGTCGTGCGTCGAGCGCTGGAACTTGCCGACGACGGCCGACTTCTGTTCGCGATTCAGTGGCATTGAAAACAAACCTCAATCAATCACTTAGGGCCTTTGGGAAGCCGCGCATTGTACCTGTCGCCCGCGCCGTCCTCAAGCGAGATCAAGAATCAGGAACGCCGCGACCCGGCCGGGAGTGCGCCGGCTGCGGCGGGCGCCGCCAGCAAGCGGCGCGGACGCAACAGGCCGGCCGCATCGATCTCGCCGATGCCGAGGAACCGGCCGGAAGGCTCGAAGATGCGGACCTGGGTCGCGGGCAGTCCATCCGTCACCGCCACCGCTACCGACACCGCTTGTCCGCGGGACAGCGACAGGCATGCAGCCTCGTCCACCGGCAGCCGGGGCAGGTGTCCCAGCGCTGCGTCCACGGGCAAGAGGAACCCGGAGCGCTGCGCCATCGGGGTGGCCTCGAGGGCCTGCAGGTCGATCATGGCATCAGGACCGAACGGCCGGACGGCGAGGCGACGCAGGGATGTCAGATGGCCCACCGTGGAAAGGCTGGCGGCAATGTCCTCGGCCAGGGTACGGATGTAGGTCCCCTTGGACACGCTGACCTCGAAGCTCAGTTCCGGCGTCTGCCAGGCCAGGAAATCGAGGCCGTGGATCAGGACCTCGCGAGCCTCGCGCTCGAGCGTGATGCCGGCCCGGGCGTAGGAATACAATGGCCGACCGCCCTGCTTCAGCGCCGAATGCATCGGCGGCATCTGTGCGTATCGCCGGGGGAAGGCGGCCAAGGCGGATCGCATCCCCGGCTCATCCAGCGCTGGAACCGGCGCCTGCTCGCACACCGCCGTCTCCCGGTCTGCGCTCGGGGTGCGCTCGCCCAGCCGCACGCTCACCCGGTAGGTCTTGTCGGCGTCGAGCAGTTGCGCGCCGAACTTGGTAGCCTCGCCCACCCCGATGGGCAACAGGCCGGTGGCCAGCGGATCGAGCGAGCCCATGTGCCCGACCTTGCGTACGCCCAGGAGCCATTTGACCTTCGCCACTGCCGCCGCGGAGGTCAGCCCCAGGGGCTTGTCGAGCAGCAGGATCCCGTGGACGTCCCCGCTCACGCGGCGCCGGCCTCAGTCATGTGGCTTGGCGACCGACTCGATGAGCTGGGTGAGCTTCACGCCACGCTCGATGGTCTCATCGAGCGCGAAGGTCAGCGTGGGGGTGTAGCGGATCTTGAGGGATTTCATCAGCGATGAACGCAGGAAGGGCGCGGCGCTTTCCAGTCCCGCCTGCACGCGCGCATCGGGTCCCTCGTGCCCGAACACGAGGTAGTACACCTTCGCCGCGCGCAGGTCCGGCGTCAGGTCCACCGCCGTGATGGTCAGGTTGCCGATGCGGGCATCCTTCACTTCGCGGCGCAGGAGATCGGACAGCTCGCGCTGGATCTGCTCGCCCAGCCGGCGGCGACGCGGATTGTCCTTGCTCATGGCCGAAAAAGGGGGCGCGCTACAGCGTGCGCGCCACTTCCACCCGCGAGTAGCACTCGATCTGGTCGCCCTCGCGCACGTCGTTGTAGTTCTTCACGCCGATGCCGCACTCGGTGCCCGCGCGGACCTCGTTCACATCGTCCTTGAAGCGCTTGAGGGACTCGAGCGCTCCTTCGAAGATGACGACGTTGTCGCGCAGCACGCGGATCGGGAAATTCCGGCGCACGTAGCCGTCGATCACCATGCAGCCCGCGACGGTGCCGAACTTGCTCGAACGGAACACGTTGCGCACCTCGGCGAGGCCGACGATCTGCTCCTTCACCTCCGGCGCGAGCAGGCCCGTCATGAGCGTGCGCATGTCGTCGATGGCCTCGTAGATGATGCTGTAGTAGCGCACGTCGATGCCCGAATCCTTCAGGGCGGCGCGCGCGGCGGAGTCGCCACGGACGTTGAAGGCGATGATGCGCGCCTTGGAGGCGGCCGCCAGTGTCACGTCGGACTCGGTCAGTCCGCCCACGCCGGAGGCGATCACGTTCACCGCCACCTCGTCGGTGGACAGTTTCAGCAGCGAATCCCGCAGCGCCTCGACGCTTCCCTGCACGTCGGCCTTGATCAGCAGGTTGACGACATTGGCCTTGGCCTCGCCCATGGTGGAGAACACGTCCTGGATGTTCGCGCTCTGCCTCGCGAGTTTCACCTCGCGTTGCTTGGCCTGTCGATGCATGGCCACTTCGCGGGCGCGGCGTTCGGTCTCCACGACGAGCAGCTCATCGCCCGCATTGGGAGCGCCGGACAGGCCCAGCACCACCACGGGGATGGACGGACCCGCCTGCTCCACCGGCCGTCCGGCCTCGTCGAACATGGCGCGCACGCGTCCGAACTCCTGGCCCACCAGCAAGGGATCGCCCAGCTTGAGCGTGCCGCGCTGGACCAGCACGGTCGCCACCGCGCCGCGGCCCTTCTCGAGGCTCGACTCGATGACGAAGCCCGCCGCGAGTCCATCCACGGGCGCCTTGAGTTCGAGCACCTCGGCCTGCAGCAGCAGGCTGTCGAGCAGTTCGTCGATGCCCTGGCCGGTGCGCGCCGAGACGCTGACGAAGATGTTCTCGCCGCCCCATTCCTCGGGGATGACGCCGTGCTTGGTGAGCTCCTGCTTGACCTTCTCGGCATCGGCCTCGGGCTTGTCGATCTTGTTGATCGCCACCACGATGGGCACCTCGGCCGCCTTGGCGTGCTGGATGGCCTCCACGGTCTGCGGCATGACGCCGTCGTCCGCGCCGACCACCAGGATCACGATGTCGGTGACCTGCGCGCCGCGTGCGCGCATCGAGGTGAAGGCCGCATGGCCCGGGGTGTCGAGGAAGGTGATCAGGCCCTTCGGCGTCTGCACGTGGTAGGCGCCGATGTGCTGGGTGATGCCGCCCGCCTCGCCCGCCGCCACCTTGGTGCGGCGGATGTAGTCGAGGAGCGAGGTCTTGCCGTGGTCGACGTGTCCCATGACCGTGACCACCGGCGGCCGGGCCACGCCTTCGTGTTCCTCCGTGGTGCCCTGCAGTCCCTCCTCGATGACGTTTTCCTTGCGCAGCACCGGGGTGTGACCGAGCTCTTCCACCACCAGCACGGCGGTGTCCTGGTCGATCATCTGGTTGATGGTCGCCATCACGCCCATGGTCATGAGCGCCTTGATGACCTCGGTGGCCTTCACCGCCATCTTCTGCGCGAGCTCCCCGACGCTCATCGCCTCGCCGATCGCGACCTCGCGAACGACCTTGGCGGTGGGCATCTCGAAGCCGTGCTTGCCCTCGGACTCGCCCAGCGCGCGGCGCCGGCCGTCACGCGACTTCTTCTTCTTGTGGCGCGCGCTGACATCGCCGCTGATGTGCAGCTCCTGCCGGCCATAGCGCGTGGACTTGTCCTCCTCGGGTCGAATCGCCTTCACCGGCTTGGGTGCAGCCGCCTTGCGATCACGCTCGGCCTGCTCGCGCGCCTGCTGCTCGGCGGCGCGCCGCGCCTCGTCCTCGGCGGCGCGCTTCTTGTTCTCCTCGTCGGTGCGGCGGCGAGCCTCCTCCTCCTGGCGCTCGCGATCCAGCCTCTCGCGCTCGCGCCGGCCGGATTCCTCGGCCTCGGCCTCGGCACGCGCCCGCTCCTCCGCCTCGCGCTGCCGGTCGATTTCCTCCTGCTGCAGCCGTGCCTGGTCCTCGAGCACCTCGCGCTTGATGTAGGTGCGCTTGCTGCGGACCTCGACGTTCACGGTGCGCGCGCGGCCCTGCGGGCTCGCCAGCTTGAGCTCGGACTGCGACTTGCGCTTGAGCGTGATCTTGCGGGGCGCGGCGTCGGCCGCCTGGTCGTTGCCGTGGCTGCGACGCAGGTGCGTGAGCAGTTCGTGCTTCGCCTCCTCGCTGATCATGTCCTGGGCGCCGGAGACCTTGATGCCGGCCTGGTCGAGCTGCAGCAGCAGCCGATCGACCGGCACCTTCAGCACCTCGGCGAACTGAGCGACGGTGACATCCGCCATAGTGATATTCCTTAGGATTTCGCTTCTGCGTCCGCGCTTTCCGCGAACCAGTGCTTGCGCGCCTCGAGGATGAACCCGGCGGCCTGCTTCTCGTCGATGCCGGTGAACTCGACGAGCTCATCGACCGCGAGGTCGGCCAGATCGTCCCGGGTCTTCACCCCCTTGGCCGACAGGCCGCGCGCCATCTCCGGTCCGACGATCTCCACGAGGCCGGCGGCGCCTTCGGCATCGAGGGATTCCTCGCTCGCGATCGCCTGGGTGAGCAGCACGTCGCGGGCGCGGTTGCGCAGCTCCTTGATGATCTCCTCGTCGAATTCCTCGATGCCGGCCAGCTCGCTCGCCGGCACGTAGGCGATCTCCTCGATGGTGGAGAATCCTTCCTGCACCAGGATGCTGGCCACATCGGAGTCCACGTCGAGCTGCTTCATGAAGGTCTCGCGCAGCGACTGTGACTCGCTCTCGCTCTTCGCCTCGGCCTGGGATTCGCTCATGACGTTGAGCTCCCAGCCGGTGAGCTCGCTGGCGAGGCGGATGTTCTGCCCGCCGCGGCCGATGGCCTGGGAGAGCTTGTCCTCGGCGACCGCGATGTCCATGGAGTGCGAGTCCTCGTCGACGACGATGGAGGTCACCTCGGCGGGCGCCATCGCGTTGATGACGAACTGGGCGGAGTTGTCGTCGAAGGGGATGATATCCACGCGTTCGCCGGCGATCTCGTTCGACACCGCCTGGACGCGCGAGCCGCGCATGCCGACGCAGGCGCCGACGGGGTCGATGCGCGGATCGTTGCTGCGCACCGCGATCTTGGCGCGCACACCCGGGTCACGCGCGGCGCCCAGGATGTTGATCAGCCCCTGGCCGACTTCCGGCACCTCGAGCTTGAACAGTTCGATCAGGAACTCCGGCGCCGTGCGGGACAGGAAGAGCTGCGGGCCACGCGGCTCGGAGCGCACCTCCTTGAGGAAGGCCTTGATGCGGTCCTGCGAGCGCACCGGTTCGCGCGGGATCATCTCCTCGCGCGGGATGAACCCTTCGGCGTTCGCGCCGAGGTCCACGTAGATGCCGTTGCGGTCGACACGCTTGACGATGCCGCTGACCAGGGTGCCGGCGCGATCCTTGTAGGCATCCACCACCTGCGCGCGCTCGGCTTCGCGCACTTTCTGCACGATGACCTGCTTGGCCGTCTGCGCAAGGATCCGGCCGAAGGGCACGGATTCCATGGGCTGCTCGACGTATCCGCCCGGCTCCACCTCGGTGTCGATGTCGCGCGCGTCCTCGAGCCGGAGTTCACGCTCGGTGAACTCGAGCTCCTTCGAATCGTCGGCGAAGACCTTCCAGCGGCGGAAGGTGTCGTAGCCGCCGGTCTTGCGGTTGATGGCGACACGCACGTCCAGCTCTTCGCCGTACTTCTTGCGGGTAGCCGATGCCAGCGCGGCCTCGAGCGCATCGAAGATGATCTCCTTGTCGACGCCCTTCTCGTTCGACACGGCGTCCACCGCCATCAGAATTTCTTTGTTCATCGACCCAACTCCTCGTCCAACTCCGGGCGCGCACCGCGCCTCGACTCATGCCGGTTTCAACCTCGCCTTCTGGATCCCATCCAGAGGCAGTTCGTACTTCCGGCCATCCACCTCGACCTCGATGCGGGTCTGCGTGACCGCGCTCAGCGTCCCCGCGAAGCGCCTGCGCCCATCGAGCGGCAGCCGCATCTCCACCGCCACCCGTTCCCCGACGAAGCGCTCGAAATGCTCGCGCTTGCGCAGCACCCGGTCGAAGCCGGGTGATGAAACCTCGAGGGTGTAATGCCCCGGGATCGGATCCTGCACCTCGAGAGCCTCGCTCACCGCGTGGCTCACGCGCGCGCAATCCTCGACGGTGACGCCGGCGGCCGAATCTATGTACAGCCGCAAGGTTCCTCCCCGTCCACCCGACGCGAACTCCACTTCCACCAGCTCGAATCCCCGGGCTTCCACCACCGGCTCGAGCATCGGCAGGAGCACCTCGCGCAAATCCGCCACCGGAAAGCTCCCCGCGGGGCGTTGACCCCAGAAACAAAAAGGGGACCAGCGGCCCCCTCTTGCAACGCAGCCGTCCAGGCCGAAAGGCGCGGGACGCTGCACGACAAAGCGTTCGACTGGGCCCCTGGCGTGGCCCGCGGAACAGGCGCACAAGGCCCGCCCCGCCGAAGCCCGCGATTATAAGGAAATCATGGGATGAAAGGAAAGCGCCACGACGATGCACGCGCGGGAAGGCCGCCTCCCACGCCATCCGGGACTTCCGGCCAAAAGACGAAGGCCGCTCTTGCGAGCGGCCTTCGGGATCAACTCAAGGATCCGTCCCGGCGCCTTACCAGCGCTTCGGGCCGCGGCCACCACCGCCGCCACCGCCGCCGGTGCGCTCCTGGGCCTCGTTGACCTTCAATGCGCGACCACCGATTTCCTGGCCATTCAGCGCCTGCATGGCGCGAGCGGCATCGGCACTCGCCATCTCCACGAAGCCGAAGCCGCGCGGCCGTCCGGTTTCGCGATCGTTGATCAGCGCCACCGACTGCACTGCGCCGTGCTTTTCGAACAGGGCCCGGACAGCGGCCTCGTCCATGGAGAACGGCAGATTGCCAACATACATCTTCGTCATACGAAAAATACCTGCGAGAGAGAGAACAAAACGAACACTGGCCGGTCGCGAACATCACGCCGGTCACCCGGGATCGAAAACCTGCCATGTAGGTTGTGGCCAAGGTGACGCGACGTCGCGCTGGGACCAGGAAACAACGGACAAAGAGGGTTCAGCGAACCGCGGGCGACTATACAGCAACTAATTCAGCGCCGCCAATAACTTGCCACGGGTGGTTCGAGCCGCGGAACAAGAGGATCGGCCTCGGCCCGGATCCATTGCCGGTGCAATCCCGCACGCTCGGCGTGTCCTGCCGCCAGCGCCGCCTCGCGCTGGCCGTGGTTGACGAGGAGAACGGCGCCGCCGGAGGCAAGATTGCGCCCGATGCTTTCGAATAATTCCACTGGTTTCAGCAGCTTGAGAGGCAGACCCCAGGCCAGCAGCGGGGCTGCGGTGAGGAAGGGATACCAGCAGGAGATGAGGTCGGCCGGCGCATCCACCGAGCCATAATCGGCGGCCACGAAGCGCCCCCCGGGCAACGCGCCGGCATACCCCCTCGCGTAGTCGGCCCGGGTATGGCCATTCCAGAAGCGCCGGTAACCCTCGATTTCGAACCCCGCCAGCTCACCCGGCCGGAAGAAAGCATGCAGGGCCGCCGCATACCAGAAGCTCGCGCAACCCACATCCGTCAGCCGTCCCGGACGGGGGGCCGCCTCGCCCGCGGCATCGAAGGCCCGATCGAGCAGCTCGAGGTAGGCGTAGTTGTTGAGGCTGGTGCGCGAGTTCAGCGTGGACTCGAAGCGCACCGCGTACCGCTCCTGGAGCGCCCGGATCCGACCGTCGATGCGCGCATCAACGGAAATCAACCGGCCGCAGGGTCGCTCGCGGTACTCGCCTCGCGAGCCACGCAGGCGCTGCGAGAGCGAGAGGCCCAGCGAGTTGCGCCAGGAGCGCAGGCGTTGCCGCCAGGTGAAAGCACCCTGCCCGGCCTGTCCTTCCGTTGCATTCGTGGCTGGAGTCGCCGGCCTGTGGTTCACATCATCCAGTGTATCGCGCCGGCGCACGCTAGACTTCGTGCACCTCATCGCAGGAGCACTCATGAAGACGAATACTTGGCTGGCCGGCGTCGTTCTGCTGGGTGTTGGCGCGGGCGCGCAGGCCGCCGCACGGCCGCTGGCCCTGCAGTGCGGGCACTGGTTCGACAGCCTGGCGGGGCGCATGGCGGGAGCGGCCACGATCATCATCGATGGGGGGAAGATCCTGCGTATCGAGGAAGGTCGAAGCTCTCCCGATGGCGCCGAGATCATCGACCTGTCGCAGCTCAGCTGCCTGCCCGGGCTCATCGACAGCCACACGCACCTGAGCATGCAGCAGAGCCCGACCACCTACACCGACGACTTCCACTGGAACATCGCCGACTTCGCGGTCCGCTCCACCGTCTATGCGCGCCGCACGCTGCTCGCCGGCTTCACCACCGTGCGAAACCTGGGTGACCGAAACGACGAGGTGCTCGCCCTGCGCAATGCGATCAACGCGGGCGAGCTCGTGGGGCCGCGCATCTTCACCGCCGGTCGGGCCATCGGCTCCACCGGAGGACACGCCGACCCGACCAATGGCTACCGCCAGGACCTGGCCGGCACGCCGGGTCCACGCGAGGGCATCATCGATTCACCCGAGCAGGCGGCCCTCGCCGTGCGCGAGCATTACAAGCGCGGCGATGACCTGATCAAGATCATGCCGTCGGGTGGTGTTCTCGATCCGGGTCTCAGCGGCGACAACTCGCAGATGACGCTCGAGGAGGTCAAAGCGGTGGTGAGCACGGCGCACGATTACGGCTTCACGGTGGCCGCGCATGCGCATGGAGCGGAAGGGATCCGCCGCGCCGTCCTCGCCGGCGTCGATTCGATCGAGCACGGCACGCTGATGAACGAGGAGGACATCCGGCTGATGAAGGAACGCGGTACCTGGTACGTGCCCACCATCTCCGCCGGCGCCTTCGTCGCCGAGAAGGCCAGGACCCCCGGCTTCTTCCCACCGCAAGTGGCGGCCAAGGCGATCGCCATCGGCGCACAGATCGCCGGCACCGCCGGCCGAGCCTACAAGGCCGGCGTGAAGATGGCCTTCGGCACCGATGCCGGGGTCTACCCCCATGGCCGCAATGCCGGCGAGTTCGTGCTGATGGTCCAGGCCGGCATTCCGGCGGCGGCGGCCTTGCAGGCGGCCACGCTGAATGCTGCCACGCTCCTGCGGCACGAGAAGGAGATCGGCTCGCTCACGCCGGGCAAGTTCGCCGACGTCGTGGCCGTGCCCGGCAATCCGCTCGAGGACATCCACCTCATGCAGCAGGTGCGCTTCGTGATGAAACAGGGTGTGACCTACCTGCAGGACGGCCAGCCAACCGCGGACCGGTCCGCCGAAAACTAGGCGCGGCCGGCGAGGCGCGCGCTTCAGGGCAGCCGCAACGCCTCGGTCAGGTCTCCCATCGGCGGCTCGCCATGCGCGGCGAGCGCGGCGTCACGCTGCGCGAGACCGGGGAGCTTCGGCAAGTCGAAGCGCCGGCCGATCAGCCGCAGCACCGAGCCCGTGTCATAGGGCGTGTGGTCGACGTGGCCGCGTCGTGCCACCGGCGAGACGATGATGGCCGGGATGCGCGTGCCCGGCCCCAGCAGGTCGCCATGCGGCGGGCGCAGGTGGTCCCAGAAGCCGCCGAACTCATCGTAGGTGATCACGATGAGCATGCGCGGCCATTGAGGCGACTTCGCCAGGCGCGCGACCAGCTCCGCGATGTGCACATCGCCATCCGCGATCGAGGCGTAACCCGGATGCTGGTTGAGGTTCCCCTGCGGCTTGTAGAAGACCACCTGCGGCAGCCGGCCACGCTCGGCGTCCGACACCAGGTCCTCGTAGTCCTTCAGGTGGGTCGCGCGTGCGTCGGCGTGGGCGATGGGATCGAAGGCGGCGTAGTAGTTGAACGGCTGGTGATGCGGCTGGAAATCCGGCGCGCCCGCGGGTGTCGAGGGGGTGTAGATGACCTTGCGCGGCACATCGGCAGGCTGCCGGCCATCGGCCACGGCGCTGTTCCAGGCGCCGGCGTACCACGCCCAGCTCACGCCGCGCGAATCGAGCTGGTCGCCCACCGTGGCGGCCGTCTGTGCCGGAAGCGTGACCGGCAGCAGCGGGTCCGCATGGGCGAGCGAGACATCATCACGCGCCGGCGGTGCTGCGCTGGGCTGGTAAGGCGGCTGCATCGTGTTGATGGCATGGAAGCGCCCGTCACCGAAGTAGTCGGCCGGCGCGATCGAGCTGCTGCTCACGTACTTCGGCGGACCTTGCAGCGCTGATCGGGGCGATGTGGCCGCCAGCGCCAGCCGCGGCAGCGCCCGCCCCTGCGCATCGCGCTCCAGCGCCGTGATGCGCGGCTTGGCGGGCGAGGTATTGGCCTGGGGGTATTCCGGCGCGCAGGCGCAGATGAGGTACTGGTGGTTCAGGAACGAGCCGCCGAAGGCCCCCTGGAAGAAGTGATCGGCCAGCGTGTAACGCTTCGCCAGCTCGATCAGCGCGGAGTGATGGGCGCCGTAGTGACCCATGGTGAGGCCGCCGGCATCCGACCAGGCAGCGAAGCCTTCGTTGCCCCCCGAGCCGATCTGCATCTGGTTCTCGAAGAACCGGTGATACAGGTCGCGCGTCACGACATCACTGCCGAGGCGCACCGGCGAATGCCGGAAGAACCCCGTCTCGATGGCGAAGGGCGCGTTGGGCAGCCCCGCGCTCTGCTGCTCGGTGACCGCCGGTTGTACGCCCTGCGCCGTGACGCCTTCCCAGGTCTTCGGCAGTTCCGCCAGCACGCTGCCGTCGCGATCGCGCTGGGGCACGTAGGCAGCCGTCGGTTCGCCATTGGCATCGATCATGGCCGACACGCCTTCGGCGCCGGGGAATTTCCCGAACAGGTTGTCGAAGGAACGGTTCTCCGCGTAGATGACCACGATGGTGTCGATGCGCGCGCGCAGCGCAGCGGTCGTGCGCGCGGCTGCATCCGGCGGCACGATGCGCAGCTCGCGCCGCACGCAGCTCCCGAGCAGCATCGAGACCGCGAGCACCATGATCGTCGCGAGCTTCGCGGGGCGCCAGCCGGTCTGCCGTGTCATGACCATCACCGTCGGAAGCTGGCGGTGAGGCCGATGGTGCGCGGCCGGTAGGTGAAGCTCGTGTACATCGGATTCGGCGGATTGCCGCCGGGGAAGTACGGATCGACCACGGAACTCAGGTAGTTGGTCGTCGTGCGGGTGTCGAACAGATTGTCCACGAACAGCGAGACATCCCACCCCCCGAACGCAGCGCCGGCACGCAACGAGGCGAACTTGTTGGACGGCACGGTGTAGGTGTAGGGAGAGAATTGCGAGGAGCGCGGATCCTGGCTCACCGCCGGCCAGTTGTTGCGGCTCTGATACTGGTAGTCGAAGCGCACGAAGCCGCCATCGCCGATATTGGGGAACCGGTATTGCAGTCCCAGCGATACCGTCCACGGCGCGATCGCGCCCGGGCTTCCGCCGATGGCCGCCTCGCCCGAGATGGCATCACCGGTGATCGCAAGGCCTGCCTTCGAGTCCTTGGTGTAGCGGGCACTGGTGTAGCCCACGGCCGCCTCGAGATCCAGGTGATCGCCGAGGCGGGCCTCGGCCTGCAGGTCGAAGCCCTTGGCCACGGCCGTGCCGAGATTGTCGGTGAACTGCAGTCCGCAGGTGACGACGTAGACGTTCTGCTGGATGCCGTTCCACTTGATGTAGTAGAGGCTCGTGGCCAGCTTCAGCCGGTTGTTGAAGTTGTTCTTCGAGCCGATCTCGTAGCTGTTGGTCTTGTCGGAGTCGTAGGTGAGCGGCGCCTGGCCGTCGGTGTAGCCGAGGTCGACGAGTCCACCCGCGCACTGCTCGACCAGCGGCGGGTTGCCGCCGCCAGGGCGGAACCCCTTCGCATACGTGGCGTAGAACAGGTTGTCCGGATCCAGCTGGAAGGCCAAGCCCATCTTGGGCGTGAACGCCTTCTCCGACTGGCTGGCGTAGGACTGGTCGGGCCCGAAGTTCTGCAGGCCATCGGCGAAGTGATTCAGATCGAAGGTCATCTTCGCATAGCGCCCGCCCAGGGTGAGCTTCCAGCGATCCGTGAACGACCAGGTCAGTTCGCCGAAGCCCGCGACCTGGCGATCGTGCGCGACGTTCCGGTTGTAGTAGGAATCCCCATTGGGCATGAGGCCGATCCCCCAGGCCTCCTCGGCGGTGAGGCCGTAGATGGCCAGGAAGAACTGGTCGACCATCGGGTCGTGGATCTCCTCCACGCTCTCCTCCCGCGACACCGAGAAGAACGCGCCCACCGTCCAGCGCAGCGGGGAGTCGTTGTCGGCCGACTGCAGCCGCAGTTCCTGGGTGAGGCTCTCCTGCTTGTTGGTCATCGTGTTCGGCGAGCGATAGTTCTGGATCGAGGCCGGCAGGTGATAGCCGCTGCCATCGATCAGCGGGTACTGTGCGGGGTCGACAAAGCTCAGCCCAAAGCCCGCATCGGGCCAGCCCAGCGACTGGTAGAAGGCGACGTTGTACATGGTGCCTTCGTAGGCTGTGATCTCGTCGCGATGGAACAGCGAAGTGTTGGAGATCAGGGTGGCCTTGCCGAGGTCGGCTTCGATCTTCAGCGCCGGCAGGTAGAACTTGTCCGGTATCGGCAACTGGCTCGGGTTCGCATTGCGGAACTTGCCGCTGCCGAGGTCGGTGTAGGGATCGACGTAGCTCGAGACATCGTGCCGCTTGATGTCCTGGTAGAAGATGCTCGGCGTGAAGGTCAGGCCCTCGCGCGGCTGCCAGATGCCCGCGAGCCTCAGCACCACGGTGCCGACGTGGTTCGAATGCTTGTCGACGATGTCGCGGGTGGTCGGATCCACCCGATCGATCCAGCCGCCATCATACCGGTACCACACACTTGCCCGGTAGCCCAGCACGCCCTCGATCAGCGGTCCGCCATGGGCGAAGCCCGCCTCATAGCTGGGCTCGCCGTGGTTCGTGAACGAACCTTCGAAGCGCGCATAACTGGAGCCCTTCGTCAGGCTCGGCTGGGCGAGGATGTAACGCACCGTACCGCCTTCGGATCCGGATCCGAACAGCGTACCCTGCGGGCCGCGCAGCACCTCGACGCGCTCCAGATCGAAGGTCTTGGGCAGCGTATCGTCGGGGTTGAAGCCCAGCGCGCGCATCTGGATGGGCGTGTCGTCGATGTAGATGCCGGTGGTGCCGGCGCCTCCGGAAGAAGAGATGCCGCGGATCGATATGGCGTTCGTGCCGGAGTTGTCGATGGACAGGCCCGGCGTGAAGCGCACCACATCGTTGATGTCCTTGATGCCCTTCTGGTCCATGGTTTCCTGGCTGAAGGCGCTGATGGAGATGGGGACCCGGCTGATGGTTTCCTCGTGGCGGGTGGCCGTGACCACGATCTCGGCGAGCCCCTCCCCTTGCCCCGCCTCATCGGCAGCGTTCGCCGCGCCGAAGTTCAGCACGGCGAGCACGATCAGCGCGAGACCCGAGGGTCGGTGGCAGCCCGTGGACGACAGGACATTCCGCGGCACGTGTTTCATGGCATCTCCCCCGTGGACGTCGTGTGCGCCCATCTGCGATCACAGACACTAGCATCGGGTGCGGGCCGCGCGCAAACCGGCGCGCCGCGGGTGCTCGCCCTGCGCGCTTTCAGGAACCGGTCTTGAGCTTGGTCCATTCGCGCGACAGGTTGCGCGAATAGTCCAGGCCCTTGGTTCGCTGCGTGGTCAGGCGAGCGCGGGTGGCGGCATCCGGATAGATCGCCGGGTCGTCCCGGAACGCGGGAGTCACGAAGGGAAGCGATGCCAGGTTGCCATTGGGATAGCCCACCGCGTTGGTGATGCGCGCCATCACCTGGGGATCCATGATGTAGTTCATGAAGTCCTCGGCATTGCGCGGATGCGGCGCATCGGCCGGGATGGCCATGGCATCCAGGGTCATGATGCTGCCTTCGCTGGGCACGAAGAAGGCGACCTTCACGCCGTTCCCCGCCTCTCGCGCCCTCGTGCGGGCCTGGATGACATCACCCGACCAGCCCAGCGCCAGGCAGACGCTGCCGTTCGCGAGATCGGAGACGTACTGCTGCGAATCGAAGTTGCGGATGTAGGGCCGGATGGCGTGCAGCGCCGCGAAGGCGGCCTCGAGCGATGCCGCATCGTCCGCGTTGGGATCGCGCCCCAGGCGGATCAGCGCCGCACCGACCACATCCGGTGGCGCATCCAGCACGGAGATGCCGCAGTCCGCGAGCTTCGCGGCCACCGCAGGGTCGAGCAGCATCGACCAGGACAGCGGCGCGCGCGTTCCCAGGCGGCGCGCCACCTGGTCCTGGTTGTAGCCAAGCCCGATCATGCTCCACATGTAGGGAATGGCATATTGGTTGCCCGGGTCGTGCACGGCGAGCCGGCGCATGATGTCGGGATCCAGGTGCCGCAGGTTCGGCAGTCGCGACTTGTCCAGCTTGCGATACACCCCCGCCTTCGCCTGCCGCTCGAAGAAATTCACGGTGGGCACGACGATGTCGTAGCCCGTGTGCCCGGTCAGGAGCTTGGTCTCGAGCACCTCGTTGCTGTCGAAGGTGTCGTAGCGCACCTTGATGCCGGTGCGCTTCTCGAACTCAGGAACCGTGTCCGGCGCGATGTACAGCGACCACGAATACACGTTGAGCTGCTGCGGGCCGGCCGCCGCAGCGCCGGGGGCGGCCGCATCGGAGGGCGGCGCATGCCGGCCGCAAGCCGCGGCGATCGTCGTCAGCGCAATCCCGGCGAGGACGCGAGCGACCCCCATGACTCAAGTCAACTCCCCCACCGCGCGGTGCGCCTGCTCGATGGCCACGTGCGTGTAAGCATCCCATCCAGAGTCGGAATTCGCAATGGCGATGCGCCCGATGCGGTGGCGCGCGGTCGCCGCGAGCCTCTCCTGCCCCGACATGTCATCGTACAGGGGCGTGGGAGTATAGGCGTAGCCGTGCGGCCAGCGGTTGACGGTGATGCCCGCCACGTCGCGGTCGAAATCGAAGCCACCGCCACCGAGCATGCCCGCCAGCTCGATGCGCATCTGCCGCTCGAAGTCGGCGAAGGCCATGCCATAGAGCTTCGAGCGCCCGAGCCGGTACTGCTCGCGCATGTCGAGCCCCTGGTTCGGCGCGCAGGGTGTGTACTGCAGGTGCGCAATGATGGGCTGGTCGGGGTCGCTGGAGAACTTGTAGTCACCGAGACTCACCGGGAAGTCGAGCATGGCATCGAACATGCCGGCGACGTTGCCGATGAAGGCCACGCCCAGCTTGTGCCAGGCGCGCCAGTTGCGCAAAGCGACGTTGGCATACACCAGCGGTGCGCGCACGTTGGCGTGCATCGCCGCCTTCTGTGCGGCGGACGACTCCGGCACGAGGTAGGGCATCATGGCGTGGTAGCAGGCCATGACACAGTCCTTCGCGGCGACTTTCGACACGCTGCCGCCGCGCACGTAGGCGACTTCGACGCCCTTCCCGACGTTCCTGACCTGCAGCGCCGTCGAGTCGAGCCGGATGCGCACCGGCTGCCCCGGCGCATCGAGTCTGGCGTAGTCGAACGGTGCGGTGACGATGTCCTCCATCGTCTGGCCGGGCGCGATACCGGGGACCAGTGAACGCACCAGCAGGCGTGCGATGGAGGCATTGCCGTCCGGAAAGTGGTAGATGTAAGGCTCCGGGGCCTCGGTTTGTCCCTTGCCTGCGAGGAACTCGCGCTGCGCCCGCATGCCCGGCAGGTTCAGGGCCTCGCCGGCCGGCACGGCGTCGATGCCGACCGCCCACAATCCGTGCGTGCGCTGCTGCAGGAATCGCAGCACGTCCTCATCCGCATTCCAGAACGTGCGGATGAAGTCCCGATAGCTGGTGTGCTCGAGGATCTGCTCGCGTTGCGCCGGCTTGCGTCCCTCCAGCACGTCGCGGCGGCTGGTCCACATCTCGACCAGTTGCGCGCGCGCGCGTTCGTTGAGCGGGAAACTCGCCGCGTACTCGCGCAGCGGCGCGGCATCGCCGGCATCGTCCGAATCCGCGTCCCAGTCCCCCGATCGGCTGAATGGCTGGCGCACGAGCTTGTCCACACCGAAATGAGCGGCATCGAAGTACACGCCGGGATGCAGGCCCCAGCGCTCGTAGAACCCCTGGTCGTAGGCCGTCTCGAAGCGCTTCAGGTCGACCTTCAACGACTTGATCAATCCCAGCGCCGCCTTGCTCCAGTGTCGGCGCGGCGAGTCGATGGACTGGGTGCCGCCATAGCCGATGAGCAGGCGGCCATCGACGTCGAACTCGTTGCGCTTGGCATGGCCGCCGAAATCATCGTTGGTCTCCAGCACGAGGATGCGGGCGCCGGGGCGGCGCTGCGAATAGAACCAGGCGCTCGACAGGCCGCTGATGCCGCCCCCCACCACGACCAGGTCGTAGTGTTCCTCGACCTTCGCCGCGGAGAGGTCGAACGGCAATCCGTCGCGCAGCCGATGTGCCGCCTCGAAGGATCCGGCGTGGCTGCCGCGCAGCCCCGTGAGCCGCGGCGGATAGCGATCATCCGGCGCCGCAGCACCTTGTGCCCGGGATCCGAGCGGCCAGCCCAGCGATCCCGCGCCGCTCACGGCCATGGCCACCCCGTTGAGAAAATCGCGCCGTGTGATGCCATCCTTCATGTCTGCCCTCTCTCCGCCATGTCCCGAAGTTGCGCCGATATTGGCAAGTGGCGACGTGTGCCGTCAAACCGGCGCGAAGGGTCGATGCATTCGATGGATGGCATCGAAAAGCTGAACTGGTGCTTGCGGCCGGTGCCTCTATGTGCACCTGCCGCGCTGGTCAAAGCGCGGAACCGGCGCTGAAGGTGTCGCAGTTGTCGATCTTGCCCGCCTCGAAACCGCGCTTGAACCAGCGCACGCGTTGCGCCGAGCTGCCGTGGGTGAAGCTGTCGGGCACCACGGTGCCTTGCGAGCGCTTCTGCAGCGTGTCATCTCCCACTGAGGACGCCGCCTGCAGTCCGGACTCGAGATCACCGGGTTCGAGGATCTTGCGGGCAGAGTTCGCCTGCTCCGCCCAGACGCCGGCAAAGCAATCCGCCTGCAGTTCGACCTCCACGGAGACATGGTTGCCCTCGCGCCGGCCGGCGGCCTGCTGCGCGCGCTCGGCCTGGTCGGTGACGCCGAGCAGGTTCTGCACGTGGTGGCCCACCTCGTGGGCGATGACGTAGGCGCGGGCGAAATCCCCTGGCGCACCGAAGTCGTTGGCGAGCTGGTGGTAGAAACTCAGGTCGATGTACACCTTCTGGTCGCCGGGACAGTAGAAGGGACCCGCGGCAGCGCTGGCCATGCCGCAGGCCGAGTTGACCTGGCCGCTGAACAGGAACAGCTTCGGAGGGACATATTGCTGGCCGTGTTCCTTGAAGTAAGGTCCCCACACATCCTCGGTCTCACCGAGGATGGCACGCACGAAATCCACCTGCGGATCATTGCTGCTGTCGCCGGTGACCGCCGGCGCCTCGGCCTGCGGCGCGGATGACTGCGTGGCCGACAGCAGCCCCAGCAGCGTTGCCGGGTTGATGCCCAGGAAATAACCGACCACCACCACCGCGATGGTGCCGAGGCCGATCCCGCCTGCGCGGCGTCCCAATCCGCCGCTGCGTCCATCTTCCACATTGTCGCTGCGGCGGCTGTCTTCGAGTTTCATGGCTCACCTTTGCATGGATGCACCGCCGCGCATGCACACGCGGCGGCAGATTATGGTCACATCATACTATGCATGCCGCGAGGGTCTTGCGCCCTCAGCCAGCGCCGTACGCGGCAGCATTTGACAGTGGCCATTCGCAGCTTTGTGGTTCCGCTGCTGCGCGCACAGTTCGCCGTCGCCGATCTGTGACACTCATCGTCACCTCAAAATGAGTTAAATCCGATGCTTATACCTGCTACACTGATTTGACATTAACTGCGGACAGCCCATGACCCGGACACCGACTGCTCTTCGAGCACTCCTTGCCTGCGCGCTGAATGTCGCGTGCCTGGCTGCTCCGCTCACCGCCCACGCCACGATCCGCCATCACCGGCATCACCCTGCCGGTGTGCCCGGGCTGCCCTCGTTGCGCTCCAGTTCGGTGCTGGTGGTGGATGAGAACACCTCGGAAGTGCTGATGTCGCGCAAGGCCGATGCGGTGATCCCCATCGCCTCGATCACCAAGCTCATGACCTCGCTGGTCGTGCTCGATGCACACCAGTCCACCAACGAGATGATCCGGCTCACGCCGGCCGACCGGCAGGTCGGCCGCGGTGGCCACTCACGCCTGCCCACCGGCGCGACCCTGTCTCGCGGGGACCTGATGCACCTCGCGCTCATGTCCTCGGAGAACCGGGCTGCCTTCGCGCTGGGCCTGAATTACCCGGGTGGAGTGCCCGCAGCCGTCGCGGCGATGAATGCCAAGGCGCGTGCGCTCGGCATGACGCACAGCCACTTCGCGGATCCCACCGGTCTTTCGGCGCAGAACACCTCGAGCCCCGAGGACCTGGCGCTGCTCGTCAGCGCCGCCTCCCGCAACCCGCAGATCCGCGCCTGGTCCACGGATGACCGCCACCGCGTGCGCATCGGCCGGCATGACCTCGAGTTCCGCAACACCGACAACCTGGTGTCGAACCCGAACTGGAACATCATCGTGCAGAAGACGGGTTACACGAACGAGGCCGGACGGTGCCTGGTGATGAAGGCCATCATCGAGGACCGCCCCATCGTCATCGTGCTGCTGGACTCGTTCGGCAAGTACACCCGCATCGCCGACGCCCGCCGCATTCGCGACTGGATCCACCTGCGCGCCAACGAGCGCGTCGAGCACGCCTCGCGCTGAAGCTGGGGCTCGGCGCTGGTCACGCGCGCATGCGCGCCCCGCTCGGGTCAAAGGGCGCGGCAGCCTGCCGCGCCGCCGGGCGGCGCTCGCCGATGAGCTCGATCTCGAACCCCGCCTCGGCCGTGGCCAGTTCCTTCGGCACGTAACCCAGCGCGATCGAGCGGCCGACCCGGTGGCCATAAGCCCCCGAGGTGACCCATCCCACGACCTTGCCCTCGTGCCAGATGGGCTCATCGCCGAGCGCATCCACATCCACCGTGTCGATGGCGAAGGTGACCAGGCGCAGCGCACCGCCCGATTGCTTCTCCGCCAGCGCGGCCTCGCGTCCGATGAACTCGCCCTTGTTCAGGTCCACGAACCTCCCCAGGCCCGCTTCGTAGGGACCATAGATGGGACGGTACTCCCGCGCCCAGGTGCCAAAGCCTTTCTCGACGCGCAAGGCATTCAGCGCCCGGCCGCCGATGGAGCGGAGCCCCAAGCCCTGTCCCGCCTGCTTGAGGGCTGCGTACAGCGCACGCTGGTACTCGCTGCTCACCCAGATCTCATAGCCGAGATCGCCGGTGAAGGACACGCGGCCCACGAGCGCGGGCACCATCCCCACGGGCATCCGGCGGAAGGACATGAACGCAAAGCCGGCCGTCGACAAGTCCTCGCTCACCAGGGACTGCAGCAACTCGCGCGATCGCGGGCCCGCCACCGACAGGCCGACATACTGCATCGCGCAGGGACGCACGCTCACCGTGGCGGGGGGCGCGTGCCGCTCGAACCAGCGCAGGTACCAGGTCTCGGCCGCATAGGTGCCGATCAGGAAGAAGTGCTCCTCCGCGAGCCGGCACATGGTGAAATCCCCGATGAGCTTGCCGCGCTCGTTCAGCATGGGCGTGAGCGTGATGCGGCCCACCGCCGGCACCTTGTTGGCCATGAGGCGCGACAGCCACGCGGCGGAACCTGAGCCTGTGATCTCGAACTTGCCATAGGCTGAAGTTTCGAGCAGGCCCACCGCCTCGTTCACCGCCCGGCACTCGGCCCCCACATGCGGATGGGCATTGGAGCGGCGGAAGCTGATCTCATCGTGCGCCTCGGCCGCGGACGGTGCGAACCACAACGGATGCTCGAGACCGCAGTAGTCCCCGAACACGGCATGCTCGGCCTGCAGCATCTCGTAGATGGGCGTGGTGCGCAGCGGCCGGCCCGCCGGCAACTCCTCGTTCGGGAAACGGATGCGGAAGCGCCGCGAGTAGTTCTCGCGCACCTTCGCATTGGTGTAGGCCAGCGTGGTCCAGTCGCCATAGCGCGCCACGTCCATGCCCCAGATGTCGGCGCCCGGATCCCCGTGCACCATCCAGTTGGCGAGCGACAGGCCCACCCCGCCGCCCTGGCTGAAGCCGGCCATCACCCCGCAAGCCACCCAGAAATTGCGCAGCCCGCGGATCGGGCCGATGAGCGGATTGCCATCGGGCGCGAAGGTGAACGGACCATTGACGATCTTGCGGATGCCCGCCTTCTCCAGCGCGGGGAAGTGCCGGAACCCCACCTCGAGGCTGGGCGCGATGCGCTCCAGGTCATTGGCCAGCAGGTCCTGGCCGAAGTCCCAGGGAGTGGTCTTCGGCGACCAGGGCACGCAGGCCTTCTCGTAGGTGCCGAGCAGCATGCCGCCGCGCTCCTGGCGGGTGTAGATCTCGCCCTCGAAATCCAGCACCGTCATGATCTCAGGTCTGCCGACGAGCTCGGGCATGTCGCCGGTGATCAGGTACTGATGCTCCATGGCGAGTACGGGCAGCTCCAGTCCCACCATGCGGCCCACCTCGCGGGCCCAAAGGCCGCCGGCATTCACCACGTGCTCGGCGTTGATGTTGCCTTGCGGGGTGATGATGTCCCAGCTGCCGTCGGTTCGCTGGCGGATGTCGGTGACACGGCATTGCCGCACGATCTCGGCGCCGCCGATCTGCGCCGACTTCGCATAGGCGTGCGTGACACCGTAGGGGTCGACGTGCCCCTCGATGGGATCGTAGAGGCCGCCGACGAATTGCGTCTTGTCCATCAGCGGGAACATCTTCTGCGCCTCATCGACGCTGACGATCTCCAGGTCCATGCCCAGGTACCGGCCGCGCGCCTTGGCCATCTTCAACCACTCCAGGCGTTCCTTCGTGCCGGCCAGCATGATGCCGCCGGTGATGTGCAGGCCGCAGGACTGGCCCGAGATGCGCTCGAGTTCCTTGTACAGGTTGATGGTGTATTGCTGCAGCCGCGCCACGTTCGGATCGCCGTTCAGGGTGTGCATGCCACCGGCCGCGTGCCAGGTGGAACCGGAGGTCAGTTCCGCGCGCTCGATCAGCAGCACGTCCTTCCAGCCGGCCTTGGTGAGGTGGTACAGGACGCTCACGCCCACCACGCCACCACCCACGACCACCACTTTCGCGTGGCTCTTCATCCCTCGACTCCTTGCACCGGGTTCATTCGTTGGAGACGGCGAGGCGCACGTTCGCGCCGGCGCCGCCCGCCGCATGCGGACCGAAACGCTCGATCAGCCAGGAGCGGAACAGCGCGATAGCCGTGTCGCTCAGCGCCTCGGGCGGGGTGATGAGGTAGTACCCGAAGCCATCATCGAGGCTGGCATCGTAGGGTCGCACCAGCCGCCCGGTGCGGATCTCCTCGCCGAACAGGTTGGTATCGACCAGCGCGACGCCATCCCCCGAAAGCACGTACTGGATCGCGAGGAGCGCAGTGTCGAACACGAGGCCGCGCTCGACGTTCACGCCCGACAGGCCCGCCTGGCGCGCGAACTGCGACCAGGCATGGTGGCGCGGCAGTTCGGCGATGCGCACGTGCACCAGTTCGTTCGCCTCGAGGAACTCGGGCAACGACTTGCCGGCGTGGCGCTCGGCCACCGACGGGTGGCACAGCACGCCCAGCCGCACCGACCACAAGAGGTCCGCCACGAGATCGGTTACCGTGGGCTTCGAGTAGATGACGGCCACGTCCACCTCGCTCAGCGGCGGACCGACGCCATAGGGGCTCACGAGGTCGATCTCGACTTCCGCGCAGGCGCGGCGGAAATCCTTGAGGATGGGCACGGCCAGGTGCATGGCGAAGCTCGGCGGCATCTGCACGCGCAAGGTGCGCAACGCGCTGCCACCATCGTGGCGGATGTCATCCAGCGCGTACTCCAGCCGGTCGAAGGACTTGCTCACCGCCGCGAGCAGGTGCTGGCCGGCCTTGGTGAGCGCGAGTGAATGCGGCTTGCGATCGAAGAGCTGCACGCCGATGAGTTTCTCCAGTGCAATCACGTGACGCGACAGCGCGCTCTGCGAGATGAGCAGCGCATTGGCCGCCGCCGTGAAGCTGTTGTGGCGCGCGACTCCCTCGAAGGCCCGAAGCGCATTCAGCGGCAGCCAGCGCCGGTCGATGCTGGTCTTGGACATGGGATTACTCCTGCACCTTCACGCCGGTGGCGCGTTCCTGGTCGGCGACGATGTTGCGGGCGCTGCGGAAGTAGTGGTAGGACGCCCACAGACCGGTGGGCGCCAGCACCAGCAAGGCCGTGCGCAGTGATTGCGCATTGGCGATGTGATTGGGCGCCAGCCAGTCGCTCAGGTGACCGACGATGGCGGGCGCCAGGATCAGGTTGCCGACATTGGCGACGAACAGGGTCGTGGCGCAGAACATGGCGCGCATGCAGGGCTGCGCCAGGTTGTTGATGATGCCGAAGCAGGGCCCGATGTAGAAGTAGATGGAGGGGATGAAGATCCAGAACATCGCCTTGGCCAGGATGAGCGAATGCGTGGCGTAGATGATGATCGAGGGGATGGTCACGAGGCCGATCACGCTGCCCATGAGGATGACGATGCGCCGCGGATGCATCATGTAGCGGCTGCCGAGCAGCCAGCCGGTGGCGATGGTGGCGCCCATGCCTCCGACCAGGTTGATCGGACCGATGACATCGCCCGCCTCGCCCGCCGTCATGCCGTAAGTGCGCTGCAGGAAGGTCGGCGTCCACCACATGAGACCCCAGCCCCACAACGCGGTGACGGCGCTGCCGAGCATCAGGTGCACGCAGGAGCGCTGCACCCACAGGAAGCGCATGCTGTCGAGGAAGCTCGCCGAACCCACCTCTGTCGTCGCATCGAGCTGCCCCCGCCGCGGCTCTCGCACCGTCAGCCAGATCACCAGGGCCAGCACCGCGCCGGGCACGCCCAGCGCGATGAACACCATGCGCCAGCCGTGATGATCGGCGATGTAACCCGCCACCGAAGCCGCGAGCCAGGCGCCGATCGGTGCGCCCAGCCCGAAGATGGTGAGCGCCATCGGCCGCCGCTCCACGGGGAAGTAATCCGACAGCAGCGAGTTCGCACCCGGTGTTCCGCCGGCTTCTCCGACACCCACGCCCACGCGGGCCGCGAACAGCGGCCAGTAGCTTCTGGCCATGCCGGTGAAGGCCGTCATCGCCGACCACAGGCCCAGCGAGATGACGATGATGTTGCGCCGGTTGTAGCGATCGATGAGCCAGGAGATCGGGAAGCCCATGAACACGTAGAAGAACGCGAGGGTGACACCCGCCAGCCAGCCGATGCCGGCGTCGGTCAGGTGCAGTTCGAGGCGGATGGATTCCTGCACGGTGGAGATGGAGTAGCGATCGGCGATGCTCATCGTGTACACGAGCACCATCATGATCAGCACGTACCAGCGCTGCAGGAAGGAGGGAAGCGCGGCGTTCGACGGCCTCGCATCACCGTAGCCGGCACCGGAAGGTGCGCCCAGATCAGCTCCAGTTGCCATCCTCGATGTCCGTCCCCCATGGTTATGTCGGATGTGGCGGCGTGCGGCCAGCGGCGCGCGGCCAGCGGTGCGCCGACCGCCATGATGCCGACCATACCCGTTTCGACTGGTTAAAGCGAAGCCCCGCCGCGACCGGCAAGCGCCTGCCCTTGGAGCTCCTCAAAATGGCATGGCGGAATCTGTAAATGGCATAGCATGCGGGTCCCGAAGCCGTAAGCTCATTGACACGAAACGGCCAGCGGGTGACGAGGAACGCCGTGGGGAGCTTCGACTACATCATCGTCGGCGCGGGATCCGCCGGGTGCGTGCTCGCCGACAATTTGTCTCGCGATGGCCGGCACCGGGTGCTGGTGCTCGAGGCGGGCGGGAGCGATGACAGCTTCTGGATCCGCACGCCCATCGGCTACGGGCGCACCTTCGCCGATGCGCGGGTGAACTGGAAATACGAAACCCAGCCCGAGGCCGGCATGAATGGGCGCCGCGGATACTGGCCGAGGGGACGGGTCGTCGGTGGATCCAGCTCGATCAACGCACTGGTGTATTTCCGCGGCCTTGCCGGTGATTTCGATGACTGGCGCGACCAGGGCGCGCCGGGATGGGGATGGCAGGACGTGCGACCCTACTTCGAGCGCAGCGAGCGGCGCGTGGATGCGGATGGGACCACGCATGGGAGCGGTGCGTTGTACATCACCGATGTCGCACCGCAGTTGCATCGTACCTGCCGGCACTTCTTCGACGCCGCGCGCCAGATCGGACTGCCGGTGATCGCCGACCTCAATGCCGATGGCGCGGCAGGACTCGGGCACTACGTCATCACCACCCGCGACGGCCGCCGCTGCTCCGCAGCCGATGCCTTCCTGCGCCCCGCCCTCGCCCGGCCCAATACGAAGCTCGAATGCCATGCCTGGGTCAGCCGCGTGCGCTTCGAAGGCCGCCGCGCGGTGGGTGTCGACTACAGCCGCGATGGCCGCAATGAATCCGTCACCGCGAGCCGCGGCGTGATTCTCGCGGCGGGTGCGGTGAATTCGCCGCAGCTGCTGCAGCTCTCCGGAATCGGCCCGGGCGCCCTGCTGCAGCGGATGTCGATTCCCGTGCTGCTCGACAGCCCGGTCGTGGGAGGCTGGCTGCAGGATCACCTGGCCATCACCTACTCCTACCGCGCCACCGAACCCACGCTGAACGGCGAGCTGCATTCGGCCTGGGGCAAGGCGCGCGCGGGCCTGCACTATCTGCTCACGAGAAAGGGCCTGTTGTCACTGTCGGTAAACCATGCCGGCGGCCTGGTGCGCGGCGAGCCCGGTGCCGAGCGGCCGGAGTTCCAGCTCTACTACAATCCGATCACCTACGCGGCGGGCGATGCGCGGCGCGCGCGCATCAATCCGGATCCCTTCCCCGGCTTCATGCTCTCGCATCAACCCTCACGGCCGACGAGCCGCGGCCGCATCGAACTGGCCTCGCCGGATTTTCGCGAGGCGCCGGCCATCAGGCCCAATTACCTGGCGACGGAGAAGGACCGGCGCGATGTCATCATCGGCGCACGGCTCCTGCTGGCCCTGCAGAACACCCAGGCCATGCGGGGTTTCATCGCCGCCCCGATCGGGCCTGAGCTTGCCGGCATGGACGAATCGCAGATGCTGGCGGACTTTCGCGCCCGCGCCGCCACGGTGTACCACCCCGTGGGCACCTGCCGCATGGGCCAGGATCCCGCCACCTCGGTGGTGGATCCGCAGCTCGAGGTGCACGGGCTCGAGCATCTGTTCATCGCCGATGCCTCGGTGTTCCCCAACATCACCTCGGCCAACACCAATGCGCCCACCCTGATGGTGGCGCAGAAGGCCTCGGACCTCATACTCGCGGCCTCGCGGACCAGGGAAGCATCATGAAACTCGACAGCGTCAAGGTGTTCATCGTCGGCAATCCTCCGCCGGCCTTCGGTGGCCGATACTTCGTGTTCCTGAAGCTGAGGACGGCCTGCGGCATCGAAGGCGTCGGCGAGGTGTACGCGGCCACCTTCGGGCCCGAGGTCATGAAGCGGGCGGTCGAGGACCTGTTCGCGCGGCGCTTCGCCGGACGCAGTCCCTTCCAGATCGAGACGATCTGGCGCGAGGCGCATGGCTCGGGATTCAGCCTGCGGCCGGACCTGACGCTGATGGGGGCGATGAGCGGCCTGGAGATGGCCTGCTGGGACATCATCGGCAAGGCCTGCAACCAGCCCTGCTACCAGCTCATGGGCGGCCAGGTGCACGAACAGTTGCGCACCTACACCTACCTGTATCCCGGTCCCGGTGAGAGCGATGATTTCTACTGGGACGCGGAGCGGTCCGCGGCCTGCGCCGCCGAGTACGTGAAGCAGGGGTTCACCGGGCTCAAGTTCGATCCCACCGGCGGCTTCTCGGTGTACGACCCCCGGCAGCCCACGCAGGAACAACTCGAGCGCACGGTGCGCTTCCTCAAGCTGATCCGCGAGGCCGTGGGCAGCCGTGCGGACCTGCTGCTCGGCACACATGGTCAGTTCACCCCGTCCGGCGCCTTGCGGCTGGCGAAGATGCTAGAGCCCTATGACCCGCTGTGGTTCGAGGAACCGGTGCCGCCGGAGATGCCAGAGCAGATGGCCCTGGTCGCCCGTGGCACGAGCATCCCGCTGGCGACGGGTGAACGCCTGACCACCAAGTACGAGTTTGCGCGCGTGCTCGCCTGCGGCGCCGCGCACATCCTGCAGCTCAATCTCGGACGCGTCGGCGGGCTGCTGGAAGCGAAGAAGGTCGCGGCGCTGGCGGAGGTGCACTACGCGCAGATCGCGCCGCACCTGTACTGCGGCCCGGTGGTCGGGGCGGCCAACATCCAGATCGCCACCTGCTCGCCCAATTTCCTGATCCTGGAAGGCATCCAGCAATGGGGCGGTTTCCATGCGCGCATCCTGAAGAAGCCGATCCAGTGGCAGGACGGCCATGTGATTCCGCCGAAGGAGCCGGGACTCGGCGTGGAGCTGGACGAAGCCGTGGCGCTCGCCCACCCGTACACCGGCGATGACAAGCTGCACCTGGAGATGGTGGACCGGAACCTGGGCTGAAGGTATCGCATGCGCTACGGATTCATCGGATTGGGCAACCTCGGCCGTCACCTGGCCCACAACCTGAAGCGTGCGGGGTTCGACCTCGGTGTTCATGACCTCGATCGCCATGCCGCAGCCTCGCTCGAAGCCGCGGGCGCACGCTGGGTGGCAGGCGTTGCGGAACTTGCCGCCAGCAGCGATGCGCTGATTACCTGCCTGCCCTCCCCGGCGGCCTCGCGGGCGGTCATGGCGCAGGCCCTGCCGGCGATGCCGCGGGGTTCAACGTGGATCGAGATGAGCACCAATGACTTCGAGGAGATCCAGGCGCTGGAGGTCGAGGCGCGCGGCCGCGGCATCGATGTGCTGGCCTGTCCGGTGACCGGCGGTGTGCATCGCGCCGAGGCCGGCGATATCACCGTGCTCGTCGGCGGCCCCGTGCAGCGCTTCGAGCAGCACCGCGCGGCACTGCAAGCCATGGGCGGCCGGATCATCCACCTCGGCGGCATCGAGCAGTGCGCGGTGACCAAGGTGGTCACCAACATGCTGGCTTTCATCCACCTCATCGCCGCCGGCGAGGCATTGATGCTGTGCGCCAAGGGAGGCGTCGATCTGCGCGCCGCCTTCGAGGCCATCAAGGCCAGCTCCGGCAACAGCTTCGTCCACGAGACCGAGAGCCAGGTGATCCTGAATGGCAGCTACGACATCCAGTTCACCATGGACCTGGCCTGCAAGGACGCCGGCTTCGCCATGGAGTTCGGCCGGCGGTTCGGCGTGCCATTGCGGCTGGCCGCACTCATGGAACAGACCTTCATCGAGGGGCGGGCCCGATACGGCGGCTCGGCATGGTCCTCGATGATCGTGAAGCTGCTGGAGGACGCGGTGGGCACTGCGCTGCGCGCCCCCGGTTTCCCGTCACGACTGGGGCCTGAACACTCATGACAGGCGCATGGGCGCAACGTCTCGCTATATGGATATGAGATGGCTCGATGAGTTTTTTTGCTGCAATTGAGGATGAGAATCCAGTGTATATTCGGCCTTGAAGGGGAATGAGCTGTTGCAGGCGCACAACAGCTTGAGAATCACAGTCAACGACCAGCGCCCACCAAATCTGACAATACGGGAAGGGATGAAGCATGAATCCGAACCAGAAGTTGTCCTATGCGATTGCCGCCATCCTGGGCAGCGCGGCCATGGGAGCTGTCCATGCTGCTGATGCCGACGCGGGCGGCGAAGTACAAGGTTTGCAGGAAATCACGGTCACGGCGCAGCGTCGGGCGGAAAACATCCAGGACGTGCCGATCACGATTCAGGCGCTGACGGGAGACACGCTCGGTCAACTCAGCGTTTCCTCGTTCGACGACATGATCAGGTACCTGCCAAACGTGTCGTTGGCGACCAATGGCCCCGGCCAGGGCAATGTTTTCATGCGCGGTCTGGCGCTCGGGTCATTCGGCACACAATCATCAGGTACTATCGGCGGCTTTCCGAACGTCGCGGTGTACCTGGACGAGCAGTCCGGCCAGATACCCAATCGCAATCTCGACATCATCGCGGTCGATCTGGAGCGGGTCGAAGTGCTCGAAGGCCCGCAGGGCACGCTGTTCGGCGGCGGTGCGCAGGCCGGCGTGCTGCGCTATATCACCAACAAGCCCAAGCTGAACAAGTTCGAAGGCAGCGCGGAGGCGAGCTACGGCACCACTGCCGGCGGTGATCCGAACTCGGCCATCAGCGCGGTCCTCAACCTGCCCCTGGTCAACGACAAACTGGCCGCACGCGTGGTCGTGTACAGCGACGATCGCGGTGGTTACATCGACAACATACCCAGCACCTTCACGCGGCGGGCGACGGACTACGGAATCTATTACGCTGGCTACATCGATCCAGCCACTGGCAACGCCGCGCCGCCACCCAACAGCCCGGTCATCAACAACTATGCCATCGCCAAGAACAATCAAAACCCGGTCAATTACAAGGGTATCCGTGCTTCGCTTCTCTGGCAGATCAACGACAACTGGAATGCGCTGCTGACGCAAAGCTACCAGAACATGCATGCCGATGGCGTGTTCTACCAATATCCCTTGAGCTCCGAACTCGTACCGCTCGGCGAGTTGCAGGCCACGGTATTCAACGATACCTACAACAAGGACAAGTTCACCAACACTTCGCTGACGGTCAGTGGCCAGATCGGGCCCATCCATACGGTGTATGCGGGTGGCTATCTGGTCCGCGACGTCGACCAGGTCGGTGACTACACGAACTATGCGCGCGGCGTATTCGCCGATTATTACCAGTGTTACGGCGCATATGCCGGAACGCCCACCTGTTTCTCGCCCAGTTCCACCTGGCGCGAAGTCGAGAAGAACAAGCACCAGAGTCACGAACTGCGCCTGAGCACGCCGGACGACAAGCGCATTCGCGGCATCGCTGGTGTGTTCTGGGAAGACTTCAAGATCTACGACGATACCGGCTGGTCCTACAAGACGGTGCCCACCTGCGTCGCCGGCGGCGACCCGCTGTGCTTCCAGAACGTACAGCCGTTTCCAGGTTCGCCCGTTCGCAACCCGAATCCGCGCAATGACAACGTCGGCTTCTTCGAAGACACATTCCGCACTTACAAGCAGACCGCCTTCTTCGCCTCAGTCGACCTCGACATCATTCCCAAGGTGCTCACCTTGACGGCCGGAACGCGCCACTACGACTACAAGATGGACTTCGGCGGAACGGTGATCAGCAGCTTCGGTTGCTTCAATTACAATCCCACTGCTCCGACCGGCCCGTGCACGAATTTCACGTATGGTGTCGGCTTTCAACCCTCCGATCAGGATCGCCACTCGAATTACAAGGGATTCAAGAGCCGCATAAGCCTTGCCTGGCACGTCAACGAGGACAACCTGGTCTATGCGACGTGGTCGCAGGGGTATCGCCCGGGCGGTTTCAATCGTTCGTCGGGTGCGTTGCTGAAAGATCCGACGGATCTGGATTCCTCGGGCAACCCGATCCCGCAGTATTTCAAACCGCTCACGGTAGCGCCAGACACCCTGACCAACAAGGAAATCGGCTTCAAGACGGAATTGTGGAACCGTCGAATCCTCGTCAATGGTTCGCTCTACCAGGAGGACTGGAAGAACGTGCAACAAGGCCTGTTCAATCCGCAGCTGCTGGGAAACACCACCTTCGGTGTGAATGGCGCAGATTATCGAGTGCGCGGCTTCGAACTGCAGGTTACGGCACGAGTCACCCAGAAGCTGACCGTGACCGGCTCCGGATCCTGGAACCAAAGCAAGCAGATGAACTCGCCCTTCCTCACGGACAACAATCCTGCCAGCAAGAACTACGGGAAACAGATCACGCAGGCGCTGGACGCTGGAGGCACGCTCGTACAAGTGGTGGATACATTCGGCGCTGCAGGCGTGCCGACCGCGTACTCACCCCCGCTGCAGTTCAATCTACGGGCGCGCTACGACTGGAACATCGGCGCCTATGCAGCGTTTGCCCAGTTGGGCGCCGCACATACGGCGCACTCGTACAACAACTCGAATACGGACCCCAGCATCAACGGTGACTTGCCGGTGAACCAGAACCGGGCGGTGACCTCGACAACCTGGCGCTTCGAGATGCCGGCATACACCACCTGGGATGCGGCTTTCGGCTTCTCCAGGGACAACTGGAACGTGCAGGTATTCGGCCAGAATCTGACCAACGAGAACAAGTCGCTCGCCACCACGACGGCGCAGTTCATCAAGTCGGAAGTGCCCCTGCGCCCTCGCGTGTTGGGAGTCAAGGTGGGCATGAAGTTTTGAGGCCAGCTACCAACTGGCTGCCGGGCTGCGGCAGCCAGTTGCGGTAGACTCGGAGGCGAACGGCGACAACCGCCTCCGAGTCCAACGATGCAACCTTGCCCGACGTCTGCCAGGTCCCCGGTCGAAATCGAGGTCAACCGGATTCAAGCCCTTATCCAGCAGGGCCAGCTCGAGCCCGCACTGGCAGCAGCGCAGCGGATTCGAAAGGATTTTCCAGAGAACCGGGATGCTCTTTACCTCGTCGCGGTCTGTCAACGCTACCTTCATCAGGTTTCACAGGCCCTCGAAACACTCGCGGAACTTGAGACGCACCACTCGCGGTTCAGCCGATTGTTCCAGGAGCGGGGGCATTGCTTCGTCGCATTGCGTGATGCGCCACAGGCAATCGCTTCGTTCATCCGCGCCGTCAATCTGAATCCGGCGCTCCCGGCGAGCTGGGCCAAGCTCGAAGTTCTCTACAAGATGGTCGGGGAGACCGAGAATTCGCGCGTGGCTGGCGCGCATGTTGCGAAGCTCGCTTCCCTGCCGCCGGAAGTGGTCACCGCAACGGCGCTGTTTTCAGACGGCGATCTGGTCCTGGCAGAGCACATCATCCGTGGGTATCTGCAATCGCATACCGACAATGTGGAAGCGATGCGCCTGCTGGCCCGCATCGGCATGGAACTGGACGTGCTCGATGACGGGGAACAGTTGCTCGAGGCGGTGCTCGAGGCAGCACCTGACTATCGCGCGGCTCGCCACGATTACGTGAATGTACTCCTTCGTCGGCACAAGCACGCCAAGGCCAACGAGGAAATCGACAAGCTCCTTGCCTCTGAGCCAGGGAATCGGGCCTATCGAACCTCCAAAGCCGGCATTCTGGTGGGCTTGGGCCTTCACGAGGAAGCATTGCAGGTCTATCGTGCATTGCTGAACGATCTGCTGGCGCACGTACGCAACTCATCACAGGCAGACTCCGGCTTCTTTCCTGCCCGCGAGCTGTCGCAGCTGCATCTTTCGGTGGGCCATTCGCTCAAGACGCTGGGTCGACAGGCGGAATCCATCCAGGCCTACTGCGCGGCGACGGCTGTGCGGCCCGAATTCGGCGACGCTTACTGGAGTCTCGCAAATCTCAAGACCTACAGATTTGGGGAAACGCAGGTGCAGACCATGCGATCGCAGGAATCGTCGGCAGAGATTTCGCGCGAGGACCGCTGGCATCTGTGTTTTGCCTTGGGCAAGTGCCTGGAGGATCAGGGGAACTTTGCCGAATCATTCGAATACTACGCGCGCGGCAACGCTCTGAAGAAGCAGGACAGCGGGTTCACCCTCGAAGCCATCGAGCGGGTATGCCGCGAGCAGCAGCAGGTATGCTCAGCAAGTCTTTTCGAGCGCCACCAAGGCCATGGCTTCGAAGCCCCCGATCCCATCTTCATCGTGGGATTGCCTCGTTCCGGATCCACGCTGCTCGAGCAGATTCTGGCATCCCACTCTCGAGTCCAGGGTACGGCGGAGTTGGCCGACATCCAGCACATCGTGCTGGATTTGTCAGGCCGGGAGATGAAAGGCGGCGAATCGCGCTACCCGGCGGTTCTGGCCAGTCTGACGGCGGATGATCTTTGTCGCTTGGGAAGGATGTACATCGACAGTACGCGCGCCTACCGTACGGGCCAGCCGTATTTCATCGACAAGATGCCGAACAACTTTCGACACATCGGCTTGATACAGCTCATTTTGCCGAACGCGAAGATCATCGATGCGCGTCGAGAGCCCATGGCCTGCTGCTTCAGCAATTTCAAGCAATTGTTTGCATCGGGCCAGGAGTTCACCTATAGCCTGGACGACATCGCGAACTACTATCGGATGTACGTTTCCTTGATGCAGCACTGGGACGCCGTGCTTCCAGGACGCGTGCTACGGGTGCAGCACGAGGACGTCGTAGCGGATCTCGAAGGCAGCGTGCGGCGGATTCTGGAGTACTGCCGACTACCTTTCGAGCCCGAATGCCTGGAATTCCACAAGAACGAGCGCAGCGTGCGCACCGCAAGCTCCGAGCAGGTTCGACGGCCGATATTCAAGGAAGGGCTGGACCAGTGGCGCAACTTCGAGCCCTGGCTCGGGCCGCTGAGGCAGGCTCTCGGCCCGATGGGCGGCGCGGGTAATGCGCGGAGCACGGAGCATTGAACCTGCGCGCCAGCCTGCCCGATGGCTTGATCCGCTGGCGCATCTTCGGCTTCCTGTTCGGCTTCGGGCTCATCGCCTACTTCCAGCAGAAATCCATCCCCGTCGCGGCCGAGCGCATGATGCCCGAGCTCCATCTGTCGCAGGTGCAGATCGGCTGGATCCAGCAGGCGTTCATCGTCGGGTACGCGCTGTTCCAGGTACCCGGGGGCTATCTTGGCCAGAAGCTGGGAGCGCGCCATGCCTTCACCCTGGTCAGCCTGCTGGCCTTCGCCGCGATGATCGGCACCGCGGTCGCCCCGTGGCTGTCGAGCGGGCAAACGCTGTTCCTGCTGCTGCTCGGCGCGCAGTTCCTGTTGGGCCTCGCCCAGGGCGGCATCTTTCCGATGTCGGCGGGCGTGTTCGAGAGCTGGTTTCCCAAGCGGCACTGGGCGCTGGTGCAGGGCCTGCAATCCATGGGCCTGCAAATGGGCGCGGCGATGACACCCCCGCTGATCGCCACGCTGATGCTGGCCAGCGGCTGGCAGCACGCCATCATTCTCACCACGCTCCCGGCGCTGCTGCTGATCGGCGCCTGGGCCTGGTACGGACGCGATACGCCCCGCGATCATCCGGCCGTGCGGCCGGCGGAGCTTGCGGTCATCGGTGACCGTTCGGCAGAGCAGACGGCGCCCGTGACGTTGAAGCGCCTGCTCAAGGCTTGCACCAACCGCAACGTCGCCCTGCTGTTCCTGTCCTACCTGTGCATGAACTACACGTTCTACCTGCTGGCCAACTGGGTGTTCCTGTACCTCGTGCAGGAGCGTCATTTCTCCGTGCTGGAGAGCGGCTGGCTGGCGACGCTCCCGCCGATCGGTGCGGGCCTGGGCGCAGGCCTTGGCGGTTGGCTCGCCGGCATCGCCTGCCGGCGGCTCGGCGATCGCTGGGGATACCGGCTGGTGCCGCTCATCGTCATGCCCGCCGCGGGCATCGTCCTGCTCGTGGCCGTGCGTTCGGCCAATCCCTACCTCGCCGTGTTCCTGCTGGCCCTGTGCTATTGCCTGGTGGAACTTACCGAAGGGTCCTACTGGGCGGGCGCGATGTCCGTGGGCCGGGGTGACACCATGATGGTTGGCGGCGTGATGAACACCGGCGGCAACCTCGGCGGCATCATCGCCATCCCCATCGTCGCCTACCTGTCGCAGAACGGCCGCTGGGACCTCGCGTTCTGGGTGGGCACGGTGCTGGCCCTGGTCTCCGCGGTATCATGGCTGGGCATCGACACCGAGAGCCATTCGTTGAAGGAAGCTGATGAGCCGCACTGATGCGAAAGTCGCGACGCCGCGCCGCCACCGCCTGAGCCTGGTCGAGCGGCGCTCGATCGACTACGTGCCGCTGGCCGAGCGGCACGGCAAGGTCTGGCACCTGTGGCCCGTGTGGTTCTCGGGCGATGCGCACCTGGCGACGCTGGCCGCGGGCGTGGTGGGGGTCGCACTCGGCGGGAATTTCCTCTGGTCCGCGATTGCCGTGGTGCTGGGCAGTGCCCTGGGCACCTTCTTCATGGCCTTCCATTCCGCGCAGGGCCCACAGCTCGGCCTGCCGCAGATGATCCAGTCGCGGCCGCAGTTCGGCTATCGCGGCGCGCTGCTGGTGTGGCTGGTGGCGCTCATCGCCTACGTCGGCTACAACGCCTTCAACCAGATCCTCGCCGCGCAGGCCTTCCACCAGCTCGTGCCGGCCGCACCGGCGGACTCCAAGCTCACCATCATCGTCTTCAACCTCATCGCCGTGGCCCTCGCGATGCTGGGCTACGATCTCATCCATCTCGCGCAGCGCTGGGTGGCCTTCATCATGATCGGCATGCTGGCGCTGTTCACGGCCGGCATCGGATTCCGCGCCGGCTGGCCCGCCAACGCATTCGACTGGCATGGTTTCAAGGGAGTGCCCTTCCTCGCCGGCCTGTTCGCCGCAGCCTCCTACCAGATCAGCTGGTCCATCTACGTCTCCGACTACTCGCGCTACCTGCCGCGCGATGTCTCGGTGCGCGCTTCGTTCTGGTGGACCTATGTGGGCGCCTTCATCGGTGGTTCCTGGATGATGCTGGTGGGCACGGTGGGCGCGGCGCTGGACCCTGCGCTGAACGTCGCCGCCGCCATGCAGGCGGCCGCGGATGCGGCCATGCCGGGCCTGGGCGCGCCGCTGGTGTTTGCCTCCATGCTGGGCCTCATCACCATCTCGACGCTGAATTTCTACGGTTCCTCGCTCACGCTCTTAGGGATCATCAACTCCTTCGGCGAGCTGCGCCTCACCGTGGGCAAGCGCCTGGTATCGCTGCTGCTGCTGGCGCTGCTGTCCATGGCCATCTCGCTCCTGGCCTCGAACAATTTCGTCAAGGCCTTCGAGACCTGGCTCGCGGTGCTTTTGTACCTGTTCACGCCCTGGACCGCCGTGAACCTCGTGGACTTCTACTGGGTGCGCCGCGGCCACTATTCGGTGCGCGAGATCTTCAACCCCCGCGGCATGTACGGCGTGTGGAACTGGCGGGGACTCGTTTCCTACGCCGTGGGGTTCATCGCCATGATCCCCTTCTTCAGCACCGAGCTGTACCGCGGCCCGGTGGCGCGGGCGCTGGGAAACGCGGACATCGCCATGCTGGTGGGGCTGCCGGTCTCCGCGCTGGTGTACATCGCCTGCTGCCGTTCACTGGACCTGGAGGCCGACCGGCGGCAGGCAATGGAGGCTGATCGGGGACTCGACCCGGACGATCGGCATTCCTCGCGCTAGCGGCGGGCGTCCTGGACTTGCACCGGCATTCAGCGCTCAGCCATACCCGAGCGCAATCCCAGATGCTCGACGAACGGGGCAAAATCCTTGTCAGTGAAGAGCAATGCCAGATTGTCTGCGATGCAACGGGTTGCGATGACGGTGTCGATAGTCCCTCGGATCGTCACGCCTTTCGCGCGCAGAATGCGAAAGTTCCTTGCCGCCTGAACAGCAATATCACGGCCACCCAATTCCACCAGAGTCAGAGGCGCCAGGAGCTTGTTGACGCGATCAAAGTCTCGATCGCTGTCACAGCCCTGCAGGACCTCAGCCAGGATGAAATCACCGATGGCGACAGGTTCTGTTCCCAGCAAGGCATCGAGTCGCTCTGCTTGCGGCGTCAGCGTTCCTCGCAGGTAATCGATCCAGACGCTGGAGTCGACCAAGATCAACGGTCTTTCCGCATGGCATCAAGGTCCCCTTGCCAAGGCACCTGGCCGCGCAGGCTTCGAATGGCCTTCTGCTGGTGCAAGCGAACCACCGTCCGAAGTCCCAACTCGACGGCCTCCCGCTTGGTCTTCAAACCCGTGGCTCGCAACGCGTCCTTCATCAACTTATCGTCAATGACGATGTTGGTTCTCATGATGTGTATAACCTCTCTGTTTTATACACATTCTAGCGGACAGGTGTCTTCTTCACAAGACGCCGCCGAGTTGAAGTCATCGCTCGGGAAGCGGGCACCGAGCAACGGCGAATCAGGTTCCGGGCACAAAATCGCCGATCGTGACGCGGATCCAGTTGAGCAGGTGCTCGGCATAGGCGCGGTCGACGAGAAGGAGCACATCCCCCGACTCCGCCGCCACGCTGATGACGGTGGTCTCGGCGATGCGGCTGATGCGCGCCTCGCCAGCCGAGGGGAATGAAGCCTCACTGCCGATGCGCACCAGCAGGTCCCGCACGCGCGCGCCGCGCAACCGCAACACCCACCAGCCGCCGGAGAGATCCACGCAGCAGCCATCCGCGGCTGGCGGCAAGGCGTCGAGCAGCGCGCGAAAAGCCGCCGCGTCGCTGAGCAGCGCCAACGTGCTGGTGGGGTTACGCCACAGCAGATGAGCCTCGTGGCCCGCGGGGGCGCCTGGAATGCGCTGCGCCTTGCCGGCCGCGGGCAGCGGCACTTCGAACAGGCGCTCGCAGGCGCGGGCGAACTCACCCTCGCGGCGCAGGTGGCGCAGCGCCGCCACGCGCCATTGCCATTCGATGCACACCGTAAGGCCCGGCGCCGCGAGATCCTGGTAGGGATTGTGCCGGTCATCCATGCAGGCGCTTCCCTTCCGGATCGAAGAATGGCGGCTTCACCACCACCGCCTCCACCGTCGCACCCAGGTGATGCACGCGCACGGTCTCGCCCAGGCGATGGGCGCCGCGGGAGAGCATCGCGAGCGCCACGGGCTTGCGCAAGTTTGGGCTCCAGAAGCTCGAGGTCACGTGTCCTTCGGTCAGTGTCGGCGGCGGCGTGTTGGAAATCTGCCCGCCCACCGGCAGCCGCGAACGGCCATCCGCCGGCGCAAGGCCGACCAGCGTGGGACGCGCCGGATCGCGCGAGGCCGCTCGAAGCAGCGAGCGGCGACCGACGAACTCCGCGGTCTTCTTCGCGATGCCGCCGCCGAATCCGACGTCCTGCGGGAGCGTGGTGCCATCGGTATCGCTGCCCACGTGCAGGAAGCCCTTCTCCACCCGCAGGATCTCCAGCGCTTCGATGCCGTAGGGCGCCGCATCGAATTCGCCGGCCCTGCTCCACAGGCGTTCGAACAGCTCGCTGGTGGATTCCACGGGCAGGTTGATCTCGTAGCCCAGCTCGCCGGAGAAGCTGGCGCGCAGCACCCGCAGCGGGATGTCATCGAGCGTGCTGTCGCGCAGGGTCATGTGCTTCATGTTCGACGGCGAGAGCGCCGCATCGAACCCGCAGGCCTCGAGCCACCGCCAGGCCTTGGGTCCGGCCACGGTCACATTGCCCCAACGCGAGGTCACAGGGGTGATCAGCACCTCGAACTGCGGATACTCGCACTGCAGCCACTCCTCGAAGGCCGCCGCGGTCTGCTCCGCGCCGGAGCTGGTGGTGTTCACCCAGAAGTGGCGTTCCGACAGGCGCGCGACGATGCCATCATCGACCACCACGCCATTCTCGTTCGGCACCAGGCCATAGCGCGCCTGGCCCACGGCCAGGGTCGACATCGTGCCCACGTACATGAGATCAAGGAACCTGGCCGCATCCGCGCCGTAGATCTCGATCTTGCCCAGGGGCGAGCCATCGAAGATGCCCACGTGGGTGCGGGTGTGCAGCGCCTCGCGCTGCGCGGCCGTCTCCAGGTCCTCATCACCGCGCGGGTAGGCCACCGGGCGGCGCCACAGGCCGAAGTCCTCCCACAGCGCGCCGCGCTCCACGTGCCATTGCCAGGCGGGCAGCCGCTTGCGAGGCCGGTAAAGGTCCCCCGTGCGGCGTCCCACGAGCAGTCCCAGGCTCACCGGCGCGAACGGCGGCCGGAATTTCGTCGTGCCCACCTGCGGTGGCGCGCGATCGGTGAACGTGCCCATCAGCACCAGTGCATTGACGTTGCTGGTCTTGCCCTGGTCGGTTCCCATGCCCGTCGTGGTGTAGCGCTTCAGGTGCTCGACCGAGCGGTAGTTCTCGCGGGCGGCAAGGCCCACATCGCCGTGCGCGACATCGTTCTGCAGGTCGACGAACTGCTTGCCGTGAACGTTGGGCACCCGCGTGTCGGCGAGCGAGCAACCGGTGCCACCCACCGGCGCTGGTGGAGGCGTCTCGCCGCGCGCCAGCGCCCTGCCCACCGCGGCCGCGTGCTCGCAGGCGGGCGCAGGCGCGAACACGCCCGCGCTCGCGCCGACGCTGTACAGGCCGGGCGCATGCCCGTCCGGCACGAACATCGCCGACTCTTCCAGCCAGCGCAGCCGGCCACCGGCCTGGGAATGCAGGTGGACCGCGGGCGCGAAGCCGCCGGCACTCGCGATGAGGTCACAGTCGACCTGGCAGTCGCCCTCCGGGCTGCGCACGGTGCAGCCGCTCACCGAACGCGCGCCGCGCACCGACACGATGTGCGCCTGCGACCAGCAGGCCATGTCTCCCTGGCGCGTGCCGATCAGCTCCGCCGGCCGAACATCGGCGATGCCGGCCACCTGCAGTCCCGCCTGCCGCAGGGCGGTGGCGAGGGAGAAGGCCGAGTCGCTGTTCGCGGCGATGAGCACGCGGCGGCCGCAGGCGACGCCGTACCGGCGCGCGTAGGCTAGCACCGCGTGGCCCAGCATGATGCCGGGTCGGTCGTTGTCGGGGAACAGCAGCGGCCGCTCGAATGCGCCGCAGGCGCTGATGATGCTGCGGGCGCGGATCTTCCACAGCCGCTCGCGCAACCGGGGCGAGGCGCCGTCGGCCGCATGGGGTCCTGGCAGCCGCTCCACCGCGCAGACCAGGTTGTGATCATAGGCGCCGAAGGCCATCGTGCGCCGGAGCACGCGCACGCCGGCGCCTTCCAGCCGCCCGATCTGCGCGTCCAGCGCCTCGTCGGCGGCCCAGGCTGCGATGCCACCGAGCTGCTCGCCGCTCGCGAGCAGCACCGTCGTCGCGCCGGCCTGCGCCGCGGCCAGCGCCGCCGCGATGCCCGTCGCTCCCGCGCCCACGACCAGCACATCAGCACTGGCGGACACCTCCTCGTAGCGATCGGGATCCGGCTGGCCCGAGCCGCGTCCCAGGCCCGCCATGCGACGGACGGTGGGCTCGAACCAGTGCCAGTTCGGCCACATGAAGGTCTTGTAGTAGAACCCCGAAGGCAGGAACGATGCGAACAGGCCGTTGATCGCGCCAAGATCGAAGTCCACGCTGGGCCAGCAGTTCACGCTCTCGGCAACGAGGCCTGGCTGGAGCGGCACGAGCGTGGCGCGTTGGTTAGGCGTCCGTCGCCGGCCCGCGCCGACATCGACGATGCCCGTCGGTTCCTCGACTCCGCAGCTGAAGATGCCTCGCGGGCGATGCAGCTTGAAGCTGCGGCCGATGAGCCTCACGCCATTGGCGAGCAGCGCGGAGGCGAGCGTGTCGCCCTCGAAGCCCGAGAGACTGCGGCCGTTGAACTCGAAGCTCAGCGGACGGCTGCGGTCGATGTCACGGCCCGCGGGCGCGGCCAGCCGGAATCCGCTCATACGCAATCCGCCCCGGGGAGCGAAGGCGCCGGCTCACCCATGCGATACACCGCGAGGATCTCGTGCGTCAGTGTGTGGCGCGCCACGTTGAACCATTGTCCGCATCCGGCCGTGTGCCGCCAGCGCTCCAGGTGCACGCCCTTGGGGTTGTCGCGGAAGAACAGGTAATCACCCCACTGCGCATCGCTGGCCTCGCTGGAAGGGCGGCTGATGTGCGAGGCGCCGCCACAGTTGAACTCGTTCTCGTCTCGCCGGCCGCAGAAGGGACAGGGGATGGACATCATGGTGGCATCCTTGCTTCAGTGAGCGATGCCCGAGCCAGCCGCTTCGTCGACCAGCCGGCCGGTGTGGAAGCGCTCGAGCTGGAAGGCTTCCGTGAGCTCGTGGTTGCGCCCCGTGGCCAGCACATGCGCCAGCGTCCAGCCGCCCACCGGAATTCCCTTGAAGCCACCGGTCCCCCAGCCGCAGTTGATGTACAGGTTGGGAACCGGTGTGGCCCCGATGATCGGGCTGGAGTCGTGCACCACATCGACGATGCCGGCCCACTGGCGCATGAGCTGCAGGCGGCTGAAGGAAGGAAAGATGGCCAGCGTCGCCGCGAGGATCGCCTGGGTGATGGCCACACTCCCCCGTTGTGCATAGGAGGGCCACAGGTCGAGTCCCGCGCCGATGACCATCTCGCCCTTGTCGGACTGGCTGACATAGGCGCCGGTCGCCGAGGAGAGCACCACCGTGTCCAGCAGCGGCTTCAGGGGCTCGCTCACCATGGCCTGCAGCGCGTAGCTCGTCACCGGCAAGCGGAAGCCGGCCATCTTCGCGAGCACCGAGCTGTGCCCGGCGGCCGCGATGCCGACGCGGTCCGCGAGGATGCTGCCCCGCGAAGTCTCCACGCCCACCACCGCGCCGTTCTCGCGCAGGAAGCCGCGCACCTCGCAGTTCTGGATGATGTCCACGCCCCGAGCGGAAGCCGCCCGCGCGTACCCCCAGGCCACCGCATCATGGCGCGCCGTGCCGCCGCGCTGCTGCGTGAAGCCTCCCAGCACCGGGAATCGGGCGCCCGGGGACATGTCGACCAGGGGTGCGCGTTCGGCGATCTCCTCGCGCGAGATCATGTCCGCGACCACGCCGTTCATGCGCATGGCGTTCGCCCAGCGCGTCATCGCGTCCATGTCGTGGCGGCTGTGCGCGAGCAGGATGAGGCCGCGCTGGCTCAGCATGATGTTGAAGTTCAGGTCCCGCGAGAGCCCCTCGTAGAGCCGCAGCGAGAAGTCGTAAAGCCGGGCGCTTTCCGGGTACATGTAGTTGGAGCGCACGATGGTGGTGTTGCGGCCGGTGTTGCCACCGCCAATCCAACCGCGCTCGATCACCGCCACGTTGGTGATGGCGTGGTTCTTCGCCAGGTAGTAGGCGCAGGCCAGCCCATGGCCGCCGCCGCCCACGATGATCACATCGTAGGACGGCTTGGGCGAGGCATCCCGCCAGGCCTGCGGCCAATGCCGGTGGTTCGCGAGGGACTCGCGCAGCAACGTCCAGGCTGAATACTTCCGGGCCATCACATCCCCATCGTTCCGCAAGGCATTCCCGCTTGCAGGCACCGGCGCACCGCTGCCATTGGCGCACCTCCTGCCGGCGCGCAAATCTTACACCACGGCAGGCAGCGCGATGCCGGTTGGCCATGGCCGGTCGAGGAATATGGCCGACTGGCGCAAAGCTGTGCCCGGCATCCAATAATCAGATGCCGGCCCGGCGTTCGGGCATCAGAAGATGCCCAGCTCCAGCCCGCTGGCGAGCGTTGCGCCCAGTTCCCGGCAGCGCTGCAGATCGTCCTGCCCGAGATGCTTGGGAGCAAGGATGGCCTCGGGCGACTGCGCATGCGTGCACACGATCAGCGCGGGCGCGATGGCCTTGAGCCGCCAGCCGGTGGCGATGCGCTCGAGCTGTCGCACCGCATTGCTGCCGTCGCTCCCGGCGCAGACGAGGCAGACATACGGACGCGCCACGAGCTGATCCAGCACCGCGTAGTAGCTGCGATCGAAGAAGGCCTTCAGCTCGCCGGACATCGCCGCGAGGTTCTCGGGCGTCGCGAACACATACCCTTGTGCCGCGAGCAGGTCCGAAGGCCCGGCCTCGCGCGCGTGCAGCAGGCGGACCTGTGCGTCCGGGACGGCCTCGCGCACGCCCTGCTCCGCGGCCCGGGCCATCTGCAGCGTCCCCCCGGTGGCGGAGTGATAAACGACCAGGATGTTGACGGGATCAGCCATGGAGTGCCCAGCGATGCAGTGTAAACCGGCTCCTTGCCCGCGTGTCGGGCTCCTCTTTCCTTCTGCCCGCAAGCGGGCATACTGGCGGCGCTTCATCCCCTTCGAGAGATGCGTCCATGCCTGCATTCCAGCGTGAAATCCCCGTCCGCTTCGGCCACTGCGACCCGGCCTCCATCGTGTTCTACCCGCGCTATTTCGAGATGATCGCCGCGCTGGTGGAGGACTGGTTCGAGGATGGCCTGGAAGCCAGCGCCCCGGGACTCATGTATCACCGCAGCATCGTCACCCCGACGGTGCATTTCTCGGTGGACTTCCTGAATGCGGCCTGGTTCGGCGACCGGCTCATTTTCAGCCTGTGGGTGAAGAAGATCGGTCGCTCTTCCTGCGAGCTGCTCATCGAAGCCTCCCACCAGGGCAAGATCGCCATGCGGGTGAAGCAGGTGCTGGTGTTCACGACGGAACGCAAGCGCCGCCCGACTGCCATCCCGCCCGACATCGTCCACCGCATGCAGCACTACCTGTACACGAAGGGCCGGCCGGCGGGTCCGCGAGTCGCCATCGCCCGGGCGACACGCAAGGCGCCGCCCGCTCGCTCGCTACGCGGAAAGGCCACGAAGTCGGATGTCAACGGCGGCAAGACACGCGGTGCCGCTGGCGCCTGATGGGCGCGCCGTTACGCTCGATATGATGGCAGGGTCTTCGCCCCGCGCCATCAGCCCGGCGGCGGCGAGCCGCCCTCGGCCACGCGCCGGACCACGTACTCCTCGAGTGACGCCAGCACCGCGGGATCACGCGCAGGCGGTGTGAAGCGCTCCAGTGTGCTCTTCCAGATCTCACTCGCCCGGGCCGTGGCATCCTTCGCGCCATCGTTCATCCAGGTGCCGTAGTTGCGCCAGTCCGAGACCAGCGGCGCGTAGAAGGCGCTGCGGTAGCGCTCCATCGTGTGCGCGCAGCCAAAGAAATGTCCGCCGGCGCCCACCTCGGCGACCGCGTCGAGGGCGAAGTCCGCCTCCGTGGCGCCCACCGGCAGAAAAACTTCCGCGAACATCTGCAGTGCCTCGATGTCGAGGATGAACTTCTCGAACGAGGCCGTCAGCCCGCTCTCCAGCCAGCCGGCGGCGTGCAGGATGAAGTTCGCGCCACCCATCAGCGCGCCCCACAGGCTCATCTGCGATTCGTAGGCCGCCTGTGCATCGGGCACGTTCGAGGCGGTCGCGTTCGAGGAGCGCCACGGAAGCCCGATGTGGCGCGCGAGCTGGCCGGCCCCGAATGCCGCCTTGACGTACTCGGGCGTGCCGAAGGCCGGCGAGCCGGACTTCATGTCGACGTTGCTGGTGAAGCTGCCGTAGATGATGGGCGCGCCGGGACGCACGAGCTGCGCGAGCACCAGCCCGAACAGCGCCTCCGCGTGTGCCAGGGTCAGCGCACCGGCGATGGTCACCGGCGCCATCGCGCCGGCCAGGGTGAAGGGCGTGATGATGGACACCTGGCCCTCGCGCGCGAAATCGATGATGCCATCGGCCATGGGCAGGTCGAGGGTCAGCGGCGAATTGGTGTTGATCACCGTCCACACGCGCGGCTCCGCACGAAAGGCCTCCGGCGAAAGGCCATAGGCACGGCGCATGAGTTCGAAGCAGTCGTTGACCTGACCCGTGCCGCGGGAGTAGATGAACGGAATCTTGTCCGACAGCACGAGTTGTGAACGCATCATTTCCAGGTGCCGAAGGTGCACCGGGATGTCCTGCGGCTCGGTGGCGCCGCCCAGCGTGTGGATGACCTCGAAGCTCTGGCAGAGCCGGATCATGTTGCGGAAGTCCTCGATCGTGCCGGCGCGTCGGCCGCCCTCCGTGGTCATGATGTTGGGCGGCCCGGAGGTCGGCGCGAACACCACCCGTCCGTCGTGGATGGGCATGCTGTGCTCAGGGTCGTGCGCGTGGAAGGTGATCTGCTTCGGCGCCTTGGCGAGACACTGGGTCACAAGCGCCGGATCGAGCCGCACGAACTGCTTGGCCTCATCGACGCTCGCACCGCCCTGCGCGTAGATGCGCCGCGCGTCCGCCGAGAGCACCTTCATGCCCTGCGTTTCCAGCAAACGCAACGCCGCGTGATGCAGCGCTTCGACCTGATCGGCGCTGAACACCGTGGGCGGAGTGAAGGGGTTGCGCAAATGGCGATACATCCGCGTGCGATCCACGGCGGCGTGCTTGTTCTCCGCCGGCTGCGGCCGGCGCCGGCCGCGGCGGGCGGTCTGTTCCAGGGGTTCGCTCATGCTTGGGAAACGATAGCAAAGCGCGATGCCCACGTCTCGCATCCGAAGGCCCATGCCTTTTTGCGCTGGACCCATCCGCAAATGCGCGCACCGCCGTGCGCACCGTCGATTCAACCCCAGCGGCGGATCTCGGGCATGATCTCGCGAGCGAACACCTTCATCGCGCGCTTCACGTGCTCCACGTCCATGCCGGGCGCATGAAACTGCAGCGCAAGCTGGTCGAGGGGTTCGTTGCGGTAGATCGAGAGTCCCGCGATGACATCCTCCACCGTGCCGACGGCGAAGGGCACACCATAGATGCCGGCGTTCTTCGTGCGACGCAGCTCGCCCACGGGGGGCAGCGGCATGTTGACGCCGCGCCGCCGATAGAACTCCACGCCCCAGTGCAATGCGGCTTCCGCCTCGTCCCAGGCCTGTTCGCGCGCGGGTGCGATATGCACGCAGAGCGGACCTGAGACGATCTTCTGGTCCTTTCGATTGCGCCCGTTTTTCGCCAGCAGCTCAGGGTAAGTCTTCCAGAGGGGCGAGTGCAGCGCCGAGGCGAGGTGGTAGCCGCGCTGCGCCGCACGCTCGATGCTCTGTGGGCCCATCGCCGCCATCCAGATCGGCGGATGAGGCCGCTGCACGGGCTTGGGACGCAACCGGACGTTGCGGTACTGGTAGTACTTGCCTTCGTGCGTCACTTCCTCCTCGGTGTACAGGCGCTGGATCAAAGCCAGCATCTCGTATGTCCGCGCGAAAGTCTCGGATTTGGCGACGCCGAAGACCTCGCATTCCTGCTGCATGGGGCCCGCACCAATACCCAGGTCCAGCCGGCCGCCCGAGAGGATGTCGACCGCCGCAGCTTCTTCGGCCACCGCCAGCGGGTCGTGCAGCGCCAGCAGCAGCACGTAGGTGCCGAGGCGAATGCGGTGCGTGCGGGACGCGATGGCGGCCAGCACGCTCAAGGGCCGGGAATTCCAGTCATCCTCGGCGAAGTGGTGTTCGGACATCCAGAAATGGCTGAAGCCCAGCTCATCGGCTAGCACGGCCTCCGCGATGCTTTCCTGGTAGAGCTGCGCCAAAGGCCGCTCTTTCCCCGGCAGATTGCGGATGCCCGCAGCGATACCTACGTCCATCGTCATGACTCCTTCGTGTGGCTGACCCTTCAGCAGGTCATGCCGTGACCGAACTCCCGGTGGATGCGCGGCAGGAACTGTCCCCAGCGCGTGAACTCGCAGACATTGTGCCTCGCGAGACCCTGCACCGCAGCCTGCGGCACCTTGATGCCCGGCGGCAAGGTCAGCTCGGGGCGGCCGTTCGACATGCGGTATCCCATCCAGAACCGGGTCCGATGTTCAAGGCCCTGTGGGTGTTGGCGGAAGATGTGGCACATCAGCGCCGGCGCCGTGATCGAGTCATCGGTCTTGTTCACCGCCACGGCCCAGCCGAAGCCGCCCGCAAAGGTCGAGACATACGGCTCCTTCCAGCGCGACATGTCGAAACCGAACTCCTGCGGCGAGAGGAAGTGGATGTCGATGTTCTCCATGCCGCAGTTGCAGTTCTCGGTAACGTGATGCACCACGCCCCAGTTCTTCTCGCGATTCGGGATGGACGGGTCGAGAATGCGCCGGCGCCCCTCGGGACTGAGCATCAGGCCGCCATGCTGCGGCGGATACCAGATGCGGTAACGCAGGTCCTCGAGCGGATGCCAGGCGAACCACCAGTCCACCATCTCCGCGGTGACCTCCGGGTACACCATGCGGTTGGCGATGAAGCCCGCGCCGTCCGGCAGGTTGCACCAGCCGATCTCGACCTCGAGCTCGCCGGGGTTCAGCAGGTCGTTCATCCGCTCGGGGCCGATGGCCTTGGCCGGATCACATGGCGCATCCATCTTCGCCAGGTGCGCAGGATCTGGTTTCGGGATGTCCTCATCGTAGTACTTGGCAAAGGGCCGTCGCCGCTCCTCATCAGTGAGCGGCGGACGGTCGGCCTTCGCCGCCGTCGAGGCGCGGAATTTCGTGAAATCGAGCTGCACCCGGTCTTCGGCAATCACGGTCTGCATGGGCATACTCCTCGGGTGGATCCGGTTCAGCCGGCAGGTGTGTCGCGGATGATCACCACCTGCCGAGTGTACAGGTAGAACGATCGCGACCAGTCGACGAAGGCGGTTGGGAAGCTGCGCAGCGCCTCGTGATACTGGCGGAAGGCGCCTGCCTGCTCCAGCGTGTCATACCACTGCGTCACCACCATGTCGTACACCGGTGGATCCACCATCTTGAAATGCTTGCGCGCGGCGGCATCGTTGTCGTTCGCGCGGCAGCGCCGGTTCAACACGCATCGCCGCATCTGCTCGCGGGCATAGGGTGCCCGCTGCATCGCGTACTCATGCGCCTCGCGCCAGTATCGAAGGTAATCCTCAGGATAAACCGGCTCGGCGCGCATGAGGTAGAGCAGCACCTTCAGGGCGCCGACCCCGCTGATGATGCCCAGCCCGGGGTTGAAGGCGGGAACCGGCGCCGGCACGGGCACCTCCTCCTCCTCGGCCATGACGATGATATTGGTGCGTTCATCGGCGAAATACCGGCCGTCGCTCGAGGCCGCCGACGGGGTCGCCGGTTCGAGCGTCGCGAGCATGTCCGGAAAGGTGTCGAACTGCAGCTCGACCACCGCATCACGCTCGCATACCTGCTGATGGGTGGGGTCCTCGAGTACGCCGAAGGCGCCGTCGATGACATGGTTCTGCACGTAGGAGCGGATCTTCAGCCGCTCCTGTCGCGCGATGCTGCCGTGGTAGAACTCGAGATAGCGCTGGTATTCGGCCCGTGTGAGGCCTGGGCGGCGGCGTGAAGCCGCCATGAGCTTGATCGGCACGCTTTCCTCCCGGCGGCGAACGCCCGAAGCGTCCACCGACCCAACTTCACGGCCCATCATAGGGCGGGCTGGACCCATCCGTGAAATGGTTTGTACCGATGAGATATATTTGCCGGACCGATACCCGAAAAGCCCCCCTGCCATGCATTTCCGCGGACTCGACCTCAACCTGCTCGTCGCGCTGGACGCCCTGCTGAGCGAGGGCAATGTCACCGCCGCCGGCCGCAAGCTCCACCTCAGTCAGTCCGCCATGAGCGGGGCGCTGGCGCGCCTGCGATTGCATTTCCGTGATCCGCTGCTCGTGCAGGTGGGGCGCAGCATGCAACCCACACCCCACGCCCGCCAGCTCGCCACAGCCGTGCGGTCCATCCTCGTGCAGGTCGAGACCTCGCTGCAGGGCCCGGCGAGCTTCGATCCGGGATCGGCCCGCCGCCGCATCAAGGTGGCGGCCTCGGACTACGCCATCGAGGTGCTGCTGGTCGAGGTGCAGCGGGCCTGCGCCCTCGCGGCGCCCGGCCTCACCCTCGACGTCGTCGCACTCGCCCGTGATGCCTCCACCTTGCTGGGCCGCGGCGAGGTCGACCTGCTGATCATCCCGGACCGCTACCGCCAGCCCCGGTTTCCATTCGCCCCGCTGTTCACCGACCGGCTGGTGTGCGTGGTCGACCGCGGCCACCCGGCCGCGCGCAAGCACTTGTCGCTGGCGGCCTTCAAGTCCGCCGAGCACGTGCTGTTCCAGCCCGACCCGGGTCACCTGATCGCGTTCGATCAATGGTTGCAGGACAACTACCACTTCGAACCCCTCATCCGCCTCGTGCTGCCCAGCTATGCGGCGCTCCCGCACGCCGTGGTCGGCACGCAGCGGATCGCCACGGTGCCCGAGCAGCTCGCCCGGCGGCAGGCGACGCACCTGCCCATCCGCATCCTGTTGCCCCGCTTCCGGATGCCCGCGCTGAACGAGATCATGCAATGGCACGAGTCTCACGCGGCCGATGCCGGACTTGCCTGGTTCCGCTCGCTCATCGTCGAAACCGCGGCCGCGCGATTCGCGCATCCCAGGGTTATGATGCGAAGCCTGACGACCCGACGTCCGCGAACCTGAACCCGACCCTGAATCCGACGAGGTACCCTGTGACCCGCATCGTGTCCGCCGTTGCCGGCCTGATCCTCACGAGCCTGTCCGCAACCCTGGCCCCGCCTGCCTGTGCGGCGGAAGCTGCCGTGACGGTGATCCGTGCCGGACACCTGATCGACGCCCTGGCGGGAAAGGTCCTGAACGACCAGACCATCATCATTCGCGACCGGCGCATCGAGGCCGTGGGCGCGGGTCTTGCGGCGCCTGCCGGCGCCACGCTCATCGACCTGTCGCAGATGACGGTGCTGCCCGGACTCATCGACTGCCACACGCATCTTGCTGACCTCGGCGATGGCGAGCCGCTGCACGTCCTGCAGCGCTCCGCGGCCGAGACAGCCTTCGCGGCCATTCCCAACGCGCGCAAGACCCTGCTGGCCGGCTTCACCACGGTGCGCGATGTCGGGGTGTACCGCGCCTTCAACGATGTCGCGCTGCGCGATGCCATCGCGCAAGGCTTCATCGAGGGCCCGCGCATGTACGTCGCGGGCGCCTACATCACCATCTCGCAGGGTGCGGGCGCCATGGCCGGTCTCGCGCCCGACATCCAGCTTCCGCTCGAGCTCCGGTACGGCGAGGCCAACAGCCCCTGGGAGGTCCGGCAGAAGATCCGCGAACTCGCCCACCGGGGCGCCGATCACATCAAGGTGCTCGCCACCGGCGCGGTGCTCACCCACGGCAGCAATCCGAAGTCGGTGGAGTTCACGCCCGAGGAACTGCGGGCCGCGGTGGAGGAAGCGCGCGCCTTCGGCCTCAAGGTGGAGGCGCACGCGCACGATACGGACGGCATCAAGAATGCCATCCGCGCCGGCGTCGCCAGCATCGAACATGCCACGCTCATCGACGATGAAGGCATCGCGCTTGCGAAGCAGCACGGTACTTATCTCGACATGGACATCTACGACGAGGAATGCATCCAGTCCTCGCCCGACACGCCGGCGGATTTCCTGCAGCACGACCGTGATCTCGCGGAAGCGCAGCGCCGCAACTTCACCAAAGCCGTGCGCGCCGGGGTGAAGATGAGCTTCGGCACGGATGCCGGGGTATGCCCGTACGGCATGAACGGCAAGCAACTCGCCTTCATGGTCCGCTACGGCATGACGCCGATGCAGGCAATCCAGTCGGCCACGGTGAACGCCGCCGACCTCATCGGCCACCCGGAGCTGTTCGGCTCGATCACCGCAGGCAAGTCCGCCGACATCATCGCCGTCAAGGGCGACCCCATCGCCGACATCAGCCTGCTCGAGCGCGTCGATTTCATCATGAAGGAAGGCAAGGTCTACAAGCGGGATTTGCAGTAACCTTCATCGCCCGGTTCTCGACGCCGCCCGACTTTCGACAACGCACCCAGGAGTCCTCGCATGCTGCGCCTCACCCCGCCCTTCCTGTTCCTGCTGGCGATGACGCTCACCCAGGTGGCCAGCGCCGACCCCACGCGTGATGCCATCGAGTCCGGCAATCGCGCCTTTGCCGCGGCCGTGGCCAAGGGCGATGCGGCGGCGGTGAGCGCGCTGTACACCCAGGACGCGGTCCTCATGCCCGCCGCGGCGGCCAACGTGACGGGTGCGGCGGCCATCCAGAAGTACTGGCAGGGTGCCCTGTCCGAAGGCGTCGGCGGCGTGAAGTTCACCACCCGGGAAGTGTATGGACGGGGACCGACGGCAACCGAGGTGGGCGAGTACGAGATCACGGCGAAGTCGGGCCAGCCCATCGATCATGGCAAGTACATCGTGGTGTGGAAGCGCACCGCAGGACGCTGGCAGCTTCACCGTGACATGTTCTCGACCAGTGTCGAGGCCAAGCCCTCGCACTGACCGGCGCACCCGGCGGCGCCGATCTTCCCGGCCGGCAACGGGCTCTGGCCAAGCATGCCGCTGAGCGTCCTTGCCGCCGTGCTGATCGGTGCCCTGCTGCACGCGGGCTGGAACATCCTGGTCAAGCGTGAGCCCGACAAGCTGCTGGCGACGGCGGGCCTGTATCTCGGATCCGGATTCATCGCCGCGGCGCTCCTGCCGCTGCTGCCGCCGCCAGCGCCCGCGGCCTTCGCGTTCCTCGCCGCCTCGACGCTGTGCGAGCTGCTCTACGGGGTGTTGCTGAGCCGCGCCTATCATCTGGGCGACCTGAGCCATGCGTATCCCTTGATGCGCGGAACCCCGCCCCTGCTGGTGGCGGTGGGCAGCGCCCTGTTCGCCGGAGAGCACCTGCCTTGCTGGGCCTGGGTGGGCGTCGGGCTCGTCTCCGCGGGCATCCTTTCACTGGTCCTGCACGCACATCGGGGCCCGCGCCGGACGGGCAATGCCACGGCGACGCGCCTCGCCTTGCTCAACGCCGGCGTCATCGCCAGCTACACGCTGATCGATGGCCTCGGCGTGCGCGCCTCCGGCCAGCCGCTGTCCTACATCCTGTGGCTGTTCCTGCTCATCGGCAGCGCCTGGATGCTCTGGGCACTGTTGATGGCCGGCACGCAGAGTCGCCTCCAACTGCTGCGCAACGCTCCCCGGAGCCTCGCCGGTGGCGCCTGCTCGCTGGGATCCTACGGCATCGCGCTGTGGGCGATGACGCGCGCGCCGATCGCGGCAGTTGCCGCCGTGCGCGAAACCTCCATCGTCTTCGGCCTGCTGCTCGGGCGGCTGGTGCTGAAGGAACGCATCACGCCGGCCAGGGCTATTGCCGCCCTGCTCGTCACGCTCGGCGTCTACCTCATCCGCGGCAGCAGCCGCTGATCGCGTCGCACCCCGCGGCCGCGTTGCCGTGCAGCCGTGCAGCGCGCGCTGAAGTACAGCCGCGCCGCCGCGCTCAGCCGCGAGCCGATCCGCCCGCCGCCGCCTCGTCCACCACCGCGCCGGGCTCGTCCTCGGCGCAGAAAGGCGTCACGGCCTCGGCCTTGACCGTGGGCAGCGTGCGCACGCGCCGGATCACCGGCAGTCGCCAGGCAACCAACGCGACCGCCAGCGCGGTGAAACCGGCGAACAGCAGCGTTGCGCGCAGGCTGATCTGCTCGCCCAGCCAGCCGCCGATCAGGGCTCCCGGACCCGCCGGGATCAGGATCAGGAAGCGCATGGTGGTGGTCATGCGGCCGAGCATCGGAGCTGGGGTCACAGCCTGACGCAGCGACAGGAAGTTGATGAAGATCAGCACCGCGCCACAGCCGTAGAGGAACAACATGAAGGCGAAGGCGGCAACGCCCAGGGTGCCAACGGGCGCCATGGCCAGCATGAGCCAGCCGCAACCGGTGACCGCGAAGCCCAGCACCAGGCTCGGGCCCGGTCCGAGCCGTTTCGCCACCAGGTGCCCCACTGCGCTCGTGCCGATGGTGCCGAGGCCCAGCGCGACGTAGGACAGCCCCACGCCGCGCTCGCTCAAGCCCAGGGTGTGAGTCGCGAACAGGATCTGCACGGCGGTGGCGGCGCTGGAGCAGGCATCCCAGGCGCCGACACAACTGGCCATGGCCACCAGCAATGCATGCTGCCGCACGAAAGTCAGCCCCGCCCGCAGCGCCGGCCAGAAGGCCTCGTGCCGGGTGGACGGCGTCTCACGCACGCGCAGTCCGCGCAGGACGAAGGCTGAGGCCAGCAGCATCGCCGCATCGGCGATCAGCGCCAGCGGCGCGCCGGTCAGCTTGATCAGCGCGCCCGCGGCGCCCGGCCCTGCGACCTCCGCCGCCGAGGAAGCGAGCGCGTTCTTCGCATGCGCCTCGACCAGACGCTCGCGCGGCACGATCTGCGTCAGCACGATCTGGGCGGCGCTGCCCGCCACGGTGTTGATCGAGCCGATGATGAAGCCCACCACGTACAGCCACGAGATGCTGATGATGCCCAGCTTCCACGCCAGTGGAACCGAGGCCACGGCCACCGCGATCGACAGCTCGCCCGCCACGTACACGGGAAGCTTCCTGATGCGATCGAGCCACACACCCGAGGGCAGTGAGAAGAGCACGTAGGGAACGATCTCCATCGCCGTCAGCAGCCCCATCTGCGTCGGGCTGGCGTGCAACAGCACGGCCGCGGTCAGCGGCAGCGCCAGCAGCGTGATCTGGCCGCCGAAGGAGGAGATCAGGATGGAGGACCAGAGGCGGCGGTAGGTCGCATCGCGCAGCAGGTCGGTGGCGGACAGCTGGATGCCAAGCGCGCGGAACCGGCCAGTGCCGGAGCGAGTGGTCGGGGACGGGGGTGGATCGGCAGGCGTCATGGGACGATAACTTACATCAAATCAATGTTATAAGTTTATGAAACTATTGAATAGATGACTGCTGGATAGCAGTCGAGACAAGGGCTCAGCGGCCGGCCGACAGGAGCGAGTCGATGCGCGCCTTGAGCTCTGGCAGATTCGCCTCGCCGCGATGGCTCGCGACGATGCGCCCTTGCCGGTCGATGAGGAAGGTCGTGGGCAGCCCGAAGACGCCGCCGTAGAGCTTCGCCAGCGCAGTATCACCCATGATCAGCGGGTATCCCGGAGGACGTTGCCGCGCCAGCCGTTCCACGGGGCTGCGCGTGTCGTCCATCGACACCCCCAGCACCTGGAAGCCACGCGGGCCGAATTCCTTTTGCCAGGCCGAGAATTCGGGCATCTCGAGCAGGCAGGGAGCGCACCAGGTCGCCCAGAAGTTCAGCAGCACGACCTTGCCGCGCAGCGCAGTGAGGCGCCACGTGGCGCCCTGCAGGTCCGCCTTGGCGAATTCCGGCGCTTCCACCGGCGCCGGTTTCGCAGCTTCGGCGACGCCGGACACTGCGACGCACAGCGAGAGTCCCAGCAGCAGGCCCGCGAGGACCCGCGGGGCGTTCATGGCTTCTCGACCGGGTACCCCTTCTCGACCCAGTCGGCCCCGAAATTCTCGGCGATGTAGAGGACCTTGACCGCGGTGAAGCCCTGCGAGACCAGCTCGTCATAGGCAGCCGCGACATTGGGACAGCGGCTCCAGGGACAGCAGCCGCAGTAGAGGACAACGGACCGGTCATGCGCAACGTCCGAAAGCGCCGTGTGCAGCACCTCGATCCCCTCCGGCGTTCCTGCAGGTCCGGCGTAGACCGAACCGGGGATGTGCGCCTGGTCGTAGAGCTTCCGGAACCCGACCTGCAGCAGCAGGGGCTTCGCGCCGGCACCGTCCTTCAGTTGCGCCGCCAGCGCCGCCGGCTGGATCAACGCCGCGGCGGGAATGGAGGATGCCGGCTTGTGATCCGCGGCCCGCACCGGCATCGCGGCAAAAAACGCAGGAGAACCCACGGCCAGGAGGGTCGCGAGGGCAATGCACGAGCGGATCATTGGAGGAGTCTTCTTGAGGGGGCGATCAGAGGAAACTGGTATCGGGGGCCGAGCCAGCTACCTGCAACCCTTCCCCGGCGCAATTCTAGCAAATAGCCAACGCAGAACACAGGGTGTGAACATCAGGAGCGCGTCGAACGGTGGCCACTTCCTGCCTCCCACGGCGACACATCGAGCTTGTCGTGGATCTCATTGATCTGGATGCCCGCGTTCACCATACCCTGCAGCGTTTCGCACTGACCATCGGCTGCGCTACCTTGCAGGCGAAGGCGTGCGCGAACTCCGGCATATTGACCATGATGCCATTCACGCGATAGCGGCCCGGTGAATGCGGATCGGTCTTGGCGTTCAGGCGCTGGTTTTCCGTCCGATCGTTCTCGCAAGCCCACTGCGCGTAGCCGACGAAGAAGCGCTGCTCCGGCGTCAGGCCGTCGCGGTTCTCAAGTGTCTGGTTCGCGGTCTGCGCCCGCCAGGCCACGTGCGCCAGGACAAGGCCGCCGAGATCGGCGACATCTTCGCCCAGCGTCAGCTTGCTGTTGATGTGGATGTCGTCCACCACCACGTACTGCGCGTACTGATCGACGATGCACTGTGCGCGCTGCTTGAATTTGTCGGCATCCGCCGGCGTCCACCAGTCCTTCAGACTCCCCGTGGAATCGAACTGGCGCCCCTCGTCATCGAAGCCGTGCGTCAGCTCGTGACCGATGGTGCCGCCGGTGTCGCCGTAGTTGGGCGCGTCGTCCATCCTGGCATCGTAGAGCGGCGGCTGCAGCACGCCGGCCGGGAAGTTGATGTCGTTCATCTGCGGGTCGTAGTAGGCATTCACGGTGGGCGGGGTCATGCCCCACTCGCTGCGATCGAGCGGCTTGCCGATCCTGGCGAGCTGACGGCGACCCTCGAAGCTGTTGGCACGCAGCACGTTGCCGAAGTAGTCATCGCGGCGGATGTCGATCGAACTGTAGTCGCGCCAGCGATCGGGGTAGCCGATCTTGTTCACCATCGTGTCGAGTTTGGCCAGCGCCTGGCGTTTGGTTGCATCGCTCATCCAGTCGAGCTGCGCGATATCCTGGCGCATCGCCTGCTGGATCTGCGCGGTCAGCTTCAGCGTGGCGGCCTTGAGTTCCGGGCCGAAGCTGCGGGCCACGAACTCGCGCCCCAGCGCCTCGCCCAGCTGCGCATCGACCTGCGCAACGCAACGCTTCCAGCGCGGCTTCTGCAACGGCACGCCGCGCAACGTGTGATCGAAAAAGGCGAAGCGCTGGTCCTCGAAGCTCTTCGAGAGGTAGCGTGCGGCGCTGTTCGCGGCATGCCAGCGCAGGTAGGTTTTCAGGTCGGCCAGGCTCACGGTGGCGAGCAGCGCATCCAGCGCCGAAAAGAACTTCGGCTCGGCGACATTGATCGCGCCGATGTCCGCCAGCTCGAGCGGCCGCAGGTAGGCATTCCAGTCGAAGTGCGGCGTGAGTTGGCTGACCGCCGCGCGATCGAGCTTGTGATACAGCATGTAGGGATCGCGCCGGTCGACGAGCTTGAGCGAGGCCTGCGCAAGCTCGGCTTCCAGGCGCAGCACGGCCGCGGCGTGGTGTGCGGCGGCGGCGGGTGCATCGCCCAACTGCCGGAATACCTGCGCCACGTGCCGGCGATATTGCGTGCGCAATTGCTGGGCGTGCGCGTCGGTGTCGGTGTAGTAGTCGCGATCGGGCAGGCCGAGTCCGCCGGCATCCGCATAGGCGATCACCTGCGCGGAATCGCCGAAATCCTGGCGCGAGCCGAAGCTGAACAAAAACCCGCTGTCGCCGCTCTGCAGTTGCAGCTGGGCCAGCAGTGCGGGCAGGCCGCTCTTGTTGCGCAGCGCCTCGATGCTGTCGAGCATGCCGGCCAGCGGCCGCGCGCCGGCCGCTTCGATCGCGCCCTCATCCATGCAGGCGGCAAAGTAGTCGCCGATCTTCTGCTGGCCGTCGTTGCGCCCCTGTTGCTGGCGCGCCAGCCCATCCAGTATGCCCCACAGGAAACGCTGGTTGTCCTGGTAGAGCTTGCCGTACACACTCCAGCTCGCCTGATCGGGCGGGATCGGGTTGCGCTGCTGCCATCCGCCGCAGCTGTACTGGTAGAAATCGACGCAAGGGTCAGCATTGCGATCCATCGCGGTCACATCGAGACCCGGCGTGTAGGGAAATTCGGTCAAGAGCCGATCGACGGCCGGTGCGGCCACAGCTTCAGGCGCGGCGGCCGCGGCCAGCGTGGTGGCACAACAGGTCAGTGCAGCCAGCAATGGTTTGAATACGCGCATGATCGGATCCCCTTCGATTACTTGCGCGGCACCAACTCCAGCGTCATCACCTGCATTGGCTGCAAGCTGACCGTGACCGGCTGATCCGCTCGCAATACCGCGAACCCCGGCTTCGCTGATCCGCGCCACGGGCTGCTGACCCGAAACGCCCGCACCGCGCCTGCGGGCAACTCCAGTTCACGGGCTGCGTCGAGGATGAAGCGCTGCGGCCTCATGTCGGGATTGCGCAGCGTGATGATGGCCTTGCGCGGAGTCCAGGCGGCCCAGCCATACACGTCGAGGCGACCGGGATCACCTCCGACCCAGTGCGTGTCCTGGAGCACGTCGGCATTCGCGCGCGACCAGCGTGCAGCTTCGGCCAGCGTGTCCCAGTCACCCGCACTCAGGAGCGAGGGCGTGATGTACATCTCCTGCAGCGCGGTGCCGCTGCCAAAGTAGCTGTGTACCTCGGCGGCGAAGTCGTGTCCGGGATCGTCATTCAGAAACTTCGCGTGCTGCGCGTAAATGAGGCCATGCAGCATCAATGCATTCAGAGGGAAGAGCGGGCCAGCGACCACGATATTCTCGAAGGTTTCACGATCGCGATAGGTGATCCATTGCTGGCGTCGGGTCCCGACGCCAGCGAAGTCGTGATCGTCGCCATCACGCCAGATGGAGTCGGCGTAACGCAGCCACGCGGGCGACGGGTAAGTACCGGTGGTGAGATTGATGAAGAGGTCAGGCTTCGCCTGGCGGAGATCCGCGATCAGGGCGATGGCGGCATCGAAGTCGCTGTCGAAGCGCGAGCCGGGGAACACGCGGTCGGCATTGCCGGTGCCGTCGAGCTTGAACTGGTTGATGCCGTGCTCTCGCACGAGCTGCAGGGTGACGTCGCGAAACTGTTCGTAGTATCGCGGTCCTGAGAGAGCGAAGCCGCCGTCGACGATCTCGAGGCCGGCCTGCTGGCCGGCTGCAATGCGTGCGGCCTTTGGCGGTCCATATCCGCCCCAGGGCGAAAGCCAGACTCCAGGTGCCGCGCCGACGTTGGCGGCGGCATCCCGCACGGGCTTGAAGCCATCCCGGAAGTCCTTGCTGAAGCCCCAACGACCGCTGCGGTCATCCCAACCGTCATCGAAGAGGAACGAATCCAGCGTCACGCCGCGTCGTTCATGCAGCTCTCGACCGAAGGCTGCGATGCGCTCGAGCGCATCGCTCTGCGTGTACGGCGTGAAATAGCCGATGTCGTACCAGGAGTTGTAGTGCAGGAAGGTGCGATAGGGATGGGCGCGCTCCGCCTCGAGGTACTCGTGGAAGCCGCGCCGCATCTGCCCGGCAGGCGTCACGCCGGCCGCCGCGGAGTAGCTGATCGTCTGACCCTTCTGCAGCGGCAGGGTGCGCTCGATCCAGAGGCGCATGCTGCCGTCGAGCCGCGTCATGCTCTGCGACAACGGATGCTCCAGCATCCAGAAGCGGCGCCCGGCAACGATTGGCGAACCCTTGACCTTGCCGATCACCGCGGCGCCCGGCACCACGGCCTGCAGGAAATCGACGCGCGCAATCGACTCGTCCTGCTTGAGGGCGGAGATGTCGAGCTCCTGGCGGAGGTAGGTTGCGCCGTGCGGTTGCATCAGCCGCCATTCGATCCGGAAGCGACCGTCACCATCGGCAAAGTCGAAGGTCGCCCGTGCGGTGCCGCCGCGCGCCGCCGCGCGCGAAGCTCGCGGGTCACCGGGTACCGAGCCAAGGTGGGGAGGATTGGTGAGCACGAGCTGTTCCAGTCCCAGCTTCGTGCCATCCTTCAGCGTGATGAGAAAAGGCGCGCCGATCGCAATTCCTGCGCCGCTTGCCGAGTCCATCTGCCGAACTCCGGTGACGTTGGAGTCGACGACGCGCCAATCGAACGAGATCGAAGTGTTGCCGAAGGACGCAGTATCACCGGCGGAATGGGCCGCCGGCGCTGCTGCAGCCGTCAGGAGGATCGTCACGACAAGGTGCAGGCATCTGCCGATGACCAGGAAGCGATGGGGAGTTTGGGACGGCATGAGCGCCTCTGATGAATGCCGCCAGTTATCGGCAGGCCGATCCGTTACCCCTGCGCGTACGCTTACTTCCACAGAACGACGTAACGCACGGCGCGGCCGATCGTGTACAGAATCACGCCAAGAACAACGAACAGCGCCATGACCCAGCCGTTGACTTCTCCACTCAATATCGGGGCGGCGATTGCGGCCAGGACACAAATACCGGCAAAGCCGGACATCACCCAGTAAACAACCAAGGCGAACCGCTCGAGCATCGCGTCAATTCACCTGGCTCAGCTGGACCTGCGGCTCCATCGGACTTCGCATTCGAAGCGGAGCCGCTTTTCGTATCATCGATTATGCCTTGCGGTAGATCGAACAGTACGTCGCATTGAGTCCCTCAACTTGCTTTGGCCGGCGTTGCGCGTACAATGCGCGGCTCGAACCGGTGCGGGGTGGAGCAGTCTGGCAGCTCGTCGGGCTCATAACCCGAAGGTCGTAGGTTCAAATCCTACCCCCGCTACCAATCCATTCACTACTCCCCGATACAGCCCTCACTAAGGGCTGGAAATTCAAGCGAATTTTCGCTTCCAGGCAGCGCCTGGCGGGCCGTACGGGGACATCTCCCAGATCCTGATGCAGGAGTCCCCGAGCCGGCTGCACATCTCCTGCGGCCAATACGGCGGCCATGCGCGCCACCACATCGCGGTAGGCTGCCTCGGCTCCGAACATTGCTCGCTTGGGTGAGCCAGGCTCCGGGCGCCGCCGGCCGGCGCTGAGCAGCGCGCGGCGCTGGCGCTCGGCCTGGTCGATCGAGGGGGCGGCGACGACTGGCGAGAGGACGCCGGCCTGCACCAGGCGCTCGAGCTCGGCGATCTGGTCGGTGAGTTTCTTGATCTCGGGGGCGATCTGCCCGGGCGCGGTGTCCTCGTCTGCTCCCCACGCGGCGCGCATGGTCTGCAGGGCCAGGTCCACCGCCGCCGCTGTTCGAGGACTCGGTGCTCAAAGCTGCCGAGAAGGTGGCCACGGGTAAGTCCCTGGATGCCTTCACCCGCACGCGCCTGGCTGCCGCAGGCTTGGGCGAGCAGGAGCTGCGCGGCATCCACTCCCAGGCGAGCCAGTTCGGGGGCACCTACGAGAACATGCGCGTGTCGGGCTCGGCGCTGTGGCACGACGGTGAGCTTGCGAGGATCTACGATGCCGCGGTGCTGAAGGAGTCCCGCGTGCAGGTGATGCAGCCCGGTGCGGCGGATCGGGTCTGGTGGATGGATTCTGAGCTGGGCAAGGTGCTCGGGCAGATCAAGAGCTTCTCAATCGTGGACAACCAGCGTCATGCCGGAGGCGCAGAAGGCCTGATCAGCGCGATTCAAGCCAATTGAGAAGAGAATCCCGAGAAATTCCGGCAGTTCTCAAATTGGAGAGAACTACCCCTACGCTCACTTGTCCAGGTGTAGGAATGACAAGCGGGCGGAGCGTGCCGGGTCGAACCATCGAAAGATGGGAGCCCTTCTGTCGACTGATTTTAAATCCGTGGGATTCGAAAAACCTGATCAGGTCTTTGCTGTCAACAGGCGTGAGATGGGGAACCATTCCTGACCGCGAGCAACTCTACTGGCACCGTCAGATGGTCGAGGCCTAGAGTTTCGATAGTGACATGGCCAGGTGAAAACCCGCAGTCCTTCAATACCTGTGGCAGCACGCCGCGCTCGAAGCAGGATTCGATGAACAACTGAGCCGCTTCAATGAGATTGCGGGTTGCCTCATCGCGGTTTCGGCCTTGGCTCACCACATCGAGGTGCGGAAAGCTGGCTACCACCAAGTCGCCCTCATCCTCGAACACCGCGGGAAGGCTCAAGGTGAACGTGACTGCTGCGACCGATTTCATGGTGGGTAGTTAACCAGTACCTGGAGACATGGACAACTATCCCGGGTCACAGTTTCCGCGACGCGGTGCGCAACGGAAATCGGTGCCGATACGTAAGTTATTGATTTCTCCGCAGTGGTGTCCAAAATGAACGGGTCCAAAGCGGACCCCCGCTACCAACAAGATCAAGAACTTAGGCTCATCTTGAGCGGCCAGCCGGCCTCCGAAGTCTGCGTTCGACCCCTGGTCCAGCCTTGATTCCCAGTATCCCTGCTTTCGCCGCAGCGCCGACGCTTACGGGAACACGCGCTGGCAGAGTTCCAGCAACACCGCCGGCGCCACGCCCAGCACCAGCACCGCGAGCGCATTGGCGCTGAGCACGGTGCGCACGATGCCCGACCCGCCGATCGGCGAGGTGTCCAGCGGCTCATCGAAATACATGAGCTTGATCATGCGCAGGTAGTAGAACGCGCCGATCACAGAGAACACCACCGCGACGACGGCGACCCAGAGGAGATCAACCCCCAGGACCGCCTGGATGACGCCCAGCTTCGCCCAGAATCCGACGAATGGCGGCACGCCGGCCATGCTGAACATGAGCATGGCCATCATGCCGGCCCACCAGGGGCTGCGTGTGTTGAGTCCCTTGAAGTCCTCGAGCCGGTCGGCCTCGAAACCCTGGCGCGAGAGCAGCAGGATCATGCCGAACCCGCCGCAGGTCATCAGCGTGTAGACGATGGTGTAGAACAGGCTGGCGCGGTAGCCGACACTGGTGCCGGCCAGCACGCCCATCAGCAGGTAGCCCACGTGCGAGATGGTCGAGTAGGCCAGCATGCGCTTGAGGTTGGTCTGCATGATGGCGACCATGTTGCCGATCACCATCGACAGCACCGCGAGCACGATCAGCATCTGCGACCAGTCGTGCTGGGCGTACCCGAGCGCATCAGCCAGAAGGCGCATGATCAGCGCGAGCGAGCCCACCATCGAGGCGGAGCCGATGTACAGGGTCACGCTGGTGGGCGCTCCCTGGTACACGTCCGGTATCCACATGTGGAAGGGTGCAGCGCCGAACTTGAAACCCACGCCAACGATGACGAAGGACAGCCCGAACAACAAGCCGATGTTGGCGGCCGCCCCGCCCTGCAGCGCATGCGCGATCTGCCCGAGATCCAGGCTCCCGGTGACACCGTAAATGATCGACATGCCGTACAGCAGCGTGCCGGAGGACAGCGCGCTCAGCACGAAGTATTTCATCGCCGACTCGGCCGCGACGCCTGAGTCACGATCGAAGGCCACCATGGCGTACAACGACAGCGACAGGAGCTCGAGGCCGAGGTACACGGTGATGAGATTCGCCGCCGAGGCCAGCACCAATATCCCTAACGTGGCGAACAGCCCGAGCACGTAGTACTCGCCGCGGAAGATGGAACGCTGCTTCAGGTAGTCGCCCGAGTAGATGAACACGGCCGCGACGATCACCAGCGTCAGGACTTTGAGCACCTGCGCCAGCGGGTCGAGAATGAACATGTTGCCCACCGCGAGCCGGAATGGCGTCCAGGGCTGCGCGATCACCAGCCCCGCGGTCACGAGCACGATGAGCACCGCGGACCAGGCGATGAGTCCCCGCCGCTCCTGCGAGACGAACAGGTCGACCAGCAGCAGCAGGCAGGCCGCCGTGGCGAGGAAGATCTCGGGCTGCAGCAGCACGAGCCCGTCGATGAAGCCTGCTGGATGGAACGGGTTCATGGCGACACCGCGAGCTTGGAGGTGAGCAACTGCTGCGCGAGGTGCTGCGTGCTGCCCTGCATCGCCTCCAGGAGCGGTGCGGGCCACAGCCCCACGGCCAGCACGGCAATGGCGAGGATGCCGAGCACCAGAAACTCACGCCCGTTGAGATCGGTGAGCCCGGCGACGTGTTCGTTGGCCACGGGTCCGAAGATCACCCGCTTGACCAGCCAGAGCGTGTAGGCAGCGCCCAGCACCAGCGTGATGGCGGCGAAGAAGGCGTACCACACATGCGCCTTGAAGGCCGCGAGGATGACCAGGAACTCACCGACGAACCCGGAGGTTCCCGGCAGCCCCGCGTTTGCCATGGAGAACAGCACCATGAAGGCCGCGAAATGCGGCATGGTGTTGACTACTCCGCCGTAGGCGCTGATCTCGCGGCTGTGCACCCGGTCGTACATGACGCCCACGCACAGGAACATGGCGCCCGACACGAGGCCGTGCGAGATCATCTGCACCACCGCGCCATCCAGCCCCATGCCGATGCCGGCATGCCCGCCGGTGTTGGCCCAGATGGTGTAGCCGATGAAGGCGCCGAGGGTGACGAAGCCCATGTGCGCGATGGAGGAGTACGCGATGAGCTTCTTCATGTCCTGCTGCACCAGGGCCACGAAGCCGATGTACACCACCGCGATCAGCGACAGGCTGATGATCAGCCAGTCGAGTTCGCGGCTGGCATCCGGCGCGATGGGGAGCGAGAAGCGCAGGAAGCCGTAGCCGCCCATCTTCAGCATGATGGCCGCCAGCACCACCGAGCCCCCGGTGGGCGCCTCGACGTGTGCATCGGGCAGCCAGGTGTGCACCGGCCACATCGGCACCTTCACGGCGAAGGCCGCGAAGAAGGCGAGGAAGATCAGCGTCTGCTCGGTGAGGCTCAATGGCAGCTTCTGGAAGGCGGCGATGCCGTAGCTCGGCGTACCGTAGTCGCCGGTCTTCAGGTACAGGTAGATCAGCGCCACCAGCATCAGCACCGAGCCCAGGAAGGTGTACAGGAAGAACTTGATGGTGGCGTACACGCGCCGCGCGCCGCCCCAGATGCCGATGATGATGAACATCGGGATCAGCATGGCTTCCCAGAAGGCGTAGAACAGCAGGCCGTCGAGCGCGGCGAACACGCCGATCATCAGGCCCTCGAGGATCAGGAAGGCCGCGAAGTACTGCGACACGCGCTTCTCGATGCTGCTCCAGCCGGCGATGACGATGAGCACGGTGGTGAAGGTGGTCAACAGGATCAGCGGCATGGCGATGCCGTCCACGCCCAGGTGGTACTGCGCGTGCAGCATCGGGATCCACGGCGCCAGCTCCACGAACTGCATGTCCGCCGTTCCGTTGCGAAAGTCCGTGGCCAGCGGAATGCTCAGCACGAAGGCGGCGATCGACACCGCGAGCGCGGTCCAGCGGGCGAGTGAGGCTCGCGACTCCCCCAACGCCAGCACGAGCGCGCCGCCGCCGACCGGCAGCCAGATGAGCCAACTGAGCAGATTGATGCTTGTCCCCATGTTCATTCCGGTGTGCTCAGGTGCCCGTCAGGTGCCCGCTCCGCGCCACAGCAACCACAACAGGAGCGATGCGAGGCCGAGGATCATCGCGAAGGCGTAGTGATACAGATAACCGGATTGCGCGTAGCGCATGATGGAGGCCACCCAGCCGACGCCGCGAGCGCTGCCGTTGACGAGCGCGCCGTCGATGAGGCCCTGGTCCCCTCCCCGCCACAGCGCACCGCCGAGCAGGCGGCTGCCGGCCGCGATCACATGTTCGTTGAACCAGTCGAAGCCGTACTTGCGCACCAGCACCGTGTGCAGCCACTTGAGCGACCGCTCGGTGGCATCGGCCAGTTCGGGCTTCTTCAGGAAGAACAGCCAGGCGACGCCAAAGCCCGCGGCGGCGAGCCAGATGGCAGGGCCCGCGAAGGCGTGAAGCGTGAAGTCCGCCGGCCCGTGGAATTCGCGTCCGAGTTCCTCCAGCACATCGTGCTGCGGCAGCACGCTGATGGCGCCGTGGAACCAACCGCCGAACAGCATGCTGCTCACGGTCATCCAGCCGATGATGGCGGAGGGGATGGCCAGCAACACCAGCGGCAGGGTTACCACCCAGGGGCTTTCGTGCAGGTGTTCCTGGGTGTGATGGTCCATGCGCTCCTTGCCGTGGAAGGTCATGAAGAACATGCGGAAGGAGTACAGCGCGGTGATGAACACGCCGCTCAGGACGCAGAAGTAGGCATAGCCCGCGCCCGGCAGGTGCGACTCGTGCACGGCCTCGATGAGCGCGTCCTTGGAGAAAAAGCCCGAGGTACCGGGAAAGCCGATGAGCGCCAAGGTTCCCACCAGACAGGTCCAGTAGGTGATGGGCATGTACTTGCGCAACCCGCCCATCTTGCGCATGTCCTGCTCGTGGTGCATGGCGATGATGACCGAGCCCGCCGCGAGGAACAGCAGCGCCTTAAAGAAGGCATGGGTCATCAGGTGGAAAATGCCGCCTGCGTAATCGGACACGCCCAGCGCGACGGTCATGTAGCCGAGCTGGGACAGCGTGGAATAAGCCACCACCCGCTTGATGTCGTTGTTCACGATGCCGAGCAAGCCCATGAAGAACGCGGTGGTCGCGCCGATGACCAGCACGAAGGTGAGCGCGGTTTCCGACAGCTCGAACAGCGGTGACATGCGCGCCACCATGAAGATGCCGGCGGTGACCATGGTGGCCGCGTGGATCAGCGCCGAGATCGGCGTCGGGCCTTCCATGGAATCCGGCAGCCAGACGTGCAGCGGCACCTGCGCCGACTTGCCCATGGCACCGATGAACAGGCAGATGCAGGTGAAGGTGATCGCCGACCAGCTCACCGTCGGCGAGAGGTGGATCTGTGCGCTGGCGATGGCCTGCGCCTTGGAGAACACCGTGAGGTAATCGAGCGACCCCGTGTAATGCACCACCGCGGCGATGCCCAACACGAAGCCGAAGTCCCCCACCCGGTTGACGAGGAAGGCCTTGAGGTTTGCGAAAATGGCGCTTGGCCGCGTGTACCAGAAGCCGATCAGCAGATAAGAGACGAGGCCCACCGCCTCCCAGCCGAAGAACAGCTGCATGAAGTTGTTCGACATCACCAGCATGAGCATGGAGAAGGTGAACAGCGAGATGTAGGCGAAGAACCGCTGGTAGCCCGGATCATCGTGCATGTAGCCGATGGTGTAGATGTGCACCATGAGCGACACGAAGGTGACCACCGCCATCATCATCGCGGACAGGTGGTCGATGAGGAACCCGACCTGCATGGTCAACCCGTCGGAGACCAGCCAGGTGTACACGGGGCCATTGAAGGTGGGCAGGCCGTCGAAGATGAACAGCTTGAGCACGTACAGCGACAGCGCGCAGGACAGGCCGACGCCTGCGATGGTGATGGTGTGCGCGCCGGCGCGGCCGATGAACTTGCCGGCCAGGCCGGCGACCAGGGCGGCGATGAGCGGGGCCAGGGCGATGGTGAGGTACGTGGATTGCATCGCCTAGCCTTTCAGGGTGTCCAGGTCTTCGACGTTGATGCTGCGCCGCTCGCGGAACAGCACCACCAGGATCGCAAGCCCGATGGCGGCCTCCGCCGCGGCCACGGTCAGGATGAAGAACACGAAGACCTGCCCGTCGATATGCCCACGAAAGCGCGAGAAGGCGACGAAATTGAAGTTCACCGCGAGCAGCATCAGCTCGATGCACATCAGCAGCAGGATGACGTTCTTGCGGTTCAGGAACACCCCGGCCACGGCGACCGAGAACAGGACCCCCGACAGGGCGAGCACTTGGGTGAGGCTGATCATGTGCGCTTCTCGCTGGCGACCTTGACCATGCGCAGGCGGTCCTGCTTGCGAACCGCCACCTGCACGGCCGCACGCTGGGCCTTGCTGCCCTTGCGGCTGCGCAAGGTGAGCACGATGGCGGCGACGCTCGCCACCAGCAGGATGATGGCGGCGAGCTGCGCGGGGTAAGCGTAGCGGGTGAACAGCACCGTGCCGAGCGCGCGGGTGTTGGAGGCCGGCAGCGGCACCTGGGCGGCCTCGGCGAGCCCCACCCCGCCCAGGTGGCGGATGACGATGACGTTGATCATCGCGAACACCACGAATCCAGCGACCGCGAGGGCCATCGGCCAGTAGCCGGCGAGGCCCTGGCGCATTTCCTCGATGTTGACATCGAGCATCATCACCACGAACAGGAACAGCACCATCACGGCGCCCACGTACACGAGCACCAGGGTGATGGCCAGGAACTCGGCGTCGAGCAGCAGCCAGATGACCGCGCTGTTGAAGAAGCACAGCACCAGCAGCAGCGCCGAATGCACGGGGTTGCGTGCGAGCACCACGCCCAGTGCGGCGCCGATCAGCACCGCGCCGAAGAAGTAGAACAAAATGGTCGCGAACACCGCCTTCCCCTGCCCCGTTACCCTGCCCCGTTACCTGGTCCTGCTATCAAGTCCTGCTACCGATACGGCGCGTCCGCCGCCTTGTCCTGCGCGATCATCGCCTCGTAGCGATCCCCGACCGCCAGCAGCTTGTCCTTGCTCATGATGTTCTCGCCCCGCGCTTCCATGTGGTACTCGTGGATGCGCGTCTCGACGATGGCATCCACCGGGCAGGCTTCCTCGCAGAAGCCGCAGTAGATGCATTTGAACAGGTCGATGTCGTAGCGCGTGGTGCGCCGGGTGCCATCGTTGGCCACGTCCGACTCGATGGTGATGGCCAGGGCCGGGCACACCGCCTCGCACAGCTTGCAGGCGATGCAGCGCTCCTCGCCGTTCGGGTAGCGCCGCAGTGCGTGCAGTCCGCGGTAGCGGAAGCTCTGCGGGGTCTTCTCTTCCGGGTAATTGATGGTGATCTTCGGAGCGAAGAAGGACTTGAGCGTGACCCACATGCCGCTGAACATCTCCAGCAGCAGGTAGGTTCGAAGGAAGTTGCGGACGCCCTGCATGTCGGATCCTAGAGGTTCTTCCACGGGCCGACCTGGCACCAGGCCATGATGCCTTCGGCCAGCAGCCAGACCAGCGTGACGGGAATCAGCGCCTTCCAGCCCAGCCGCATGATCTGGTCGTACCGGTAGCGCGGAAAGGTGGCGCGCAGCCACAGGAAGCAGAACATCGGCAGGATGGTCTTCAACCCCAGCCAGAAGAAACTGGGCTGCGCGAGCCAGTGGCTGTCGGGCACGAGACCATAGCCCTGGAACGGCGAGAGCCAGCCGCCGAGGAAGAACACCACGGTGAGCACCGAGATCGTGATCATGTTCACGTACTCGGCGATGAAGAACAGCGCGAAGGCCATGCCGGAGTAGTCGACATGGAATCCGGCGACGATCTCAGACTCGCCTTCGGCCACATCGAACGGCGCGCGGTTGGTCTCGGCCACGCCGGCGATGAAGTACACGAACATCAGCGGCATGAGCCAGAACCAGTTCCAGCTCAAGGGACCGCCGGACTGGGCACGGATGATATCGCCGATGTTCAGGCTCCGTGCGGCCATCAGCACGCCCACCAGCGCGAAGCCCATGGCAATCTCGTAGGCGACGATCTGCGCGGCCGAGCGCATGGCGCCGAGGAAAGCGTACTTCGAGTTCGCGGCCCAACCGGCGAGGATGATGCCGTACACGCCCATCGAGGTCAGCGCCAGCAGGTACAGCAGGCCCGCATCGATGTTGGCGAACACGCTCTCGGGGCCGAAGGGGATCACGGCCCACAGGGCGAGCGCCGGCACCATCGAGAGGAAGGGCGCGAGGCGGAACAGGAAATGGTTGGCATCCGCCGGGATGACGATTTCCTTGAAGATGAGCTTGAAGACGTCGGCGAAGGGCTGCAGGCCGCCCTTGATGAAGAACAGGTTGTTGCGGTTCGGACCGCGCCGGACCTGCATGTAGCCGATGACCCTGCGCTCGGCCAGCGTGTAGAACGCCATCACCAGGATGACGCAGATCATGACGATGAGGATCTGCACGGCGTACAGGAGCGGCGTCGTCCAGTACGGCGTCAGCAACTGGGACAGGAAGTCGCGGATGGGCGTCCATTGCCACATGGTCAGGCCCCTCCCCCGCCAGCCTGCGCAGCCGGAGTCTTCGCAAGCGACGGCGAACGGCGCACCAGCGCATCGCCCTGGTAGATGGAGATCATCGTCCAGCCAGCACCGGCACCCGCGGGCACCTGGCCATTGGCCCTGCCCGGCGCCGCCGTCGAGCCTGTGAGCGGCGATGCCCCGCCCTTGCACTTCGAACGCGCGTCCTCGCGCACCTCTTCCGCGGAGGCGTAGTCGAAGCCCTCGAGCGCGAGCAGGTTGCCCAGCACGCGCAAGACCTTCCAGCCGGGGCGCGATTCGCCGACCGGCGTCACCGCACCGTTCCAGCTCTGCCAGGTGCCCTCGCAGTTCACGAAGGTGCCGGCGCCTTCGGCAAAGGTGCCGATGGGCAGCACCACGTGCACGAGATCCTTCAGCGGCCCGGAGAGGTAGGGGGTCAGGCTGACCACGCAGCTCGCCTCGCGAAGCGCGGCGACATCCTGTGCAAAGTCCTGCGGCGCATCCAGCGCGCCGACCAGCAGGACGCCCTTGAGTCCGCCCGCCAGCATGCCGCGGGCATCGAGGCCGGGCTGGGCCACGGCCACACCGCCGGCGCGACGATGGGGTACCGCGCCCGCAAGATAAGCGCCCGCTGCGTTCGCGCCTTCGGCGATGATGCCCAGCGTCGCTCCGCAAATGCCTGCCAGCGCCTGGGCCAGGGCCCGCAACTCGGCATAGGCCGGGTGGCGCTGCGCGAGCTGCCCGAGGAAGACGGCGCGCCGCTCGCCCGAGGCCAGGGCCTGCGCCAACTGCCGATGCTCATCGCCTGGCGCCACGCCGCCCGACAGCGCCGGAGCCGGCTGACCCGCCTGGGCCGCCGCTGCCGCCAGCGTGCCGCGCAGCACATCGCGCACATCGCTCCCCGCCGCGGCCTGCACCTGCGGGAACAGGTAGGAAAACCGTTGCGGGTTGATGAACCCGACCTTCGCCCCGCCCTTCACGGCCGCCTTGCGCACGCGATGCGCAAGCAGTGGCACCTCGTTGCGCAGGTCCGAGCCCACGACGAGCAGACCCTGCAGCCGCTCGACATCGGCCAGGGCGAGGCCGAGGCCCGGCATGGGCCCTTCCGTGTCCTGGCCGCTGAAATCCGATTGGCGCAGCCGGTGGTCGATGTTGTCCGTGCCCAGGCCGCGCGCGATGCGCGCCGCAAGGAAGAATTCCTCGACGGTGCAGGAGGGGCTTGCAAGCACACCCAGCGAGGCTGCGCCCTGCTGCTCGCGCACCGCCGTGATGCCCTCGGCCGCGGCCGCCAGCGCCACTTCCCAGTCCACCGCCACGAGTTCGCCGTTGCGGCGGAGCATGGGCTGCTGGACGCGGTCCGGCGAGTAGATGCCCTCGAAGCCGAAGCGGTCGCGGTCGGCGATCCAGGTCTCGTTCACCGCATCGTTCTGCCGGGGCACGATGCGCATCAGCTTGCCCCGCAGGGTGTGGGCATACAGGTTCGCACCCACCGCATCGTGCGGCGAGACCAGCGCGTGCTGGCTCATCTCCCAGCCGCGGCCGCGGTAACGGAACGGCTTGTTGTTGAGGGCGCCCACCGGGCACAGGTCGATGATGTTGCCCGACAGCTCGTGGTCCACCGCCTGCTCGACGTAGGTGGTGATCTCCATGTGCTCGCCGCGGCCGACCGTGCCGAGCTGCGGATAGCCCTGGATCTCCTGCCCGAAGCGCACGCAGCGCGTGCAATGGATGCAGCGGGTCATGTCGGTGGAGATCAAGGGTCCCAGGCTCTTGTCCTTGACCACGCGCTTGCGCTCGGCGTAGCGGGAGATGTCCCGGCCGAAGCCCACGGCGAGATCCTGCAGCTCGCACTCCCCGCCCTGGTCGCAGATCGGGCAGTCCAGTGGATGGTTGATGAGCAGGAATTCCATCGTCGCCTTCTGCGCGGCGATGGCTCGCGGCGAGCGCGTGTAGACCTTCATGCCCTCGGCCACGGGTGTCGCGCAGGCCGGCAGGGGCTTGGGCGCCTTCTCGACCTCGACCAGGCACATGCGGCAGTTCGCCGCCACGCTGAGCTTGTCGTGGTAGCAGAAGCGCGGGATGTACATGCCCGCCGGGTCCGTGGCCTGGATGATCATCTGACCCTTGCGTGCCTTCACCGGCACGTCATCCACCACGATGTTGACTACGTCATCGCTCATGTCGTTCGACTCTCAAGCCGCCGCCGCTGCTTGTGCGCTGACGATGGAGCGTCCGCGGTTCTTCACCATGTACTCGAACTCGTGCCGGAAATGCTTCACGAAGCTCTGCACCGGCCAGGCCGCGGCATCGCCCAGCGCGCAGATGGTGTGGCCCTCGATCTTGTTGGCCACATCGACCAGCATGTTGACGTCCTCCATGCGGCCATCGCCCGCGAGGATGCGCTTGATCACCCGGTTGAGCCAGCCCGTCCCTTCCCGGCAGGGTGTGCATTGGCCACAGGACTCGGACATGTAGAAACGCGACAGCCGCTCCAGCGCCTTCACCATGCAGGTGGTCTCGTCCATGACGATGACGGCGGCCGAGCCGATGGAGGAGCCCGCCTTCTTGAGCGAGTCGTAGTCCATGTTGAGCTCGAGCATCGTGGCCGCGGGCACCACCGGCACCGAGGAGCCGCCCGGGATCACCGCCTTGAGCTGGCGGCCTTTCCAGACCCCGCCGGCGAGGGCGAGCAGTTCCTTGAAGGGAATGCCCATCGCCACTTCGAAATTGCCCGGTTTCGCGACATGCCCCGAGACCGAGAAGATCACCGTGCCGCCGGAGTTGGCCGGGCCGAGTCCTGCGAACCAGGCCGCGCCCTTGCGCATGATGGTCGGGACCGAGGCAAAGCTCTGGCAGTTGTTGATCGTGGTGGGCTTGCCGTACAGGCCGAAGTTGGCCGGGAACGGCGGCTTGAAGCGCGGCTTGCCCTGCTTGCCTTCCAGGGATTCGAGCATCGCGGTTTCCTCACCGCAGATGTACGCGCCGGCGCCGACGAAGGTGTACAGGTCGAAGTCCACGCCACTGCCGAGGATGTTCCTGCCCAGAAGGCCGGCCGCATAGGCCTCGGCCAACGCCGCCTCGAACCGCGGCACGGGCTCGCCCAGGAACTCGCCGCGGATGTAGTTGTAGCCCACGGTGGCCGTCATCGAGTAACCGCCGATGGCCATGCCCTCGATGACGCTGTGCGGGTTGTAGCGCAGGATGTCACGGTCGTGGCAGGTGCCGGGCTCGGACTCGTCCGAGTTGCACACCACGTACTTCTGGATGGGATTGCTGCGCGGCATGAAGCTCCACTTCACACCCGTCGGGAAGGCGGCGCCGCCACGTCCACGAAGCCCCGAGGCCTTGACCTCCTCGATGATCTTCTCGTGCGGGGTCTTCTCGCGCAGGATCTTCTCCCACGCTTCGTAGCCACCGATCTTGCGGTAGCTCTCGAGCGTCCAGGAGCGCTCGTACTTCAGCGCCTCGAACACCACCAGGTTCTGCTCGTACGCCATTCAGGTGCCCTTCGCCGTCATTTCAGCTCGTCCAGGATCTTGTCCACCGACTCGGGCGTCAGGTGCTCATGGTAGATGTGATCCACCATCATCATCGGGCCGCCGGTGCACGCGGCCAGGCACTCCTCCTCGCACTTGAGGAAGATGCGCTTGTCGGGTGTGCTCTCGCCGGTCTTGATGCCCAGCTTCTTCTCCACGTGTGCGACCAGGTCCTCGGCCCCGCGCAGCATGCAGCAGATATTGGTGCAGATGGACACGTGGTGCCGCCCCACCGGGTGCGTCTCGAACATGGAGTAGAAGGTCGCCACCTCGTACACCTGCACCGGCGGCAGGCCGAGGTAAGCCGCCACCGCGTCCATGATCTCGGGGGTGAGGAAGCCGTCGTTCTCGTGCTGTGCGGCGCGCAGCGCGGCGAGGACCGCCGAGCGCTTGCGATCCGGCGGGAACTTCTTCAACCAGTGGTCGATCTCCTCGCGCACATGGGTGGACAGTTCGGTGCTCATCGGTCGATCTCGCCGAAAACGATGTCCTGGGTGCCGATGACGGCGACGACGTCCGCCAGCATGTGGCCGCGCACCATCTCGTCGAGCGAGGCGAGGTGCGCGAAGCCCGGAGCGCGGACCTTCATGCGGTACGGCTTGTTGGAGCCATCCGCCACGAGGTAGACGCCGAGTTCGCCCTTGGGGGCCTCCACCGCCGCGTAGGTCTCACCGGCGGGCACGCAATAGCCTTCGGTCATCAGCTTGAAGTGGTGGATGAGGGATTCCATGTCGCCCTTCATCTGCTCGCGCCGCGGCGGCCGGACCTTGCGATCGTCGATGATCACGGGCCCCGGGTTGGCCTTCAGCCAGTCCACGCATTGCCGGATGATGCGATTCGACTCGCGCATTTCAGCGACGCGCACCAGGTAACGGTCGTAGCAGTCGCCATGGGTGCCCACGGGGATGTCGAAGTCCACCTGGTCATAGGCTTCGTAGGGCTGCTTCTTGCGCAGGTCCCAAGCCACGCCTGAGCCGCGCAGCATGGGGCCGGTGAAGCCGAGTTGCCTGGCACGGTCCGGTGAGACGACGCCGATGTTCACCGTGCGCTGCTTCCAGATGCGATTGTCGGTGAGCAGCGTCTCGTACTCGTCCACGCAGGCCGGGAAGCGGTTGGTGAAGTCCTCGATGAAGTCCAGCATGCTGCCCGAGCGCCGCTGGTTGAGGCGGTCGACCTCCTTGCGGCTGCGGAACTGCGAGACCTGGTACTGCGGCATCGTGTCCGGCAGGTCGCGGTACACGCCGCCCGGGCGGTAGTAGGTCGCGTGCATGCGCGTGCCGGAGACCGCCTCGTAGCAGTCCATGAGGTCCTCGCGCTCGCGGAAGCAGAACAGGAACACGGTCATCGCGCCGATGTCCAGGCCATGCGCGCCCAGCCACATGAGGTGGTTGAGGATGCGGGTGATCTCATCGAACATCACGCGGATGTACTGCGCGCGGGGCGGCGGCCGGACCCCGAGCAGGTTCTCGATGGCCAGCACGTAGGCGTGCTCGTTGCACATCATGGACACGTAGTCGAGACGGTCCATGTAGCCGATGCTCTGGTTGAACGGCTTGCTCTCGGCCAGCTTCTCGGTGGCCCGGTGCAGCAGGCCCACGTGCGGATCGGCCTTCTGGATGACCTCGCCGTCCATCTCGAGCACCAGGCGCAGCACGCCATGCGCCGCCGGGTGCTGCGGACCGAAGTTCAGCGTGAAATTGCGGATCTCAGCCATTGGGCTTGGCATCCTTCAGGGCGACGGCATAGCGGTTGTCGTCGCGGATGACCTTGGGCACGAGCGTCCTCGGCTCGATGCTCACCGGCTGATACACCACCCGCCCCTTCTCGGGGTCGTAGCGCACTTCCACGTGGCCGGAGAGCGGGAAGTCCTTGCGGAAGGGGTGGCCGATGAAACCGTAGTCGGTGAGCAGCCGCCGCAGGTCCGGGTGCCCGCGGAACAGGATGCCGAACATGTCGAAGGCTTCCCGTTCGAACCAGTCGGCCGAGGCCCAGATGGCCGTGACGGAGTCGATGATCGGCGCTTCCGGGTCCTCGCAGAAGGCGCGCAGCCGGATGCGCTGGTTCAGTTCCACCGACAGCAGGTGGTACACCACGGCAAAGCGTCGCGCGCCGGCCGAGGCCTGAGATTCCGCAGGCACCGGGACCTGGTTCAGGCGCGTGACGCCCCGGCTGAAGCCCGAGGAGGTCGCCGCTTGGGTCTTCCACTCCTCGATCCCGTGGTGCAGGTAATCCACGCCGCACACGTCGATGCAGGTGTCGAACTTCAACCCTTGCGAATCGCGAAGCATTCGCGCCACTTCGAGGATGTCCGCGCTGCTGACCTCGAAGGTGACCTCATCCGTGCGCGAGGGCACGGCGGTGACACGCCCGCCGAGTTGCGCCGTCACCGCGGAGGCGAGGCTCTCCGCTCGCGTCGGCGGTGCCGCGCTCACCGCCGCAGCCTGATCCGCCGCCGGTTCGCTCATCGGGTGATCGCCTTGTTGCGTTTGATCTTGTTCTGCAGCTGGATGATGCCGTACATCAACGCCTCGGCCGAGGGCGGACAGCCGGGCACATAGACATCCACCGGGACGATGCGATCACATCCCCGTACAACCGCGTAGGAGTAGTGGTAGTAACCACCGCCGTTGGCGCAGGAGCCCATGGAGACGACCCAGCGAGGCTCGGCCATCTGGTCGTACACCTTGCGCAGCGCGGGGGCCATCTTGTTCACCAGCGTGCCGGCAACGATCATGACATCGGACTGGCGCGGGCTGGGGCGGAACACGATGCCGAAGCGGTCGAAGTCATAGCGCGCCGCACCGGCGTGCATCATCTCCACCGCGCAGCAGGCGAGGCCGAAGGTCATGGGCCAGAGCGAGCCGGTGCGGGCCCAGTTGATCAGGTTGTCGAGGGTGGTGACCTCGAAGCCGCGCCCGGCGGGCGCCACCGCCTGCTCTAGTCCCATTCCAGCGCTCCCTTGCGGTAGTCGTACACCAGCGCGACGACCAGGATCAGCGCGAATACCAGCATGGCGATGAGCCCGAAGCCGCCGGTCTCGTGGAGCGACACGGCCCAGGGGAAGAAGAAGGCGATCTCCAGGTCGAAGACGATGAAGATGATGGCCACGAGGTAGTAGCGCACGTCGAAGCGCATGCGCGAGTCCTCGAAGGCCTCGAAGCCACACTCGTAGGGGGAGAGTTTCTCGGCATCGGGCCGGTTGGGGCCGGCGAGTGAGCCGATGGTGTACAGGGCCAGGCCCAGAATGCCTGCGAGCCCGAGGAAAATCAGGATGGGGAGGTATTCACGGAGCATCACGATGATCGCGGGGGCATGTCGAGGACGCGATTGTAGCAGGATGAATGCGATGCGTCAGGACGGAAAAGCGCATGCAGGCATTCAAGATCGATGGTGCCGACGGCCGGACTCGAACCGGCACAGGTTGCCCCACTAGCCCCTCAAACTAGCGCGTCTACCAATTCCGCCACGTCGGCATCGATCATTTCGCAGGCGCCGGCGCCGAGGGAACCGCAGGCGCAGTGGACTGCGCGGCTCTCTCCAGCACCGACGTGGGCTCCGCGCTCTGGCGGGTTCCCATGAAGGCGAGGGTCAGACTCGTCACGAAAAACAGCGTCGCGAACAGCGCGGTGAGCTTCGAGAACAGCGTGCTCGTGCCACGCGCGCCGAACACGGTGCCCGAGGCGCCCGCGCCGAAACCGGCGCCCGCCTCGGCGCCCTTGCCACGCTGCAGCAGCACGAGGCCGATGATCAGCGCCGCGAGCACGACGTGCACCGACAGGATGAAAGTATGAAACATGCTGGCTCTCACAAATCCTGCGAAACTTCAACCGAGGCGGCCCCGCTCCAGGGTGCCCGCAGCGGCACAGATGCGGCCGAATTCCTCGGCGACCAGCGAGGCACCGCCGATCAGTCCGCCATCGACGTCCGTGTTGGCGAACAACTCCGCCGCATTCGCCGCCTTGACGCTCCCGCCGTACAGGATGCGCAGCTGGCCCGCTATCTTAGCATCCTGCGAGGCGATGCGGCCGCGAAGGAAGGCGTGCACCGCCTGCGCCTGCGCCGGCGTTGCATTGCGGCCCGTGCCGATGGCCCACACGGGCTCGTAGGCCAGGACCGCCCGCTCCAGCGCCTTTACGCCGCTGGTGCGAAGCACGGCATCGAGTTGTCGCGCCACGACGGCTTCGGTCTGGCCGGCATCACGCTCCTCCAGGGTCTCGCCCACGCAGAGGATGGGCGTGAGCCCGGCAGCCTGCGCCGCGACGAACTTGCGCGCCACCAGCGCATCGTCCTCGCCGTACAGGCGGCGGCGCTCGGAATGGCCGACGATGGCGTAGGTGCAGCCCACGTCGGCAAGCATCGCGGCGGCCACTTCGCCGGTGAAGGCGCCGGGAGCTTCCGCGCAGACATCCTGCGAGCCGACGCGGATCTGGTCGCCCTCGAGCATGCGCAGGACGTCCGCGAGGTACACGAATGGCGGGCAGAGGACCACATCGATGGGCCATTCCTCCGACACGCGCCGCTGCAGGTCCTCGACCAGCGACTGATTGCTGGCGCGAGTACCGTGCATCTTCCAGTTGCCGGCCACCATGGGTCGCCGCATACCACTTGCCTCCAGGGGAACCCCCTCGTGAAGGCGGCGAAGGTTAGCGGCGACGCGGCGATCCTGCAAGCAGTTCCGGACCGGCCGGGCGACCGGATGGGCCTGCATCCCCCCGGCGGGGCCGGTTCAGGCGGCGGCGGCGGCCGCCTCGACGGCCGCGGCGATCTCGCGTGCGCTGTGGGTGACCAGCGAGGCTTCCTCGCCCTCCACCATCACCCGGATCACGGGCTCGGTTCCGGAAGGACGCAGCACGATTCGCCCGCGCCCGGCAAAACGCTGTTCGACCGCGGCGATGGCAGCCCGGACGCCGGGCGCGCCGGAGGGATCGAACTTGCGTGCGACCCGCACGTTGAGCAGGACCTGCGGGTATTTCTTCATGCCGGCGGCCAGTTCCGCAAGCGATGCGCCGGTGCGTTTCATCACGGCCAGCACTTGAAGGGCGCTGACGAGTCCATCACCGGTGGTGGTCTTGTCGAGGCAAAGGATGTGGCCCGAGGTCTCGCCCCCGAGCGTGCCGCCGGATTCCTTCATCAAGGCCAGGACGTAGCGGTCGCCCACCTGCGCACGCAGCACCTTCACCCCGCGCGCCGCGAGGGCGTGCTCGAGTCCCAGGTTCGTCATCACGGTGCCCACCACCGGGCCCTCCAGCACGCCACGGTCCAGCCGGTCGTTGGCGATGATGTAGAGGAGCTGGTCGCCATCGAGCGTGCGGCCCAAGGCATCCACCATGACGATGCGGTCTCCATCGCCATCGAGCGCCATGCCCACGTGTGCCCTGACGCCGGGAACGGTGAGCTGCAGCAGTTCGGGCGCGGTGGAACCGCAGCCATCGTTGATGTTGCGTCCGTTGGGTGAGCAACCGATGGGAACGATGTCCGCACCCAGGTCGGCCAGTACGCGGGGCGCCACCTTGTAGCCCGCGCCGTTCGCGCAGTCGACGACGATCTTGAAGCCCTTGAGATCCATGCCCGCGGGCAGGGTCGATGCGCAGAACTCCTGGTACTGGGTGCGCAGGCGGTCGATGCGGGTGGCCTTGCCCAGCCGCTGCGACTCCTGCGTGAGCACCGGTCCGTCGATCAACCGTTCGATCTCCGCCTCGAGTTCATCGGAGAGCTTGCTCCCGTGCCCATCGAAGAACTTGATGCCGTTGTCCTCGTACAGGTTGTGCGAGGCGCTGATCACGACGCCGAAATTGCAGCCGGAACGTTGTGCAAGATAAGCGATGCCCGGCGTGGGCAACGGTCCGATCAGCAGCACATCGACGCCCGCGGCGACGAAGCCCGCCTCGAGGGCGGACTCGAACATGTAGCCGGATACGCGCGTGTCCTTGCCGATCAGCACGCGCCCGCCGTTGGGAGCGAGCACGCGCGCGGCGGCGCTGGCCAGGCGCAACGCGAAATCCACGGTCAGCGGAGCCTTGCCGACCTTGCCCCGCACACCATCAGTGCCGAAATACTTGCGACTCACGATTCCTTCATTCCCGAAAGTACTGCCGCCACCGTCCCGATCGCATCGACCGTCGGGGCCACATCATGGGTGCGGATGATACGCACCCCGGCCGACACCGCCAGCGCCGCAAGTCCCAGTCCGCCATACACTCGCTCGTTCACCGCGCGCCCGAGCATGCGGCCCACGAAGCTCTTGCGGGAAAATCCCACGAGCACGGGGGAGCCCAGCGCCACGAGGGCGGGCAATTCCTTGAGCAGCGTCAGGTTATGTGAAAACGTCTTGCCGAACCCGAAGCCTGGGTCCAGCACGATGGCCTCGCGCGGGATGCCCACGGCCAGGCACAGCTCCCGTTCGCGAACGAGAAAGCCACTCACTTCGGCCAACACGTCCCCGTAACGGGGTTCGTCCTGCATGCTTCGCGGCTCGCCGAGCATGTGCATCAGGCACACCCCCACGCCACTCGCTGCACAGACCTCGCGCGCACCGGGATGCCTCAGGGCGCTGATGTCATTGACGATGTTCGCACCTGCAGCAACGGCGCCGCGCATCACCTCGGGGTCGCTCGTGTCCACCGAGATGGCCACATCCAGTTCCCGTGCGATGCGCTCGATGACCGGGCCCACGCGCCGCAACTGCTCCGCCGCCGGCATCCGCTCGCTGCCTGGCCGGCTGGACTCACCGCCCACATCGATGATGGCGGCGCCCTGGGCCACCATGTCACTGGCGTGCGTGAAGGCGGCCTCGTGCGTGGCGAAGCGGCCCCCGTCGGAGAAGGAATCGGGCGTGACATTGAGGACGCCCATGACCACGGGCCGCCTCAGGTCGACCACACGCCGCCGGCAACGCCACAACATTTCCACCGCCAGCCTCCCCTGCCCGGTCGGTAGCCGGGCGTACCGGTCAGTGCTGGCCGGCCGGACTCGTCAGCGGCGCCGAGGGAGACTCGGCCGAAGGACCCCGTGGCGTGGGGGCCGGTGTGTCGTCCCAGTCCCGCGGCGGCTTGGGATCGCGTCCGGCCATGATGTCCTTGATCTGTTCGTCGTCGATGGTCTCGTACTTCATCAGCGCCTGCGCCATCGACTGCAGCTTGTCGCGATTCGAGGTGAGGATTTCCTTGGCGCGCTGGTAGGTGCTGTCGATGACGCGGCGCACTTCCTCGTCGATGGCATGCGCCGTGACATCCGACACCTGCTTGTGCTGGGTGACGCTGCGGCCGAGGAACACCTCGCCGGACTCTTCCGCATAGGTCTGCGGACCCAAGCGGTCCGACAGGCCCCAGCGCGTCACCATGTTGCGCGCGAGCTCGGTGGCGCGCTCGATGTCGTTGGAGGCGCCGGTGGTGACGGCATCCACGCCGAACACCAGCTCCTCGGCCACGCGGCCGCCGAACAGGGTGGCGATGCTGCTCTCCAGCCGACGGCGGCTGGTGCTGTAGCGATCGGTCTCCGGCAGGAACATGGTCACGCCCAGCGCCCGGCCGCGCGGAATGATGGTGACCTTGTACACCGGATCGTGATCCGGAACCGTCAGCCCCACGATGGCGTGCCCAGCCTCGTGGTAAGCGGTGTTGCGCTTTTCTTCCTCGGTCATCACCAGCGAGCGCCGCTCGGCGCCCATCATGATCTTGTCCTTGGCGCGCTCGAACTCGTCCATGCTCACCGAGCGCTTGTTGGCGCGCGCCGCGAACAGCGCCGCCTCGTTCACCAGGTTCGCAAGGTCCGCACCGGAAAAGCCGGGCGTGCCGCGCGCGATGACTGAGGGCTTGACGTTGTCGCCCAGCGGCACCTTGCGCATGTGGACTTTGAGGATCTGCTCGCGGCCACGAACGTCGGGGAGCGACACCACGACCTGGCGGTCGAAGCGGCCCGGACGCAGCAGCGCGGGATCCAGCACGTCGGGACGGTTGGTGGCGGCGATGACGATGATGCCCTCGTTGCCCTCGAACCCGTCCATCTCGACCAGCAGCTGGTTCAGCGTCTGCTCACGCTCGTCATGCCCGCCGCCGAGGCCCGCGCCGCGGTGACGGCCGACGGCGTCGATCTCGTCGATGAAGATGATGCAGGGCGCGTGCTTCTTCGCCTGCTCGAACATGTCGCGCACCCGCGAAGCGCCCACGCCGACGAACATCTCGACGAAATCCGAGCCCGAGATGGTGAAGAACGGCACCTTGGCCTCGCCCGCGATGGCCCGCGCCAGCAGGGTCTTGCCGGTGCCCGGCGGGCCCACCATGAGCACGCCCTTGGGGATCTTGCCGCCCAGCTTCTGGAACTTGCCCGGATCTTTCAGGAAGTCGACGATCTCGACGACCTCCTGCTTCGCTTCCTCGACGCCGGCCACATCGGCGAAGGTCACGTTCACCTGGTCCTCACCCAGCAGCCGCGCGCGGCTCTTGCCGAAGGACATGGCGCCCCGGCCACCGCTCGCGCCTTGCATCTGGCGCATGAAATACGCCCAGAAACCGATGAGGATGAGGATGGGGAACGCCGAGATCAACAGTTGCAGCAACACCGACTGCTGCTTGGGCGGCTCGCCGCGGAATTTGACCCCCTGCTTCTGCATGAGGTCGATGAGCGCCCCGTTCTCGGTCTCGGGGTTGTAGGTGATGAACGAGTCGCCGGAGCGGCGCTTGCCTTCGATGATCTCGCCCTTCAACGTCACCGAATCGATGTTGTTGCTCTTCACCTCGGTGAGGAACTGCGAGTAGTCGATGGTCTGGGGCTGGCCGTTGTGCATCCCGAACTGGCTGAAGATGGCCAGCAGGATCACGGCCAGGGCGACCCACAGGAGAATCTGCTTGGTCAGATCATTCAAGGAAACAACCACCCCGACTGGAACGAAACATGGGTCGGAAGGCACCAGCCAACCCGCTTCCGACGTTACACCATCCGCCACCCCTGCGCCATCGAGCCCAGGCCGCGAAAGGCGCGGTGTGTGACACCGTCCTCGCTTTCGCAACATTGCCCGGACAGTGCCGCAAGGAATATCCGCGCTGCGCGGAAAAAGCTGCAAATACGCCTGCGGCTCGAGGCGCGCGCTGCGCTGGTTCCCTGCCTTGGCCTTCTTGGGGACCGTTTGCGCAAAAGCAAGCGCACCCGTGCTGCCCTTGCCGCCGTGCATCGGCCCTCGCGCAACGCCTATACTGGTCCGATGCCCCTGTCCGAGAAGCAACGCAAGCACCTGCGACGCCTCGCCCACCCGCTCGATCCGGTGGTCATGCTCGGCAACGCCGGGCTCACCCAGGGGGTGGTGGCCGAGACCCAGCGCGCCTTGCAGGATCATGAACTGGTGAAGGTCAGCGCCCGGGTCGGCGATCGCAAGGCGCGCGATGCGGCCCTGGCATCGCTGGCGCAGCAGACGGCCAGCGAATTGGTGCAGCGCATCGGCAACGTCGGCGTGCTGTATCGCCGCCGCGAGTCGCTACCGAAGATCGTCCTGCCAGACGACTGAGACCGCGGCGGCACGGGCGATCAGGTACGGCGTCGTGGATACGACGTGCCATGCGCCGAATCCCAGACCCAGGACCTGTCCTTGTACTTTAGATAGCTGCGTCAACTACCTGATAACAAAAATATTTACGCAGTTGCGCCCTTTGGAAGCTCACGCGTAGCGGACGGTGATGATCTCGTAGTTGCGGATGCCGCCCGGCGCGGCCACTTCGGCGACATCGCCCTCGGACTTGCCGATCAGGGCCCGTGCAATCGGCGAGGACACGGAAATCAGCCCACGCTTGATGTCCGCCTCATCGTCACCCACGAGCTGGTAGATGACCTTGGCACCGCTGTCCTCGTCCTCGAGTTCCACCGTGGAGCCGAACACCACCTTGCCGGTGGCCGGGAGCTTGGTGACGTCGATGATCTCGGCGTTCGACAACCGGCTCTCGATCTCCGCGATGCGGCCTTCGATGAAGCCCTGCTGCTCGCGGGCAGCGTGATACTCCGCATTTTCGCTCAGGTCACCGTGGCCGCGAGCCTCGGCGATCGCCTTGATCACGCTGGGGCGGTCCTCGCTCTTGAGTTTCCTGAGTTCCGTCCGCAGCGCCTCGGCGCCGCGGTACGTCATGGGTGTTCGTTTCACGCCGGCAATTCCTTGTGCAAGTCCTGCAGCCGATTGACCGCGATGTCCCCGAGATGATCCAGGGCATCGCAGGTGGCACGAGCCGCAGCCACGGTCGTGTAGTAGGTGACCTTGCGGGCCACCGCCTCGCGCCGGATCGAGCGCGATTCCTTCACCGCCAGCTTGCCCTCGGTGGTGTTCACGATCAACACCACTTCGTCGTTCTTGATCATGTCGACGACATGCGGCCGGCCTTCGCGTACCTTGTTCACACGGCGGTTGACGATGCCCGCCTCCTCCAGCATCTGCGAAGTGCCGCCGGTGGCGGCGAGTTCGAAGCCCCGCGCCATGAGCATTCTTGCAAGCTCCACCACCGATGGCTTGTCGCGGTCGCGCACGCTGATGAAGCACAGCCCGCGCGTGGGCAGCACCACGCCCGAGGCCGCCTGTGCCTTCGCGTAGGCCTCGCCGAAGGTGGCGCCGGTGCCCATCACTTCGCCGGTGGATTTCATCTCCGGTCCCAGGATGGGGTCGGCTTCGGGGAACTTGGCGAACGGAAACACCGCTTCCTTGACGCTGAAGTACGGTGGCACCCGCTCCTTCACCAGGCCCTGCGCGGCCAGCGTCGTGCCCGTCATCACCCTCGCCGCCACCTTCGCCAGCGGCACGCCGGTGGCCTTGGAGACGAAGGGCACGGTTCGCGAGGCCCTGGGGTTGACCTCGAGGATGTAGATCACGCCGCTCTGGATGGCGAACTGGATGTTCATCAGCCCGATCACGTTCAGCGCCTTGGCGAGCTTGCGCGTCTGCGCGCGAAGCTCATCCTGAACGGCGGCCGACAGGGTCGCCGGCGGCAGCGAGCAACTGGAATCACCGGAGTGGACGCCGGCCTGCTCGACGTGCTCCATGATGCCGCCGATCAGCACCTCCTGACCGTCGCAGACGGCATCCACGTCCACCTCGATGGCGAGGTCGAGGAAGCGGTCGAGCAGCACCGGGCTGTCATTGGAGACCTTCACCGCGTCGATCATGTACTGGCGCAGGTCGTCCTCGTTGAACACCACTTCCATGGCCCGGCCGCCGAGCACGTAACTGGGACGCACCACCAGCGGAAAGCCCACCTCGCGCGCCATCAGGATGGCCTGCTCCTCGGTGCGCGCCGTGGCGTTGGCCGGCTGCTTCAGCTTGAGGTTGTTCACGAGGTTCTGGAAGCGCTCGCGGTCCTCCGCGATGTCGATGCTGTCGGGCGTGGTGCCGATGATGGGCGCGCCGGCCGCGGCCAGCGCGCGCGAGAGCTTGAGCGGAGTCTGTCCGCCGTACTGGACGATCACGCCCTCGGGCTTCTCCTTCTGGATGATCTCCATCACATCCTCGAAGGTCAGCGGTTCGAAGTACAGCCGGTCCGAGGTGTCGTAGTCGGTGGACACGGTCTCCGGGTTGCAGTTGACCATGATGGTCTCGAACCCGTCGGCGCGCAGCGCCATGGCCGCGTGCACGCAGCAGTAGTCGAACTCGATGCCCTGGCCGATGCGGTTCGGACCGCCGCCGAGGATCATGATCTTGCGCTTGTCGTCCGGCTGCGCCTCGCACTCCTCGTCGTAGGTCGAGTACAGGTAGGCGGTGGAGGTGGCGAATTCCGCCGCGCAGGTGTCCACCCGCTTGTACACCGGGTGCAGCCCCTGCTTGATGCGCCGCGCACGCACGGCGGGCTCGTCACGGCCGAGCAGCCTGGCGATGCGCGCATCGGAGAAGCCCTTGCGCTTGAGCCGGCGCAGGCGCGCATCCGTGAGCCCGTCCCAGCCCTCCGCCCGGACCGCCGTCTCCTCGGCGACGATGTCCTGGATCTGGGCGAGGAACCACGGGTCGATACGGGTGGCCTCGAACACCTGGAGTGGCTTCATGCCCGCCCGGAACGCATCGGCCACGTACAGGATGCGGTTCGGACCCGGCCAGCGCAGTTCCTGTTGCAGCATGCCGGAGGCTTCCTCGGACAGCGGCAGGCTGAGCATCTCGTCGAACCCTTCGTAGCCCGTCTCCAGGCTCCGCAGTGCCTTCTGCATGGATTCCTGGAAGGTGCGGCCGATGGCCATGGCCTCGCCCACCGACTTCATCTGGGTGGTAAGCCGCTTGTCCGCGCCCGGGAACTTCTCGAAGGTGAACCGCGGGATCTTGGTGACGACGTAGTCGATGGCGGGCTCGAACGAGGCCGGCGTCGCGCCGCCCGTGATCTCGTTGCGCAGCTCATCCAGCGTGTAGCCGATGGCGAGCTTCGCCGCCACCTTGGCGATCGGGAAGCCGGTGGCCTTGGAGGCCAGCGCCGAGGAGCGCGAAACCCGCGGGTTCATCTCGATGACCAGCACGCGCCCATCGTCGGGATTCACGGCGAACTGCACGTTGGAGCCGCCGGTGTCCACGCCGATCTTGCGCAGCACGGCGATCGAGGCGTCGCGAAGCCGCTGGTATTCCTTGTCGGTGAGGGTCTGCGCCGGGGCCACCGTGATGGAATCCCCCGTGTGCACGCCCATCGGGTCCAGGTTCTCGATGGAGCAGATGATGATGCAGTTGTCGTCGCTGTCGCGCACCACCTCCATCTC